>Ga0247843_1000014_pt1 | contig 362773 bp, 347 predicted proteins | sample LaCruzMarch2017__FD_192420 | JGI IMG/M metagenome (GOLD analysis project Ga0247843, IMG submission 192420) | Freshwater microbial communities from meromictic Lake La Cruz, Castile-La Mancha, Spain - LaCruzMarch2017_8m | ecosystem: Environmental > Aquatic > Freshwater > Lake | place: Spain... | reverse complement strand
GGGTCGGGATTATCCGGCCCCGAGAAGGACTTGCGGCCCGAGGGAGCCAGGCAGGTTGAAGTGCCGAACGAAGCTCTCCCGCCTTCATTTCCAGCACATAAAAGTTCCATAATATATCTTATGCGAATCAAGGATGGATGCACATGACCACCGAAGCCACACTGATTGCGCAGCTTGCCGACGCGCAGACCAAGAGTCTGCAGACCGTCGATGCACTGCCCTACGCCACCCTTGACCGGGCTGCGGCTTACCGCGTGCAGACCGGCGTACTGGCAGCGGTTGGCGCGACGGTGGGCATGCTCAAGACCGCCGTGCATCCCGATGGCGTCGGCGTCGTCGCACCGATCTTTGCCGCGCGTGTCGGCCAGAGCGGCAGTTTCGCGCTGCCGGCCGCCACGCTGACTGGGCTCGAGGTTGAGGTTGGCCTGGTGCTGGCGCGCGACCTGCCGCAGGCAGTGGCGCTGGCCGACGAGGTCGAGATCGTCGAGGCCATCAGCCATTACTTCGTCGGCGTGGAAGTCTGCGGCACGCGCTATCGCGACCGCACGATCAGCGGGCCGATGGGCGGGCTGGCCGACAGCATGTCCGCCTTTGGTTACGTGATCGACCCCAGCCCGCGAGACTCCGGCGCCGACATCGATAATTTCGACGTCGCCATCGATTTTGCCGGCCAGCCGCTCTACAGCGCGCCGGCCAAACATGGCTTCGGCAGCGTGCTGGCCTCCCTGGTCGCCTATGCCAAGGCGCAGCACCCGGCCTACCCGCTCAAGGCCGGCACGATCATCACCACCGGCTCCCTGTGCGGCCTGGTGCCGTTCACCGGCACTGGCCGCGTCGCGGCGCGACTGGGCGTGCACACGGTGACGTTCGAGATCATCTAGGCTGCCCCTGACGCTGCAGTGCGTGACGACCTCATCCTGAGCCTGTCGAAGGGCGAGGTCGGGGCACCCTGCTTGGTTTGCCCGGCCTGGCCCTGCGCACGTGGCGGCTCCTAAACGAAACGGACCGCCCCGATATGTGGCAGGTTGCGGTTGCGCTGGGCAAAGTCGATGCCATAGCCGACGACGAACTTGTCGGGGATTTCAAAGCCGATCCAGCGGGCCTTGACCTCGACCTCGCGGCGCGACGGCTTGTCGAGCAGAGCACAGACTTCCAGACGCTTGGGATGCCGAGTACCGAGGAATTCGAGCACGTGGCGCAGTGTATAGCCGGTGTCGACGATGTCCTCGACGAGGAGGACGTCCCTGCCCTCGATTTCACCGCGCAAGTCCTTGAGAACACGCACTTCGCGGCTCGACTCTGTGGCGTTGCCGTAGCTGGACACTTCGAGGAAGTCGACTTCCACCGGCAGGTCGAGTTCGCGCACCAGATCGGCGATGAATACGAACGAGCCGCGCAACAGCCCCACCACCGTCAGCTTGTCGGTGTCGGCATAGAACTCGGCGATCTCCTTGGCCAGCGACTCGACGCGCGCGGCGATAGCCTTGGCCGAGATCAGTTCGTCGATGACATAGGGCTTTTGCGTCATGGGGGTCGATCTGCTGCAGGACGGGAGGGCATCGGAAGCAGAAGCAGAAATGTTTGTCGAGTCCGGGGCGCGGCAAAGCTAGACTGTCCCCGACTCTCCTTCGAGGTTTTTCATGACTCCGTCTCGCGACATCTCTCGGCTGATCGAAATCATGGCAGCGCTCCGCAATCCCGACGGCGGCTGCCCCTGGGATCTGGAGCAGGATTTTTCCACCATCCGCCACTACACCATCGAAGAGGCCTACGAGGTGGCCGACGCCATCGAGCGCGCGGATTATGATGACCTCCGCGAAGAGCTGGGTGATCTGCTGCTGCAGCCGATCTATCACGCGCAAATGGCAGCCGAGCGCGGCCTTTTCGACATTGGCGACGTGGTGCAGGCGATCACCGAAAAGCTGATCCGCCGGCACCCGCACGTCTTCGGCGAGGAGGCGGCGCGCAATGCCGGCGGTGCCAAGGCCAAGTGGGACGCGATCAAGGCAGACGAACGCGCCAGGAAGGCCGAAAAAAAGGGCGCCGAGGCCTCGGTGCTCGACGACGTACCGCTCACCCTGCCCGCGCTGGCACGGGCCGAAAAGCTCTCCAAGCGCGCCGCCTCGGTGCAGTTCGACTGGCCGGACTGGCGGCAGACCTTGGGCAAGGTGCACGAAGAACTCGACGAAGTCGAGGAAGCAGCGGCGGCTGGCGACAAGCAACGCATCGCCGAAGAACTGGGCGATCTGCTGTTCGCGGCGGCCAACCTGGCGCGCAAGCTCGGGGTGGAAGGCGAGTCGGCGCTGCGTGACGCCAATCTCAAATTCACCCGCCGGTTCCGTTACGTGGAGCAACGCGCCGCATCCGATGGCGTGCCACTCGGCGAGGCTGGTCTCGAGCGGCTCGACGGCTACTGGAACGAAATCCGGCAGAGCGAAAAGGACGCTTGAACGGCGCCGGCTTCCCTGCTCCCCGTGTGGGAGAAGATGGCGGCGAGATCTCGGCTTGACCGCAGACTACGCTTGAATCCGGCTGCCGAAACGGTCGGTGAAGGCATGGGTGTGCCGGGGCTCGACGCGGACCTCGTAGGTCTGCCCCTCCCCGTCGGGCTCTTCGCGATTGATGATCTCGGCATGGCCATAGAGCCAGCCGACATCGGCGCCGGCCGTGTGCGGAATATGCACCCGGAACGTCCGGCTGCGCGAAGCAAGCGCCTTTTCGATGGCGAGCTTCAGATCCTCGATGCCCTCGCCCGTCTGGGCCGACACGGGCACGGTACCGGCGACCTTACCGATCGCGGCGGCATCGATGATACGGGCGCCCTCTTCATCGAGCGGCAGCAGATCGACCTTGTTCCAGACTTCGATGATCGGTACCTGATCGGCGGCGACGCCGAGGTCCCCCAGCACCTTGATGACGTCCTGCGCCTGGGCCACGTGATCGTCATTGGCGATGTCGCGCACATGCAGGATCACGTCAGCATCGACCACCTCTTCGAGCGTGGCGCGGAATGCGGCGACCAGCTCGGTCGGCAGATCGGCGACAAAGCCCACCGTATCGCTGAGCATCACCTCGCGGCCATGCGGCAGCGCCAGCTTGCGCACGGTGGTGTCGAGGGTGGCAAACAGCAGGTCCTTGGCGAACACCCCTGCCCCGGTCAGCGTATTGAAAATGCTGGATTTACCCGCATTGGTATAGCCGACCAGCGCGACGATCTGGAACGGCACCTCGTCGCGCTTGCCCTTTTGCTGGCTGCGCGTCTTGCGGACCTTGTCGATGCGCTCTTCGAGCAACACGATGCGGTCCTGCAACTGGCGGCGATCGCTTTCGATCTGGGTTTCGCCCGGGCCGCCCATAAAGCCGAAGCCGCCCGAACCGCGCTGGCGTTCGAGGTGAGTCCAGGAGCGGACGAGGCGGCTCTTCTGGTAATTGAGATGGGCCAGTTCGACCTGCAGCACACCTTCGCGGGTGGCGGCGCGCTCGCCAAAGATTTCAAGGATCAGCGCGGTGCGATCGAGCACCTTGGCGCCGGTCTCTTTTTCCAGATTGCGCTGCTGGATCGGGTGTAGCTGTGTATCGACCAGCAGCAGCTCGATCTGCTCGTCCTTGACCCTTTTTGCGAAGTCGGCGACATGCCCGCCACCGATGAAGGTCGCCGGCTTGATCTCGCGGACCTTGACCACTTCGGAAAACACCATCTCGACCCGGATGGCCTGCGCCAGCCCTTCGAATTCGGCCTTGCGGGCCTCCAGCGAATGGCCGTACGCCCTGCCCCGCACATCGGGGACGACCAGGCCCACGCGGGTCGGCGCGACCCGGTGGTCGATGAAGCGCTCCGGACCGCCCTTGCGGTCCTCGTCGTCGAGATCGTCACTCATGATACGGACCAGCCGATCAATCGTCCGTCACGTGCTCGGGGTCGAACAGCTGGATCGGCGCGCCGGGCATGATGGTGGAGATGGCATGCTTGTAGACCAGCTGCGACTGCGCATCGCGCCGGAGCAGCAGGCAGAAATTGTCGAACCAGGTGATCACGCCCTGCAGCTTGACCCCGTTGACCAGAAAGATGGTGACCGGGACCTTCTGCTTGCGGACGTGGTTGAGAAACGCGTCCTGCAGGTTCTGGGTTTTTTCGCTGGGCATTGATGGCCTCTTTTTCACTTGAGCGGTTCCGCGTCCGGGCAGCCGTCAGGACTGCCGGTTGGGTTGGGGGAGAGCGGCCCGCCGCCGCTCACCGTCTGTGTCAGTTTCCACTCGGACAGTCACTATGACATAATTCATTTTTCGTGCCTACCCGCCCTGGTGGTCAGAGGCCCAGCGACTTGATCTTGCGATGCAGCGCGCTGCGCTCCATCCCGACAAACTCGGCAGTCTTCGAGATATTGCCGCCGAAGCGCTCGATCTGGGCCAGCAGATACTGCCGCTCGAACACCTCGCGGGCCTCGCGCAGGGGTAGGCTCATCAGATGCGCCGAGCCGTCGGTATCGCCCACCGTGGGCAGCACTTCCCCGATATCGGAGGGCAGCAGCGCCGCGGTGATGGTGCCGTCGGCCGGCGCCTGATCCTTGACCAGGATCAGCAGGCGCTCGATCGAATTGCGCAGCTGCCGCGCATTGCCGGGCCAATCCTGCGCCTGCAGCACCGCCACCGCGTCCTCGCCGATCGACAGACTGCGCAGATTGTGCATGCGGCAGATCTGCTCGATGAAAATGCTCACCAGCGGCGGCACGTCCTCGCGGCGCTCGCGCAGCGGGCTGATATGGATGGGCACGATCGACAGTCGATGGAAGAGATCGGAGCGGAACTGGCCCTCTTCGATCAGTTGCGCCACGTTCTGCGAGCTCGAGGAGATGATGCGCACGTCGATCGGCACGGGCACGGTGCCGCCGACGCGGTTGAACTTGTTCTCTACCAGCGTGCGCAGCAGCGCCTGCTGCGCCGTCGCCGGCAGCGAGGCGACTTCGGACAGATAGAGCGTGCCGCCATGGGCGCGTTCGAGCGCGCCGACTTCGGTACGCAGCACGCCGGTCTTTTCGCGCGCCTCGCGGCCGAACAGCACCACCTGCACTTCGTCGGGCGAATAGAGCGAGCAGTTGATCTCGACGAACGGCGCCTCGGCCCGCTGGCTGCGCATGTGCAACTGCCGCGCCACCAGGCCCTTGCCAGTGCCCGACGCCCCCGAGATGAAGATGCGCGAGTTGGTCGGCGCGGATTTTTCGACGATGCCGCGCACCTGCTGCAGCGCCGGTGAGGTGCCCACCATATCCACCGACTTGCTGGTGGAGCGTTCGCGCAGGTCCGCCACTTCCGACTTGAGGCGCGTGGCTTCCATGGCCCGCTGGGTGATCAGCAGCAGCCGATCGATCTTGAAGGGCTTTTCGATATAGTCATAGGCACCGCGGCGGATCGCCGACACGGCGGTTTCAACATTGCCGTGCCCGGAAATCATCACCACCGGCATGTCGGGGTGCTGGCTCTGGAACACGTCGAGCAGTTGCAGCCCGTCCAGCCGCGAGCCCTGCATCCAGATATCGAGAAACACCAGGCTCGGCCGCCGCCGGGCGATTTCATTGAGGCCGGAATCGGCATCGTGGGCCTGGCGGGTCTCAAATCCTTCGTCTTCCAGGATCCCCGCAATCAGGTCCCGGATATCGTCTTCATCATCGATGATCAGAATGTCGAGCGCCATCAGGTGCCTTCGACCGCATGAAGATGCGGCTCCCCTTGTTTTTCTGCTTCAGGTGTCGCCCCACCCGCTTCAGTCACGTCTGCTGCCGCCGCTGCTGCCGGCGGTTCGAAAGTCTCCACGTCGTCGCTATCTGCTGCCCGCAACGGCAATGTGAAAGTAAAGCACGCGCCCACGCGCCCATGTCGATCCGGTTCGGCATCGATCAGTTCGACCTTGCCGCCGTGCTGCTCTATGATTTTGGCGACGATGGCAAGCCCCAGCCCGGTGCCCTTTTCCCGTGTGGTGATATAGGGTTCGAGCAATCGGTTGCGGTTTTCCTTGGGCCAGCCCTTGCCGTTGTCCGAGATTGAAACGCGCGCCCGGTCGCCTTCGATCCGCGCCGAAACGATGATTGTGGGTTCGGCGATCGCCTCGAGCCCGGCGCCTTCGATGGCTTCCACGGCGTTCTTGATCAGGTTGGTCAGCACCTGGCCGAGCAGCCGGGTGTCAAAGAGCGCGATGATCGGCTGCTCGGGCAGATCGACGGTCACGTCCACTTCGGGCAGCCGCACGCTTTCGAGAAACACGGCCTGGCGCACCGCGTCGGAAAGGTCGCCGGTCTCGAGCCGGGCCTCCGGCATGCGGGCGAACGAGGAGAACTCGTCGACCATGCGCCCGATATCGCCGACCTGGCGCACGATGGTGTTGATGCACTTGTCGAACACTTCGAAATCGTCGGCGAGTTTGGAGGCATAACGACGCCGCAGCCGCTCGGCCGACAGCTGGATCGGGGTCAGCGGGTTCTTGATCTCGTGGGCGATGCGTCGCGCCACGTCGGCCCAGGCGCCGGTGCGCTGCGCCGAGAGCAGGTCGGTAATGTCGTCGAGCGTCACCACATAGCCCTTGGACTCGGCGATGGTGCCCTCGCGGGTCAGCTGCACCTGATAGGTGCGGTAGTCCGGCCCGGCGCCCATTTCGATCTGATCGCGGATCTGGCCGCGGCGCGCCGACTTGGCGCGCTCGATGATCGGCCCCAGCGCCGGAATGACGTCACCGATCTGTTCGCCCACCAGGGTGATTTCGTCGCTGCCGATCATTTCGGCAGCCCGGGCATTGACCAGCGTCACCGCCCCGAAGGCGTCGAGCCCGATAATGCCGGCCGACACGCCTTCCACCACCGCCTCGGTGAACTGCCGGCGCTTCTCGTTGGTCTCGCTCGCTTCCAGCAGGGCCACGCGCTGCGTCTTGAGCTGCTGCGTCATGGTGTTGAAGCGATTGGAGAGGTCGCGCAGGTCGCCCCTGCCCTCCTGCACCGGCACCTGCACGTCCAGGTCGCCGTCCGAAACGCGGCTCGAGGCGATCATCAGGTTGCGGATCGGGTCGACGAAGCGGTTGGCCAGCGCAATGCCGATCCAGAGCGCTGCCAGCAGCAGCACCAGCGCCAGGCCGATATACATGATGGTGAAGGTGATCTGGAACACCAGCCGGTTCGACTCGTAGTCGCGGTACTCGCTGATGTTCTCGTCGGTAAGCCGCATGAATTCGAGCACTTCGGGGTCCACCGGCCGCGCCACGAACAAATAGGTGTCCTCGTACCCGCGCAGCTTGACCACGGAGCCGACCAGGTTGGTGCTGCCCGGACTGATCAGCGTCGGCTGGCCGACATCGACCCCCGAGGTCAGGCCATCAGGGATTTCCGGCGGCCGGCCTTGTACATTGATCTGGGCGCGCATCAGTGTGTCGCCATCCTCGGCGATCAGCGAGGTGAAAGGTAGCGAGCGCGTCACCGCCAACGCGGTGAGTATGCGCTGGTACTTTTCCTTGTCGGTTTCGAAGGTGCCACGCGCCTGTTCGAGTTCGGTGGCCACCCAGATGATGTCATCGCGCAGCACCTGGGCATGCTCGAGCATGTAGGAACGCGCCACCAGCCGCGACGCCTCCACCATGGTGCGGGTACGCTCGGAAAACCACTGGTCGAGGCCCTGGTTGAGCGAGATCATCGCCACCACGGCCACCAGCGCGGCCGGCGCCACCGCGACGATGGCGAACATGGCCACGATGCGGAACTGCAGCCCTGCCCCGGCTTCGCGGCGCACCCGGGCCCGCACGAGCAGCGCGGCCTCGGTCATGACCAGCGCCACCACCACCAGCACCAGCAGGCCATTGGCGCCCCAGATGATGCCCCAGACCAGCGGGGTCGGTTCGATGCCGGTGGCCCCTGTCATGATCAGGAACGACCCCGACGACACCAGCACCGACAAGAGCACGATCACCAGGCCGATGGCGCGGATCATCGTCCGGCTCTTGGCGCCGAACAGCGCCGACGGTGCCTTCACGGGCAACGCCTCAGGCGGTGTCGAACTGGCAAGTACGGCGTCGCTCATCCAGCATACCGGTTCATGGCGAGGTGTCGGGCCCGAGTGTGACGCACAGCCCCCCACCCTTCAAGACAAATGTTGCTTAAATGTGACACCCTGTGCAGGCCGGCGGCTAACCCTGCCGTCGGCTCTGTTTGATGATCTCGATGGCATGGGCCCGGATCTTCTTGCGCAGCGTGTTGCGGTTCAGCCCGAGCAGGTCCGCCGCCTTGATCTGGTTGCCCCCGCAGGCATTGAGCGCCATGGCGATCAGCGGCGCTTCCACCCGGTCGAGCACCCGCTGATAAAGCCCCGGTGGCGGCAGGTTCGGCTCGTGTTCGCGCAGCAGCTGGGCCACATGGGTTTCCACCGCCGTGGAGACATCCACCGGCCCGGTGGCTGTGCCCATCGGCTGGCGGTCGGCGATGTTGAGTTCGCTCTGCACGATTTCGAGCGAGATGCTCTCGTCGGCGTAAAGCGCCGAGAGGCGGCGGACGAGGTTTTCCAGCTCGCGGACATTGCCCGGCCAGGAATAGTTCTGCATCAGCCGCACGGCATCGGGCGAGATGGTCTTGACCGGCTCGCCTTCGCGCTGCGCGGCGCGCAGGAAATGCTGCACCAGGTCGCCGATGTCGTCGACCCGTTCGCGCAGCGGCGGCAGCCGGATCGGCACGACATTGAGCCGGTAGTAGAGATCCTCGCGGAACAGCCCCTGCCTGATCATCTGGCTGAGATCGCGGTGCGTGGCGGCCACGATGCGGACGTTGGACTTGATCGGCGTCCGGCCGCCCACCATGGTGTATTCGCCCTCCTGCAACACACGCAGCAGTCGGGTCTGCGCGTCCATCGGCATGTCGCCGATTTCGTCGAGAAACAGCGTGCCGCCCTCGGCCTGCTCGAAGCGGCCGGACGAGCGCGCCGTGGCACCGGTGAAGGCGCCCTTCTCGTGGCCGAACAGTTCCGCCTCGATCAGATCCCGCGGAATGGCCGCCATGTTGATGGCCACGAACGGGCCGTTGCGGCGCTTGCCGAAATTGTGCAGCGCCTTGGCCACCAGTTCCTTGCCGGTACCGCTCTCGCCAGTGATCATCACCGTCAGGTCGGTCTGCATCAGCCGGGCCAGGGCGCGGTAGATGTCCTGCATAGCCGTCGAGCGGCCGACCAGCGGCATGGTCTCGCCGGGCTCTTCGGCGGCCTTCTTTTCCCCGGTGGTGGGCTTTTTGGCATCGGCCAGGGCGCGGGCGACCACCGAGAGCACTTCGGTGATGTCGAAGGGTTTTGGCAGATATTCGTAGGCGCCGACCTCGTTGGCGCGGATCGCGGTCATGAAGGTATTCTGGGCGCTCATCACGATGATGGGCAGGTCGGGCCTGAGCTTTTTGATCTTGGGCATGATGTCGAACGCATTGCCGTCCGGCATGGCCACGTCGGTGATCAACAGGTCACCCTCGCCCCGGCTCACCCAGTTCCACATGGTGGAGAGATTGCCCGTCGGGCGCACCTCGTAGCCGGCGCGAGTCAGCGCCTGGTTGAGCACCATGCGGATCGCCGCATCGTCGTCGGCCAGCATCACGGTATGGCTCATTTTGCTCTGGCCTCCTGGGTGGTTTCAGGCACGAAGGCGCCGCTGGCGACCGGCAGCAGCACGCGGAAGCGCGTGCGGCCGGGGCGGCTGTCGCTGTCGATGACGCCGCCATGATCGCCGATGATCTTGGCGACCAGGGCCAGGCCAAGGCCGGAGCCGTTGGGCTTGGTGGTCACGAACGGATCGAACAGGATCGGCAGCAGGTCGGGCGCGACGCCCGGACCGTTGTCCTCGATGACGATTTCGAGCGGCAGCGAGATGCGCTGGCTGACGCCCTGCAACGAAATGCGGATGCCCGGGCGGAAGGCGGTCGAGATGCGGATCTCCGGCTTCTGCGTGCGCTCGAGCGCCTCGGCGGCGTTCTTGACCAGGTTGAGGAACACCTGCACCAGCTGGTCGCGATTGCCATAGACCGGCGGCAGCGAGGGATCGTACTCCTCCGAAAACGTGATGCCCTTGGCGACGCCGTTCTTGGCGAGCAGCTTCACTCGGTCGAGGATGACATGGATATTGATCGGCTCGCGCTCGATCGGCCGGTCGTCGCCGAACACTTCGACCTTGTCGATCAGATCGACGATGCGGTCGACCTCCTCGCGCACCAGCCGCGCCAGCGGAATTTCTTCAGGCGTCACCGACTGCTCGAGCAGTTGCGCTGCCCCGCGAATGCCCGACAGCGGGTTCTTGATCTCGTGCGCCAGCATCGAAGCAAGGCCGGTGACCGAGCGGGCCGCACCGCGGCTCACCAGCTGCCGATCGATCTTGTCGGCCATGGTGCGCTCCTGAAACAGCAGCGCCACCCGGCCGTCGAGTTCGGAAATCGGGCTGGCGAACGCATCCACGATACGTTCGTTGGAACTGTCCCCGAAGCGCGAGGAATCCACCCGCACGCGATACTCGGTCATCGGCGCCCGCCGTTCCGCAACTGCGGCGACAAGGCCGATAATCGGCGAGCCGAAGGCGATCAGATCGTCGAGCCGCTGGCGCGACAAAACGCTGAGCGACGCGCCGAAAAATGCTTCTGCGGCATAGTTGACGAAGGTGATCGTGCGATCGTCGGCGCACACAATGATGGGCTGCGGCAGCGCCTGCAGCACCGAGAGCGGCAGAAACGGCACGTCCTTGTCGCTCATGCGGCCAGTCTCCAGGCGCCAAACAGGTCGGGGATCATGCGCTGCACCTCGTCGGGATCGTCCGAGCCGAGCAGCGCCTTGCGCTGCGCCTTGTCCGGCGCGCCACCGGCCGCCTCGAGATACCAGTCGAGATGCTTGCGCGCGACGCGCACGCCCACCTGGCGGCCGTATTCGCTCAGGATCGCCTCGTAATGTTCGGCAATCAGTTCGACCAGCGCGCTGCCCTGCGGGGTCTGCGGGCCGGACTGGCCGGCGAGCGCCGCCCCGATCTGCCCGACCAGCCAGGGCTGCCCCTGCGCGCCGCGGCCGATCATCACGGCCGCCGCCCGGGATTGCGCCAGGGCCGCCTCGGCAGCGGCGCGATCAGTAATGTCGCCATTGACCACGACCGGCACGTCGATGGCCGCCACCACCGGCGCGACCAGGTCCCAGCGCGCGATGCCCTTGTAGAACTGCTGCCGGGTGCGGCCATGCACGGTGATCATCTGCACGCCGGCATCGACGGCACGTCGCGCGATATCGGCGGCGTTGAGGCTGTCGTCGTCCCAGCCGAGCCGCATCTTGACCGTCACCGGCAGCGGCGTTGCCGCGACCACCGCCGCAATCAGCTTAAGCGCCTCGTCGGGCACGCGCATCAGCGCTGACCCGGCATAGCCGTTGGTGACGCGCTTGGCCGGACAGCCCATATTGATGTCGATAATGTCGGCGCCCGCCGCTGCCGCGATCTGCGCGCCGCGCACCAGCCATTCGGCCTCGCAGCCGGCCAGCTGCACCATATGCGGCAAGCTGCCAGACTTGCCCAGCTTGCGCACCATGTCGTGATGGCCGGTGGCCAGGGCATTGCTGGCAATCATCTCGGACACGACCAGGCCCGCGCCAAAACGCTCCGCGATCCGTCGCATCGGAGCGTCGGTGATACCGGCCATGGGGGCAAGGAAAGCGCGATTGGGCAGAGCGTGACCGCCGATGCTCAAGCCGCAGGCAAGCTCAGTCAAAAAATGCCCCAGATTTGTTCAATTGCAGGAATTGCCCGAACAATAGTCAAATTTCACGGCAGTGCAACAGCCTCGGTGCCTCTGACCTGTGCAATCGCTTGGCGGCGCGACCACTTGCCGCCATGGCCGGTGGCCGCTAGACCAAGAGCATCGCGCTCAATCGGTAGGACCGCTGTGACCAGACGCAAGAGCATCGCCGCCATCGTCGTGGCCGCCGGTCGCGGCGAACGCGCCAGCGCTAACGGAGAGACGACGCCGAAGCAATATCGTTCTTTGGCCGGCACCCCCGTGCTGACGCGTACGCTCGATGCATTGCTGGCGTGTGACGGTATCGACCACCTGCTGCCCGTGATCCATCCCGACCATGCCGAGCGCTATGCCGCGCTCCCCGCGCGGCCCGACGCCCGGCTGCTGCCGCCCGTATTCGGTGGCGCGGAGCGGCAGGCCTCGGTGCTGGCCGGCCTGCAGGCCCTCGCCCCGCTCAAGCCCGACCTGGTGCTGATCCAGGATGCGGCGCGGCCGTTTGTCGAGGTGGTCACTGTTGAGGGCGTCATTGCCGCGCTGGCCGACCATGACGCCGCCCTGCCGGTCATGCCGGTGACCGACACCATCAAGCGCTCGACCGACGGCCGGACCGTTTCGGCGACCGAAGACCGGCAGACGCTGTTTGCTGCGCAGACGCCGCAGGGCTTCCGCTTTCCGCAGATCCTTTCGGCGCATATGCGGGCGGCGCGCCTGCCCCGTCCGTTCACCGACGACGCGGCGATCGCCGAATGGGCCGGCCTGACGGTAGCGCTCACCGCCGGCAGCGCCCACAATCTGAAACTGACCATCCCCGCCGACTTCGCGCGGGCCGAGCGGATGCTGGGAGGCGTCGTCGTCATGGAATTCCGTCAGGGCATGGGTATCGACTTCCACCAGTTCGAGCCCGGCGATGCCGTCTGGCTGGGTGGCGTCAGAATTCCGCATCACATGAAGCTCAAGGGCCATTCCGACGCCGATGCCGCACTGCACGCGCTGACCGATGCGCTGTACGGCGCCATCGGCGAGGGCGATATCGGCACGCATTTCCCGCCCAGCGACCCGCAATGGAAGGGCGCCCCCTCCTCGATCTTTCTGGCGCATGCCGCCAAACGTGTCGCCGATCGCGGCGGCCGTATCGTCAATGTTGATCTCAACATTGTCTGCGAGGCCCCGCGCATCGGTCCGCACGTCGCCGCCATGAAGCAGACCATTGCCGGCGTCTGCGGCATTTCTCCCTCCCGCGTCGCGGTCAAGGCAACCACCAGCGAGCAGATGGGTTTTGCCGGACGGGAAGAAGGCCTGATGGCCATGGCGACCGCCATGGTGGAGCTGCCCCGGGAGGACTGATGTACGACACCCGCATCCGCGACAAGGCCGCCAAGGTCAACCACACGCTGGTGGCCCGCGGCGAGATGATCGTGACCGCCGAAAGCTGCACCGGCGGCCTGATCGCCGGCGCCCTGACCGATGTCCCCGGCTCCTCGGACGCCGTCTTCGGCGGCTTTGTCACCTATGACAATCGCGCCAAGATCGACATGATCGGCGTGGACGAAGCACTGATCGAGCGCTGGGGCGCGGTGTCGGAATCGGTGGCACGCGCTATGGCCGATGGCGCCCGCGACACCGCCGACGTCGGGGTGGCGATCGCCGTCACCGGCATTGCCGGCCCGGGCGGCGGCACCGAAGGCAAGCCGGTCGGGCTGGTCTATTTCGCCTGCAGCACCGCCGACGGCACCCGGACGCTGGAAAAACGCTTCGGCGACGCCGGCCGCCAGAACGTCCGCGAAATGAGCGTGGAAACGGCACTCGACCTGGCCCTCGAGTGCCTGGGCATCGTGGCCTGACCACGTGAGTGACTCGTAAGTCGCCCTCATCCTGAGCTTGTCGAAGGACGAGGGCGTGATTCAGTGACCGGCATCCCCGGCCTTGTGGTTCGATACGCTCGCCCTCAGGCCTCAGGGCGCCACTCATGGCGCAACAAAGCTCAGATCCCCGTTGGCCGCTGCTCGATCCAGCCGGTGGCTTTCTCAATGGCGTTTCCGAGCGAGAGCAGCTTGTGCTCGCCGCGCATCGGCCCGACAAGCTGCAGTCCGAACGGCATGCGGGCCGCTGTAAAACCGCCCGGCGTCACCAGCACCGGATGGCCGGTCATGGTGATACGACAGGCCATGCGCTGCCACTTGAAATAGCGGTCGAACACTTCCCCGTCGATTTCGGCGACCCATTCGACCTCGGCCGGCGGCGCGCTGACCGGCGTCGCCGGCGTAACGAACACGTCGAATTCTTCGAGCAGTTTTGCGGTTCGGGTGAAAATCGCTGTGCGTTCCTTGATCCCCCAGGCCAGTTCGTCGGCCGGCGTGACCGCTCCCTGGCGGATGTTGCGCAGATAATCCGGCCGCAGCCGATCCGGATTGTCCCAGGCGGCCTGCGGCGAGTCGAGGTAAAAGCCAAACATCTCGATCACCTCCCAGGCTCGGTCGGCGGTAGAAAAGTCGAGCTCGACATCCACGATCGTGCAGCCCAGGCCTTCGAGCACCGACCGCGCTTTGGCATAGGCGGCGCGGATCTCGGGCGAGACCGGCAGGCCGTCGGCGTTCTGGCTCCAGGCAATGCGCACCTTGCTCAGGTCGACATCGGCAAGGCGGCGGAAGATCGCCGGGTCCTCGTCGATCGAGGTGGCGCTGACCGGGTCGGCTCCCGCCATGGCCGAGAGCAGCAAGCCGGCATCTTCGGACGACCGGCCCATCGGCCCGAGTACGACATGCGGCGTCCAGGCGTCGCCGAACCCGTCCAGCGGCACCCGGCCCGGCGTGGTGCGCAGCCCCACAATATTGCAGAACGAGGGCGGATAGCGGATCGAGCCGCCGCTGTCGCTGCCGTCGGCAATCGGCAGAAGACCCGCCGCTACCGCCGCCGCGCCGCCGCTCGAACCACCGCCATGGCGCCCCAGGTCCCACGGATTGCGCGTTACTCCGAACACGTCGTTGAAAGTCAGCGTCCCCACGCCATAGGAGGGCGTATTGGTCTTGCCGATGATCAGCGCGCCGGCGGCACGCAGCTTGGCCACCATGGCGACATCCCGGCTGGCAACGGGGTCGTCATTGTGGATGGGTGAGCCGAAACTGGTGCGGAAGCCCTTGACCGGGTTGAGGTCCTTGACCGCCGTTGGCAGGCCGTGCAGCGGCCCGATGGCCACGCCGGCGGCCCGGGCCCGATCGGCCTCCTCGGCCAGCGCCAGCGCCGCGCTGGCCGGCAGCATGGAGACGATGGAATTGAGCTTTGGATTGAGCTCTTCGATGCGGGCGAGGAACGTCCGCATCACCTCGACCGCCGAAATCTCTCCGCGGGAGACAAGACCGGCAAGTTCGGTGGCGGAACGGTAGTGGAGCGGGGTTTCGGACACGGTAAAAGACCTCAAATTGGCGAGAGCAACCGGTTTACCGATGCAATTGACGTGCCAGCGCCAAAGGGCCGCTGTGCCGTGTCGGGTCGGCTGGGCGGCGTCGCAAATGGGCAAATGTCGGGCCCCCTGCCCGTGCATTGGGCGGAAGAAGGGCCCGCAAGGGCAGCGTGAACGCTACCCGAAGCGGCGGTCCGCTTCGTCGGCGAAGGCGTCCAGGATTTCGTCTTGCTTGGCCGCAAAGGCAGGTTCGGCGACGGCGGCGATCAGCGGATTGTTGAACTTGAAATCGAGGTCGAAACGCACCCGGCCGGCGGCGCCTTCAGGCAGGAACGTCCACTTGCTGTCGAGATAGTCGAAGGGCCCATCCACGGCGGTGGCCGTGATGGTCAGCGCCACCGGGTCGGCCGTGACCTTGCTGGTATAGGACTGCGTCAGCGGCCCGAACTTGATGGTCATTTTCGCGTAGCGCACCTGCGGGTCGTGCGGGTCGGGCCGGACCTCCATCGACTTGCAGTTGGGAATAAAGCGCGGATAGGCCTCGAGATCGTTGATCAGGTCGAACATCCGGGGCGGCAGGTGCGGCGTGTGCCGCTCGTAGTAAAGCTTGGGCATGTCGGCTCAGGCGTGTTTGGCGAGACGGGCGGCCTTGAGCCGGGCGAAATCCTCGCCGGCATGATGCGACGAGCGCGTCAGCGGGCTGGAGGAGACCAGCCCAAAACCCTTGGTGGTGGCGATGGTGGCGTAGGACTTGAACTCGTCCGGCGTGACGAAGCGGGCGACCGGATGGTGCTTGCGCGTCGGCGCCAGATACTGGCCGATGGTGAGGAAGTCGACGTCCGCCGTGCGCAGGTCGTCCATCAGCTGCAGCACTTCGTTCCGCTCCTCGCCCAGCCCCAGCATGATGCCGGACTTGGTGAACATGGTGGGGTCGAGTTCCTTGACCCGCTGCAACAGCCGGATCGAGTGGAAGTAGCGCGCGCCGGGACGGACCTTGAGGTACTTGCTCGGCACCGTCTCCAGATTATGGTTGAACACGTCCGGCTTGGCCGCAACGACGACTTCAAGCGCCCCGGGCTTGCGCAGGAAGTCCGGCGTCAGGATTTCAATTGTGGTCTTGGGGGTGCGGGCCCGGATGGCACGGATCACCTGGGCGAAGTGCTCGGCCCCGCCATCGGCCAGGTCGTCGCGGTCCACCGAGGTGATCACCACATGCTCGAGGCCGAGCTTTTCCACGGCCGTGGCGACGTTTTCCGGTTCGTGCGGATCAAGCGCCGTCGGCAGCCCGGTACGCACGTTGCAAAAGGCGCAGGCCCGGGTGCAGATCTCGCCCATGATCATCATGGTCGCGTGCTTTTTTGACCAGCATTCCCCGATATTGGGGCAGCCGGCCTCTTCGCACACTGTGACGAGGTTGTTCTCGCGCACGATCTGCTGGGTTTCCCGGTAGACCGCCGAGCCGGGGGCCTTGACGCGGATCCAGTCGGGTTTGCGCAACACCTCGGCTTCGGGGCGATTGACCTTTTCGGGGTGCCGGGGGCGCGTATCGATGAGTGTGACCAAGGCGACGGGTCCTGTTGTATGGCGCAGCTGCCCGCGACGCGGACAGCATAGCCCAGAAACTTGACCGGCAGATGTCCTCTGTCCGGTTGGCCCGTCTCGAAAGAGCCGGGCTGCAGGCGATTCGCCCACAGCCCGGATTGGCTGCTAGGCGGAGCGGCGGCCGCGAATGGCGCGACCGATGGCGATCAGCAGGCAGGCGCCGACCACCGCGACGATCAGCTGACCGATCAACCCACCCATTGTGGCGCCGAAGATCAGCATCAGGATGAAGTTGCCGACGACGGCCCCAACGATCCCCAGAACGATATTCATCACAAGTCCATGATCGGACTTCATGACCCTTTCGGCGATCCATCCGGCCAATGCGCCGATGATGATCGCCATGATCCAACCTACACCTTCCATTTTGCAGTCTCCTTGCCTTCTCGGACAAGGTGAACGCAAGACCGGCCAAATGGATGCGCGCGCCCCGCCCCCTTACTTGACGATGACGCGGGCCACCACGATCACCACAATGGCGCCGATCGTGGCCGTGATCACCTGGCTGAGCAGTGCATTGCCGACGGGCAGCGCGATATTGAGCGCCGATAGCAGCCAGCCACCGACAAAGGCGCCTATCACCCCGACCACCAGATTGCGCAGCAATCCGCCGCCGCCCAGCACCAGGCTCGCCAGCCAGCCGGCGACCAGGCCAATGCCCAGAAAGATCAGCAGCGCAGTGGTATCGGTGGGCATCGGCAGACTCTCCGGCGGGATGGGATGGTCCATCAGATATTGAGGGCGCGTCCGTAGGCGTCGAGGACGCTCTCTTTCATCGTCTCGCTCAAGGTGGGGTGCGGGAAGATGATATGGAAGAGGTCTTCCTCGGTGGTTTCGAGCCCCATGGCGACGACAAAGCCCTGGATCAGCTCGGTCACTTCGGCGCCCACCATATGGGCGCCCAGCAGCTCGCCAGTCTTGGCGTCGAAGATGGTCTTGACCAGGCCTTCGGGCTCACCCAGCGCGATGGCCTTGCCATTGCCCACGAAGGGGAAGCGCCCCACCTTGATCTCGCGGCCGCTTTCCTTGGCTTTCGCTTCGGTGAGACCCACGCTGGCCACCTGCGGCTCGCAATAGGTGCAGCCGGGCACTTTGAGCTTGTCGAGCCCGTGCACGCCCTTGAGACCGGCAATGGTCTCGACGGTGATGACGGCCTCGTGCTCGGCCTTGTGCGCCAGCATCGGCGGGCCGGCGACGTCGCCGATGGCCCAGATGCCGGGGACGTTGGTGCGGCCATAATGGTCGATGGCGATGGCGCCGCGCTCGATCTTCACGCCCAGCTTTTCAAGCCCGAGATTTTCCGAGTTGCACTGCACGCCGACCGCCGAGATCAGCTTTTCGCCGGCAACCTGCTGCTTGGAGCCGTCCTTGAGCTCGACATGGGCGATCACGCCGTCCTTGGTCTTTTCGACTTTGGCGACCTTGGCATCGGTCAAAATCTTGATGCCGCGCTTTTCGAAGCGTTTCCGTACATGCGCGGCGATTTCCGCATCCTCGACCGGCAGCACCTGCGGCAGCAGTTCGATCACCGTCACGTCCGCGCCCATCGAGCGATAGAAGGAGGCGAACTCCATGCCGATAGCGCCCGAGCCCATGATCACCAGCGATTTGGGGAATTTTTCGGGCTTCATGGCCTCGAAATAGGTCCAGATCTTGTCGCCATCCGGCTCGATGCCGGGCAGCACGCGCGGCCGCGCGCCGGTGGCAATGATGATGTTCTTGGCGGTGTAGGTGCCCTCGCCCAGCGCGTTCTTGGGGATCGGGCCCTGCGGCTGGACGATCTGCTTTTTCGTCGGCGCGACCGCGATCTCATTGGGCTTGGTCAGCACCGCCTCGCCCCAGATGATGTCGACCTTGTTCTTTTTCATCAGGAACTGCACGCCATTGTTCATCTGCGCCGCGATGCCGCGCGAGCGCTTGACGATGGCGTCGATGTCAAAGCCGAATTTTTCGGCAGTCAGGCCATAGTTCGCGGCATGGCTCATGTGGCCGAACACTTCGGCCGAGCGCAGCAGCGCCTTGGTCGGGATACAGCCCCAGTTCGAGCAGATGCCGGCCATGTGCTCGCGTTCGACAATGGCAACCTTCATGCCCAGCTGCGCGCCGCGAATGGCCGCGATATAGCCGCCCGGGCCCGCGCCGATGACGATCAGATCGTAGGAGTTAGCCATGGTCTATTCCTTCACCATCAATAGCCAGTCGTTGCCCGGCGCGGTTCCGTCAGGATACTTGCGCATCGGTCGCGCTGCAGCCACGGCAAAGCCGCGACTTTCATAAAGCTGCCGGGCCCGCACATTGGCGTCCTCGGTGATCAGCGCCAGCCCGCGCGTTTCGGTCTCGGCCGCCTTGGCTTCCGCCACATCCAGCAGCCGCGAGCCGATGCCCTTGCCGCGCCAGTTCATATGCACGGCGAGCATGGAAATGAACCAGCGGCGCGCCGTCAGTTGTTCGAGTTCGACAATCGGCACCAGAAAATCCGGCAGGTCGTCGGGCAGCGGCGGCATAATCTCGGGCTCGGGATAGCCGAGCAGCAGGCCCACCACTTCGCCGTCGCTCTCTGCCATCGTCGCGTGGCGCCAGTTCAGCGGGTCCGCCTCGTTCAGCATTTCCAGCCGGCCGATCTCGGCCGGGTCGTAGGTTTCGTCCGCGCGCCGGTCATGCGCCCAGCCCATTGCCACGCCACCATGCGTCGCGATGTTGACCAGCAAAGCCACCTCGCTGGCATCGGCCTTGGTCGCCGGGCGCATGGTGATCTCCGGGCTCAAAGCCCCAGCACCTGCTTTACCAGCGGCACCAGCCCTGCTCCGATCGCGCGAGTATTGGCAGAGTCGAGATGGATGCCGTCGGCCGTGTCGGTCTTGGCCACCGTACCGGCATCGAAGAAGTGCACCTTCTGCTCGTCGGCGCGTTTCTTGTACTCGCGGGCGAAATCCACAGATGTGGCGATCGCCTCGTGCGGGCCAAAATGGTCCATCATGTCGGCCCAGTCGCCAAGGATGATCGGCGGCGGGGACACCAGAATGATCTCCGGCGCTGCCAGCATCCTGCCGGCATAGTGCCCGCGGATGATCTGCACCAGCCGCGCCATCCCGCGACCGGCTTCGCCGGCGGTACGGCCGTGGAACGGCTTGATGTCGTTGGTGCCCAGCATGATGATGACGAGGTCGAGCGGCGAATGGCTCTCGAGCAGCGTCGGCAGCACGCGGGCACCATTGCGGTCGGCGCTGGCGAACCAGTCGTCATGCACCGTGGTACGCCCGCCCAGGCCCTCGGCGATGACGCGTGCGGCGCCACCAAGGCCCTGTTCCAGCGTCGTCGGCCAGCGATCCTCATAGGCGTGCCGCGGCCCGCCCGGAATCGGGTTGGCCCCATAGGTCAGGCTGTCGCCATAGGCGAGGATCGTCTTCATGCCAGCATCATCACGGGCGTTTCGATCAGCCCCTTGAAGGCCGACAGCAGTTCGGCACCCAGCGCGCCATCGACGGCGCGGTGGTCGCAGCTCAGCGTCACGGTCATGAAATTGCCGGTCTTGATCTGGCCCTTTTCGGCATAGACGCGCTCTTCGCCCACGCCCACCGCAAGAATAGTGCCGTGCGGCGGGTTGATGACGGCGGCAAATTCCTTGATGCCGAACATCCCCAGGTTGGAGACCGACGACGTGCCGCCCTGGTAGTCGGCCGGCAGCAGCTTTTTGGACCGGGCGCGCCCGGCAAAGTCCTTGACCTCCTCGGAGATCTGGCGGAGCGACTTGGTCTCGCAGGCCCGGACCACCGGCGTGAAGAGGCCGCCCGGCACTGACACGGCGACCGCCACGTCGGCATGCTTGTGATAAAGGATCGCGTCGCCCGCCCAGGTGGCGTTCGCCGTCGGCACCTTGATCAGCGCTGCGGCCCAGGCCTTCATGACGAAGTCATTGACCGAGAGCTTGTAGACCGGCTTGCCGTCCTTGAGCGGCGCTGCCGCGTTGATCTTTTCGCGCGCCTCGAGCAGCGCATCAATCTTGCAGTCGAGCGTCAGATAGAAATGCGGAACCGTCTGCTTGCTCTCGGTGAGGCGCGCGGCCACCACCTTGCGCATGCCGTCATTGGGCACGAGGTCGTAGCTGCCCTCGGGGTAGAGCGCGAGCACCTGCGCCTTGCTCATGCCGCCGGCGGGTGCCGATGTCCCTGCCCCAGCCGAAGCTGCGGCGGGCGCGGCCTTGAGCGGCGCCTTGCCGGACTTGGCGGCTTCCACGTCGGCTTTGACCACCCGGCCGCGCGGGCCGGTGCCGGAAATGGCCGCGAGCGCGATGCCGGCTTCCTTGGCCAGACGCTTGGCCAGCGGCGAGGCGAAGACGCGGGCGCCATCGGCGGCCGGTGCAGCAGCCGCGGCCGGAGCCTTGGCGGCAGGCGCGACAACGGCGGAGCCGGAGGCGACGGCAGCGACAGGCGCAGCCACCGGCGCCGGCTTCGGCGCCTCGGCCTTGGGCGCGGCGGCCGGAGCCGCAGCTGGCGCCTTGGCGTCAGCCGCAGTCTCGCCTTCCGTCAGAAGCACCGCGATCACGGCGTTGACCTTGACGTTCTCGGTGCCCTCGGCAACCAGGATCTTGCCGATCTTGCCCTCATCGACCGCTTCCACTTCCATGGTGGCCTTGTCGGTTTCGATCTCGGCAATGACATCGCCCGAGGAGACGCTGTCGCCCTCCTTGACGTGCCACTTGGCAAGCTTGCCCTCTTCCATCGTGGGCGAGAGCGCCGGCATGGTGATGTTGATCGACATGGCCTCAGCTCCTGTAGGTCACGGCGTTGACCGCCGCGATCACTTCGTCGACGTTGGGCAACGCCAGCTTTTCGAGATTGGCGGCATAGGGCATGGGCACGTCCTTGCCGGTAACGCGGGTCGGCGGCGCGTCGAGATAATCGAAGGCCTCGGCAACGACACGCGCCGCCAGTTCCGCGCCAATGCCGCCTTGCGGCCAGCCCTCTTCGACCGTCACCAGGCGACCGGTCTTTTTCACCGACTCGATCACCGTGGCGCTGTCGAGCGGGCGCAGCGTGCGCAGATCGATCAGTTCGACATCGATCCCCGCAGCCACCAGCTTTTCGGTGGCCTGCGTGGCGTAGCGCATGCCCATCGAGAACGACACCAGCGTCACGTCCTTGCCCTGACGGGCGACGCGCGCCTTGCCGATCGGCAGCAGGTAGTCGTCGACCTTGGGCACCAGCCCGGTCGAGCCGTAGAGAATTTCGTTTTCGAGGAACACCACCGGGTTGTTCGACCGGATGGCGGCCTTGAGCAGGCCCTTGGCGTCGGCGGCGCTATAGGGCGCGATGACGTAAAGGCCGGGGACATGCGCGTACCAGGCCGAATAGTCCTGGCTGTGCTGGGCGCCGACTCGCGCCGCCGCGCCATTGGGGCCGCGGAAGACGATGGGCGCATGCACCTGGCCGCCCGACATGTAGAGCTGCTTGGCGGCCGAGTTGATGATCTGGTCGATCGCCTGCATGGCAAAGTTCCAGGTCATGAACTCGACGATCGGCCGCAGCCCGGCAAACGCCGCGCCCACGCCGATGCCGGCAAAGCCGTGCTCGGTGATCGGGGTATCGATGATGCGCTGCGGTCCGAATTCCTGCAGCAGACCCTGGGTGATCTTGTAGGCGCCCTGGTACTCGGCCACCTCCTCGCCCATCACGAACACCGTCTGGTCGCGGCGCAGCTCTTCGGCCATGGCTTCATTGAGCGCCTGGCGCACGGTCATTTCGACCATTTCCACGCCGGCCGGCAGATCGGGGTCGGCTTCCGCCGCAAAGGCCGGTGCAGCCGGGGCCGCAGCCACCGACGGCGCGGCATCGGCGGCCTTTTCGGCCGCCACCACCGGCGCTTCCGCCGGTTCGGGCACGGTCTTGGCCACCGGGGTCGGAGCCGGAGCCGCTTCGCCCTCGGCCAGCACCACGGCGATCGGGGTATTGACCTTCACGCCCTCGGTCCCCTCGGTCACCAGAATCTCGGTGACCTTGCCCGAGTCGACGCTTTCGACTTCCATCGTCGCCTTGTCGGTCTCGATCTCGGCCAAAACGTCACCGGGCTTGACGGTGTCGCCCTGCTTGACCAGCCACTTGGAGAGCTTGCCCTCTTCCATGGTCGGGCTCAGTGCAGGCATCAGAATATTGGGCATTTCGGTCTCCTGGCGCTCGGTCGGGAGCTTGCGGGAAAGTGTGCGGTGGGCCGGTTCGGCGTCATGGGACGCTGTTCTGGCCCGATACGTAGATGGCCACCATCACGGCCACCAGGGCCGCGACGACGACGAAGAACACCACAAGCGCCCAGACATAGCGCTTGGAATAGCCGGCCAGTTCGGGGCCGGCGAGCTCGGGCAGCGAGTCGAACTGCAGCCAGGCCGGATCGAACAGGCCCTTGAGCCGATGACCCGACGGCACCCGGCGCCACAGGCTGATGGCCGACAGCAAGGCCACCACCCAGGCGCAAAGCGCCGCCCCACCCAGCACCGGCACCAGGATCGCTAGCATGTCGCTAGCCGATCCGCCGCAGCACCATGTAGGCGACGAGCGCGATGGCCGAGAGCACCACGGTCACCCGTGCCGCCCGCAGCCAGAACGGATAGCGGCCGCCGCTGCGCGCTTCGGCCTCCACCATGGCGCGGCGCACCTGTGGCCAGTTCTGCACCGTCTCGACCAGCCGCCGGAAGCTGCTGATCATCACGGCGCCCGTAAACAGGAAATACGCGCCCAGCAGCCCCGCCACGAGGGCGGCCACGACCCACCAGAACCAGTCGGACCCGCTGGTCATCCAGACATGTCTCCGTGGGCTGGGCCGGGCGCATCATGCGGTATCGATCACGCCGCGTAGATGTCGGTCCAGAGCTCGGACGCTGCCGGCTCTGCATCCGACGTGGCAAAATCAGCCGCCTCGGTGACGATGGCGCGAATCTCGGTCTCGACCGCTTTCAGGCTCTCTTCGGTACCGAAGCGCTTTTCCAGAATGCGGTTCTTGACCTGCTCGATCGGATCGCGCTCGGCCCGCATGGTGGTCACTTCGTCCTTGGAGCGGTATTTGGCCGGGTCGGACATGGAATGGCCGCGGTAGCGGTAGGTCATCATTTCGAGAATGTACGGGCCCTTGCCCGAGCGGGCATGGGCGATGGCCCGGGCCGCCGCGTCGCGCACCAGGCGAACGTCCATGCCGTCGACCTGTTCGCCCTCGATGCCAAAGCCGATGCCGCGCTTGGAAAAGTCGTGCTGCGCACTGGCGCGCTCGACCGAGGTGCCCATGGCATAGCGATTGTTCTCGATGATGTAGACCACCGGCAGGTTCCAGAGCTTGGCCATGTTGAAGCTCTCGTAGACCTGGCCCTGGTTGGCCGCGCCGTCGCCGAAATAGGTCAGCGAGACGGTGTTTTCGCCCTTGTACTTGGCGGCAAACGCCAGACCCGTCCCGAGCGATACCTGCGCGCCGACAATGCCGTTGCCGCCATAAAAGCGGTGCTCGTTCGAGAACATGTGCATCGAGCCGCCCTTGCCGCGGCTGAGGCCGCCCTGGCGGCCGGTCAGCTCGGCCATCACGCCCTTGGGGTCCATGCCGATCACCAGCATGTGGCCGTGGTCGCGATAGCCGGTGATCGAGGCATCGCCCTTTTCGGACGCCATGTTGATGCCGGTGACCACGGCTTCCTGGCCGATATAGAGGTGACAGAAGCCACCGATCAGACCCATGCCATACATCTGGCCGGCCTTTTCCTCGAAGCGGCGGATCAGGAGCATGTCCCGATAGGCATTGAGCTCCTCGTCCTTGCTGAACTCGGGAATGTTGGATTTGGCCGAGGTCGTGGCCGGCTTGGCTGCCGCTTTACGCGCCATGGGCGAGTTCTCCAGGGAGGTGGATGACGATGCCGCTTTCGCAATACCGGCACAATCGGCCGATACATTCAACATTAGCGCAAATCGAGGACCACAGCAACCGCCCGATCACTTTAAGAAACCGCGCTATCAGTCTATTCCTGCTTCGATTTCATCGGTTAACTGAGAAGCGGCTAATTCATCGTATGAACCGGATATCGGTTTACCGGTCGCCGTGTCGACCATCACCAGCAGGTCGTCGGCCTGGCTCATCAGCAACAGCGCCCGGGCCCGTTCGGTCAGAATGTCGGGATCGAGTCGGGTCGATGTGAACAGCTGCACCCGGTGATGCGTCGCCTCGATATCGGCCGCCAGCGCACTCGAGCGCGCCTTGAGCTCGCCGATCTCGGCCAGCATCACCTTCTGGTTCTCCACCCCGAACTGCCCCGACACCGCGTTGTAGGCGAGGTAGCCCTGAAAGGCGACGAGCGCCAGGGTCAGCGCCAGGTGGCGCCAGAAGGCAGGACGTTTGAGGCGGGTGGACACGCGCGGGACTCACGGAGTTGCAGGCCGGCCCAACATGGCTGACGATGGCTTAATATCCGGTTGTCAAATGGAGCGAGCCATGCGGATCAGCGTGGTAGGAGGGGATTTGCCGGCGCAATTCGAGCAGCTGCGGCAGGAGGCGCGCGCCGAGGGTTTTGACCACATCGAAACGCTCTGGTCGCAATGGCAGGATGGGGTCATCCGCTTCACCCGGCCGGGCAAGCAGCTCCTCATGGCAGAAATCGACGGCGGGCTCGCCGGCGTGGGCGGCATCACAGCAGACTTCATGGACCCGGCGGCCATGCGGATGCGGCGGTTTTACGTTCGCCCGGCGTTTCGCCGGCTTGGTGTGGCGCGGGCGATTGCTTCGCGCGTCATCCAAACCGCCCTACCCCTGGATCGGCCGATCGTCCTTTATACCGAGACAGATGCGGGGGCAGCGTTCTGGGAGAGCATGGGGTTTGTGCGGATCGCTCGGGAGAATACGACCCATCATTTAGTGGAGACATCGTCCGCCCCGCCTCGTGGTTCGACAGGCTCACCATGAGGCGTCCGAGACGTCGGGGCGTTGGGGCGACACCCCCGGGCGCGGATGGCCAGGAGACCTCATGGTGAGCCTGTCGAACCACGAGGTCGGGCGCATCGGCACTCTCTCCCCTGCGCCACACCCCCGAAGAAGGGGCAGGCCTACGGCAGATCAGGGTAGTTTTGCGCCCGACCTCTCGGTCCCCCTTCTCCCCTTATGGGAGAGGGACTGACCGTCCCTCGCTCTGCTCGGGCGTGAGCGACACTACAGTGTCGCTGAACCCCTCATCCGGCGCTACGCGCCACCTTCTTCGCCTTCTATTGCTCCACTGGAGCGATGGGCTGCTGTGCAACCGGCTCGAACTCCCGCACGGGGAGAAGGGGAACGGAGAGATCCGGTCCCAACTCCAAGCGATACCCCGCCCGAAGACGTTCTAGCGCGAAGCCTGCCCGAGCCGTGGTTCGGTGCCGTTTCGCAATCTGGCGATATTGGCGCGATGGCGGACGATGACATAGGCGGCGCCGGCAAGGACCAGCAGCTGGTATGGCAGAGGATGCGGCAGCGCGAAGACGAGCACGATCGCCGTCAGTGCCGCCAGCATTGAACTCAGCGAAACGATCCGGGAAACGGCGAGCACCAGCCCGAACACTGCGGCGGCCCCCAGACCAACAGGCCAGGAGAGCGCCAGCAGCACGCCGAGCCCGGTGGCAGCGGACTTGCCGCCAACAAAGCCCAGCCAGACGGGGCGGGCATGACCGAACAGGGCCGCGAGGCCGGCCAGGCAGATTGTCCAGTGACGGAACGTCTCCACCTCCGGCACGCCGGAACCCAGCCGAGGGACCAACCAACTGGCAAACAGGACGGCCGCAGCCCCTTTGCCCACATCAACCACCAGCACCAGCAGGGCCGGCCCCTTGCCCAGAACGCGCAGCGCGTTGGTGGCGCCGGTGGACTTTGAGCCATGCTCGCGGATGTCGATGCCGCGGAAAAACTTGCCGGCAAGATAGCCAGTGGGAATCGAGCCGAGCAGATAGGCGACCAGAACCGCGCCCACGACCACCATTAAAAGGGTCAGCACGCCGCTCACGGTTTTTCGGGCGGGAGTTGCAGGCGGATCGGAGTTACCGGCAACAGCCGCAGGTCGCGCACCATGTGGGCGGTGGCCTCCTTGTACGTGAGGAAGTGCGGGGACTGCAGGTGGGCGAGATAGGCTGCCTCGTCGGCATAGACTTCGAGCAAGCGCACCTGCGTTGGTGCGTCCTGCAGATGCACGGCCTGCAGGGACAAGACGCCGGGCTCTGCCGCCAGCGACGCGTCGATCTCTTCAGCCAGCAGCGCCCTGTACGCAGCGAGGTACTCCTCGGCGATCACCAGTTCGGCGATCCTGACCATGGCTTTGTCGCGCGCCGCAGTCACTTCAGCAGCGCTCCGAGCCCGAACCGCCTTGCCAGCCGCTCGCGCAAGTAGCGGTAGTAATACGCATTGGTCATCATGTGCCGGTACATGCGCTTGAAGGCCGGTTTCTTGAACAGCAGCCAGGGTTTGTGAATGCCGGTATAGTGCACGACATAGGGGTCGAGCACTTCATGGGCGGGCAGCGGGTTCTGCAGGTTCCAGAGCTTGTCGAGCACGTACCAGTTGTTGCGGAACACGATGTTGAGAATGTCCTGGTCGTAATAGAGCCCGGCCACCTCCTCGGGGGTCAGCATCTCGGTAATCCTGGCCACGCAATCGACCGCCGCCATCTTGCGCGTATCGATGACCAGGAGGCCGGCGTTGAAAAACAGGTCCGTGGTCGAATAGTAGCGCTTGGGTTTGAGGTCCCGGCCCGTCTGGAAGCCGGTGCGATAAGGGTCCGATGCGGCGGCAAAGGGGAACGCGCCCAGGTCGAGTTCATAGAGTTCGGCCAGGTCGGCGCGCACCATCATGTCGGAATCGATAAAGATCAGCCGCTCGACGCTTTTCGGCACGATGTCGGTGAGAAAGAGCCGCGTGTAGACGATGGGCGTGTTGATATGCATGCCCACCCGCGGCAGCCCGGAGATCCGCTCCTTGAGGATGCCCAGCGCCTCAAGGTCGTAATAGACCAGGCTGGCCCCGAACTCGGCGGTGACCGCGGCCAGATCGGCCTTGTGGCGATCGCTCAGGCCCACATGCATGCAGTGGAACACCATATCCCGGGCGCGCCGGCTCACCATGCAGATCGAGCGCATGGTGGTGAAGGCGGGCGCCCAGTACTTGTCGTCAAAGGTCAGCGCGATATGGATCGGCCCGGACCCGGCAGTACTCGCCATGTTTGTCGCCCCAAGAGGATTTTCTCCTGCTTACGGGGTTGGCACGGGGCTGCCAACCCTGCCCCGATCTCTGAGTGGTTCTTCCTCCCAAGCCGGGGAGCCCCGGCTTCCCTTCTCCCCTTGTGGGAGAAGGTGCCCGAAGGGCGGATGAGGGGTCCGTTTCCGCTTGCTCCGACCACCCCTCGCTCTGCTCGGGCGTGAGCGACACCAAGGTGTCGCTGTACCCCTCATCCGGCGCTACGCGCCACCTTCTCCCACAAGGGGAGAAGGGTGCCGAGAAGTCGGTGGGACTGGAGGTGGCTAAATCCGGTCGTGCGCCATCAGCCAGCCAACAGCCTCCTGCACCGCAGCCAGCGAGGTGTAGCGCGGCGCATAGCCCAGCAGGCGGCGGGCTTTGTCGATGGAATGGCACGGGCTGCGGGCGATGTGTTCCCAGGTGGCCTGGGCGTCCTCGGGGGACTGCAGCGCCTTCCACTCCTCATAGGGCAGGAAGCGTAGTTTGGGCGCCTTGCCGAACCAGCGATACATGGCCTCGGCATAGCCCTTGAGGTTGAGGGCACCGGCCGAAACGGCGTTGAAGGTTTCGCCCATGGCAACGCTGCGGTTGGCGATCAGCCCCATCACCAGTTGCGCCAGATCATCGGCATGCACGTGGTGGACGGTTTCGAGCCCGAAATTGGGCAGCGCCAGTTCCTCGCCGCGCGAAATCTGGCCGAACACGGCCGAATTGAAATGCCCGGCCGGATTGAGCGGCTCCCACCCCGGCCCGACAATGTGGCCAGGACGAAACACCGAGGCTGGAAAGCCGGTGCGGCGCGCTTCGGCCAGCAAAAAGGTCTCGATCGCCGCCTTCTGCGAGCCGTATTCGCCAAAGCCGTTGACCGGCTGGTCCTCTGTCGCCGGGATCACCGTGTTCTGGCCATAGACCCAGATGGTGCCGCAATGGATGAAATGCTGCACCCTGCCCCGCAGTGCCTCCACCAGCTGCTGCGCGCTGGCGAGGGTAAAGCAGATCATGTCGATGACGATGTCGCCCTCCAGCGCCGCGATGCGTGCGCCGAAACTGCCGTCCGCCTCGGCGCTGTCGCGATCGATGACCACGGTCTTGACCCGTGCCCACGCCGCATGCGGTGCATAGGCCTGGCGCTGGCCGCGGGCGACATTGATCACCTCATGCCCCGCCTCCACCAGCCGCGGCACCAGAAAGGTCCCCACATGGCCGCTGCCCCCGATAATCACGACTTTCGACATGTGTTCTCCTCCCGTTCGCGCCGCTCAACCCGCAGCGAGCAGCTTTTCGATGTCCTTGGCCATGGCCTCGGGCTCGATTTTCGAGGCGTAGCGCCCGGCCACCTTGCCGTCGCGGCCGACGAGGAATTTTGTAAAATTCCAGCCGATGTCACGGAACCACGGAAAGCCCGGCGCCTCGGCCTTGAGAAACGCCCAGAGCGGGTGCGTGTCCTTGCCGTTGACGGCGATCTTGTCGAACATCGGAAAGCTCACCGAAAAACTGGTGGAGCAGAACGCGGCGATCTCGGCCGCACTGCCCGGTTCCTGCTCGCCGAACTGGTTGCAGGGGAACCCCAGAACCACCAGGCCCTGGTCCTTGTAGGTCTGCCAGAGCTTTTCCAGCCCGTCATACTGGCGGGTATAGCCGCATTTGCTGGCCGTGTTGACCGGCAGGATCACCTTGCCGGCAAACTCGGCCATGGATTGGTCGGCACCATCGAGGCGGCGGGCAGAAAACTCAAAAAAGCTGGTCATGAAAGGCTCGTTCTCAGGTCTGGTCGCGCTTGTGCGCGTCTATGGTTTTGTCGGACAGGGCCTTTTCGGCCGCTGCCTGCTGTTTTTCCGCTTTCGTGCGGCCGAATTTCTGGCGATTGGCCGCGGCGGTGGCGTCCTTGTCCAGCTTGGCCTTGGCCTTGCGGGCTTTCGAAAGCGAGAGGATGTCGGCCATCAGATGTCTCCGCCGGGGCGCTCCAGCTCAAGATAGACGCTGTCGCACCATTCGTCACCGAGCAGAAAGGTGTTTTGCGCCGTACCGGTGACGACAAAGCTCAGTTTCGTGAGCACGGCGAGCGACGCCAGGTTGCGCGGGTCGACGTCGGCCTTGAGGGTCGGCACATCATGGGCAGCAAAGATATGGGCAATGCAGGCCCGCGACGCCTCTGTGGCCAGCCCCTGCCCCCAAAAATCCGGATGCAGCATGAATCCGAAATCGGGCAGCCGCCCGGCGCCGACTTCGCCGATCAGCCGGCCCTCGAACTCGATGCCGAAGTCTTCGCCACCATCGGCATTGCGCGCGATCTTGCGCGCCAGCCATTCGCGGGTCACCTCTAGCGAAGCATGCGGCGCCGTCGACCAGTAGCGCATGGCCCGCGGGTCCGACATGATGGCAAAAAATGTCGGAAGATCGTCCTCCCGCGGCCGGCGCAGCACCAGCCGCGCCGTGGCCAGTTCGGTCATACCAGCCGGCTTTGCACCACGGCGGCTTCGATGAAGCTGGCAAACAGCGGATGCGGCTCGAACGGTTTCGATTTCAGTTCCGGGTGGAACTGCACGCCGATGAACCACGGATGGTCGGTGCGCTCGACGATCTCGGGCAGCTTGCCGTCGGGCGAGGTGCCCGAGAACAGCAGGCCATTGGCCTCGAGCACCTTGCGGTAGTTCATGTTGACTTCGAAACGATGCCGATGCCGCTCGGAAATCCGGGTCGAGCCGTAAATGTCGGCGACGCGCGACCCCTTGGCCAGCTGCGCCGGATAGGCCCCCAGCCGCATGGTGCCGCCCAAATCCGTACCGGCCGACCGAGTCACCTGCTCGTTGCCCTTGGTCCACTCGGTCATCAGCCCGACCACCGGCTCGCGGGTGGGGCCGAACTCGGTGGAATTGGCCGACTTGATCCCGGCCGTATTGCGGGCTGCCTCGATGCAGGCCATCTGCATGCCAAAGCAGATGCCGAAATAGGGCACGTCCTTGATGCGGGCAAAGCGCGCCGCCTGGATCTTGCCGGCCGAACCGCGCTCGCCAAAGCCGCCCGGCACCAGAATGCCGTGCACGTTCTCCAGATAGGGCGCCGGGTCTTCGTTCTCGAAGATCTCGCTGTCGATCCAGCTGAGATTGACCTTCACCCGGTTGGCAATGCCGCCATGCGTCAGCGCTTCCGACAGCGATTTGTACGCGTCCTTCAGGCCGGTATACTTGCCCACGATGGCGATGTTCACTTCGCCTTCGGGGTTGTGATAGCGCTGCGACACGTCCTTCCAGGCGGCCATGTCGGGCTCGGGCGCATCGGCAATGCCGAAGGCGGCGAGCACTTCGCGGTCGAGCCCTTCTTCGTGATAGGCCAGCGGCACGTCGTAGATCGAGCCGACATCGAGGCCCTGGATCACCGCGCTCTCCCGCACGTTGCAGAACAGCGACAGCTTCTTGCGCTCGCCGGCCGGGATCGGCCGGTCGGCCCGCACCAGCAGCACGTCCGGCGCAATGCCGATCGAGCGCAGCTCGCGCACCGAGTGCTGGGTCGGCTTGGTCTTGAGCTCGCCGGCGCTCGGGATATAGGGCATCAGCGTCAGGTGCACATAGACCGCATGGTGACGCGGCAAGTCGTTGCCGAGCTGGCGGATGGCCTCAAAGAACGGCAGGCCCTCGATGTCGCCCACCGTGCCGCCGACTTCCACGAGGACGAAATCGAACTCTTCGTTGCCCTCGACCACGAAAGCCTTGATGGCGTCGGTGACGTGCGGAATGACCTGCACGGTGGCGCCCAGATAGTCGCCGCGACGCTCTTTGGCCAAGATGTCCGAATAGATCCGGCCGGTGGTGATATTGTCGCGCTTGTTGGCCGAGCGGCCGGTGAAGCGCTCGTAATGGCCCAGGTCGAGATCGGTCTCGGCCCCGTCATCGGTCACGAACACTTCGCCGTGCTGGGTCGGCGACATCGTGCCGGGATCGACATTGAGATAGGGGTCGAGTTTCCGCAGCCGGACCTTGTAGCCACGCGCCTGCAGGACCGCACCCAGTGCAGCCGAGGCGAGCCCTTTGCCCAATGAGGAAACCACGCCACCGGTGATGAAAACGTACCGTGCCATGGGCCTTCACCTTATGCGGTCAGAGAACTGATTCGGAAGGGAAGAGCGGCGCATCGCCACCATCGTCCCCTCAAAAGAAAGAAGGGGATGTTGCCATCCCCTTCCCGATTGGTCTGTCGCGGCGCCTCAGTTGGCCGGCGCTGCGGGTGTGGTCGTGGCCGGCGCCGCTGGCGTGGCCGCGCTGCTGGCGGCTGGCGCCTCGGTCGTTGCGGCCGGCGCTTCTGTCGACGCAGCCGGTGCTTCGGTGGTTGCAGCCGGTGCTTCGGTCGTCGCAGCCGGCGTTTCGGTCGCGGTCGGCGCGGTTTCGGCCGGCACAGCGAGCGCCGGATCGGTGGCGGGCGTCGTCGTGGTTTCGGTGGTCGCCGGCACGCTGGGCACGCTCAGCGACTCGTCGCCGCCGGCATCCAGGGCATTGAGGGCGTCGAGCACCGAGGTCGGCGCGTCGATATCGCTCTCGGCGCTGTCGGCCGCCCCGGCGAGAATGCCGCTGGTCCGGTTGTCGATTTCGCTCAGGATGGTCAGGCCGATCGCCGTGGCAAAAAACAGCGCCGCCAGAATCGCCGTGGTGCGGGTCAGCAGGTTTGCCGAGCCGCGCACGCTCATCAGGCCATTGGAGTTCGACCCCATCCCCAACCCGCCGCCTTCCGAGCGCTGCAGCAGGATCACCCCGATCAGCGCCAAAACGATCAGCAGATAGGCAACAATCAGGACGTTGGCCATGCGTGTCTCAGTTTCCAGTTCGAATTGGCGCGCGTTCTAGACGCTTATGCCGACAAATGCCAGCGCCACGGCCCGGGTTTTTTGCCCGGCCGGCGCAGCATCGATCTAAAGCGCGGAGATAATGCCGTAGAAGTCGTTTGCCAAGAGGCTGGCGCCACCGACCAGTCCGCCATCGACATTGTCCACCGCCAGCAGCTCGGCGGCATTGGCCGGTTTCATCGATCCGCCATAGAGAATGCGGATCGCGGAGCCGGTCGAAGGAAAGCGAGCAACCAGCTGTGCCCGGATGCTGGCATGCATGGCCCGCACGTCTTCGAGCGTCGGCACCAGCCCGGTCCCGATGGCCCAGACCGGTTCGTAGGCGATCACCACTTCGGCATCCGCTGCCTCGTCGGGCACCGATCCCGACAATTGCGCTGACACCACGTCGATGGCCCGTCCCGCCTCGCGTTCGGCCCGCGTCTCGCCCACGCAGATGATCGGTGTCAGCCCGGCCCCCAGTGCGGCCAGCGCCTTGGCGCGCACCAGCGCATCGTCTTCCTTGTGGTCGGTGCGTCGTTCCGAATGCCCCACGATCACGAACGTCGCGCCGGCATCGGCCAGCATCACGGCACTGATATCCCCGGTATGGGCGCCCTGCGGCTTGGGGTGGCAATCCTGACCACCGGTCAGGATACCGGCCGCGGCAGCCCGGTCGCTGAGCGCGTGCAGCAGCGTCGCCGGCGGGCAGATGGCCACGACGCGCTCGGTGCTTGCTCCGTTGGCGAGCAGGCCGGCCAGCGTATCGACCTCGTTCAGTGCTGCCGAAAGGCCGTTCATCTTCCAGTTACCCGCGATCAGCGGGGATTTGCCATGAGCCACGTCAGCACACTCCAATATCGTTCCTATCCACCGGCACCCGGCGGAATCGCTCCGTCGCAGTCGGCCACGCCGCGCCTGGCCCTTGCGCCCCCGCCCCGTTTGCCATAACCGGGCTGGCAAGCGCTAGCCGGGCGTTATTGCCTTGCAGCCGGTCAAAGTCCCTGTCTAGTATCCGCCGCCTCAAAACCCGGCAGATACCGGGCCGTTCGTGTTTGGAAGCGACAAGATATGCTCAGTGGTTTGCGTAAGATCGCCAATACCTGGTTCGGGAAGATTCTGGGGGCTTTTCTGATCGTTGGTCTGGCGGGATTCGGCATTTCCAACGTGCTGCTCGACCTGGGCGGCAACACGGTGGCCACTGTGGGTGGGCAGGATATCACCACCCGCGCCTTCCAGCGCGAATATACCAACCGCCTCAACCAATACGGCCAGCGCCTGGGGCGCATTCCCAGCAACGAGGAAGCGCTGGCGCTCGGGCTTCCGTCCGTCGTCCTGACCCAGCTGGGCGCTGAAGCGGCGCTCAACCAGATGGGCCAGAACATGGGCATCGGCGTCTCCGACGCGCGGCTCTCGCGCATGCTCCGCGACGATCCCAGCTTCGGCGACATTCTGGGCAAGTTCGACCCGGACAATTTTGCCCGCGTGCTGCAGCAGGCCGGATACACGCAGGAAGAATATCTCGACCTGCAGCGCAACGCAGCGCGCCGCCAGCAGGTGGCGCAGGGCCTGTTCATCGGCAGCCCGGTTCCCACCGCTGCCATCGAACTGGTCAATCGCTACGGCGGCGACAAGCGCACCATCGACTATGTCGTGCTCGGTTCGGGGACGCTGAGCTCCGAAGTGCCGGCCCCCACCGAGGCCGATCTTTCGGCCTATCTGACCGAAAACCAGGCCGAGTTCCGCACCACCGAGACTCGTACCGTCACCCTCCTGGCGCTCGACCTCGCCACGCTTGCCGCGACCGAGACTATTTCGGATGCCGATGTCGCGGCCGAGTACGACCGCACCAAGGCGCAGCGGGTCAAGGTTGAAAAGCGCACCATCCGCCAGGTGCCGCTGGCCACTCCCGAGCAGCAGCAGGCCTTCGAAGCCGGCAAGGCCGCGGGCAAGACCTTCGACCAGCTGGCCACCGAGGCCGGCCTGACCGCCACCGATGTCGGCACGCTCGCGCAGGCCGAAATCACCGATGCCGACCTCGCCGCAGCGGCCTATGGGCTGGCGCTGGGTGATTTTGCCATCATTCCGGGTATTGGCGGCCAGCGCGCCATCACCGTCACGGCCATCGAGGCCGGTGGCGAGATCCCGCTCGACACGGTGCGCGAGGAAATCCGCACCAGCCTGGCCACCAAGGCGGCCCGCGACACCTATGCCGATATCCTCGATCAGATCGAAGAACTGCGCGCGGCCTTCCAGCCGCTCGAGCAGATCGCCGAACGCTTCAAGCTGCCGCTCAGCCAGGTGGCCGTGACTGCGTCGGGCGTCGAGCTGACGACCGTTCCCGCCATCCCGGCCGACCAGCAGGCCAAGGTTGCCACCGCCATCTTTGCCGCTGTGCCGGACAAGCTGGCGCCCACCGTCGCCATCTCGGCCAACAACAATGTCTGGTTCGACCTCAAGAGCGTGGACGCCGCGCGCGACCAGACGCTCGAGGAAGTCCGCGACGCTGTCAGCGCCGCCTGGATCGCCGAAAAGACCGAGGCGGCGGTGCAGGCCGAGGTTGACAAGGCCCTGGCCGACATCAAGTCCGGCATGAGCTTTGCCGATGTCGCCGGATCGCTCAACCAGTTCCCGGTGCTCAGCCAGCCGCTGAGCCGGCAGGGCGAAGCCGCCCCGCTCGATCAGGCCGTCGCGTCGGCCGCGTTTGGCGGCGGCGAAGGCTTTGTCGGCACCGCTGTCAATGGCGAGGGCGACCATGTGCTCTTCCAGGTGGTTGAAATCGTGCCGAGCACCGAAGAGGCAACCGCCGATGCGGGCGGCTTCATCTCCGAGACGCGGCAGAACACGCTCTACAGCGACTTCATGGGTGGCCTGCGCGACAGCATGGGCATTCAGGTCAACCAGACCGTGCTGAGCCAGCTCCTGGCCCTCGATACCGGGAACTGAGGGCGCCATGGCAGACGAGGCCTTCACCCGCTTTGCCGAACGCTACCAGGCCGGGCGGGCGCAGATCGTCTTCCGACGCGTCGTCGCCGATCTCGAAACCCCGATCGGCACTTATCTGAAGCTCGCCGAAGGCCGCCAGAACACCTTTCTGCTCGAAAGCGTGCAGGACGGCTCGACCAAGGGGCGCTACTCGATCATCGGGCTGTTGCCCGACATCATCCTCAAGGTCGAGGCCGGCAAAGCCAGCATCAACCGCACTGCCGGCCTCGATGCGGAAGCCTTCACTCCGGTTTCCGAGCCGCCGCTCGAGGCGTTGCGGGCCCTGGTGGCCGAGAGCCAGGCCGACGTGCCCGAGGGCCTGCCCTCCACTGCCGCCGGCATTTACGGCTATCTCGGCTACGAGATGGTGCGGCAGATGGAAGTGCTGCCCGACAAAGGCGCGCAGAGCCTCGGATTTCCCGATGCCGTGCTGATGCGTCCCTCGATCCTTGCCGTCTTCGACACGCTCAAGGACGAGCTCTACCTCACTGCGCCCGTCTATCTCCGCGACGGCGTCTCGGCGCGCCAGGCCTGGGAAGCCGCCCAGTCGCGCATCGATGATGCCACCGCGCGTCTGGGGCGCACCCTGCCCTATGTCGGCGACCTGCCCGATTTCGAAAAGATCGAGGTCAAGAGCAACACCACCAAGGCAGAATATGCGGCCATGGTGGCGCGGGCCAAGGACTACATCACCGCTGGCGACATCTTTCAGGTGGTGCTGAGCCAGCGCTTCGAAGCCGAGTTCAGCCTGCCACCCACGGCGCTTTACCGCGCGCTGCGCCGGACCAATCCCAGCCCGTACATGTATTTCCTCGATTTCGGCGGCTTCTCGGTCGCCGGCTCGAGCCCGGAAATCCTGGTGAAGGTGGAAAAGGGCCAGGTCACCATCCGGCCAATCGCCGGTACCCGCAAGCGCGGCGCGACGCCGACGCGCGACAAGGAGCTGGCCGACGAACTGCTGAACGACCCCAAGGAACTGGCCGAGCACCTGATGCTGCTCGACCTGGGGCGCAACGATGTCGGCCGAGTCGCCAAGATCGGTTCGGTGAAGGTCACCGACAAGTTCTTCCTCGAATACTATTCGCACGTCATGCACATCGTCTCCAACGTGGTGGGCGAACTCGATCCCCGGCACGACTTCGTCGATGCCCTCAGCGCCGGCTTCCCCGCCGGCACGGTATCGGGTGCGCCCAAAGTGCGCGCCATGGAGATCATCGAGGAACTCGAAAAGTCCAAGCGCGGCATCTATGGCGGCTGCGTCGGCTATTTCGGCGCCGATGGCAGTATGGATACCTGCATTATCCTGCGCACCGCGATCGTGGCCGACGGCAAGATCTACGTGCAGGCCGGCGCCGGCATCGTCGCCGACAGCCAGCCCGAGCTGGAGCAGCTCGAATGCGAAAACAAGGCGCGCGCCCTTTTCAGCGCCGCCGAGGAAGCGCTACGCTATGCGGGCGAAGCGAGGGTGGGACAGTGAGCGCAGCAATGGGAGGCCTCATGGTGAGCGTGTCGAACCACGAGGCCGGGCGCGTGGAGAGAGCGCGATGGCGGGACGTGCTCTGACTGACCCCGTCCTGACCCAGTCGAAAGCTCAGACAAATGACCCGCCTCCTCGTCATCGATAACTACGACAGCTTCACCTACAACCTCGTCCACTTCCTCGGAGAACTGGGCGCCGACCCCACCGCGGTCCGCAACGACAAGATCACCCTGGACGACGTGGCGGCATTCGCGCCCGAGGCCATCGTCCTCTCCCCCGGCCCCTGCACGCCCAACGAAGCCGGCATCTGCCTCAGCCTGATTGCGCGCTTTGCCCCGACCATCCCGCTGCTCGGCGTCTGCCTCGGGCACCAGTCGATCGGCCAGGCCATGGGCGGCGACGTGATCCGCGCGCCGCACCTGATGCATGGCAAGACCAGCACTATCAGCCACACCGGCAAGGGCCTGTTCCGCGGCCTCAACTCGGGCTTTGCCGCCACGCGCTACCACTCGCTGATCGTTCAGCGCGACACGCTGCCCGCAACGCTCGAAGTCACCGCCTCCACCGATGACGGGCTGATCATGGGCATGCAGCACAAGAGCTTCCCCACCCACGGCGTGCAGTTCCATCCCGAGAGCATCGCCTCCGAGAACGGCCACGCCCTGCTGCAGAACTTCCTCGACATTGCCCGCGACTTCAACCTGCGGAAGGCGGCGTGATGGACATCAAGCAGGCCCTCAACAAGATCGCCACCCGGCAGGACCTCACCGGAGAGGAAATGCGCGGCGTCATGACCACCATCATGAATGGCGACGCCACCCCCAGCCAGATCGGCGCGTTCCTGATGGGCATGCGGGTCAAGGGCGAAACCGTCGGCGAAATCGCCGCCGCCGTCTCGATCCTCCGCGAAAAAATGGTGCGGGTGGACGCCCCCGAGGACGTCATCGACATCGTCGGCACCGGCGGCGATGGCGCAGAAACCCTCAACATCTCCACTGCCGCGTCGTTCGTCACCGCCGCCGCCGGCGTGCCGGTGGCCAAGCACGGCAACCGCGCGCTCTCGTCCAAATCCGGCGCCTCCGACGTGCTGCAGGCGCTCGGCATCAAGCTCGACCTGACGCCGGAGCAGATTTCCGCCTGCATCCGCGAGGTCGGCATCGGCTTCATGTTCGCCCCGGCGCATCATCCGGCCATGAAGCATGTGGGCCCCTCGCGCCAGGAACTGGGCACCCGCACCATGTTCAACCTGCTCGGCCCGCAATCCAACCCAGCCGGCGCCCGGCGCTACATGCTGGGCGTCTTCGACAAGCGCTGGGTCGAGCCGGTCGCTGCGGCGCTCCTCGCCAACCGCGCCGTTTCGGCCTGGGTGGTGCATGGCGCCGACGGCCTGGACGAAATTTCCACCACCGGCCCGAGCTTTGTCGCCTCGATCAAGGGCGGCGACCTGCGCAGCTTCGAGGTCACCCCCGAGGATGCCGGCCTGCCGCGTGCCGCCATGGCTGACCTCAAGGGCGCCGACCCGGCCTATAATGCCGGCCGCCTGCGCGCCCTGCTCGACGGCGTCAAGGACCCCTATCGCGACGTCGTGCTGCTCAACGCGGCCGCCGCGCTGATCGTGGCCGACAAGGCCGATACCCTCAAGGCCGGCGTCGCCCTCGCCGCCGCCGCCATCGACAGCGGCAAGGCCCGGCAGGCGCTCGACCACCTCATTGCCGTTTCCAACGGGTAGCCCATGTCCGACATTCTCTCCAAGATCGAAGCCTATAAGCGCGAGGAGATCGCCGCGGCCAAGGCCCTCAAGCCATGGGATGAGGTGGTGGCGGAAGCCCATGACGCCCCGCCGGTGCGGCGCTTCCTGTCGGCGCTCAAGAAAAAGCGCGCCGAAAAATCCTACGCGCTGATTGCCGAGGTCAAGAAGGCCAGCCCCTCCAAGGGCATGATCCGCCCCGACTTCCACCCCGCCGAGATCGCCCGCGCCTATGAGATGGGCGGCGCTGCCTGCCTCTCGGTGCTCACCGACCGGCCAAGCTTTCAGGGGTCGCCCACCTATCTGATCGAGGCCCGCGCCGCCACGCAGCTGCCCGTGCTGCGCAAGGATTTTTTGTTCGAGACCTATCAGGTGGCCGAAGCCCGTGCGATGGGCGCCGACTGCATCCTCGTCATCCTCGCCGCTGTCGGCGACGACACCGCCCGCTATCTGCTCGACGCCGCCCAGGAGTGGCGCATGGATGCACTCGTGGAAGTGCACGACCAGATCGAACTCGATCGCGCGCTCGGGCTCAATGCCGAGTTCATCGGCATCAACAACCGCAACCTGCGCACCTTCGAAACCACCCTGGCCACCACCGAACAGTTGGCCGGCGGCGTCCCTTCGGGCGTGCATCTGGTCTCCGAAAGCGGCATCTACAGCCATGACGACATCCTCCGTCTCGACCGCACGGCCGGGATCGGCACCTTCCTTGTCGGGGAAAGCCTGATGCGGCAGGACGACGTGGCCGCTGCCACGCGCCAGCTGCTGATGGGCGCCCCGGCGCGCTGACGATGGCCCTCACGCACCTGAACGAGCGCGGCGAAGCCCGCATCGTCGATATCGCCGAAAAGCCCGCCACCCGTCGTCGCGCCGTCGCCGAAGCGCGCCTGGAGGCCAAGGCCGAGACCATTGCCGCCATCCTGGGCGGCACGCTCAAGAAAGGCGACGCCATCGCCGTCGCCCGCGTCGCCGGCATCATGGCGGCCAAAAAGACCTCCGACCTGATCCCGCTCTGCCACCCCATCGCCCTGACCAGTGTAAGCATCGACATAGCTCCAGTGGCGAACGCCCTGCTGATCACCGCCACCGCCGAAACCACCGGCCAGACCGGCGTCGAAATGGAAGCGCTGACGGCCGCTTCGGTTGCCGCCCTGACCCTTTACGACATGGCCAAGGCCATCGATCGCGCCATGCGCATCGAGGGGCTGTGCCTCGTCGAAAAGTCCGGCGGCGCCTCGGGCGACTTCCGGCGCGACGGCGCCTCGGCATGATCCCGGTCGACGACGCCCTCGCCCGCATCTTTGCGCAGATCACGCCACCACCGGCCGAAACCGTCCCGCTGCTGCGCGCCCATCGCCGCGTGCTGGCCCAGCCGCTCACCGCCAGCCACAACCAGCCGCCCTTCGATTCGAGCGCCATGGACGGCTATGCCGTGCGCGCCGCCGAAGTAGTGCCCGGCCGGCCGCTCAAGCTGGCCGGCACCTCGCAGGCCGGCGCCCGCTTCGTGGGCATGATGCAGACCGGCCAGTGCGTGCGCATCTTCACCGGCGCGCCGCTGCCGATCGGCGCCGACGCGGTCATCATGCAGGAAGAAGCCACCGCCACCGGCAACCAGATCAGCTTTGCCAAGGCACCGCGTCCGGGTCAGTCCATCCGCCGGCAGGGCAATGATTTCCAGCGTGGCCAGCAGCTCTTGCCCGCCGGCGTGGCCCTCACCCCGGCCATGCTCAATCTTGCGGCCTCGGCCAATCGCCCCGACCTGCTGGTGACGCGCCGCCCCCGCATTGCGGTTCTGGCCACCGGCGACGAGCTGGTGCCGCCCGGCACCCTGCCCGGCCCCGACCAGATCGTGGCCTCGAACAGTTTTGGCCTTATCCCGCTGCTCAGCCCCTATGCCGAGCGCGTCATCGACCTGGGCATCGTCGCCGACGATCGCCCGGCTCTCGAAAAAGTCCTGCTTGCCGCCTTCGATCAGGGCGTCGACATGCTCGTCACCACTGGCGGCGCCAGCGTCGGCGACCGCGACTACATGCGCGACGTGCTCGTTGACCTCGGGGTCGAACTCGATTTCTGGAAACTGGCCATGCGCCCGGGCAAGCCGCTGATGTTCGGCACCCGCGGCAAGACGCTGGTCTTTGGCCTGCCGGGCAACCCCGTCTCGGCCATGGTCACCGCCACCGTGCTCCTGCGCCCGGCGCTGCGGCAGATGACCGGCCATGCCGATCCGTTCTGGCCGCAGATCGGGGTGGCCCTGGCCGGCCCGCTCCCCCCCAACGGCGTGCGCCGGCACTACATCCGCGGCACGCTGGGCCGCAACCAGATCGGCTTTATGCAGGTCCTGCCGATCGCCGAAACCGACAGCGCCCACTCGTCCTCGCTCGCCCTCGCCGACGTCCTCATCGTCCAGGAGGCCAACGACCCCGGCCGGCAGGTCGGCGATATTGTCGACGTCATCCCGCTCTCCGGCGCGATCTGAGCCAACCCCAAATCTGGGGCAGTGAAGACGAAAGAAAATATTGTCTGAGAGCGCCCCCCCTCCCACCCCACCCACCGTCATCCCCGGGCTTGACCCGGGGACCCATCTTTCCCGTCACTTAGGGTTCGGAGTTCGCGGCGCCCTGGACCCATCAATCAGAAACGAGAGGTCGTCAGGTGGCGCGCCGGAAACCTAAAATTTACCGACATGTTGCAGAACAGAACTGGAACATCTATACATCGTTCAGCCTTTGTTCCGATTCTGCTCATGGGGCCTCCCAATGCTGACGCGCAAGCAACACGAACTGCTCATGTTCATCCACGAGCGCATGAAGGAAGCGGGGATTCCCCCCTCCTTCGACGAAATGAAGGACGCGCTCGACCTGCGGTCCAAGTCCGGCATTCACCGGCTGATCACCGCGCTCGAAGAGCGGGGCTTCATCCGGCGATTGCCCAACCGGGCACGGGCCCTTGAAGTGGTCCGCCTGCCCGATTCGATGAACCCTTCGCTTGGCGGCCGCAAAAGCCGGTTCGAGCCCAGTGTCATCGACGGCAGCCTGGGCCGAGTCGCCGCGCCACCGCCGCGGGCGGGCGCCTCCGCTCCCATCGCCGCCTCCGAGGCGGGCCGGCCGGTCACCATTCCGGTCATGGGCCGGATTGCGGCCGGTACGCCGATCGAGGCCATCCAGACCCATAGTCACACCATCACCGTCCCGCCCGAAATGCTGGGCAGCGGCGAGCATTATGCGCTCGAGGTGCGTGGCGACTCCATGATCGACGCCGGGATCTTCGACGGCGATACCGTGCTGATCAAAAAGCAGGACAATGCCGCAACCGGCGAAATCATTGTCGCCCTGGTCGACGACGAGGAAGCCACGCTCAAGCGTCTGCGCCGCAAAGGCAATTCCGTGGCGCTCGAGGCTGCCAACCCGGCCTACGAAACCCGCATCTTCCCGCCCGACCGGGTCAAGGTGCAGGGCCGGCTGGTGGGTCTGCTGCGCAAGTACTGAGCGGCAGCCGCACAATTTCCCCTGTCCCCGAGGGGCGCAATGAGCCGGTGCTGTGCATCGGCTCTTTTTTTGTGCCCGCTGGACGGTTCCGGCGTCGCCGATCTAGGGTCGACCTGCCAAATTGACTAGACCATCTTCCGGAAAGGCTGGAGCCTGGCCGCCGAACCGGTCAAAAGGGGCAACTGGCAAGGGGAGAACCGATTTTGGCAAGCAAGGCCGCATGGATCGCCGTGGACTGGGGCACCTCCAACCTGCGGGCCTGGGGAATCGACGCGGCGGGAAACATCGCCTTTTCGCGCAGTTCCGATCAGGGCATGGGCAAGCTGACGCCGGACGCCTATCCCGGCGTCCTCGCGCAATTGCTCGCCGACGCCATCGATCCAGCGGCGCCGCTCGACGTGCTGATCTGCGGAATGGCGGGCGCGCGGCAGGGCTGGCGCGAGGCGCCCTATCTGGATGCGCCGGCCGACCTATCGACGCTGGCGGCGCGCGGCGTCTCGCCGGACCTGCCGGGCACCAGCTTGCGGGCCACCATCCTGCCCGGCGTCTGCGTCCGGTCTCCAGGCGCCGAGGACGTCATGCGCGGCGAGGAAACCCAGTTGCTCGGCCTGCACGCTCTGCAGCCCGGTTTCGAGGGATTGGTGGTCATGCCTGGCACCCACTCGAAATGGGCGACCCTGCACGGCCGCACGCTGACGCGCTTTTCCACCGCCATGACCGGCGAGCTTTTCGAGGTCCTGCGCACCCATTCGGTGCTGCGGCATTCTTTGCAGGGCGAACTCGACGGGCCCGAGCGCGCCGAAGGCTTTGCCGCCGGCGTCGCCCAGGGGCTGGAGGCACCGCAACGCCTCACGGCCATCCTGTTCAAGGTGCGGGCCGGCGCCCTGCTTGCGGGACGCGCAGCGCCCTGGTGCGCCGGCTTTCTCTCCGGCCTGTTGATCGGCGCCGAGATTGGCGGCCAGCGCGACTGGCTCAGTGAGACGGAAGTTCCGCTGGTCGGCAGCCCCGCACTCTGCAAGCTTTATGCCGAGGCCTTCGCCATGCTGGGGGCACGAACCCGGCTGATCGATGCCACCGACGCCACCTTGGCGGGCCTCAAAGCCGCCCGCGCCGCCTGAGGACACCATGACCGCCCATCGCCACATCATCGCCATCCTGCGTGGCATCACGCCGGCCGAAACACCTGCCGTCTGCGACGCCCTGGTCACAGCCGGCATCACCATGATCGAAGTGCCGCTCAATTCGCCCGAGCCGCTGCTGTCCATCGGCGCGGCCGCCCGGCAGTTCGCCGGCCGGGCCGAGATCGGCGCCGGCACCGTGCTCTCGATCGAGGATGTCGACGCGGTCGCCGCCGCCGGTGGCACCTTCATCGTCTCGCCCGACACCAATCCCGCAGTGATCGTCCGCACCCGCGCAGCGGGGCTTTTGAGCTATCCGGGGGTGTTCACCCCGTCCGATGCCTTCTCGGCGCTGCGGGCCGGGGCCACGGGCCTCAAATTCTTCCCGGCCGAAGTGCTGGGACCAAAGGGCATCAGGGCGATGAAGGCCGTGCTGCCGCCGGCCGTGCCGCTCTACGCCGTCGGTGGCGCCAACCCGGACAATTTCTCGGACTATTTCGCCGCCGGCTGCGCCGGCTTCGGACTGGGCACCTATATCTTCAAACCCGGCATGTCGGCCGCCGATGTGGGCCAGCGCGCCCGCACGGCTGTCGCCGCCTACGACGCAGGACAGACCACATGACCACCAAGGCCGAACTTTTCGTCGACAGCCGCTGCGAACTGGGCGAGGGCCCGTTCTGGAACCCGCTGCTCGACCGGCTGTTCTGGTTCGACATTCTGAACCAGACCCTGCTCAGCGCCACCGCCGACGGCCAGCTGGTGGACCGCATCACCTTCAAGGACAAGGCGGCCGCCGCCGCCGTGGTGGACGCATCAACACTCGCCGTGTTCCAGTCCGGCGGCCTGCTGCGCTACGACCTTGCCACCGACACCAGCACGCTCATCGCCCCCATCGAAGCCGACAAGCCCTTCAACCGCTCCAATGACAGCCGCATGGACCGCTCGGGCGGCTTCTGGCTGGGCACCATGAACCGCGGCGGCGGCGCCCCCAGGACCGGCGCGGTCTACCAGTGGAAGGCAGGCACGCTGACCACTATCCTCGAAGGCGTCGGCATTCCCAACTCCATCTGCTTTTCCCCCGATGGCACGCGCGCCTATTTCACCGATGCCGGCGCCGTCATCCGCACCTGCCCGCTCGATCCGGCGACCGGCCTGCCCAGCGGCCCCTGGACCGATTTCGTCACCGACATCGCGCCCGGCGGTGGCGACGGCTCGGTGGTCGACGCCGAAGGCTATGTCTGGAACGCCCGCTGGGGCGGCTCTTGCGTGGTGCGCATCTCGCCCCAGGGCAAGCTCGATCGCGTCGTCGAGCTGCCGGTGCCCAACGTCACCTGTCCGGCCTTTGGCGGCAAGGATTTCAAGACGCTCTACATCACCACCGCGCGCGAAAACCTGTCGCCCGAAGAGCTGGAGCGCTTCCCGCTCTCGGGCAGCGTCTTTGCCATCGATGTCGACGTCCCCGGCCTTGCCGAGCCGTTCCTGAAACTCTGAGGCCCTTGCCGTGATCGAGCCTGCCCTGGGCGTCTGCTACTATCCCGAACACTGGCCTTCCGAGCGCTGGGATGAGGACGCGCGGGCCATGGCAGAGGTCGGCATCCGCTTCGTGCGGATCGGCGAGTTCGCCTGGTCCAGGCTCGAACCGTTCCCCGGCCAGCTCGATTTCGGCTGGCTGGTGGCGGCCATGGATACGCTGGGCCGGCACGGCCTCAAGGTCATCGTCGGCACGCCCACCGCCACGCCGCCGCGCTGGATGGTCAAAAAGCACCCCGACATGCTGCCGGTCGACAAGGAGGGGCGGCCACGCGGCTTCGGCTCGCGCCGTCACTACGATTTCTCGCATCTCGGCTATCGCGCGGAATGCGCCCGCATCACCCAGCTGCTGGTCACCCATGTCGGCCAGCATCCCGCTCTCGCCGGCTGGCAGACCGACAACGAATATGGCTGCCACGGCACGGTGCTCTCCTATTCCGACGCCGCTCGCCAGGGCTATCGCGCCTGGCTGGAACGCCGCTATGGCAGCATCGCCGCCCTCAACGCGGCCTGGGGCACGGTGTTCTGGTCGATGGACTATGCCGGGTTTGACGAGATCGAGCTGCCCAACCTGCTCGTCACCGCGCCCAACCCCGCTGCCGCGCTCGATTTCCGCCGCTTCGCCTCCGACGAGGTGGCCGCCTTCAACAAGGTGCAGTTCGACATCCTCAAGGCAGCCCGCCCGGACCTGCCGGTGATCCACAATTCCATGTGCCGCTTCACCGATTACGACCACTGGGACCTCGCCGAAACGCTCGACGTCATGGCCTGGGACTCCTACCCGCTCGGCCATCTCGACGGCGCGCCCGAGCCGCAGGAGGTCAAGACCCCCTATTTCCGCCAGGGCGACCCGGACTCCTCGGGCATGCATCACGACCTCTACCGCGCCGTCGGCCGCGGCCGCTGGTGGATCATGGAAATGCAGCCCGGCCCGGTGAACTGGGCCGACTACAATCCCGACCCGCTGCCCGGCATGGCCCGCCTCTGGGCCTGGGAGGCCTTCGCCCACGGCGCCGAAGTGGTCTCCTATTTCCGTTGGCGCCAGGCGCCCTTCGCCCAGGAGCAGATGCATGCCGGCCTGCTCCGCCCCGACAGCGTGCCTGCCCCCGCCCTCGCCGAAGCCGCACAGGTGGCGCGCGAACTCGCCGCCATCGGCTTTTCCGGCGCACCGGGCAAGGCGCGCGTCGGCATCGTCTTCGACTACCAGAGCGAATGGGCCTGGAAGATCGAAGCGCAGGCGTCCGGCTTCTCCCACATCCAGCATGTGCGCAACTGCTACATCCCGCTGCGCAAGCGCGGCATCGACGTGGATATCCTCTCGCCCAGAACCAGCGACTTTTCCGGCTATGATCTGGTGATCATCCCGGCACTCTTTGCCTGGAACGACGCCTTGCGTCAGGCCATCGCCCAGTTCGACGGCCACCTGCTGATCGGCCCGCGCTCGGGCGCCAAGACCGCTGATTTCCGCATTCCGGACGCCCTGGCGCCCGACCTGCCGCGCAACCTGCTCGATCTGAAGGTCACCCGCATCGACAGCACCAATCCCATCCATCGCGTCTCGGTCAAGGGCGGCGGCAATGTCGCGCATTGGCGCGAGCGTATCGAGACGCGGGCCGAAGTGATCATCGAGGACGAGGAGGATTTTCCCGTGCTCGTCGCCCAGGGCCGGCTGCATTACCTCGCCGCCAGCGGCGATCGCGCCCTGATGCAGCGCATCATCGACCATCTGGTCGACGAGGCGGACATCCCGACTCTCGAACTCCCGGCGGGCGTACGCTGCCGGGTACGCGGGAACTTCCGCGTCTACTTCAACTACAACAACCAGGCCGCCACGCTCGCGCCCGCCGCCGATGAAGCCGGCTATGCTTTGGGCGAGGCCGAAATGCCGGCCTGCGGGGTCACCGTGGCACGGCTCGCCAGGGCCGGCTGATCCCGGTCTTGGCGATGCGGCGTTCGAAGCCGCTGCCATCCCAGCGCAGCCACTGCACGCCGCCGCGCGCCAGCTCGTCGGCGTCGATCACCACCGGCGCCGCGCAGGTCTGCGGAGCGTCGCGCCGGGCGATCACCAGGTCCACCCGGCCGCATTCTTCGAAAAACCCGGCCGGATCGGCGACAAGCGCCAGGCTGAACCCCCGCGAACTCTCGGCAATGCAGGCCACCGAGTCGCAGCGTCCGGTCGGCCGCTCGATCGGCTCGCCATAGGTCTCGGACCAGACCTTGACCGCAAAGCTCGTCGCCTTGCCGTCGAGCAGGGCAAGACCGTCGGCGGTCCGCAGGGCTACGGCCCGCGTCGTATCGGCCACCAGCACGTCGGGCGGCCGGTCGAGCGCCAGAGCCAGCACCGCCGGCCCGAGCAGCGCCGGACCGACCAGCCGCCACCAGCCGTCGAAAAACGCGAACCAGGCGAGCGCCCCCAGTCCAAGGAGCAGCGCCAGCGGCGTCAGCAGCGGGTGCAGGCTCAGCCCCGAACTCCACTGGCTGACCAGCGTGGCAATGCCGATCAAGGCCTCCAGCAGCACGCCCAGCGCATCGAGCACCGGCCCTTCCCAGCCCAGCGGCATCAGCAGCGCGCCGACCACGATGGCGGTCATGATCGGCGCAATCAGGATCAACGCCATCAGGTTGGCCACCAGCCCCAGCGGCGCCGTCTGCTGGAAATGGTAAGCCGAAAACAGCAGCGTCGCGAAGCCGGCGATCACGCTGGTCAGCGCTGCCCCGACCACCACGCGGCGCAGCCAGCCCAAGACGCCGCCCTCTGCCTCGCCCCCGGCCCGGCCCCATTCATAGGCGCCGATCAGCGCCACCACCGCCGAAAACGACAGCTGAAAGCTCGGGCGGAACACGCTCGCCGGATCGCTGACGATGATCACCAGCGCCGCCAGCGCCACATTGCGCATGGTCAGCGCCCGCCGTCCGGCCAGCACCGCACCCAGCACCAACCCGATCATCAGCGTCGAGCGGAAGGCCGGCACGTTCGAGGATCCACCCGCCAGCAGCAGATAGCCAAAGGCCGCCAGCAGCGCCACGATTGCCGCCAGCTTCTTGATCGAGGCCAGGCGCGAAAGCGCCGGCACCAGCACCAGCAGGTAGCGCAGCACCGTGAGCACACCGATGGCGACCAGCGACAGATGCAGGCCCGAGATCGAATAGATATGCGCCAGCCCCGAAATGGCCATCACCTCGCGCACCGCATCGGTGATCCGGCTCTGGTCGCCGATCATCATCGAACGCGCCACGCCATTGGCCGGATCGCCGATCCGCGCGTCGATCCGCTGGCCGATGGCCTGCCGCAGCCCGTCCACCAGCCTTTCGGGTCCGTCGTCACCGGGCCGGACCACCGTCAGCTCGCCCGTGGCATTGCCGAAGGCACCGACGCCGTCGAAATAGGCATGGAACTGCGTGTCATAGCCGCCTGGGATGGCCGGCCCGGGCACCGGGTAGAACCGCATGGCGCCCGCAACGATATCGCCCGGCGCCAGCGCCGGCCCGCCATCGACCACGATGCGGGCGCGACGGATCGGCAAGGCGCGGGCGTCGCCGGTGGGAACAATCGCCGAAATCACCACCCGGCGACCGCTCTCGGCTTCCGAGACCACCTCGTCCACCCGCGCCTGATAGCTGCCATAGGCCGGGTAGATCAGCATGTGCGTGCCCATCAGCGCGCCGTGCAGCGGCAGCAGGCAGAGGCCGGCCCAGCTGGCTGCCGCCAGAACGAGTAACTGAAAGGTGACGGGTCTTCGGCGGGTCAGGATCAGGCCGAGGGCGAGCACGGCCGCCCCACTCGCCAGCGCAGCCGGTTCCGGGCCGGCCTCCCCTTGCACGAAAACGATCAGTCCGGCGATCAGCGCGAAGGGCAACAGCACAAAGATCCGCCGGCCGTCGAGCCGTTCGGCCAGTCGGGTGGCGAGCGGCGGTCGCGGCCGGGCAGAAAGCTGCGGCACCGGCAGCCGGCGGCTGTCGATACGCGGACTTCGGACGCCTTCCACCACCTCGGACATGGGGCCTGCCCCGCCCTTGCGCTTGCCGCCAACGATGCTTACACGGAGGGCACGAAAACGCCACTCCTGCCGAGGTTCCCGGTTGCCCATGGCCAAGCCTGTCGTTACCCGCTTTGCTCCCTCGCCCACCGGCTATCTGCATATCGGTGGCGCCCGCACGGCCCTGTTCAACTGGGCCTTTGCCCGCCACACCGGCGGCAAGATGCTGTTGCGCATCGAGGACACCGACCGCGAACGGTCGACCGAAGCGGCCGTGCAGGCGATCTTTGAGGGTCTCAAGTGGCTGGGCGTCACCTGGGACGATGAGCCCTACATGCAGTTCGCCCGTGCCGAGCGGCATGCTCAGGTGGCCAACGAGCTCCTGGCCCGAGGCCAGGCCTATTACTGCTACTGCTCGCCCGAAGAACTGGCCGAAATGCGCGAGAGCGCCCGCGCCGCCGGCAAGCCGCCGCGCTATAACGGCTACTGGCGCGATCGCGACCCCTCCGAAGCGCCGGCTGGCGTCGCCCCGGTCATCCGCATCAAGGCCCCCGAGAGCGGCGAGATCGTGGTGCACGACCACGTGCAGGGCGAAGTCGTGTTCAAGACCGAAAACCTCGACGACTTCATCATCCTGCGCTCGGACGGCACCCCGACCTATATGCTGGCCGTGGTGGTCGACGACCACGATATGGGCGTCACCCACATTATCCGGGGCGACGATCACCTGACCAACGCGGCGCGCCAGATCATCATCTATAACGGCATGGGCTGGGACGTGCCCGAGATGGCGCATATCCCGCTGATCCACGGCCCCGATGGCGCAAAGCTGTCCAAGCGTCATGGCGCGCTGGGCGTCGAAGCCTATCGCCAGATGGGTTACCTGCCCGAAGCCCTGCGCAACTATCTGGCGCGGCTGGGCTGGAGCCATGGCGACGAAGAGCTGTTTTCGACCGAGCAGATGGTTGAGTGGTTCTCGCTCGATGCGCTCAACAAGGGCGCGGCGCGCTTTGACTTCGTCAAGCTCGAGAACGTCAATGGCCATTACATCCGCGGGGCGACGCCCGACCGGCTCTACGAGGTGATGCTCGAGACTGCCATCGAGCTCGACCGCGCCTTCGACCGCGACGGTCTTGCCGCCAACAAGCCGACCGTGATGGCCGCCCTGCCCGAATTGCAGCCGCGCGCCAAGACAGTGCTCGAACTGATCGATCTGGCGCAGTTTATCTATGCCGTCCGCCCGATCGGCGTGGACGCTGCTGCCGCAGCCCAGCTCACTCCCGAGAGCCGCGAAAATATCGGCGCCTTCGTCGAGGTTCTGCGTGGCCTCAACGAATGGTCGGTGGCCGCCATCGACGCGGCGGCCCGCAGCTTTGCCGAAGCGCGCGGCCTCAAGCTCGGCAAGGTGGCGCAGCCTTTGCGGGCCGCGCTCACCGGCCGCACCATTTCGCCCGGAATCTTCGAAGTCATGGTACTTATCGGGCGCGAGGAATCGCTGGCCCGCCTGACCGACCAGGCCGCCTGATCGGCGCACAGGTGCCATAGGTCAGCGCTGTTCACCCTTGTGTTGCAGACCGGGGGTAAAAGGGGTTACCTGAGGTGGACTGCCCATAGACACCGGCCTGCCCGCTACCTCACCTCTCGCGGGCGCCTGGCCGCCAAGGAGAGCTAAGCATGACCGACACGATTGCAAAACTGACCATCGGCGACGAGACCTTCGAATTTCCGGTCCTGTCGGGGTCTGTCGGTCCGGACGTCATCGACATCCGATCGCTCTATGCCAAGACCGGGCTGTTCACCTACGATCCGGGCTTTACCTCCACCGCCGCCACCGACAGCTCGATCACCTATATCGATGGCGACAAGGGTGAGCTGATGTATCGGGGTTACCCGATCGACCAGCTGGCCGAACATTCCCGCTATCTGGAAGTCTGCTACCTGCTGCTTTACGGCGAGCTGCCGACCGAAGCGCAGCTGCAGGATTTCGAGCATCGCGTCACCACGCACACGATGCTGCACGAGCAGATGCATTTCCTTTATCGCGGCTTCCGGCGCGATGCCCACCCGATGGCCGTGGTCTGCGGCGTGGTCGGGGCGATGGCGGCATTTTACCACGACTCCACCGACATCACCGACCCGATGCAGCGCGAGATCGCCTCGATCCGCCTGATCGCCAAGATGCCCACGATCGTGGCCATGGCCTACAAGTACTCCGTCGGCCAGCCGTTTGTGTACCCGCGCAACGACCTCGACTATGCCAGCAATTTCCTGCGCATGTGCTTTTCGGTGCCGGCCGAGGAATATGTGGTCAACCCGGTCATCGCCCGGGCCATGGATCTCATTTTCACCCTGCATGCCGATCACGAGCAGAATGCCTCGACCTCGACGGTGCGCCTTGCCGGGTCGTCCGACGCCAATCCCTTCGCCTGTGTCGCGGCCGGCGTCGCCTGCCTCTGGGGCCCTGCCCATGGCGGCGCCAACGAAGCCGCGCTCAACATGCTCAAGGAGATCGGCACCCCGGACAAGATTCCGGACTTCATCGCCAAGGTGAAGGACAAATCCAGCGGCATCCGCCTGATGGGCTTTGGCCACCGCGTCTACAAAAACTACGATCCGCGCGCCAAGGTGATGCAGGCCACCGCCAAGGAAGTTCTCAGCGTCCTCGGCGTCGCCAATAACCCCCTGCTCCAGGTCGCCCAGCAGCTCGAGCACATCGCGCTCACCGACGAATATTTCGTCTCGCGCAAGCTTTACCCCAATGTCGATTTCTACTCCGGCATCATCCTCGAGGCGATCGGCTTCCCGACCTCGATGTTCACCGCCATCTTCGCCCTCAGCCGCACCGTCGGCTGGATCGCGCAGTGGAAGGAAATGATCGGCGACCCGCAGAAAAAGATCGGCCGCCCCCGCCAGCTCTACAACGGCGCCCCCTCGCGCGACTACGAGCCGATCAAGAACCGCTGAACTGGGACACCGAACCATCAGTCGTCTCCCTCCCCCTTGTGGGGAGGGAGACGAAGGAACCGACCCATCGCGGGATCGACTAGCCTAAGCCCGCAGATATCGCAGGATCCGCTCGCCCGGATCGGCACGGGGCGCTTCGGGCGCCCCGCTTTCCATCAGCGACCGGATGCGGGCAAAGCCCGCCAGCTGCGCATCCATCGCAGCCGTCTCGTCGAGCAGGCGCTGCATTTCAGCGATAAGCGCCTCGGGCTCCGGCGTGACCTGCAGCACTTCGGATACCAACCCCGTATCGAGCAGCGCATTGGGCAGCGCCGCGAACTTGACCTGGTACTGCACCCAGCGCTTGGCCTGCCCCTTGTCGGCGACATAGGTCGTTGCCATCGGGACGCCGGCCAGGGCCAGCTCCAGCGTTACCGTGCCGGTGACGGCCGCCGCCGCGATCGCCGTGGCGAAGGCCTCGGCCTTGCGGGTCTCGCCGGTGATCACCTCGACGCGCGCCGCCCAGTCGGCGACCTCCGTCGCCACCCGCGCTTCCAGCACCCGCGGCGTCGGCAGCAGGAAGCCGCTGACCCGCGGATGATCCTTGAGCCTTTCGGCCACGGCCCGCATCAGCGGCAGGTGACGGCGCAGCTCGCCCTCGCGACTGCCCGGCAGCAGCAGCACCGGTCCCCGCGCCGGCACGGCCGGCCGCTGCGCAAAGCGCTCCAGCGCCGGGTGCCCGACATAGGTGGTCTCCGGCCCGCCGACCTTGGCCATGAACCCAGGCTCGAACGGCAGCACGGAGAGCACTTCGCGAAAGCGCGGCGTCAGATGCGCCGCCCGCTCCGGCTTCCAGGCCCAGACCGCCGGCGCCACATAGAGCACCACCGGGATATCGGGCGCTGCCTTGTAGACCTGTTGCGCGACGATGGCGGAAAACACCTGCGCATCGATCAGCACGGCGACGTCCGGCCGGGTCCGCACGATTTTTCGCGCCATTGTGTGCGCGCGCCAGAGCAATTTCGGCAGTCTGGGGAGCACATCAGCCCATCCCATCACCGAAAGTTCGTTCATATTGAATTCAGACTTGAGGCCTTTTTGTGTCAAAGCCTCGCCGCCGACCCCCGTCAGCACCACCGGACCCTGCCGCTGCAGCCGCTCCACCAGGTCCGCGCCGATCCGATCGCCCGAAGGCTCGCCGGCAAGAATAAACAGATTCAATGGCTTAGCCATGGCGCAGGCCGATGACGCTGACGCCGAGCCGGTCGGCGGCCGCCCGGATCGCCGTCCGCTGGATCATCAGCGTCCCACCCGCCGCCACCACCACCGCGCAAACCCCTGATTTCTTTGCATTTTCTATCGTCCGCGGGCCGATGGCCGGCATGTCCACAAAGAGCGGCTGATCCGGCTTCGGACACTTGCCCAGCACCAGCGGCGACGTCTTTCCATCGGCCACCAGCCCCTTGAACCGCAGCCAGCGGACCCGCCACAACAGCGCGTCCGTACCGCCGATATCCTCTGCCGCGATGGCGCGTTTGCCTGCAACAACAACGGCTTGTCCCAGATCGAGCGCACCGGCCTGGCGCGCCAGAGCCAGCGCATAGCGCGCCGTTTCGAGCGTCAGCGCATCCACCACCGGCCCGCCCAATGCCCCCTCGCCGGCCAGCAGTTCCGGTGCGATCTCATGCACCCCCATCGGCTGCGCCCCGGTCATGTCCTCCAGCCGCCGCACCAGATCGGAAATGCGTGAATCGCCAATGGATTGGCGCGTCGGAGCGCCGCTGAAAAAGCTCGCCAGACCCTCGCGCGCCACGTCCGAGAGACTGACCCCGCCGGCCATGGCAAAGCGCGTCGCCCCGAAATCCCGAATGGCCGCCACCGCGGTCTGCGGCTGCGCCAGGCTGAACCGGATCGGCTCATAGCCCGCCAGATCTTTGCGACGCCCCAGCGTTAAGAGCTTGAGTTCAAAGCCTCTTTTGCGCGCCGCCTCGATCACCTCGGGCACCAGTGCCCCGGTCCCGGCGATCAGCGCGAGCCGCTCGGTCATCTAGTCTTCGACCTGGCCATTGCGCGGCAGGCAGAGCGGCCGGTCGCTGGCGCTGGCGATAAAACTCACCACGTCCTGCACCAGCGGTTCATCCTTGAACAGCTGCGCCGCATCATCCACCCGCTCCCGCAGCGTCCCCTCATTGGAAAACACCATACGGTAGGCCGCCCGCAGGGTATGGATCGACTCGCGGTCAAAGCCACGGCGCTTGAGTCCGACAAGGTTCAGCCCGGCCAGCCGGGCGCGATTGCCCACGGCCATGCCATAGGGGATCACATCCCCGTCGATCATGCTCTGCGCGCCGATAAAGGCATGCGCCCCGATGCGCACGAACTGGTGCACCGCACACATGCCGCCGAAACGCACGAAGTCGCCAATCACCGAGTGTCCAGCCAGCCCGACATAATTGGCCAGCACCACGTTGTCGCCGACGATGCAGTCATGGGCCACATGCGCCGACGCCATGATGAGACAATTGTTGCCCACCCGGGTCGTCATGTTGCCGCCCGCCGTCCCCGGATTGATGGTGACGTTCTCGCGGATGACGCAGTTTTGCCCGATGGTCAGCGTACTGGGCTCGCCCTTGTACTTGAGGTCCTGCGGTTGATGACCGATCGAAGCGAACGGGTAGATATGCGTCCCTGCCCCGATTTCGGTGCGCCCGACGACAGAGACATGCGACACCAGCTCGACATTGTCGCCCAGCACCACGTCGTCGCCAACCACCGAATAGGGGCCGATCTTGACGTTCTGCCCCAGCCGGGCGCTGGAACTGATGACGGCGGTGGGGTGCACTTCCATGTGGCCCACGCTCATTGCTCCGGCACGATCATGGCGCCGACTTCGGCCTCGGCGATCAGCACGCCGTTGACCATGGCACGTGCCTCATAGCGGCCGACAGTCCGGCGGCGATGGATCTTGCGGATATGGAACTCGATCTGGTCACCCGGCCCGGCCGGCTTGCGGAACTTGGCCTTGTCGATGCTGAGCATCAGCACGATGCTCTTGGCACCATTGGCCGCCGCGTCATGGGCGATCACGATGGCGCCGGCCGTCTGCGCCATGGCCTCGATGATCAGCACACCGGGAAACACTGGCTTGCCGGGAAAATGCCCCTGAAAGATCGGCTCGTTGAACGAGACGTTCTTGATGCCGATCGCCGAATCGTCGCCATCCACATTGATGATGCGGTCGATCATCAGGAACGGATAGCGGTGCGGGAGGCACCGGAGGATGTCGCCGATATCGAGAGCCGTCAGCGTCCGACCCTCGGGGTTGCTGGCAACCGTATCCATCAACGCGGCTCTCCCTTGTTCATCATTCGCTTCAACATCGCCGTCTCGCGCCAGTATTCCTTGATGTCGCGCGCCGGAGCGCCGAACAACTTGCTCCCGGCCGGCCAGCTTTTTGACACACCGGCCCGCCCGTAGACAACCGAACCCGCGCCGATGGTTAAATGCCCGCCCGTGCCAGTTCCACCTGCCATCAATACGCCGTCTTCAAGCACTGTCGAGCCCGAAAGTCCCGATTGCGCAGCAATCAGGCAATACCTGCCGATACGACAATTGTGCCCGATCTGGACCAGATTATCGATCTTGGTGCCTTCCCCGATCACGGTGTCGCCCAGAGCGCCGCGGTCGATGGTGGCGTTGGCGCCGATCTCGACGTCGTCTTGGATGATGACGCGACCAAGCTGCGGAATTTTGCGATTGGACTGGGCATGGTCAAGCCAGCCGAACCCTTCCGTGCCAATGCGGGCGCCCGGATGAACGACGACATTGCCGCCCAGATAGGCGCAGTCGATGCTCACATTGGGGCCGATCGTGCAGTTTCGGCCAATGGCAACCCCAGCTCCGATAACCGCATTGGCTCCGATCTGCGTGCCACGGCCGATCTGCACGCCATCGCCCAGCACGACATTGGGACCAAGCAACACATTGTCTTCGAGCAAGGGTGGCGTTCTGGCGTCGAGCATGCCGCCCACGCCACCGCGCGTGCTGGCAGGGTAAAGCGCATCCAGAATATCGGCGAACAGCTCGTGCGGCCTGTCGTCGACAATGGCGATGCTGGCCGGCGGCACAGCATCGCGCAGCGCGGCCGAAATGATCACCACCCCGGCCGTCGTCGCCTTCAAGTCGTCGAGGTAGTTCTTGTGCGCGGCCAGAGCGACGTGCCCGGCGCCGGCCCAGGCCAGCTCTTCGGCACCCAGGACCATGAATTGCTCGGCGCGCACGTCCTCCAGCGTCACCGGGCGCTGCAGCAGGCCCAGCAGGGCGGGGAGCGCGTAGGACGGCTGGGAGAGTTTGTGGAAGCGGGTATCGACCATTGTCGTAACTCAACAAAAAACAAACCGCGGTGCATCTACCGCGGTTTGTTGACTTGTCCCATGCCCGGAGCTGCCGGGCAAGCTCTGCCTAGAGCAGCGACTGCAGGGTCAGCTGGAAGACCTGCGTGCGGTCTGCCGTCGCCTTGCTGAGGGCATAACCGAAGTCGCCACGCAGCGGGCCGAACGGGCTATCCCAGATGATGGACGCACCCACAGACGCCTTGAGCGGATTGTCCGTGCTGTTCCCATCGATCGCATTGTTGTTGCTGCGCCCGGTGCCGCCGACATAGCCGGCATCGGCCCAAATCGCGGCACTCAGCCCGTAATTCTCGGGCAGCACGGGGATCGGGAACTCGATTTCGGCAGAACCACCGGCATACCAGGTCGAGCCAACGGCTTCACCCGAGGCAAGACGCGGACCGATGCCCTTGTTCTCGAAGCCACGCACAAAGGTGGGCCCGTGCTGATAGGCTTCGACCGAATGCACGCCAGCACCGCTGAAGTCGTTGATCATGCCGGCCGTACCGCGCAGGCTTGCCCGGATGCCCGTATCCTGGAGCACCGGAAGATAGTAGCGCGCCTTGGCTTCCGATTTCAGCAGGTTGTGGTCCCAGCCGATATACTGCTGCGTGAAGGTCGCAAACAGGCCTTCGGTCGGCTTCTTGGGGTCGTCCAGCCCGTCATAGGTCAGGGTATAGCCAGCCCAGACCTTGTTCAGGGTGTCGCCATTGTTGACCAGCTTGGCCTTGGTCGCATCGGCGTCCACGATCGACTTCAGCTCAAGCCCGGTGAACAGGCTCACCGAAACATCACTGGTGATCGGCATGCCGAAGCGCAGTTGGCCACCATAGGCCGTCGAACCGTAGAAGTTGGTCGTCGTCTCGTCGACCGTGCGGTAGTACAGGTCGATGCCCGAGGACACCTTGAGACCCATGAAGCGCGGCTCGGTGAACGAGAAGTCGAAGGTCTTGCCGCCGCCCGTCGCGCCGATCGCGGCACGCAGGTACTGACCACGACCCAGGAAGTTGCGCTCGGTGAGCGACACTTCACCCAGAATGCCGTCGGCGGTCGAGTAACCAGCAGTCACGCCATAGTCACCGGTCGACTGTTCGGTCACGGCAATGTTGATCACCACCTTGTCGGCAGCCGTACCCGGCTCGAGACCGATATCGACCGTCTGGAAGAACCCAAGCGCTTCGATGTTGGTCTTACCGCGCTGCACCATGGAGCGGTTGAACGGGTCGCCTTCACCGAAATCGAGCTCACGACGGATCACGAAGTCGCGGGTCTTCTCGTTGCCGGTGATATTGATCCGCTCGACATAGACGCGCGGACCCTCATCGATGAGGTAGGTGACGTTGAAGCGGCGGCTGGCCGGGTCACGATCGAGGCGCGGACGCACATCAGCGAAGGAAAAACCCTGCGCGGTGGCCTCGAAAGCCATGTCAGCCTGGGTCTTGGCCAGGTCCGAGTAGGTATAGCGGCCGCCCTCGCGGGTCCGGATCGTGCTGCGCAGCACGTCGGCATTCAGACCGTCGATGCTGGTTTCGATGCCGATGCTGCCGAATTCGTAGAATTCGCCCTCGTTCACCGTCATGTTGATGAAGTAGCCGTTGCGGCCAGCGTCGAACTCGGCAATCGCCGAAGTCACCACTGCATCGGGGTAACCATGATTGGCGTAATAGAGCCGGATCAGCTCCTTATCGAGCGCAAGCTTCTGCTCGTTGTAGGAGTCGTCCTTGAACAGCCAGCTGAGCAGATGCGTCTCGTGGGTCTTCATGACACCCTTGAGGGTGCCTGCATCAACCGCATTGTTGCCGGTGAAGTTGATGGCCGCGATGCCGGTACGGTCACCTTCGTTGATCACGAAAGTGACGCGGACGCGGTCGCCTTGCGTCTGCTCGGTACGTGCAGTCACGCTGATCTTGGTAAAACCCTCATTGGCGTAGGCGAGACGGATGCTTTCCACATCTGCCTCAAGCCGGCTCTGACTGAAGGTGCCCCGGCTGGCCAGATCGACCATGGCCAGAAGGTTCTTGTCCGAGAAGCGCTTGTTGCCCTCGAAAAGCACGGAGGAAATAAGCTGCTCACGGGCTTGGGCCATCGCCTGGGTAACCCCGACGAGCGGTACGCCTGGACCCGCGACAGGGGCTGCAAGCAGGACCGCAAGCGCCAGAAATGCGCCGCGCATGAGCTTGGTGGTTTTGATCATATTCTTATTGCCTCGGTGCGACCGAGCTGAGAATCGGCCATGCACAGCCTTCCCAGCTAACTCCATCTCTAGCTTTTACTGGATTTTTAACCACGGGCAAGTCGCCTGCGGCGCTTAAGTGAGCGAAACATTGATAGCCGTGCATTCCTGCAACACCCTGAAAAGCTAGATTAGTCAGGTATTAACGGGGAAAGACCGCACCGTTTCGGATGCATCTTGCCCCCGGCTCACCGGCCCGGGCCGGCTAGAAAATATCGTTGACCAGAGTGAACGCCATCAAAGTAAAAACAATGGCAACACCGAAGCGGAAGCCGATCTCCTGGATCCGCTGGCTGAGGGGGCGCCCACGCACCGCCTCGATACCGTAATAGACCAGATGGCCACCATCGAGCATCGGGATGGGCAGAAGGTTGAAAATGCCGATATTGAGCGAGAGCAGCGCCATCAGGTTGATCAGCGCCACAATTCCGAGCGTCGCCACTTCCCCGGAGACCTTGGCGACCTTGACCGGCCCGCCCAGCTGTTCGACATCACCGCGACCCACGAAGAAATCGCCGAGAAATGCCGCGGTGCGATCCATAATAAAACGGATCTCCTCGGTCGTCATGCCGATGGCCTCGACCGGGTCGGGACGATAGAGCTGCACGTCCGACTGCTGCACGTCCTTGGCGACGCCGATCCGCCCGATCCGGTGCGGGTTGCCGAACCGATCGGTCGTGGCGGCGGCCTCAGGCACGAGCTGAATGGTCTCGTCGAGTCCGCCGCGCTCGAACACGATGGTCACCGTGCGCTCGGGAGCCGTAGCGACAAGCCGTTGAAAATCCTCAAAGCCACGCACGTCATAGCCGTCCACCGAAACGATTCGGTCGCCGCTCTGCAACCCTGCTCGCTCGGCCACGCTCCCGGCCGTAACGGAATCGATCACCGGCGGCAGCGTGTAGCGCCCGTAGCCCAGCAGCAGCGCGTAAAGGATCAGGAACGTGAAAATGATGTTGGCGACCGGTCCGGCCGCAACCACGGCGATCCGCTGCCAGACGCTCTTGTTGACAAACAGCCGGGGAGCCAGGTCCGGTCCCGCCTGGGCGATGGCCGCGTCGTCCGGAACGCTCGCTGCGTTCATGTCCCCGACAAACCGCACATAGCCGCCCAGCGGCACCGCCGAGAGCCGCCAGCGCGTCCCGTGCCGATCGTTGAAGCCCCAGAGTTCGGGACCAAAGCCGATCGAGAAGGTCTGGATGGCGATGCCATTCCAGCGGGCGACGAGATAATGGCCCATCTCGTGCACGAACACGATGATCGTCAGCACGGCCAGGAATGGCACGACATAGGACAAGAGCCAGAAGATGAAATCCATGAGCATTTCCCGTCAGCAGCCGGCCAGTTTAGCCGACTGAACCCTAAACATGCCGTTCACGCCGGCGGGCGCGGGCCTACCAGCCCAGAAAGCCTCGAGCCACCGCATCGGTGCCACCATGCAGCGCGCCGACCGCGAACAGGAACAACGCGCCAAAAGTGGTGCTATCAAGTCGATCCATCAAGCCGCCATGGCCCGGAATGATGTCGCCCGAGTCTTTGACCCGGAAATGCCGCTTGATGGCGCTCTCGGTCAGATCGCCCACCTGCCCCACCACGCTCATGCTCGCTGCCAGCAGCAGACCCACATACCAGGGGGAGCTTGGCACCACGATGAGCCAGAGAACCAGCCCGAGCAGCGTGCCGATGGCCAGGCCACCCAGGGCGCCCGACCAGGTTTTGGACGGGGAGATGTCGGGGGCCAGCTTTTCGCCGCCGACCTGGCGGCCGGTGAAATAGGCGCCGGTATCGGTCGCCCAGACCACGAGGCCAAGGAAGAACCCGCCCCAGAAGCCCCAATCCATGGCGCCGGGGACGTTCCACTGCGACGCGCCGCGGATCTGCAGCACGGCGGCAATCACGAGCACGAACCAGGTGAGGCCAGCGCAGCGCCAGGCAGCCGTCTTGCGATCGTCGACGAGCGCGAAGGTGCAGCCCAGGGCAATGGCGATCAGGCTCGTGAGCACGCCGAAGGCGGGGTAAAGCAGACCCGAAAGGGCCACCAGCCCGATCAGCACGCCGCCCACCGCCGTCATCGGCTTGAGGGTGACCATACGATCCCATTCGCGATAACATCCGGCAAAAACCGCCCCGACGATGGCCGAGAACACGTAGCCGCCGAAATATAGGCTGGCCGCCGTCACCGCGATCAGCACCAGGGCTGAAACAACCCGCGGCCCGAGATCGGTCCAGGACCGTTTCGCGAAAGGCGTGAACTCGGGCGTCGGTTCGTTGGGGAGGGTCACCTCGTCTTCGCCTCGACGCCGCCGAAGCGCCGCTCCCGCGCTGTATATTCCTCGAGCACGGCGAGGAATGTCGCCTCGCTGAAATCGGGCCAGTTCTCCTCGACGAACACCAGCTCGGCATAGGCACCCTGCCAGAGCAGGAAGTTCGACACCCGCTGCTCGCCGCTGGTGCGCAGGATCAGGTCGGGATCGGGCAGCCCGGATGTGTAGAGGGCCGCAGCGACCGTGGCTTCCGAGATATCTTCCGGCTGCAGGCGACCGGCGGCGACCTCACGGGCAATATGGCGCGTGGCAACCACGATCTCGGCCTTGCCGCCATAGTTGAAAGCGACCATCAGGTTGAGCCCGGTATTGTCGCAGGTCTTGCTCTCGACATCGTCGATCAGCCGCGTCAGCGAGCCTTCCAGCCCCTCACGCGAGCCGATAATCCTGATCCGGACGTTGTTTGCCATCAGTTTCGCAAGATCTGATGCAACGAACCGATGCAAAAGCCCGAAGATGAAATTGATTTCGTCTTTGGGGCGACTCCAGTTCTCCGAAGAGAAGCTGAAAACGGTCAGGTTGGGGACCTGATGGCTGATGCACAGCTCCACCAGTCGCCGCAGCGCCTTGACCCCTTCGACATGCCCTTCGGTCCGAGCTTTGCCGCGCGCCTTGGCCCAGCGCCCATTGCCATCCATGATGACCCCGATATGCCGTGGAATCTTCAGGCCGAGCACGGGGCTCAGCTGTCGACTGATGGCAGGGTCGTGGGACATGTGTGCCCTCCCGGGCGGCTGCAGGCCGGCCTAGACCTGCATAATTTCCTGTTCCTTGAGCGCAACGATGCTGTCGATCTCTTTGACCGCATCATCGGTGGCACTCTGTACCTGGTCGGAGAACTTGCGGCTCTCGTCCTGCGCGAGGTCGCCATCTTTTTCGAGTTTCTTGAGCAGGTCCATGCCATCGCGACGGATGTGACGAACCGCCACGCGGGCCTGTTCGGCATAATTGTGCGCCACTTTGGTCAGTTCGCGGCGGCGCTCTTCGTTGAGCTCGGGCAGCGGCACGCGAATTACGGTGCCTTCCGACGCCGGGTTCAGCCCCAGGCCGGAATTGCGGATGGCCTTTTCGACGGCGCTGGCCAAGCTACGGTCCCAGACCTGGACGCTCAGCATCCGGGCTTCCGGCACGGTGACGGTCGCCACCTGCTGCAGCGGCATCTTGCCGCCATAGGCTTCCACCTGCACCGGCTCGAGCAGGCTGGCGCTGGCCCGACCAGTGCGCAGGCCGGTCAGTTCGTCCTTGAGCGAGCCGATCGACTTCTGCATGCGGGACTTGAGCTCTTCGAGCGAAAAGGTCTGTGCCATGGATAAATGCTCCTTGGGTGGCGCGGTTTCAGCCGACGCGCGTATTTCTGGTCTTGCCGGTCAGAACGCCCATCAGGCCGTCCTTGTCGTCAAGCGCGTAAACCAATATCGGCAAGCCATTGTCGCGGGCAAGCGCGAAGGCCGCCGTGTCCATGACCTTGAGATTGCGCGCGATGACTTCTTCATGGCTGATGGTGTCGTAACGCTGCGCCTGCGGGTTCTTCTTGGGATCTTCGGAATAGACGCCGTCCACATTGGTCCCCTTGAGCACCACGTCGCAGTCCAGCTCGATGGCGCGCAGGGCCGCAGCGGTGTCGGTGGTGAAGAACGGATTGGCAATGCCGCCGCCCAGCACCACCACATAGCCCTCCTCCAGTGCCGCCTTGGCAGCACGGGCGGTATAGCTATCGGCGATTGAAGGCATAGTGATGGCCGAAAACACCTTCGCCTTGATGCCGCTGCGCGTGAGCGCGCTGGCAAGGGCCAGGGAGTTGATGATGGTGCCCAGCGTGCCCATCATGTCGGCGGTCACCCGGTCGGCGCCTTCGGCCGCTGCCGACATGCCGCGGAAGATGTTGCCGCCACCAGTAACGATGGCCACGGCGATGCCGGCGCGCGTGACTTCGCCGATCTGCTCGGCAACCTTGCCCAGAAATTCGGGATTGATGCCGAAGCTCTGGTCACCCGAGAGAGCTTCTCCAGAGACCTTGAGCAGGATCCGTTTGTAGGTGGATTTGGCCATGGGCCGCGCCTCGTATGCTGTTCGGCGACCGAATCCGGCAACGCCCGCGCGAGGTTACAGTGTTTCGAGGCGCGGTGGATAGCACCGCGCCTCGAATAAAGCGATTACTTCACGCCTGCGGTGGCCGCGACTTCGGCAGCGAAGTCGGTCTCTTCCTTGGCAATGCCCTCACCGAGCCCGTAGCGCACAAACTTGGTGACCTTGATCGGCGCCCCGGCGTCCTTTTCGGCCGCCTTGACGATGTCGGCAACCTTGCTCTCGCCGTCGATCACGAAGGTCTGCGCCAGCAGCGTGACTTCCTCGTAATACTTGCGGATGCGGCCTTCGACCATCTTGTCGATGATGTCGGCCGGCTTGCCCGATTCCCGCGCCTGCTCGGCGAAAATGGCGCGCTCGCGGGCCACGATCTCCTGGTCGATGTCGTCCGGCGACACCGAGAGCGGCGAGGTGTTGGTGATGTGCATGGCCAGCTGCTTGCCCAGCGCGGTCAGCACGGCCTTGTCGCCGGTCGACTCGAGGCCGACGATGACGCCCAGCTTGCCCATGCCCGGCTTGACGGCATTGTGCACGTAGTTGCCGATGACGCCGTCGGACACTTCAATGATGGCCGAGCGGCGCAGGTTCATGTTCTCGCCGATCTTGGCGATGGCATCGGTGAGTTCGCCCGAAACCGAGCGACCCGAACCCGGGTACGGCATTTCCGAGAGCACATGCACATCGCCCGCGGCTTCGATCGCCAGCTTGGCGATATTGCCCACGATCGACTGGAACTGCTCGTTGCGCGCCACGAAGTCGGTTTCCGAGTTCACTTCGACGATGGCGGCCTTGGTGCCCTCGACGGTGATGCCGACCAGGCCTTCAGCGGCCACGCGGCCGGCCTTCTTGGCGGCCTTGGCAAGGCCACGGGTCCGCAGCCAATCGACGGCGGCTTCCATGTCGCCATTGGTTTCGGCCAGGGCCTTCTTGCAGTCCATCATGCCGACGCCGGTGGCGTCGCGGAGTTCTTTAACCTGCTGGGCTGTGACTGACATTTGCTCACCTCATGGGGGCGGCTCCCGCAGGAGCCGCGCATGCTATGGATATGGGGGCTGAAGCCGGCAGAGCCGGCTTAGTTTGCAGCGTCAGCTGCCAGCACGGGCTCTTCAGGAGCCACTTCGGCGGCGCCAAGATCGGCGCCCCGGCCAGCCGACGACCGGCCGATGCCATCGATGCAGGCCTTGGAGATGAGCGCGCAGTAGAGCTCGAGAGCACGGCTGGCGTCATCATTGCCCGGCACCGGGAAATCGACCGTATCGGGATCGGAATTGGTGTCGACGATGGCGATCACCGGAATGCCCAGACGACGGGCTTCCTTGATGGCGTTCGCTTCCTTGTTGGTGTCGATCACGAACAGCAGGCTGGGCAGGTTGCCCATGTCCTTGATGCCGCCCAGATCGCGCTCGAGGCGCTCGCGCTCACGGTCGAGCAGCAGGCGCTCCTTCTTGGTCAGGCCTTCAAAGCCTTCGGCTTCCTGGGCTTCCAGAGTGCGCAGGCGCGCGATCGAGTGCGAAATGGTCTGCCAGTTGGTCAGCGTGCCGCCGAGCCAGCGCGAGTTGACAAAGTACTGGGCCGACTGGCGCGCCGCTTCGGCGACCACCGGGGCAGCCTGGCGCTTGGTGCCGACGAACAGCACGCGGCCGCCATCGGCGACGGTGTCCGACACCAGCTGCAGCGCGCGCTGCAGCATGGGGACCGACTGGCTCAGGTCGAGAATGTGAATGTCGTTGCGCACGCCGAAGATGAAGCGCTCCATCTTGGGGTTCCAGCGGTGCTTCTGGTGACCAAAGTGGACGCCGGCTTCGAGCAGCTGACGCATAGAGAAATCGGGCATTGCCATGGGCAATTTTCCTTTACCGGTTCATGCCTCTGCAAGGGATCGCAGCAGTTACCCGCCACCGGACGGAGCAGCCGACCTCACTGTCGACGCGCCAGCCTTGCATGTGAATTTGCGCCGGAAACACCGGACGCGACGCGGCATATAGGGGACAAAGCCCCCCAATGCAAGGCGTTCAGTTGAGCCGGACGTCGACCACGCCGGCCAAGGCCTTGACCGCGCCGGCCAGTTCGGCGGTCAGGCGGAAGCGGCCGGGGACGTCGATCTCGTAGTCCTTGGCGGGGCCGCGCGGGATGACGAAGACGACATGCCCTTCCCCGCCGGGCTTGAGCTGCGAGTGGATCGGGCCGATGCACTTGTCGGCCTCGACATAGATGCGCAGTTCCTTGCCGACACGCTCGGCTGCCTTTTCGATCGGCTCGGCGCCGATCAGCCGCAATCCGATGCCGTCCGGCCGCTCGTCGGCCTCGACGGTGAGGATCACCGATTTGCCCGCGACCAGAATGTCGGAAAACTGCGAGATCTGCTCGGAAAAGGCGATGACTTCGAAGCTGCCCGTCGCATCCGACAGCGTGATGATCGCCATCGGCGTCCCCTTGCGGGTGCGGCGATCGTTGCGCGAGGCGATGGTGCCCGCGAGTTTGCCGGCGCTGGCGCCCATCTCCTTGACCAGCCGCTCGAATTCAAGCCAGGTCTTGACCTTCAGGCGCTCGAACAGCTCGGTGAACTGGTCGAGCGGGTGGCCGGAAAGGTGGAAGCCGATGGCCGAGCGCTCGCGCTCCAGCCGCTCCTCCGGTTTCCAGCCGGTGACGTTCTGCGTCAGCTTGATCGGCTCGGGCTGATCCGAGGCGAACATGTCGGCAATGCCGTCGCTGGCGTTCGAACTGGTGCGCTGGGCCGTGCCGATGATCGAGTCGATAGCAGCGAATGCCTGCTCGCGCCGCGGCACGAGCTGGTCGAAGGCACCGGCATTGACCAGGGTTTCCAGCGTCCGGCGATTGATGATGCGCGGGTCGACGCGCGTGGCAAAGTCGGCCAGATCGGTAAAGGGTCGGTTACCCCTTGCCGCCACGATATGCTCGGCGACTGCCTGCCCGACGCCCTTGACCGCGCCGATGGCATAAAAGATCTGCCCCTCGCGGGCATCGAACACGTCGAGCGACCGGTTCACGCAGGGCGGCACCAGCGGATAACCATGCTTTTTCGCGTCGCCGCGGAATTCGGCGAGCTTATCGGTATTGCCCATGTCGAGCGTCATGGTGGCCGCGAAGAACTCGAGCGGATGATGCGCCTTGAGCCAGGCCGTCTGATAGGACACCAGCGCATAGGTCGCCGCATGGCTTTTGTTGAAGCCGTAATTGGCGAACTTTGCCAAGAGGTCGAAAATAGTGTCGGCGAGGCCCTTCTTGAGCCCGTGCTCGATTGCGCCGTCCTGGAAGCGTTCGCGCTGCGCGTCCATTTCGGCCTTGATCTTCTTGCCCATGGCGCGACGCAGCATGTCGGCTTCGCCCAGCGAATAGCCCGAGAGCAATTGGGCGATCTGCATCACCTGCTCCTGGTAGACGATGATGCCGTAAGTTTCGTCGAGGACCTTGCTCAATTCGGGGTGCGGATACTCGATCTCTTCATCGCCGCGCTTGCGGGCGCAAAAAGTCGGGATGTTTTCCATCGGCCCCGGGCGGTAAAGGGCCACGAGGGCAATGATGTCCTCAAAACGGTCCGGCTTCATGTCAACGAGGGCGCGGCGCATGCCGGCGCCTTCCACCTGGAACACGCCGGCGGTATCGCCGATCGAGTAGAGCCTGTAGGTCGCAGGGTCGTCGAGCGGGATATCCTCGATGCGCAGATGCGTACCCGGATGGTTACGGTTCACTATGTCCACGGCGCGCTGGATTGTGGTCAGCGTTTTCAACCCCAGGAAGTCGAACTTCACGAGGCCGGCGTTTTCCGCCCATTTCATGTTGTATTGGCTGACCGGCATATCCGAGCGCGGATCGCGGTAGAGCGGCGCCAGCTCCTGCAGCGGCCGGTCGCCGATGACGATGCCGGCGGCGTGCGTCGAGGCGTGGCGGAACAGGCCCTCGAGCTTTTGGCCAATGGCGACGAGCTGGGCAACCTGCTCGTCGTTGTCGACCATCTGCTTGAACTCAGGCACATCCTTGAGTGTGCGCTCGATCGACCAGGGATCGGCCGGGTTGGCGGGCACGAGCTTGCAGATGCGGTCGACCTGGCCATAGGGCATCTGCAGCACGCGACCGACGTCGCGCAGCACGGCGCGGGCCTGCAGCGTCCCGAAGGTGATGATCTGCGCCACCTGGTCGTAGCCATACTTTGATTGGACGTAGCGGATCACCTCTTCGCGCCGGTCCTGGCAGAAATCGATGTCGAAATCCGGCATCGAGACGCGTTCGGGATTGAGGAAGCGCTCGAACAGCAGGTTGTAGCGGAGCGGATCGAGGTCGGTGATGGTGGTGGCAAAGGCCACCAGCGAGCCGGCGCCGGAGCCGCGGCCCGGCCCGACCGGAATGCCCTGCGACTTGGCCCACTGGATGAAATCCGCCACGATCAGGAAATAGCCCGGATATTTCATCCGCTGGATGATGCCGAGCTCGAATTCCAGCCGTTCCCAGTAACGCTCCTCGGTCCAGCCGGCGGCGATGCCCGTGGTGGCGATGCGCTTGCGCAGGCCGCTGCGCGCCATGTCGCCCAGGGCCGCGGCCTCGGCATCGACCGCTTCTTCTTCGGTCAGGCCAGGCGCCGCCGCGAACTTGGGCAGCACCGGAGCGCGCTTTTTCGGTCGGTAACTGATCCGTTGCGCGATTTCGACGCTGTTGACGAGCGCTTCGGGCAGATCGGCGAACAGCGCCGTCATCTCGGCGCGGCTCTTGAAATAGTGCTGGTCGGTCAGCTTGCGCCGCTCGGTCTGCGCCAGAACCGTGCCACCGGCGATGGCGAGCAGCGCGTCGTGGGCCTCGAAATCGTCGGCCGCTGGAAAGAACGGCTCGTTGGTGGCCACCAGCGGCACGCCATGCCGATAGGCGTAATCGATCAGCTTGGCCTCGTTAAGCCCTTCCTGCGGGCGCCCGTGGCGCTGCAGCTCGATATAGAAGCGGTCGCCGAAGCGATCGCGCAGCATGTCGAGCCGGGCATGCGCGTGGCCGTCGAGCCCGTTGGCAAAATACGGGTCGACCAGCCCTTCCGGACCGCCCGACAGGCAGATGATGCCCTCAAGCGCCTCATGTTCGAGCCAGTCGAGCCGGGCGGCCGTCTTGCCACTCTCGCTTTCCAGAAACGCCTTGCTGACCAGCCGGGAGAGATTGCCGAACCCGGTTTCCGTCGCCGCCAGCAGCACGATGGCGTTCTTGGCCGAGGGTCCGCGTTCGTTCGGACGCCCCTCTTCCCCGCCGAAATCGATGGCGAGTTCGGTGCCAATCAGCGGCTGGATGCCCTTGCCCGAGGCTTTTTCGGAAAACTCCAGCGCACCGAACAGGTTGTTGGTGTCGGCAATGCCGAAGGCCGGCTGCTTGTCGGCCTTGGCCAGCTCGATCAGCTTGTCGAGCGGCAGCGCGCCCTCAAGCAGCGAGTAGCCGGAATGCACATGCAGATGGATAAAGCCGGGACCAGCCATGTTGAGTTCCTAGTCGCTGCGTCGGTCACCGCCAACGCGCAAGCACGTCTATCCACAGCCGTCACACGAGTCGGGCGGCAATATCCATCCAGGTGAGCGACCCCACCGAAAACCCACCGAGAACCAGGAAAGCGAGCAGATCCTTGACGAAAGAGAGCATCATAACCTCCGGTGTTGCTATGGTGTTCCTATATGTTCTCTTTCCGTTCACGTCCAGCACCATCGGTGTAACCGTGAATCAACCGTTAACATGAAAACGGTTGTGCCCGCTGTTCGCGGGTTTCTGCAGGGCAGTGTCATCCCTGCGATGGGGGGATCGGTGCCACGCCCTCGTGGTTCGACAGGCTCACCATGAGGGCTGATGAGGGTGCGAGCGTGTTGAGCATTCCACGCCATTGAGGGCCTCATGGTGAGCGTGTCGAACCACGAGGTCCGGGCAAACCAACCTGCCGGCCAGCCTTCCGGCCTCCGGGTAAACAGCGACCGACGGCGGAGCAGAGCCCGTCGATAGTTCGTGTGCCGGAAGCCAGAACGCGCCTCCCGGCTGGAGCTCGGCTCCGCCGTCGCGACCGGGGTTTTGGGCGTTCACCGGGAATGTCCGGGGCGTTTTGCGGACTGCCCCACCGCCGCAGGGTCCCTGTCTCGACCAGACCACGCTCTTCGCGCTTCTCCAGTCGGACCCCTTGGAACGAGCGCAACAGAAGCCCGTCCGCGGCAGCAAATTAAGGCGACAGGCTACCTGGACCTGTCAGACCCTCCCGGCTTGGCCTGGAGCGCGTCGACACGTTCCCCACCCAGCCTCGCCGCTCCAATCACTCGTCATGATCTCGCTTTCGGAGCGGCGATGAGGGGAGTCTACACGGCCCGGAAAGAGCGGGGATAAGTTCTGACGCACCACTGAATGAGGTGCGGGTGGGGTGAATGGTGAATGACGCGCGGATGAACGGAGGTTTGGGGGTCGGTGCGCGTGTTGTGGGGCGAGAAGGTGCCAGCCACAGGCACCGGCGACATGGAAAAATGGGTCCTCGCGTCGGGGCGCGAGGGTGCAGATTAGAGGAGGAGCAGGGCCCCTCCTCTGCTGGCGCGTCTGGGTTATTCCGTCGCGGTGGCCTCTGGGGCGTCGCTGTCGTCATCGCCTTCGGGCTCGACGATGCGCTCGACCGAGACGACTTTTTCGCCGTCCGCCGTGTTGAACACTGTGACGCCCTGCGACGAGCGCCCGACGATGCGGATGCGGTTGTCCGGGCCGGCATCGACCGGCACGCGGATCACCTGGCCGCCATTGGTCACCAGCATGATCTGGTCGGCGTCCTCGACCGGGAACGAGCCTACCAGCGGACCGTTGCGCTTGTTGACGGCCATGGCGACGATGCCTTTGCCGCCGCGACCGGTGATGCGGTATTCGTGGCTGGACGTGCGCTTGCCGTAGCCGTTCTCGGAAATGGTGAGAATGAACTGCTCGGCCGCCGACATGGCGACATAGCGATCCTGGTTGAGTTCGCCGGCAGGTGCCTCGTCGGCATCGTCCAGCGTCTCTTCGGTTTCGCCTTCTCCCCGCACGGCACGGCTCATCTTGAGATAGGCCGCGCGCTCGGACGAATCGGCGTCGAAATGGTGGATCACCGCCATCGAGATGACCTTATCGCCTTCGGCCAGCGAAATGCCGCGCACGCCGGTCGAATCGCGGCCCTTGAACACGCGCACTTCATCGACCTGGAAGCGGATGGCCTGGCCCAGCGCCGTGGTCAGCAGCACGTCGTCGGCAGCCGAACAGGTCGCGACATCGACGATACCGTCACCCTCTTCGAGCTTCATGGCGATCTTGCCGTTCTGCCGGATATCGACGAAATCGGCCAGCGAGTTGCGGCGAACCGTGCCGCGCGTCGTGGCGAACATGATGTCGAGCTTTTGCCAGTCGCTCTCATCCTCGGGCATGGGCATGATCGAGGTGATGCGTTCGCCCTGGTCGAGCGGCAGCAGGTTGATCAGGGCCTTGCCGCGCGTCTGCGGCTCGCCGATCGGCAGGCGCCACACCTTCATCTTGTAGGCCTGCCCGGCCGACGAGAAGAACAGCACCGGCGTATGGGTGTTGGCGACGAACAGGCGGGCGACGAAATCCTCGTCGCGCGTCGCCATGCCGGAGCGGCCCTTGCCGCCGCGACGCTGCGCCCGATAGGCCGAGAGCGGTACGCGCTTGATATAGCCGCCATGGGTGACGGTGACGACCATGTCCTCGCGGGCGATGAGGTCTTCATCCTCGAAATCGCCGGCGGCTTCGTCGATGCTGGTCAGGCGCGGGGTGGCATACTGGTCGCGGATCGCCACCAGCTCCTCGCGCACGATCGCCATGACGCGTTCGCGCGAGCGCAGAATGTCGAGATACTCGGCAATATCGGTGCCCAGGCCGTTGAGCTCGTCGCCGATTTCGTCGCGGCCGAGCGCGGTCAGGCGGGAGAGGGTCAGGGCGAGAATGGCGCGCGCCTGCTCGTCCGACAGGCGGAACGTGCCGTCGGCATCGATGCGGTGGCGCGGGTCGTCGATCAGCGCGATCAGCGGCGCCACGTCCTGGGCGGGCCAGTGCCGCTCCATCAGGCGTTCGCGCGCCGTCGCCGGATCGGGCGAGGTCCTGATCAGGGCGATCACTTCGTCCACATTGGCCACGGCGACAGCCAGACCGACCAGGATATGGGCGCGATCGCGCGCCTTGTTGAGCAGGAAGCGGGTGCGCCGCGTCACCACTTCCTCGCGGAAGTCGATGAAGGCGGTCAGCATCTGCTTGAGGCTGAGCAGCTCTGGCTTGCCGCCATTGAGGGCGACGAAATTGCAGCCGAACGAATCCTGCAGCTGGGTGAACCGGTAGAGCTGGTTCAGCACCACGTCGGGGACCGCGTCGCGCTTGAGCTCGATGACCACGCGCATGCCGTGACGATCGGACTCGTCGCGCACGTCCGAAATGCCCTCGATGCGCTTTTCGCGCACCAGCTCGCCGATCTTTTCGATCATGGTGAGCTTGTTCACCTGGTAGGGAATCTCGGTGATGATCAGCGCTTCGCGCTCCTTGCGGAGCTCTTCGGTGTGCACGCGGCCGCGCACCAGAATCGAGCCCCTGCCCGTTTCATAGGCCTGCCGAATGCCCGAACGGCCCAGGATGATGCCGGCCGTGGGGAAATCGGGCCCCAGGATCACCTGCATCAGCTCTTCGACCGAAACGCCCGGCTGCTCCATGGTCAGGAGCACCGCGTCGATCACTTCGCCCAGGTTGTGGGTCGGAATATTGGTCGCCATGCCCACGGCAATGCCGCTGCCGCCATTGACCAGCAGATTGGGGAAGCGCGCCGGCAACACGGTCGGCTCGCGCTCGGAGGCGTCGTAATTGTCCTTGAAGTCGACAGTATTCTTGTCGAGGTCTTCCAGCATGGCGCCGGTCACCCGCTCCATGCGCACTTCCGTATAGCGCATGGCGGCCGGCATATCGCCGTCGACCGAGCCGAAATTGCCCTGCCCGTCGATCAGCGTGACGCGCAGCGAAAACTCCTGCGCCATGCGCACGAGCGACATATAGACCGCGTCATTGCTGTGCGGATGGTACTTACCGATGACGTCGCCGACCACGCGGGCCGACTTGCGATAGGGCCGGTTCCACTCATAGCCCTGCTCGTGCATCGAAAACAGGATGCGCCGGTGCACCGGCTTGAGGCCATCGCGCACGTCGGGCAGCGCGCGGCTGACGATCACGCTCATGGCGTAGTCGAGATACGACTTGCGCATCTCCTCGGTGATCGAAATCGGAACGATATCGGACGGAGATGGCGGCGGCGCGCCCACCTGGTCTTCTGGCTTGTCTGTCACGCGAACCTTTTCCGGGTCTGGCCCTGTTGCGCCGGGCTTACTTGATTCCGCTCCGGCACGCGACTCTCGCGGCCCTTTGCGTCACGTAACCCACACCATTTAGGCTCTTTGACCGCCAAGTGAACCCGCTCCACGCCGTTTCGGCGCCGATATCGGCTCGGACCGGGTTGAAAAGCCACGGCGTTAGCCTTTTATCGGGGCCGAACTAGACGCGCCCCGCCCCAGGCCTTAGTAATCCGCGCCTGAAAGCGGGGCGCTGCCGACGAGGGGACGAGTCTATTGTCGAATGTAAACGTGCTGAGCCGGATCTGGGACTGGGCTTTCGGCCATAGTCGGTCCATCGGCTTCGGGTTGGAAAAGCTGGGTCTGTTCACCCTGCGCTTTCCCAAAAGTGTCGCCGCACTCGTCCTGCTGATCTCGGTGGTCTGCGCCATGCAGATCCCGCGCGCCAGCGTCGACGGCGATCTGCTGCGGGTGTTTGCGCATTCCGGCGCCGAATACGACGCCTATGATCACCTGTCGAGCACCTTCGGCACGTTCGAAAACGACATCTATATCCTGGTCAGTTCGCCCGATCTGACCGATCCGGAGACCATCGAGACCATCCGGGCGATGGCGCTTGATCTGTCCAATAACGAGTTCATTACCGGCACCATGTCGGCCTTCACGCTGCGCACCCCCGCAGCGGACGGCACGACTTTGCCCGCCGTGCCCGAGGGCATGACCACCAACGAGGAAGTCCGCGCGGCCCTGACCAGCCTGCAGCAGACCGATCCGATGATGCGCAATCTGATCAATCCCGACCTCTCGGGCGTGGTGATCATCGCCTTCCCCAACCCGGAAATGACCAAGGGACCGGGGACCCGCGACATGATCGCCAGCCTGCGCGAGACCGTCGGGTTCTGGACCAACGACCAGGTACAGGCCGAACTCACCGGCCCGCCGATCTGGACCTCGGAAATGCTCAACGCCGCCATCGGCGACCAGATCAAGTTCACCATCTACGGCTTTGCCCTCGGCTCGATCATCGCGCTCTTGGCGCTGCGCTCGTTCTGGGGCGCCATCATCGTGGCGGCGACGCCGTTCGTCGCCGTGATGTGGGTGATGGGCGTGGTGATCGGCGCCTTCGGCTCGTTCAGCTTCCTCACCATCATCGTGACCACGATTGTCTTGGTCATCGCCTTTGCCGAGAGCCTGTTCTTTATCTTCAACTGGCTCGCCTACTGGCGCGAGGGCATGGACCCCTACAAGGCCGTCGACGAGACGGTGCGGGTCGTCGGCCCGGCCAGTGCGCTGGCCATGCTGACCACGCTGGTGTCCTTTGCTTCGCTGTCGCTGACCGCCGGCCAGGGCATCCAGGAATTTTCCATGGCCGGCGCCATGGCCTCGATCACCAACTTCATCTGCCTGATGACCTTTTTGCCGCTCCTGCTCAAGCTCGCAGTCCGGCTCGGGTTCAAGGCGCCCAAGCCGAGCTTTGCCATCAGCGCGCCGATCAAGCCCGCCTGGTTCCTTGCCAGTCGCTTCGGTCGGCCGATCGCGGTGATGGCGATCGTGGCGACGATCCTGCTGCTGATCCCTTACTTTTTGATCCAGCCGCGCTTTTCGTTCGAAGACTTCATGGCCAAGAACTCGACGGCCCTGACGGCCGCCGAGGAGATCGACGCCGGCGTCGGCGGCGTTGCGCCGCTCTATATCAGCGTACCGCTCAAAGAGGGCATCGCCGATGTCGGGGACGCCGACTTCGAAACCGTCAAGACGGTGCACCAGATCGCCGAGAAATATCTGGGCAAGAACAAGGTGATTTCGGCGGCGGCCTTCACTCACTATGCCGAGTCCGGGTTTACCCGCGAGCAGATCTTCAACGCCGTGGGCGACCTGCGCAAACGCTTTGTCACCGAGGACGGGATGAAGGCGCTGGTGACCGGCTTTATGCCCACCATCATCGATTCGGGCGAACTGGTGCAGCTCAAGGAGGGCATCGAGGCCGACATCCGCGCCGCGGGCATCGAGGGCGCCGAAGTGGGCGGCTTCCGGGTGATGACCACCTATGCCACCGATTCGATCGTGCGCGGGCTGCAGCTCGATCTCACCATCTCGGTGGTGGTCAACCTGTTCCTGATCGGCTGGGCCTTCATGAGCCTGCGTGTCGCCGTGGCGACAGCCATCCCCAACCTGTTTCCCATTCTGGGCACCGAAGCCTGGCTCTGGGCCAGCGGCGCCGGACTGCAGCTGACCACGGTGCTGGCACTGACCATCGCCTTCGGCATCGCCGTCGACGATACCACGCATTTCCTCTCGCATTACCTGCATTCGCGGCGTGAGGAAGGTCGGTCGCATGCCGACGCGATCAAACATACGTTGGAGCGGATTGGCGGCGCGATCGTTGCTGCTACACTGATCCTGTGTTCGGGCACCGCGATCGTGATGTTCTCGGAACTGCCACAGGTTGCCTTGTTTGGAACCCTTTTCGTCGTCACTTTGGGCTTTGCTGTGATCGGGGATGTGTTCATTCTCCCGGCCTTGCTGTTCGCCGGGGGGCGATTCTTTCATCCGCTTGGAGGCGTTAAGAAATGAAATCTCTCGGACCCCTGTCGCGACATCTCGCGCTCGCAGGTCTGTTGTGCGCGGCCCTTGTCCCGGCCCCGGCCCTCGCGGCCAAGGCCGATGTCGAGCTGCTGCAGTCCTATGTCGGCAACTGGAAAGGCCGTGGTCAGCTGATCGGCGCCGAAAAGGAGACCGTGGTCTGTCGCCTGGCGCTGACGCCGGGCAATGCCGACAAGGTCAACTATTCCGGCCGCTGCTCGCTCGCTGGCACTGCGCTCTCGGTCAACGGCACCCTCGCCTATAACGACAGCGCCAACCGCTTCGAAGCGGCCATGTCCTCCAATGCCACCTTCAATGGCCTCGCCATCGGCAAGAAGTCCGGCGGCGGCCTGGTGTTCAATCTGAAGGAACGCGAGACCGACACCGAAGGCAACGACATGACCATTTCGGCCCAGATCGCGCTCAACAAGGGCAAGATCAACGTCGAGTTCAACGTCGTGTTCAACGCCACCGGCGACAGCCTGCGCGCCTCGGTGCCGTTCACGAAGTAATTGGTCAACCATGGTTGCCGGTAAGCGGGCGGCCAGTGGCCGCCCGTTTGCTTTTGCGGCACCGGAGCGAGACTGCGTTAACCCGGGGGAACTAAATATGCTCCGTCGTTTGGCTGGAGCCTTCTCGTGGCGTTTTTCTCGGGCGTGCCGATACATCTGCGGGTGATCTTTTTCGTCCTCGGCACCGTCCTGACCTTCGCCACCCTGGAAGGCGTGCGCGAGTACTATGCCCGGGAAGCCACGCTCGATCGCGCCGGCTTCGAGATCGGCAACCGCGCCCTGGCCCTGAGGAACCACACATCGGACTCCGTGGCGGTGACGGAAGTGCTGCTCAGCGCGCTCGCCGAGCGGCTGACGTCGACGCCGACAGCGCAGGGCGCCGCCACGCTGGGCACCGCGCTGGCCTTCGCTCAGCCGGATGCGGGCCTCAGCACCGGCGCGCTCGGCATCATTTCAGCCGACGGCGCCTGGATTTCGGCCCCGCTCAGCCTGCAGGGCGCCGAAACCAGCGCAGCCCATCTGGCACTCTTCGACTACCACCGCACCCATGATGACGAAAAAATTCGCCTGGGCGGCCCGGTGCGCGGCAGCGACGGCGAATGGCTGCTGCCGGCGTCGCGGCGCGTCACCACGGACGACGGTCGCTTTGGCGGCGTCGTGCTGCACGTGCTCGAAGCACGGCGCCTGGCCGAGTTCTTCATGCGTTTTGTGCGGGCGCCACACGACAGCATCACCCTCGTGAGCCCGTCCGGGCGCATCTTGTCGCGCGCACCCTACGACGCCGCAATGGTCGGCACGGCCATGCCGATCCCGCAAATGCCAGTGCCGTCCGATGCCGAACCGGGCAAGGCGCACATGCGCTATACCGATCCCGCGTCGGGCGAGCGGCTGATGATCGGCATGGATGTCGACCACCTCCGCGGCCTCACCCTGATCACCGCGAGCACTGAAGACGATCTGCTCGCGCCATGGTGGACCGAGGCGCTGCAGCGCTTGCGCAGCAACGTGCTGTTCATCCTGCTGGTGCTGATCCTCGGGCAGCGCCTGCTGCACCACATCAACAAGCGCCGCGAGGGCGATCAGGTGTTGCGGCAGCGCGAGGCCGATTTCCGGCTGCTCGCCGAGCACGGCACCGATCTGGTGGAGCGGTTCGGCGGCGACGGTCGCCGCCTCTATGTCTCGCCCGCCGCCGCACGGATTACTGGCTACACGGCCGAAGAGCTGATGGGATTGCATGCGCTGACCCCGCTGCCCGAGGACGTCCGCACTGCAGCCCGTGCGGCGGCGCTCCGGCTCCGCGACGGCGAAACCGAGACCGAAACCATCACCTATCGGCTGCGCCGCAAGGACGGCGTCCATGTCTGGCTGGAAACCTCATTCCGCGCCGTCGAGGGGCCAGATGGCGTGCGCTCGGACCTGGTGGCGAGCTCGCGCGACATCACCGCACGCAAGGAACTCGAACTGCGTCTCGAAACCATGGCCACGCTCGACGGCCTGACCGGATTGCGCAATCGCCGCACCTTCGATGTGCAACTGGCCCTTGAAGTCGAGCGCAGCCAGCGCACCGGCCGTCCGCTTTCGCTGCTGATCATCGATGCCGATCACTTCAAGCTCTACAACGACCTTTATGGCCATGTAGCGGGCGATGCCTGCCTGCGCTCGATTGCGGCGGTCGTGGCCATGGCGGCGCGGCGTCCCGGAGATCTGGCGGCGCGCTATGGCGGCGAAGAGATGGTGGTTCTGCTGCCCGACGCCGACAGTGCCAGCGCGGCGGCCATAGCCGAGGATCTTTGCCGACAGTTGCAGGCGCTCTCGATCCCGCACAGCCACAACAAGCCCTGGCAGGTCGCGACGGCCAGCATCGGCGTCTCGACCCTCGAGCACCATCCGGGCGATCCGCCGCGCGACGGCCAATGGCTGGTCAGCACCGCCGACATGGCGCTCTACCAAGCCAAGCACGAAGGCCGCAACCGCGCCAAGATCGCGCCGCTCCCGATCCTGGCCTTCGACCGCGCAGCCGGCTGAGCCGATCCGGCCAGCGCACAGGTTGAAGGCTGAGCTTCCTTGGCCTATTTTCAGGGTCAAGGAGCAAGAGTGGTGACAGATCGTCGTGACATTCCAGCCAATACTGGAGCTTACGCAACCGAAGCGGAAGCCTTGCGCGTGGTTGTTGATCGCATCGTGGGGGCAGTTCAACCGGTATCGATCTATCTTTTCGGCTCCCGGGCGCGCGGCGATCATCGGCCCGACTCGGATTTCGACCTGTTGGTGGTGACCCGGGAGAGCGATGGCGATGCCGGCTACGACTTTGAGCGCGTTTATGCGCCGGTGCTCGGGACCGGAATCGGATGCGATGTGGTTCCGTGCCGCGAAGATGATTTCATTCGTCAGAGCACGAGTCCAACGGGCCTTGTCCGCGAAGTCCTCGACGACGGAATTCGTCTCTATGACAGCCAAGGCACTTAGTCTTCTCACGCTGGCAGAGGAAGACTACGACCTGGCAGCCCAGCCGACCACGCCGTCGCGCCCAGCAGCCTATCATCTTGCGCAAGCCGCTGAAAAAGCCGCCCGCGCCGTCTGCGATCACGCCGGCAAGCAGGTTGGGCCAACTCACAATATCGGCCAGATCGGTGCGCTGCTGCCGCCCGATCACCCGCTCCGAGCCGCCATCGAGGCGCAGAACTACCACTCGGCCGCTTCGACGCGGTTTCGCTATCCAGATCCTGCCGGAAATGTCCCGCGCGCACTTCCTCCAGACGAGATCCGACGGCGGCTTGTTGACGTGCGCGGCTTCCTCGACCTGGTCACGCGGCATATGGAGACCCGCTTGCCGGGAAACCAATAAGTTCTCGCCTTCACCATCAGGGGGCAGTGCGGATCATCTGGACATGGTCGCGCCCGTCGATCCGGGGCCGTTCACGGGGCCGTCACGTCTGCTGACTATGCCATGAGCTTTTTTGCGGGGAAGACGATGCGCACGATCATGCTGGACGTTGACGGCGTTCTGGTGCAGGGACGACCGCAGGATGGAGCCCACCTATTCACCGATCTGGAAAGGGACTTAGGCCTGTCTCTGGAGCAGCTGCAGAGCGCATTCTTCAAACCGCGCTGGGCGGCCATTGTGACCGGGCAGAAAGCGCTGTTGCCCGAGCTGACCGAAGTTCTGGCGACGATCGCGCCGCATCTGAGCGCATCCACGCTGATTGAGTACTGGTTCCGCAACGATTCCCGCATCGACCAGGTCGTGTTGGCTGCTGTCAACAGCCTGCGTTCGACTGGCGATCGCGTCTATCTGGCCACCAACCAGGAGCATATGCGCGCCAGCTACCTGATGGAGACGCTGGGCCTGAAGGCGCACGTCGATGGCATCTTCTATTCGGCCGCCATCGGCCATCGCAAACCGGCCGAGGCGTTTTACGCCCATGTTACGGCCGCAGTGGCGGCGCCGCTCGCGAGCATCACGTTGATCGACGACACGCCCGAGAATGTGAACGCTGCGCGCCAGTTCGGCTGGACCGCCATCCACTGGACGCCTGACATGCGGGTGGCCGACGAACTCGCCGCCCTGGACGCGGCCTCGGCCGGTGCCCCCCACCGCGCTTGAAACAGCGTCGGGACCTGATCAGGCGTCTGGCGACCAGGCGGTGATCGGGCCGACCAGCGACAGACAGCTGGGATCGAAGACGACCACATGCGCAAGGTCGGGGCGCGAACGCGAGGTATAGAGCATCGCCTGACCACCCTGCGCCCGCGCCGCGTCCGACACGTCCCAGGTAGGCGCACGCGCTCCCCTGCCTGGCATATCCTGCCAGACGATAGAGGCGGCCGGGTTGCCGCGTTCATCGGCAACCCGTTCCGCCTGCAGCCACATCGGCACGAGGACGCGGCGGACCCCGTCCCCGAGATAGCGCTGGATAGCCACGATCGTGCCTTCGGCGCTGAGCGAGGCATAGGCCGCGATTTGCCCGCTATGATGGAAGCGGCCTTCAGGGGCCCGGGCCGGCGCAGCCGGCGTCTCGGCCTGCGCCTCTGGCACCAGCCGCCACACTGGTCCCGCGAATGCCACCAGGGGCGACATCACATGCCCATCATCGGGCTGCGTCAGAACGGGATATCGTCATCCATGCCGCCCGACTCGAATGCCGGCGCACTGGCCGCAGGACGGCGTCCGCCGCCGCCGCCTTCATTACGGGCCGCCGGGGGACCCGAAAATCCACCAGAACTGGCATAGCCGCCGCCGGCGCTGTCGCCCTCGCCGCCGCGACCATCGAGCATGGTGAGGTTCGAGTTGAACCCCTGCAGCACGACTTCAGTCGAGTACTTGTCCTGGCCCGACTGGTCCTGCCACTTGCGGGTCTGCAGCTGGCCTTCGATGTAAACCTTCGAGCCTTTGTGCAGGTATTGCTCGGCGACCTTGGCCAGCCCTTCCGAAAAGATCACCACGCGGTGCCACTCGGTGCGCTCCTTGCGCTCCCCGGTATTGCGGTCGCGCCAGCTCTCGGAAGTAGCAACACTCAGGTTCACCACCTTGCCGCCGGACGGCAGGTTGCGCACTTCGGGCTCGTTGCCCAGATTGCCGACCAAAATCACCTTGTTCACGCTGCCAGCCATGGCCTGTCCTTTTCACTTTCCCGGACGCAAGCCCCGGTTCCCACCGGCGGCGCGTCCTACCGCACTGAAGGGCGCATCCTACCGCACTGAAGGGCGCATCCTACCCCTTCACTCCCGGCGCCGCCGCGACAAAGCGCAGCAAGCCCACAGGACATTTGTTCATGTTATGTTCCTGTAGTTCGACAGTCAACACCAGTTTCAAGTCGCTCGGAGGAAACATGTGGCAAGAAGCTTGCCCTTGGGATCGGAGACCTTCACCCTCAGACCGCGCGAAGCGGCTGACTGCTCAACGGCCCAGCCGGGCGCGGCCAAGCGAAAATCGGCCCCGCTGAACCATCCTAAGATGAAAGGCTGTACATCACGCGGCGCAACATTGAGCTGAACCCGTCCATCATCCAGGGAGACGAGTGTGGCACGACCACGACAGCGGGATCGAATATCCGCGTTGAGCCGGCCGCGGGTCGGTCGGAATGCAGTGCCAGGCTCGGTACCGGCGCTCACCGTGATGGTGGGCCCGCCACTGACGGTAACAACGATCGGACCATTGCCTGGGTTTTGCGCTTGCAGCACCGAGACCAGATTGCGCAGCGTCGAGAAGCCACTGAAGGCAAAACTATTGCCAGCCACAAGGACCGTGCCGCTGGTATTGCCGCCGACAGCAGCAATTGAGGCCGTGGCAGCGTCGAGCTCGGCTTGACTGGAAACATGCATCGCAAAATTCAGTTCGCCATGCGTGTTGTTGTAGTTCGTGATCACGCCGCCGACCTTTGCGCCATCGTCGAGAACAACAAGCACTGTCCCCGGAAGACCACCGGCATTGTGGGCAAGAACACCCTTGGCAACCTCACCCGCAACAGTGATTTTCACGCTGCCGCCCTGCCCAGGCGCGCCCATCCCGTATCCGCCTGCCGACTGCACATAGATGCTGCCCGCAGCGCCTGAAAAGTCGAGTGTCGCGTCTCCTGCATCACCACCCAAGCCGCCGCTCGCACTTTGGCCGTGCAGTGAGCCTCCGTTTGTGACGACGGTAATCGAGCCAAAATTGCCATCGGCGGTCACGCTCACAGGACCAGAATTGCCACCATTCCCGCGAGGCCCGGTATCGCTCCCCCCACCATCTCCACCATTGGAGCTGATTGTTACGCTGCCAGCATAGCCGGTAATGTTGGCGACAATGGACGGCTCGCTGTCTCCGCCGTCGCCCCCAGGACTGGAGCCACTCCCCGCCCCTCCCCACCCGGCGCTGGACGTATAGACGAACGCCTGGTTACTCCCCAGAGCCAGATTTACATCGATCTGGACGCTGCCAAGCACATCCCCGCCGTCGCCACCAGCGCCGCCAGTTCCACCGCGGGTCTGCATGTACTGGTCACCGACAAAGGTGCCGACCACAGGCGTCGGCGCCACCGCATCGGCGCCGTCCTGCGCCCATGCCGAGCCGACTACACAGATCCACAATACTCCAAGGACTAGACGCAACATCTACGCAACCTACTTGCACGACACACCGCAACATTTAGAGAACGATAGACGTTTCTTAACTATTCGTAAACCATCTCTTTCATGAGACTTGCACATTGCCTTCGCAAGGGCCTGCCTTCGCCCGCGCTTGACCGAATCTCATACGTTCTGCTTATGTTCCATCAACTCATGCGGGTGATCCATCTGCTCTGGTGACAAGGCCGGATTGCGCGTGCTTAGCTTGTGCGACGGCCCTGCAATCACCATTTTTGCGGTGCGGACCATCCCTTCTGCGTAACCCTGACACGAATTGGCACATCCCCGGCTTAGGCTGGCGCGCCAACCGATGGAACTTCTATGGCCAAAGCCCCGACCGCTGCCCCCGCCAATCCGAACCGCGAGATCGTCATCCGCGGGGCCCGGGAACACAATCTCAAGGGTATCGACCTGCGCCTGCCGCGCGACCAGCTGATCGTGATGACGGGGCTGTCCGGCTCGGGAAAGTCGTCGCTGGCCTTCGACACCATCTATGCCGAAGGGCAGCGACGTTATGTCGAGAGCCTTTCGGCCTATGCACGGCAATTTCTCGAGATGATGCAGAAGCCCGACGTCGAGACCATTGAGGGTCTGTCCCCGGCCATTTCCATCGAGCAGAAGACCACCAGCCGCAATCCGCGCTCGACAGTCGGCACGGTCACCGAAATCTATGACTATCTGCGCCTGCTGTTTGCGCGTGTCGGCGTGCCCTACTCGCCGGCCACGGGGCTGCCCATCGAAAGCCAGACGGTCAGCCAGATGGTCGACAAGGTGCTGGCGCTCGAGGAAGGCACCCGGCTCTATCTGCTGGCGCCGATCGCGCGTGGCCGTAAGGGCGAGTACAAGAAGGAACTCAACGAGCTGATGCGCAAGGGCTTTCAGCGCGTCAAGATCGATGGGGCGTTTCACGACATCGAGGACGCCCCTGCCCTCGACAAAAAGCTCAAGCACGACATCGAAGTGGTGGTCGACCGCATCGTGGTGGGTCCCGATATTGGCGGCCGGCTGGCCGAGAGCTTCGAGACGGCGCTGAAACTGGCCGACGGCATTGCGCTGGCCGAATTCGCCGACAGCGCCGAAGGCGTTGAGCCGCGCCGCATCATTTTTTCCGAAAAATTCGCCTGCCCGGTCTCGGGTTTCACCATTGCTGAAATCGAGCCGCGGCTGTTCTCGTTCAACAACCCGTTCGGCGCCTGCCCGGTCTGCGACGGGCTGGGCACGGAAGCCAAGATCGATCCGAACCTGATCGTTTCGGACGTCACCCTGTCGCTGCGCGACGGCGCCATCGTGCCATGGTCGAAAACCTCGGCCCCCTACTATTTGCAGACGCTGCAGGCGGTAACCAAGCATTATGGCGCGTCGACCGGCACGGCCTGGGAAGAGCTGGCGCCCGAAGTGCAGAATGCCGTGCTCTACGGCACCGGCAAGACAGCCATCAATTTCGTCTATGACGATGGTCTGCGCACCTACAAGAGCACCAAGCCCTTTGAAGGCGTGATCGGTAATCTCGAGCGTCGCTATCGCGAAACCGAGAGCGCCGGCATGCGCGAGGAAATCGAAAAATACATGTCCTCGGCGCCGTGCGTCGCCTGCAACGGCTATCGCCTCAAGCCGGAATCGCTCGCGGTCAAGATCGACGGTCTGCATATCGGCCAGGTCAGCGAAAAGTCGATCCGTTCGGCCGCCGAGTGGTTCCGCGACCTGCCCGAAAAGCTCACCCCGACGCAGCGCCAGATCGGCGAGCGCATCTTCAAGGAGATCCGCGAGCGGCTGGGCTTCCTCAACGATGTCGGCCTCGACTACCTCACCATGGCGCGCAATTCGGGCACGCTGTCGGGCGGGGAGAGCCAGCGCATTCGGCTGGCCAGCCAGATTGGCTCGGGCCTGACCGGCGTGCTCTACGTGCTCGACGAACCCTCCATCGGCCTGCACCAGCGCGACAATGCGCGGCTGCTCGAGACGCTGCGGCGCCTGCGCGACCTGGGCAATACGGTGATCGTCGTCGAGCATGACGAGGACGCCATCCTCACCGCCGACTACGTCGTCGACATCGGTCCGGGCGCGGGCGTGCATGGCGGTCATATCGTGGCCGAAGGGACGCCCGAAGAGATCCTGCGCAATACCGACTCGATCACCGGCGCCTATCTCTCGGGCCGTATGGGCATCGACGTGCCGGCCGAGCGGCGCAAGCCGAACAAGGCGCGAAAGCTGCATCTGGACGGCGCCACCGGCAACAATCTCAAGGACGTGTCGGTCGACGTGCCGCTTGGCCTGTTTGTCGCCGTCACCGGCGTCTCGGGCGGCGGCAAATCGACGCTGATGATCGACACCATGTACCAGGCGATTTCGCGGCGGCTGAACGGCGCCCGCGTCAATCCGGCGCCGCACAATCACCTCACCGGGCTCGAACTGCTCGATAAGGTGATCGACATCGACCAGTCCCCGATCGGCCGCACGCCGCGCTCCAACCCGGCCACCTATACTGGCGCCTTCACGCCGATGCGCGAGTGGTTTGCCGGGCTGCCCGAGTCCAAGGCGCGTGGCTACGGGCCGGGGCGTTTCAGCTTCAACGTCAAGGGCGGCCGCTGCGAGAAATGCGAAGGCGATGGCGTGCTCAAGATCGAGATGCACTTCCTGCCCGACGTCTATGTCACCTGCGATGTCTGCAAGGGCAAGCGCTACAACCGCGAGACGCTGGAAGTGCAGTTCAAGGGCAAGTCGATCTCCGACGTGCTCGACATGACCATCGACGAGGCGGTCGACTTTTTCTCGGCCGTGCCCTCGATCCGCGAAAAATTCGCAACGCTGCAACGGGTTGGCCTGGGCTATGTGAAGGTCGGCCAGCCGGCGAACACGCTCTCGGGCGGCGAAGCGCAGCGCGTCAAACTCTCCAAGGAACTCTCCAAGCGCGCCACCGGCCGCACGCTCTACATGCTGGACGAGCCGACGACGGGCCTGCACTTCCACGATGTGGCCAAGTTGCTCGACGTGCTGCACGAACTGGTCGACACCGGCAATTCGGTGGTGGTTATCGAGCACAACCTGGAAGTGATCAAGACCGCCGACTGGGTCATCGACATGGGCCCCGAGGGTGGCGATGGCGGTGGCGAGGTGGTCGGCGTCGGCACGCCCGAGGACATTGCCGCCAACCCGCGCTCGCATACCGGGCGCTTCCTCAAAGAGGTCATGTCGCGGCGTCCGCAACGCAGCGCGGCGGAGTGACAAAACCGTCTTTGTGACGGATTTTGGATCGTCCCCTGCGCTGAACGCATGGCTCGAATGAGAAGTGGGCCATGGCGTCGGCGGTCAAATCAACCCATCTTCCGGCGGCGTGAACGACGGAAGGGATACGCAAATGTTTGTGCGAGCGGTCTGGCGCATCAAGCGGCTGGTCGACATCAAACAGACGTTGCGGGAAATGGAAGTGCCGACAACCCGCGAAGGCCTTGGGCTTTCCGGGACCGACTTCCAGAAGATGACCCGTGGCCTGTTCGACCGCTGAGCTGATTTCGCCCTGTTTCGGAACGGCTGCCGCAATGACCTTGCGGCAGCCGTTCTGCATTTCGGGCCCGGCGCCAAACCCTAAGAAACGGTAAAGGCCGCCACAAAGAGCTATGCGTTCACGTCAGACGCGACCTGAGAAATCGACCTCTGCTCATCGGGCGCGAACAGACCTATCTCTTCAAGTGTAGAAACAAGGAGACACCCCGATGGGTATTCGTACGACGATCAAGAAGTGGGCCGCCTACCAGCAGACCGTGCGTGAGCTTGCTGCTCTCGACAACCGCCAGCTGAGCGATCTGGGCATCACCCGCACCGACATCCAGCGCATCGCTCGCGATCATGCCCGGACCCTCTAACGGTTCGACGACGATCTGCGAGACTAAGCTCCGAACACCCGCTTGCTGAACAGCTCGCGGGTGTTTTGCTTTTCGGGGCTGGGGCCGACGAGCAAAGCGGCAAGCTCTTCGACCGTATCGACCAGCGCATCGGGCGCGCAGGCTTCCAGAGCCTCCGCCCGCGCCAACCCCCAGCTGACGGCAACCGCCACCAGGCCAGCGCGGCGCGCCGCTTCGATGTCGCGGGTCTCGTCGCCGATGTAGGCGACCGGCGTCATCCCTGCCCTCTGCGCCAGCTTTTTCAGCTTGGGCGCTTTGCCGAATAATCCGACCCCGCATTCATAATGCTGCACGAGCCCGGCAAGTCGCGGGCCGAGCACAGTTCTGACCGTCTCCTCGCCATTCGAGCTGACAATGCCGATCGTCACATCAGCCGCCGCCAGTGTTTCGAGCAGGTCGCCAATGCCGGGAAAAAGCGCAATCCGGCCGCCCGCCGCCGCGCTGCGCTGCCGCACATCGCGCGCGATGAACGGCAGTCGCCAGCTGGGCACGCCCAGATAAGTAAGGATCTGGCGATTGCTCAGTCCGCGCAGCATCTCGATTTCGTCGCGTGATACCTGGCGGAAGCGGTGCCGCGCCGCGATGGCATTGAAGATACCGAACATCCAGTCGGCGCTGTCGGCCAAAGTACCGTCGAAATCGAAGATGGCGAGGCGATAGGTCACGGGCGCGGTCCGGGCGAGCTGGGCGCGAAGGCGCGCCAATTCCCCAGCCCTAGCAAATATCCCGCCGGCCCAGTGTCGAGATCGCGCCACACTGGCGCATTGCGCGTCCGGTCGCCCCTTGCTATCTGCCGGCCATGCACAAGCAACCCATCCATATCATCGGCGGCGGGCTCGCCGGGTCGGAAGCCGCCTGGCAGGCAGCGAACGCCGGAGCCCAGGTCGTCCTCCACGAAATGCGGCCGCAGCGGATGACCGAGGCGCACCAGACGGCGGGACTGGCCGAACTGGTCTGCTCGAACTCCTTCCGCTCCGACGATTTCGAGCACAATGCCGTCGGCCTGCTGCACGAAGAAATGCGGCGCTGCAATTCTCTGATCATGGCCATGGCCGACCGGCACAAACTGCCGGCGGGCGGCGCGCTGGCGGTGGATCGGGTCGGTTTTTCCGATGCGGTGACCCAGGCCATCCACAGCCATCCCAATATTCGCTTCGAAGCGGGCGAAATCGCCGGGCTGCCGCCGGCCGATTGGGACAATGTGGTGATTGCCACCGGCCCCCTGACCTCGCCCGCGCTGGCCGAGGCGATCAAGGGGCTGACCGGCGAAGAGGAACTGGCGTTCTTTGACGCGATCGCGCCGATCGTCCATTACGAATCGATCGACATGGACATCGCCTGGAAGCAGTCGCGCTACGACAAGGTCGGGCCCGGCGGCACGGGCGCGGACTACATCAACTGCCCGCTCGACGAAGACCAGTACAATGCCTTTGTCGATGCGCTGCTGGCGGGCGAAAAGCACGTCTATCACGAGTGGGAGAACGTCCCCTATTTCGACGGCTGCCTGCCGGTGGAAGTGATGGCCGAGCGTGGCCGCGAAACGCTGCGCTTCGGGCCGCTCAAGCCGGTCGGCCTCACCAATCCGCGCAACCCCACGGTCAAAGCGCATGCCATCGTGCAGCTGCGGCAGGACAATGCGCTGGGCACGCTTTGGAACATGGTCGGCTTTCAGACCAAGCTTAAATACGGCAAGCAGGCCGAGATCTTCCGCATGATTCCCGGGCTGCAGAACGCCCAGTTCGCGCGCCTGGGTGGCCTGCACCACAATACTTTCCTCAATTCGCCCAAGGTGCTGGACCGCCAGATGCGTCTCAAGGCACAGCCGCGGCTGCGCTTTGCCGGCCAGATCACCGGCGTGGAAGGTTATGTCGAGAGCGCCGCGATGGGCCTGATGGCCGGCCGCATGGCCGCCGCCAACGCCAATGGCGCCGAACTTGCGGCTCCCGCCGCCACCACTGCCATGGGCGCGCTGATCGAGCACATCACCGGCGGACACCTGGCGGCCGAAGGCGAGCCCGGCCCGCGCAGTTTTCAGCCGATGAACGTCAATTTCGGGCTTTTGCCGCCCATTTCGATCAGCCGGCCCGAGGGCCTTGTCGGTCGCTGGAAGTCCACCGAAAAGACCCTGGCCAAGAAGAAGGCCACCAGCGCCCGCGCCCTCGCCGACATCATGGCCTGGGCCTGACGGCCCAGACCTTTGCTGGCCGGCCGGCTATTTCAGCCGGAACGCCACTTCGGTGACCGGATGCCCGGACGGGTCTTCGCCGGGATCCTTGTGATAGATCTCGAGTCGCGTCGCATCCACGAAGCACTCGCCCTCGACCGCGCCGGCAAAGTCCTCGCCCTCCTGGCGCACCCAGGCGTCCAGCGTCATGTTGGCCTCGTAGAGCTCGTGATAGGGCCCGGTATGGGTGAGGCTGGCATAGCGCCCGCCGAGGAGTTCGCCGGCCATCACGCGGCCGCTGGCGACGGCAGGCGCCGTCACGGGAAATCCCACGCGCATCTTCATCCGGCCTCCCGGCAGGAAGGCGCAATAGTCAAAGAACGGCGCGCCAGCGAGAGCGACGCCATGCGCCTTGGCCCAGGCAGCGACCTCGTCGGGCAGAGGCGGCCCGACCTCGGCGATTTCGGGCTGGCTCACCTCCAGCGCGATGAAAATGATCGGCTGGGTCGGCCGCTCGATGATCTTGGGTTCACTCAGCATTCCGGTCTCCTCAGGTTGCTGGACGCCAACCTACGTCCTGCCGGACGGCCCGCTTGATCGGACTTGCGCAATCGATCTGGCCGCCGCCGGCGGCATTGGCAGCGTCGCGGTCATGCCTGCTGCCAGGGCTTCGGCCGGCAGCACGGCGGCTTCGGCCACCGCGCCAGCGGCGTGATGCGACGCAGCTGTCTCAATTTGCGCCGCAAGACGCGAAAAATCTTGGGAACACTTAAGGGTAATTCGGAATTGAACCGGCTCAGGGCGTCCAGACGCGTTATAACCGCGACCGCGATCGGATGGGCGCATTCGGTCGATTTCGCGGCGACGAAAGACGAGGGACAACGCATGCGACGGACACAGGTCGGATTGAGCGCGATAACGCTGGCTTTTGCAGCCCTATTGGGCGGCATGCTGCTGATTCCGGCGCCCGAAGCCGATAGCGATGTGCCCCAGGCCAGTGCGCTCGCCACTTCCTCGAGCCTCTCGCGCTTCCTCGGCGACGCCATCGATCCGGCGCGCCCGCTGGTCGCTGCTCCCGTGACCGAACTGGCTGCTTTGCCGGAGCCGCCGGTGGTCTCCCGTCCGGTCCTCGCGACCCCAAGTGCCGCCCTGCCCGTCACCAAACCGGCACCGGCCGTGCCCGCGCCGATCGAAACAGCTTTGGCCGCTGCGGTCGAACCGCCGGTCGCGGTTCCTGCCTCGGCAGAACGCATCCCCGTGCGCACCCCCATCAACCTGCGCAGCGGCCCCTCGACCGACGAGGCGACGTTGCTGGTGTTGCCGGCGAAAGAAGAGGTCGCCATTCTCGAGCGCAGCGGCAACTGGGCCCGTATCGCGCGCAATGACGGCACGACGGGCTGGGTCTTTGCCAGCTATCTCGGCAAGGATACGGCGCCCAACGCCGCGACGCGCGAAGCCGCCGCCGCCCCGCGTGTCGAACAGGAAGCGCCGCAACTGGCCTCGCTCAAACTGCGGGCCGAGCCGTCGACGCGCTCACGCTCGATCATTCAGCTCGAACCGGGCACGCCGCTCAAGGTGGCCGAGCGCCGTCCAGGCTGGGTCCGCGTCATCATGCCCGATGGGCTCACCGGCTGGGTGCGCACCAGCAACTAGCCTGTTCCGGCAGTACGCTCAGCCGCGCGTATCCGCGCCGGCCGCGTCGGTTGGCGTGCTGGACGTTTCGGGCGGTGGCACGTCCGAGCTCTGTTTGCAGTCGAGCAGCCAGATATCGTAGACCGCGTGGTCGATGGCATTGAGGGCCGGGCTGTCGGCAAACATCCAGCCGGTAAAGATCCGCGTCACCGAGCCCTTCAGGCTCACCTGGTCGACCTCGACGAACACCGAGGTGCGCTGCGTCTCGGTTGGGGGACGCGAGTAGCAGGCACGCGGCGTGATCTGCAGCGCGCCGAACTGCACCGTCTCGTCGATATAGACGTCGAAATTGGTGATGCGCCCGGTGATCTTGTCGAGCCCCGAAAAGGCCGAGACCGGATTGGCGATGGTTTCGGCCGACGCCGGAGCGGCGCCGAGCGCCGCCAGCGCACACAGCAGGGCGGGGAACGTCCGGATCATACGGCCGCTGTTACTCGGGAGACCAGGCGTCGTAATCGGCGCTGACGCGCGGCCGCTCACCCTTGGCCAGCAGGCTGCCATCCGGCCGGTAGGCCAGAGCCGAACCGGTGAGGTTGGGCTGATGCGGCTGTTCCCAGGTGCGCGCCACATAGCTCGCGTCGCTCGGCGCCACGTCGTCGCGATGATGCATCCAGCCATGCCAGCCGGGCGGGATGGCCGATGCCTCGGCATAGCCGCCGGCAAACACCACCATGCGCCGCTCGCGCCCGTTCGGTCCCTGCGCGGTCTTGGACTTGTAGTAGCGATTGCCCGCCTCGTCCGACCCCACATAGATGCCGTGCAGCGCAACCCATAGCCGCGTGCCCCAGGTATTGCCGCGCCACCAGGTGAAGATCTCGAGGAGGAAGTCTTTCATCGCGCCCAGCGCCTTGCCGTCTCAGGGAATTTCGCGGCGCAAATCGCCCCGCCAACGCCTTGGCTCTAGCATGGGCGGGCCGACGATCCTAGTCAAAACGCGCAATGGCCGGCGGCGCTACAGGTTGTGTCCCGCTGTCCAGTGGGGGACCGCATATGGTGGCCGGGTTTGTGACCGAAATAATGCGCTTGACAGGATTCCCACTGCTTTTTGCACCATGCTTGCGACCATCGCCTCATCTTCAAGGGCCAGGTGAACGCGGCCCAAGAATGGCGGTTTCTGAGGCGTTTAGCGCCGTCGCTTGCGGCGGCGACACCGTCCGCACGGCAGAAAATTGACCAATTCGGGGCTCGAATCGTACGAACGACTTTTCCCCGCAATCCACATGTGAGATACTGCATTTAGACGTCGGAGGGCAGCTCCGACACAACCAGTGGTAGGCGATGGCAAACTCGCGCCATTGACCGACTCGGCGACACGGGCCAACCATTTACGGGTTGCGCCACGCCTTTTCGGCCGACGTGACAAAGTCCGTGAAACGGCAAGCCGGCATTCCAGATCGGCGCCCATCGCGGCACAGGTTGGACACAGTCAGACTGAGGCCAGAAGCCGTGCGGTACGGCTCGCGGGACGCTTGTCGCGTCCTCGTTATTTGGGGAATTCATCTAGAATGCGCATTGAACGTCGCTATACGAAGGCCAACCAGAGTGCCTATGCCGGCATCGAGTTCCGCTCGACCACGAGCGAGATTCGCAACCCGGACGGCTCGGTGGTCTTCAAGCTCGAGGACGTGCAGGTCCCGTCCACCTGGAGCCAGGTCGCGGCCGACATCATCGCGCAGAAGTATTTCCGCAAGGCCGGCGTCGCCAAAATTCTGAAAAAGGTCGAAGAGAACGCGGTTCCCTCCTGGCTGTGGCGCTCGGTCCCCGACGAAAAGGCTCTCGCCAAGCTGCCCGAAGCCGAGCGCTATGGCTCGGAGATCGACAGCCGCCAGGTGTTAGACCGGCTGGCCGGCACCTGGACCTACTGGGGCTGGAAGGGCGGCTATTTCGCCTCAGAAGAAGACGCCCGCGCCTTTTTCGACGAACTCTGCTTCATGCTCGCCACCCAGCGCGTCGCCCCCAATTCGCCGCAGTGGTTCAACACCGGCCTGCACTGGGCCTATGGCATTGACGGTCCCGGCCAGGGCCATTTTTACGTCGACCCGTTCACCAAGAAGCTGATGTCGTCCAAGTCGGCCTACGAGCATCCGCAGCCGCATGCCTGCTTCATCCAGTCGGTCAATGACGACCTGGTGAACGAAAACGGCATCATGGACCTCTGGGTCCGCGAGGCGCGCCTGTTCAAGTATGGCTCGGGCACCGGCACCAATTTTTCGAAACTGCGCGGCGGTGGCGAAAAGCTCTCCGGCGGCGGTCGTTCGTCGGGCCTGATGAGCTTTCTCAAGATCGGCGACCGCGCGGCTGGCGCCATCAAGTCGGGCGGCACCACGCGTCGCGCCGCCAAGATGGTGGTGATCGACATCGATCACCCCGATATCGAGGAATATATCAACTGGAAGGTCAAGGAAGAACAGAAGGTCGCTGCGCTCGTGACCGGCTCGAAGGTGGTGTCGCGCCACCTCAAGGCCATCATGAAGGCCGCCGTCAACTGCGACGGCTCGGGCGATGACTGCTTTGACGTGACCAAGAACCCGGCATTGAAGCGCGAAGTGCGCGCCGCCAAGAAGGCGATGGTGCCCGAGAACTACATCTACCGCGTCATCCAGTTCGCCAAGCAGGGCTATACCGATCTCGATTTCCCCGTCTACGACACCGACTGGGACAGCGAAGCCTATCTGACCGTTTCGGGCCAGAACTCGAACAATTCGGTGCGCGTCACCGACGACTTCCTCAAGGCCGTCGAGACCGATGGCGACTGGAACCTCACGGCCCGCAAGGACGGCAAGGTCACCAAGACGCTGAAAGCCCGCGACCTCTGGGAACAGGTCGGCTATGCCGCCTGGGCCTCGGCCGATCCCGGCATCCAGTACCACACCACCATCAACGAGTGGCACACCAGCCCCGAGGCCGGTCCGATCAATGCGTCGAACCCCTGCTCGGAATACATGTTCCTCGACGACACCGCCTGTAACCTGGCGTCGGTGAACCTGCTGCCCTATCGCCTCGCCGACGGCAATTTTGACGTCGCCGCCTTTGAGCACACCTGCCGCCTGTGGACGGTGGTGCTCGAGATTTCGGTGATGATGGCGCAGTTCCCCTCCAAGGCCATTGCCGAGCGCTCGTTCGAATATCGCACCCTGGGCATCGGCTACGCCAATATCGGCGGCCTGCTGATGACCTCGGGCATCCCCTATGACTCGGCCCAGGGTCGCGCCATTGCCGGCGCCATCACCGCCGTCATGACCGGCACCAGCTACCTGACCTCGGCCGAAATGGCCAAGGAGCTCGGGCCCTTCGCCGACTATCCGCGCAATGCCCCGCACATGCTGCGCGTCATGCGCAACCACCGCAACGCTGCGCACGGCCATACGGCGGGCTACGAGGGCCTCTCGATCGCCCCGGTTCCGCTCGACCACAAGAGCCTCACCGACGCCCCGCTCGCGGCCCGCGCCCGCTCGGTCTGGGACGACGCCGTCGCCGCCGGCGAACAGCATGGCTATCGCAATGCCCAGGTCTCGGTGATCGCCCCGACCGGCACCATTGGCCTCGTGATGGATTGCGACACCACCGGCATCGAGCCGGACTTCGCACTGGTCAAGTTCAAGAAGCTCGCCGGTGGCGGCTACTTCAAGATCATCAACAATGCCGTGCCGCCGGCACTGCGTACGCTGGGCTATTCGGAAAGCCAGATTGCCGAAATGGAGGCCTATGCGGTCGGCCATGGCAATCTCAACCAGGCGCCGGGCATCAATCCCTCGACGCTGCGCGCCAGGGGCTTTACCGACGACAAGATCGCCGCGCTCAACGCGGCCACCAAGTCGGCCTTCGACATCAAGTTCATCTTCAACCAGTGGACGCTGGGCGCCGATTTCCTGAAGTCGCTCGGCGTCACTGCCGAACAGCTCAACGACATCTCGTTCGAGCTCTTGCCCTTCCTCGGGTTCTCGAAAAAGGACATCGAGGCGGCCAACGTGCATGTCTGCGGCGCCATGACGCTGGAAGGCGCGCCGCATCTGAAGGCCGAGCACCTGCCGGTGTTCGATTGCGCCACCCCCTGCGGCAAGATCGGCAAGCGCTATCTGTCGGTGGAAAGCCACATTCTGATGATGGCGGCGGCGCAGCCCTTCATTTCGGGCGCCATCTCCAAGACCATCAACATGCCCAACGACGCCACGGTGGACGACTGCAAGGAAAGCTACATGCTCTCCTGGCGCCTGGCGCTCAAGGCCAACGCGCTCTATCGCGACGGTTCAAAGCTCAGCCAGCCGCTCAACTCCTCCATTCTCGCCGATGGCGAGGAGGATGAGGACGACATGGCGGAAAACCTCGCCGCCATGAATGCCGACGCCCGCGTCCCGCATGTCGCCGAAAAGATCGTCGAGCGCATCATCGAGCGCGTGGTGCAGAGCCGCGAACGGGAAAAACTGCCCAACCGCCGCAAGGGCTATACCCAGAAGGCCAATATCGGCGGCCACAAGGTCTATCTGCGCACCGGCGAATTCGACGACGGCCGCCTGGGCGAAATCTTCATCGATATGCACAAGGAAGGCGCTGCCTTCCGCGCCATGATGAACAATTTTGCCATCGCCATCTCGCTGGGCCTGCAATATGGCGTGCCACTCGAGGAATATGTCGAGGCCTTCACCTTCACCCGCTTCGAGCCCGCCGGCATGGTTCTGGGCAACGACCGGATCAAGAACGCCACCTCGATCCTCGACTACATCTTCCGCGAACTCGCTGTCTCCTATCTCGACCGCGAGGATCTGGCCCATGTCAATCCCGACAGCCCCACCGCGCTCGGCAACCAGGGCGACACCAGCCGCCCTGCCCCGATGCCGGCGCAGCAGTTCGTCTCGCGCGGCATGACCCGTGGCAAGGTCAAGGATCAGAACCTGATGCTGGTCCCGGGCGGCCTCACGGCCCAGACCTTCAACCCCGTGCAGTCGATGCAGACCTCGACCATCACGGCGCTGAAATCGGCCACGGCATTGAAGATCGATCCGGCGCCGACGGTGCTCAACGCCGCCGAACTCCACCCCATCCCGAGCCCCCCGCCCTCCCAGGACCTCGGCCAACGCCGCGCCCAGGCCCAGATGCAGGGCTATACCGGCGACCAGTGCAGCAACTGCAACTCCATGCGCATGAAGGTCTCGGGCCACTGCATGGTGTGCGAGGACTGCGGGACGACGACGGGGTGTAGCTGAGGTCACGTGGCCGCAGCGCAAGTGTGCCCGCCCACAAAGGATAGGCAAAAACCCACCACAGTGCGGCGCATTGACCAGTAACAGCGTGGCGCACCTATTTGACGAAGCGGAAGGACCCCGGAAACTGGGTCCTTCCTTGAAATGGTTGGATCGAGGGTCGCGATCCATTTTATGCACTGTCACGAATGCGGCTACATCGGACGATGACGTTTAGTGGACTTGCCGAGAGCCCCTGCTGCGTGACGTCACATAGTTTGTCCTGATCGAACGAAGGAAGCCCGGAATTCCGGGCTTCCTTCGTTCGTGGGCTAACATTGGGATTGTCCCTACGCCTCTCCGCGGCTCCAAACTGACGTTCGGATTGTCCCGCAATAGCGGCGCCCCTCTAGGGTATGAGGTCAGATTTCTGGCCTGACCACGACAACCGCAACTCTTCCTTTGCGCGAGTTGCAGCAACGTGAAGAAGCGCCTTCTCCCGCTCCGTGATCATGCGTGCATCCGCTGGATCGACCGCGCCCCTAAGGACAGCTTCGGGAGGAAAGCCGCTTTTAGACAGAAACGGAATTGCGACCACCCGAAACTCAAGGCCTTTGGCGCGGTGCATGGTCAGGAGGCGCACACCAGGCTTCTGATGGTTGTCGGCCTGCTTGTTCGAGAGCCGGACAAAGGGGATACCGTGTTTTTCCAGAGTGCTCCCGATCTGCTCCAGTTGGTGATTAGTCCGCGCAAGAACGCCGACGTCGTCATCTCTTCTGCCATCTCTTACCTGTCGATTTATCCAGGAAACCAAGCCGTCCAGTTCCAGCTGAACATTTGCGTGGGACACCACCTCCGGCGCCGGCCCGCGCATAAGGCTTACGTATCCGTCTAGGCTGTCAGACCCCTCGTCGAGATCGTCCACAGCTACTCCGTCCAGCACCGCGACCGCCCAACGCCGGATGTCGTCCGTCGTCCGATAATTCAATCTCAACTTCCGCGAGCGTCCCCTGACGTCAAGGCCGCAGGCGGACATGGACGCCTTGCGCGCGTAAATGCGCTGGTGTGCATCGCCGACAATGAAAACCGAGTTTTGGTCCCCAGACGCACTGGGTCTGACCATCGCACGGATCAGCCTGAATGCCTGCTCGCCCATGTCCTGCGCTTCGTCTACAACGACAGCGCAATAAGGCAGATTTACCAAACCGGAGTTGAGCAAAGCGATCGCTTCTCGATAGGCATCGTCCGGTTCTGCGAGTCCCTCGTCCAGCAACCGTGCACGATAATCCTCGAAGAGAACCCATAGCGAAGCCCTCTTCTGCCGATCTAGGGGAGTCCCCCGCCCAGCACGAGATACCTTGAAATAGTCGCGCTGGTTCTCGATGCCCTTGGCTTGTATCACTTGGGACCATTCGGCCCGGACAAAATCTCGGGTGAGTTCGCCAGGTACGCCATGGGCCTCGAAAACTCGGTCCCAGATGTCACCGAGGATAGCGATGTCCTCTCCGAAATACGCGATCCGGCGCTCGAAGTTCTGCTGCTTCAGGAAATCCCCTACCCAAGCGTCAAGATTATTGACGTCGATCCGGGAGGGATATGTCGCGAAGTGTTCGGGGCAAAGAGTTCTCAGGTTGCCCTCGATGTCCCGGGCAAGACTGGTGGTGAAGGTCGTGACAAGGACCCGTTGGCCCTTCCTCGCTTCGTCATCGGCGATTCGGTCGGCCAGGAATTTCGCACGGTGCATCGCAACGACTGTCTTGCCGGTACCAGCACCCCCACGGACCATCGCAGGCCCGCTGTAGTCCCGGTAAGCCATCCTGCGCTGGTTGGGATGCAGGAAAATGCGCCAACCTTCCATATCGCCTTCGAGAAAACGTCGGAGTTCCGATTCAGTTTCCGGGATAAAGATGGTCTGGCGGCTCTCGTCAGTCTCGATCACCTTCGCGAAGTCAGCCTCGCCAGGAACCGACGCGGTGCCTCCAGCGACGGTCCCGATGCCGAGGATGGCCCTTATCTCCTCAGCGCCCATTCCAGACGCCAAAGCGATCAAGGCGTCGTAAGTCGTGATATCCAGGTCGTCCCGTCTTGCTTCCAGACCGGCATCGTCAACGATGTGTCGAATGACCGCGAGCTCCTCGGGCATGACACCGAGGTCGACAAGCAGCTCATCGCTGTAAGTCGAAAACAACCTCTGCACCGGCAGGTTGGTCTGGGTCTGGATCGCTGCTTCGGTCTCCTCGATCGCCTCTACTATGCGGATACGGTTGGACGTCGGGTCGATCTTCACTGCCCTGTTGGTGGCCCAGCGGTAGGCCTTGTCGTGCTCGTTGGCATGCAGGAACAGGAGATCGCTTCCGGACAGGTAGCCAATCGCGCGGTGCCCTTGGTCAATGCGAACGGACTTTATGCCCTTGTCGCGGGCACCTTCGACGGGCTCCACGTTCAGGCCATTCCGGCTCGGGTCCCCCATCACCTTCGTCAGCATCGTAAGAAAGCTGTCCGTTACCTTGGGCGGAAGTTTTTTCAACGAGCGTAGGCAGCCAAGATCGTATGAGATCCTCAGGTTGTTGGACTCTGTCACTGCTCTATCCCCTCTAGTAGGCGAATAATCGCCTTTACGGTGCCGTCCAGATCCTGCCCCGCTTCCGGATCGAACCGAATGGATGTCCAGTCGGGGCTTTCGAACGCGTCCTCGGTTACGCCTACTTTCTCGATCGGCCACGCCAGCTCGAACATGCCGACCACGGTGTCACCGAGCATCACGTCTAGACCCGTCCGCGGCGCCGGAACCTTTGCCGACCTCAGCGCTAATACCAGAGGCATGAACGCCGGATCGACCAGTGCTTCCACGGCCAGCCATCCGTCGTTCCGATCCTGATCGGCAGCGGCGTTTGGATCTGGTGCCGACAGGGTATCGAGTCCTTCGAACTCAATGTGGAACCCCGGCAAATCCTGAAGGAAGTTCACAACGCGCCAAAGACCGCGCCAGGCCTCGGAGAGATTGCGGTTCTGCACTATCTCCCCGTTCAGTTTCGGGAGCTCTGCCCGAGCCACGATGCGGAATCCCGCGATGTTGTCCGCCGCATCTTTTGGAGTGCCGTCTGGTGCCCCTAGGTAGACGTCCAAGGTTCGATCGGTAAGGAACCCATGCTTATTAACTTCCGCGAGGAAGACCTTACCGTCTTCCATGAGGTTGTTTATCCGGGGCAGGAGCTCCAGTGAATTGCCGCGTCCGATCGCCGACAAGATTAGAATTGCCCCCACACGGCCCAGATCGCGGGACGGTTGTCTGATCAGTCCAAGGAGCCCTTCCCAAGAGGTTGCGTCCTGCAGCTGTTTCAGCCATGGACGCTTGTCCATAAGGCCGCACAAGCCGAGAAAAGCCTGAAGGACGGGCTCGATATCCGTACCCAGGCGTTCACTCGAAAACGGGTTGGGGACCGATCCGACCAACGTATCGGCAACGTCGTCCCAGGCCAGGGAAAAGACCCGCACTTTCCTGGACCGGATCATCAGCAAACGGTCGTTGAGATCAGTCGCCGCGGTCTTGGCGTGGAATGCCAGGCCGTCCATCTCGACGACCACGGGCATGGACGACTGACCGCCTGCCGGAGTCATGAGAAAATCAACACGTTTCCTTGGCAGCCTAGGGAACCGGACGTCCATCTGGACTTGTGTTTCAATTGTCCAGTAGGCGGGCGCTGAACCCTCGTTGCGAACGGTCAGTTGGAAGGCCCTTCGCACTCCGTCGAGCAATTTCGGCTTGAGGCTATCCGTTCCGAAGGTGGCTCTCAGCTTGTCGAGGAAGCGTTGTTCCAGGTGGCTCTCCACCAGCTCGGCGCCGATGGTTTCGTTCATGTCGGCATCCGTTTCGCGGAGGTGGTCCCAGTGCTGAAGGATCTCCTCCATCAGCCTGAGGGAATTGTCCCTGCTTGGCGTGCCAGGGCCGAATTGGGACCGGTACGAAAGGACGCACCTGTAGCACCCATCGAGCCCCTCATGGTTGCAGGGGCAGTCCCGAAGACCTTCAGCGGCCAGACTGATCACGTTACGCAGTGACGCGGGATTTTCGACCAACTGCCGCAGGTATCCGGAGCCGCCAGGTACGGTGTCGTAGAGATAGAAGCTCTTTATCCGGACCAACCCGTGAACCTGCTCCTCGACAACGGTGCTGCGGATGTGGTCCACCCGGCCCGCAAAATGCAACCGAAGCCCCATTTCGATCCCGGCGACGAAACTCTTGATCTCATCTGGCGTGACGTCACCCACCACCGGTATAACCATCCGTATGGCTTCGGTACGGAACTCCCGCATCAGGAAGACCCGCGCCTCCCATTCACCCCGGTCTGACTTCTCTTCAAGTACCTGACACCGGGCTTGATGATCGCCTTCCGGCTTATTCTGCCGCGGCGGGTGTTGCGCCTTTCCGCAGTGACGGCAGATCCGGAACGCGTGAGACCTTCGGGGCTCGCCGGCGATAACCGCACCGACAGGGCCGTCCGCCATGGTCCCGAAATTGAAATCGCGGATGTCGCACGCGTCGATGAATTCGAAGCCGAATGGCGTTGAGCGGCCCTGGCCGGAGGACGCGTAGCCGAACTCCACCGCTTGCTTTTCGTATTGCGGAAAAAGGGCTCGGTCGAAACGCTGGGAGTTACGGTCGTCCGCGTCCTTGATACCGGCAACGCTTTCTGCAGTAGTCGCCATCACACCTTTGAGTTCGGCAACTTCGCGCGATGAACCAAGATCATCCCACATCGCGTCGCCGCAGCGGGGGCACGCATTGTGCGACTTTGCGGCGGCTTCGCGTTCTACATGCGAACAGTTCTGGCAGAACCGATAGTTCGCCAGATCACTCTTTCCGAGATCGAGGCGGTCGATCTGGATCTCGTTACCGTCAGCGTAGAAATATTGGAAGGGCGCGAACTCGGAAAGGGCGCTGGCCGCCGGGCGGACGTAATCGATTGTCTTGAGCTCGGTCTCTCCGTCCTCTCCCTTTTGTCGGATAAGGACGGAGGTGAGCTTTACACCCTCTTCCGGGAAAGCGTAGTTCGGCAAAATGCCGGTGTCGATAAGGTGCTCAAGGGACTTGGTCTTGTTGATGGATCGGATCAAATGGCCGATCTCGGCCTTGTCCGCCTTGATAGCGTTGATTTGATCCTCGAGGTCCTTGGGCGGCAGACCTTGCTTCAGCAGCTTCCGCCGTTGATTATCAAGAGCCTTCGATTGCTCAAGCAGCGCGTCTTTCTGCCGCCGCAGGTCATCGAGCGATCCTCGAACCTTCCAGATCAAGGTCTCGTCACTGTCTCCCGCCAGGAATTGCGTTATCGCTTCCGCGATCCGGGCATCAGGGATTCGATTTCGAGCAAGCATGGAGACGAAGTCTTCAGCAAGCGTCGAACCGTTGCGACCGATGTATTCGAACCAGCCCAGGGGAAACGCATCTCCCCTACCACGATCTAGCGATGCGAGCGCCGCAAGCGCTTCGCCGTACTCGCCCGCGGCGCTATCCGACGCCACCCAACGATCCAAGGAAAACGCCGCAGCCTGACGTCTCAAAACCGCTACAGCTCCGAGGTGCACCCCAGGAGGTCGCACCTTTCCCGACAGCATCTGCTGAGGGTCTGCCCAAAACTGCAGGTCGTGCGGGCGGGCATTTGCGATCGTAATATTCAGGGAATTCCCGTCACGGCGTCCCGTTCTACCTACTCGCTGGACATAGTTGGATTGTTCGGGCGGCACTGAACGCAATACCAGCGTGGACAAGTCGCCTATGTCGATGCCCATTTCCAACGTCGGGGTCGCCGAAATTAGGTTCGGGTCCCACGCCTCACTACCGGCGATAAATCGCGTCTCTATGAGGCGTCTGTCCTCCGGGTTCAGCATACCCGTATGCTCCCGGGCAACCACTCGGTGATTCCAGGGACTAGACATTAGTCGCGCGAGGTGCGGGTTTTCTCTCCTCTCGTCGTGCGCCATATGCCCGCTGCATCCAATACGCGTGCACGGGGCACCATGACGAAGGTTGTTGTCGCCTTCGAATGCGATTTCCGAACGATCGCAGGCGTCGCATCGAAGGTTCTGAACCCTGCTGGACACAAGAATTGCGGACGGTTCCAGGAGGAACCCGTACTTTCCGATGTCTGCTTCCGATGCGACCCGTCTGACGATCGACGCCGCTTCCAAATCCTGGAAAATGTATGCAAACAGATCGGGATAGATCGAGGTCGCTAGCGGATTTTTCTCAAGAATGAACCGATCCGCCCACGCCCGATACCAGTTCGAAGGGTGGTCTCGATCGACATTCTGGTAGCCGTCCATGTCCTTTCTCAGCGTTGGCGGAGTAGGCGCCGGCGAGCGTCTGAAGTTGGGGGTCGGCAGAGCGTTGGTCTTCCCCAGGCCCAGAAGTCTGGCAGCCGCGTAAAAGTTCGGGCCCCGACCTCGGTCATTCTTCTCCATGGCAATCTGAAGATAGGGGTGGGCTACCGCTCCGCGGCGACGCATGTGCTGGAGTAGGCCACTCAGGAATTCGCCCGCCTCGCGCGCCGTTAGGTCAATGGACGGGGACACGTGCGCGCGTATTTTTTCTGGAAGCTGTTCCGCCCGAGACAAGATGATATCCGGCGAAACATCAGCGAGTACCAGCTGCCCCGATTCCAGCGTTTTGGAAGAGTATGCCCGGTAGGTCAGGTCAGAGAAGAATTCCCATCCTAGCCGAAGCTGGACGTGCTCCAGGATTTTGCCTCGCTCGCCAAGGACACCCGATGTTGTCAAATCCTTGTACTGGGACCGCCACACCTGGTCGCGGTCGATGTATTTCGCGACGAAGCTATCGGGCCCTTCCTCTTCGAGAAGCTTGGCCGGCAATTCGTCGAAGATTTGCTCCAAGGTCAAACCGGCGGTCTCAGACATCGCCACGGCTTGGTAGAGCGATTTCCGCCACACGTTTGCGGAGTTTCTGATCTCGGCCACAGCGGCAGCCTGCGCGGCGTCCTGAACGGAGTCCGAAAACATTAGGAGACGCGGCTTTTCGTTCTCGTCCTCCTCGTTGTGAGCCGAGGTGTAAATCGTATCGACAAGCGCGGATGTAATCCTGGCGCCACGCAAGCCGAAGATCGTGAGGCTTTGTGGGGTGCCGCAAGCCGGGCACGTCCGGTCGAACTTCCCACTGCCATCGGTGGGGTCGTATAGCCAAACCGGAACCGCATCCTCTACGTCTGTCGAAGTGTGTTGGCCGATATGAAACTCAAGGCCGGAGGGCTCGAGGTGGCCCGTGATGACCTGGCCTGGCCCCTTGATGACTCCTTCCCGAGATATCCGCTGATAATAGATGGTGCGGAGCCGATTGGCATCATCGAAGAAGTCGCTGTAGATCGTTTCGGTGGGCGCCCAGAGGTTGAAGCCCTTTGTGGACCGCCTCCCCAAATGACCGGTCGATCCGCAACTGGAGCAATGCACCATAGGTAGGTACTGGCGACGAGCGAGCGGCTCTAGATCGTCGGAATGGGCCAGCCTTGAGTGCGCCGCTTCACTACCTGCCAAAGGAGCACCGACCGAAGATACCATGCGGACCATCTCCCTGGCCCAGTATTGAACGCGCACGCTGAACAGCGGCTGAGGTCTGGACCGCGTCCCGGCACGGGCCCACGAAATAAGCGACACCACTGCTTCGGCCAGGTCGTGGAGAGCGGGTGTTTCCCAGTCGTGGAAGCTTTTGGATTTCCCCAGATCAGCGGCGACCGCTTCGATCGACGCTGGCCCGTTGTTCGCGGCCAGGATCGCGAGAACCCGCTGCACCACCGCGTGGCCCTTCAGGGCAATCCCTAATGCGTAGCGCCATTCAAAAGAGGAGGCGTCCGGTGGCAACAATGGATCGTAGCGATCGTGGGCAGGGTCCAACTTAGGAAAAAAAGCGCGAGCAACTTCTACCGCGGCGCTGGGCTGATCTAGGGAAACAGAGGACAGTAAGGCGGTCTGGACTTCCGACGCATCGGGAACGTCGAAGGTGTCGACTACTGGCAAAACGTCCCGGGGTTCCTTCCGAGACTCGCGTATGATCGCGTCGCGCCCAAAGGCCTCACCGAATATTTCGGAGGCGTAGGCAGTCAGCCGCCTGGCTGCATCGTCTCCGCTCCCCAAGGTGGCGGACGACCCCACGCAGGCTAGATGGCCCTCCGGAGTGTTTAGCCGATCCTTCAGGCGCCTTATGAGCAGCGCCAGGTCTGCCCCCTGCGCTCCGTCGAACGTATGGATTTCATCGACGACCAGAAATTGTAACGTCGTCGCCTCGTTCTGGGCCCACAGATTACGATCGCGTCCCCGGAGAAGGAGGTAATCCAACATCTTGTAGTTGGTGAGCAGGATGTCGGGAGGGGCATCCCACATCGAACTGCGCTTGGTGATGATGTCTGTCGCCGACATCTCCGAGACGGCATTGTTCGGCTCCTTATCCGCGTAGATCCCGCTGCGGATGCCCTTGAGGGACGGTGTCCCGTGTATGGCCTTGGCAATGCGCCGGGCCTGGTCCGTTGCCAGGGCGTTCATGGGATAAATGAGGATGGCCTTGATGCCCGGCTCGCCCTTGTGGCGACGACAATGGTCGAGAATGGGCCAGAGATAGGATTCGGTCTTGCCCGATCCGGTTCCCGTGGCGATCAAGGTCGACTTTGGCTGTGTTCCTCCAAGGCGACCAAACGCCAATTCCTGATGGCGATGGGGACGGAACCCCAAGGGCACTTCGGGAAACGGCTCATCACTGCTTTCCGCCGAATGGAACGGCATATCCACCGAAACCCAAGGCCCCTGCAGGTAGTTCTTGGGACGATCGAGAAACGTCTCGACCATGCCATCGAACATAGGACTCGTCGTGCTTAGCGACGAGCGAACAAGATCCTTGAGGCTTTCGGCGACCTGGCGCCCGAGGAGAATGGGATTCATGCAGCGATCCCCTCGACCTTCTTGGCCTCAAAATAGGCCCAGGCACGCTTGTAGTCTTCGACGCGGTCACAAGTATGAAACGGTCCGTGGAACAGGCGCTTTGTTGTTCGTGGTCCTCCGGGCAAGAAATCTGTCACGACATCGCATTCTAGCTCGGTGATGCCTGATTCAATGATCTTGTCCCAACGCTTGCGGCTTGGACTTTTCCCGTTTTCAATATATCCAGCGCCAATCAGCCCCCTAGAAGATGTCCACGCTATGTCTCCACTTAGATCGTACCACGTACTGGCTTCATATTGCCTAAGAACTGGGAAGTAGATCTTATATAGTTCGATTAGCTGAGATAACGACAAACCCAGTGCTTGAGACACAAGAACATCAATTTCCACCAGCGCCATCCGTCTGGCGAAGTCCGAGCGCAATGCTACGTCGCGCGTCCAGGTCATCGCGCCGATCCGAGACTCGAGTCGAGCATCTGATGAATGCCAGGGTGCCGGCTTTAGTATGCCGGCGTGCTTTTCCCATAGTACTGAGTAGTCCCTTGTTAGGCAGACCAACTGAAGAATGCGGTAGATCGCCGTATCACCTGGATCGAAAAAGGGCATACCTCCCAAATCATCCTCATGCAGGTTCTGCCGCCCGGTAACTTTGACAAGATAATCGAAAGGTATGGACGCCCAGAGCGCCCCTGCTCTAAGCGCATCTTCCTCTTGTTGAAAATTAACGCTTTGAATGCCGTCGATATGTGCCACGCCCGGAGGGATAATGGCAGCTATTAGGCTCCGTTCACCGCCTAGAGAAACCATCTTTCTCACTGCGACGCGATACGCATCGATGTGTGATTGCGAAGGGTTCCACTCACATCTCGGTATAGCGCCGAGATACGCGCTTTGGTCGACGATTGATTTGTAATTGGTGCTTGGAACGTATTCTTCCCCAATAAGATCCAAGTCAATTAGTTCATAGTCTTTGTTGGACCTGCACCGCAGGCTGGGTGATTTATACAACGGGTGTGAAACATAGATATTTGGTCCAGATAGTATGGTGTCCGCAGCTGCCTCTGGGAATCCACCTTGTCGAGTTATATAATCTTTTGTCTTTTCTGAGTTTCCTTCGACCCAAACCCCACGTATTTGCCAGGATAAGCGAAGAGATGACAGGCTCTCGTTGTCAGCGAACGCTTCAAACGCTTTTAGCATATGAGTTGAATATGGCTGTATTAGCCGTGTTTGTTCGATCGGCGTATCAGCGTCTTCAATCAGCTTATGTATAGCCGATAGGGCGGTTATATCTATTGTGACAATTCGATCTCGATGGCCACGGGTGTCCCAGTTGCCGTCTTCTCCCTTGATAAGGGGCACTAGACCAGTCCCGTCGTGGTGGAGAGACTCCTCGATTTGCGAGGCCAAAAAGCCTCCTGAAAAGTTCAGAAAGCTGACTTCACCTTCATACCCACGGTATATATTTATCGAGAACGTCCGATTGTGATCGACCTCTGCGAAATTCTTCCTCTTTATTTGGTTTCGCATATGAAACCGTTTGACGAGGCGACTGTAGCAAAGCGCCCTCAGTTGGCCAGAATTTGGATCCGTAAGGTGTCCATCTTGATGGATCATCGCCACCGTTCCCGAGACTGAAACAACGCGGAATGCGGCATCTAAGAAGCAGCGGTAAAGGTTATTTGATCCCGCCCCGACAAGTGGATTAAAGGCACCCGATCCGGTGGCGTTTATCGCGCCCCTCGCAGATGTGTAGCTGTTCACAAATCTTGCAATAATATCATTCGATCTAAGAATGCTTTGCCGTTGTTGCTTAATCTCGACTGCCGTTAGATTCTTTACGACTATCGCGGGGTCGATCTCTGCAATAGCATCACCCTCATTCCATGAAGGTTGGGCCCATGGCGGGTTTCCCACCACCACATCGAACCCACCACGAGAACTGAGCACATCAGCGAAAATGAGATCGAAGTGTGTGAAACGCTCGCGCGCGGCCACTTCCACAGCAACGCGTAGCCATTCGACTTCCTCAACTAATGAGTCTACGTCGGTTTCTCGAAAGAGGTTCTGCTGTCTGGCCACAGCAGCCGCGAATAAGTCCCTTGCCGGTTGATTAGGTTCAAGGGCTGAAAAGAAATCCGGGGCTGGGTCCGAAAACTCCAGCATACTGGGCACCGCCAACATGCCCTCAGGCGTAAAGCCACCTTCCAGAATCATCGCCATGCCGTGGAGGAATTCGGCCCGAGAAGGCAGAAGATGTGTCTGGTCAAGCGGCCACAGCCACAAAGCGCACCAGGCATCCATGGCCGTCTTCAAACGCTTGTATGGCAAGGTATTCGACGCGTGGTCTTCGCCCAGGAGCTGGCGCCGGCGACGTTCCTTATCTCGAAAATCTCTGCCCTGAACGCCAAGCATCACGCGGTCGGGCCATAGCGTTATCTCGTCGTTTGCCTCGGCGCGACTTTTGGCGAGATCGCGTGCGACGACGGAAAACAGCTCTTCCGCCACTTCGCTTAGTTTCTGCAGTAATTTTACTTCATGAGGCTCCATGGCATGGAAGAAGCCACCCTTACGCCATTCCTTGATTTGGCTCTGGGCATCCCCGGCAAACTCTGCGATCGACTTGTCCGTGTCGAACTTGGCCATGTCCTTGGCCGGCAGCAGGAACTGCCAAATGTGCCCGGTAGGCAGACCCTGCTTCCAGCCATGCTCATCTGGCTTCTGGTTGAACCAAAGACCGTCCCTTTTCTTCGCCTTGAGTAGGGCAGGATCATATGATGCGCGCCTTGCACCTATCAACGAGTTTCCCGCGTGTAACTGGTCACCGAACCAGGGTGAGAAATCACTGTCGTGGAGGCTGTTCAACCATAGGGAAATCGCACCCAGTTCGACTGCTATCGGGTTGAGGTCGACGCCAAAGCAATTGCGGTCGGCGATGAACGCGCGGACCTTCTGGCGCTCCAGAAAGTATTGTTCCTGAGGGATAGTTTCGCCGACTTCCTGCTGCTTGCGCTCAAGGTAGAGGTCGGCCAACTGATTGGTCGTCTCCACAAGGAAGGCCGCCGAGCCCATTGCCGGTTCGAGCACCTTGAGGTTCAAAATCTCGTCCGCCGGCATGCCCTTGCAGCGCTCCATGAGGGCGTTCTTGACCAACAGGCGGGCCAGTGGCTCAGGCGTATAATACGACGCGGATTTCTCCCGGTCGCGTCCAGCCAGACGATAGACGAAGGTACCCTTGCGATAGACCTTGGGTTCCGTTCCCGCGTAGACTACTTCGTCCGGCTGGAACTCCGCGGCGCGTGCTTTGGGCACGAAATAGCTGGGTGCGAGCAGGTCTATCTTGTCGCTACGAGATGCAATGTCCTCGTCTTCCGACAATTCATCGTCGTCGCCTTCGTCGTCTGCCAAGCCTTCCTCAGACTGCTGCTCGGCACCGTCGTCGTCGCCATCCTGGGCGCCGCGACCCGATTTGGGCTTGAGCTCGATCAGGTCTGTTTTCGCCACAAAGCCAGTAAAGGAGATCAGGGTCTCATAGACCGCGCCCAGTTGGCCGATCCCGAGCTGGGCGTATGAAATTCTTGAAGTCCCGCTCCGGGCGCGTTTCAGGGACAGAAGGCGGATGACCTTCTGAATCGTCTCGTTCCTAAGGCGCACGCCCGACAGGATCGGCGTCGACTCCGGATCAAGCAGGGATACCTTCACCGCCGGCAGCCGGAAAACCTGATCGTTCCCGGTATACATGAGGTCCAGCAAGGTCTTCAGGCTATCCCAAAGGTAGGTTCCCTCGCGTTCCTCCTTGGTCCGCAACCTGACGGATTCCAGTTCGCGCAGTGCCTCAAGGCTATATCCTGTCGCGTAGACACTATCCTTCAGATCTAGGACCCCTAGCCTGGGATTGGCTTCGGCATAGAAGAGGAAAAGCAGGCGATACATGAACCTCAGGGATTCCAGCGACAGTTCCTTGCCGTCAATCCATGTGTCCTTCGAGGGGCCGGTCGGGTACTTGCCGCCAGTGATGTCCAGGACTTCTTGGCCGAGGAGCTCGATGGCGTCCCGGACGGTGGACTTCAGCGATGTAGTGACGGCGTTGGCGTGTCGTTGGGCCTCCTCCTCCAGCCGGTCTGCCAAGGGAACACCGCTTTCCGGCGCACGGGCTTCACGCGAGATGAAGCAAGCCATCGCATTGATGGTGTCCCTCTCACGCCTTTCGAAGATCTCCGCCAGGTCGAAGCGGAGCACCGATCTTGCCTGCCACTTGTTCCGGTCGATCAAGACCACCTGGGAAAGCCCGACCAGCAGCACATAGCGGGGAGAATGCTTGAGGGAGAATATCCCGCGCCCCAAAAGTTCCTCGACGCTTTCCGACGTTTCCGCGTACGCCACCTCGTCTGCGGCGAACTGTTCCGGGCGGAACGACATCCCGAGCGGATCCGTGTTGAGGTCCTCGCGATCCGGCATGGGCGCCTCCAGTACCCAAAGCACGTCGCGCCCGTTGGCATCGGCCACCCTTGCCACGGATGGCACCAAAGGATCGCCTTCCCGGGCGATCCGAAGGCCACTGCGTTGGTATGTGTAGCCCAACGCGGACACCAAACCGTGGAGCGCCCCGGAGCGTATCTCGGACGCCCGTATGCGGTCGCTCATCGTGCGGGCGCGGGACATCGTGGCCTTGTATTCCGCTGCGTTGGCAGCGAGCCGCGTGGCAGGGTTCTCCGTTATTCCGGCACCTTCACTCCAGCGGGCGATAACCTGTGAGAGTTCTTCCTCCAGGGCCCCAGAAAAAAAGCCAGCCGGGTAGAACTCGTTCTCATTTTCGATACCGATGAGTTGCATGGCTAACCTACGAACACGGCTTTGACGTCGACATGGGGATAGGGATCGACAACCATTTCCGTCGTCTCGCGGAACCAGCGTTCCCAGTCATCGAACATCTCGTCTACCTCGGTCGCACGCTCATCACGTTTTTGCTTTCGGCGCCTCTCGCCGATGGTCGTGACCGTGTCCGAGACGTCGGCGAAATCCATCTCCAACTGCCGCCGAAACCGAGTTTCGAACGTCGAAAGTCGGTCCAGAACGGAGACGAGGTACTGCTCGATTTCCTTCGCCCTAGCCTTCCGGGAGCCGACCAGGTGTCCCTGGAAGACATCGATGGCAGCGGGAAGGGCTTGGCCGGCTTGGGCGATATTCGCGTTCCCTCCGTTCGGCAGGTCGCCCGTGAAACCGATCTCGGTAAGAAATGTCGAGACAGGCTGTACGGAGGAGGCTATTCCGTTGCGGATACGGACCACCCCCCACTCGTCGACGACAGAGGCACCGACCTGATTTGGTATAGCACCGTGCAGCACCACTGCTGTTTCGCCAGGGAGCAACTTGCCCTTTAGGCGGCAAACAGGGGCCCCGCTGCCGGCGAACAGTCCTTGGACCTGCTCACCCAACCAGGACACGATCGGATGCGCGTCCCACAGGTATTGGGTCGAAGGCCAGGATTTCTCCTGAGCCCGAGCTTGCACAATGGCGGCGTCAATGGATTGGGCATTGTCGGTCAATTCTATCTTGCCGTCACGACCAACGGCCTCCACCGGCATATACCGGTCATCGACGTCATTCTCCCTCGAGTATCCAAAGCTTCCGTCCCCCTTCATGTCGTCTGGAATTTCCAGCACGATCATTCGCTCGGTCAAGGAAATGCGCGGGTCGGAGGCGAGCACACCTTGGCCTTGGTCGACCAAGGCCCTGAGCACGGCACATGTGTAACTGAAGGTGTCGGAGTATAGCCGTGGCGGAATGCTCGAGTAGGTAGCCCCTTCTTTGCCACCCACCTGGGAAGTCCCGGTGAACTCGCCGAACAGCACATCCCAATCGTCCGCCGGATCCGAGGTGGTCGCGCTAGACGCCCTCTCGTCCATCTCTTCCTCGAAGCGCTCCGCCCCGATTCCCCTGGCGACAGCTTCAGCGACAACTTCTTCCTCTAGTTCGATGTCACCACCGCCAAGGAAAACTGCCGGGTCGCCCAAGCCTGTTTGGGCGGCCTCGTCTTTTTCCACCAGCTTTTCTACGACCCACATGTTCCGGACGCGCTCGTGGGAGCTTTCGCCGACGAAATAGTAGATCTGCGGTTCACGGTCCTGGCCATAGCGATCGATACGACCGTTGCGCTGCTGGAACCGGAGCAAGGACCAAGGTAGGTCAAAATGAAAGAGGCGATGGGCCTGGAAGTGAAGGTTTAGACCTTCCGAGGCCATATCCGATGCAAGGAGGATGCGGACTGGCGCGTTTTCCTGACCGAAATCATCCAGCAGTTTTTGGGTTTTTTCATCCGCCTCGACGCTGCCTCCATCGATACGCTGGATAGCACCCGGGGCTAGGGCAATATCCTCGCTCAGGCGGGTAAAGAGCCATTCCACGGTCTTGATGCGCTCGGAAAAGATAACCAGGCGATCGCGCTTGTCTCTGCCACTCCAACCGATTTCCCTGAGGACAGCTAATAGGTCCTGGTACTTGGCGAACTCATCCGTCGTGATCGCGCGCAATGCGTCCGCGAGTTTCACAAGCTGCGCGACATCACCATCGGTGCCTTTCGCTTGACCACTGGCAATCCGGCCAAGTCGACCTTCGAGCGTCTCTATGCAAGCCGCTGGACTGGAAAATGCGGCTTTCGCGAGGGTCGTCCGGAAGAGGTCAATTCCCTTCTTCCGGCCATCTGAATCGCTGTCCAATTTCAGATTGGCGATAAGATCGTAGGCTTGATCTTCTCCGCCACCGACCTTGAACGCCCGGCGATGCAGGCGCCTCGGCGGAACCTTTTTCTTGATAGCATCGACGACCTCTGGCGACGAGCGGAACCGCCTTATCACCAGGTCGTCGATGTCCTCCCGCCGAAGATCGGCTGCGCTTGGCACTCGGGTCGGGTCCAACATCTCGATCAGGCTGGCGAAGGATTCCTGCGATCCATCATGAGGAGTAGCCGTCAACAGGAGGAGTGAATCGGTCCTACGCGAAAGTAGCTTCGCCAGCTCGGATCGCAGGCTGGCCGATCCCTGGGTTTTGGCGCGCCTGGCGGCGTTGTGGGCCTCGTCCACGATGACGAGATCCCATCGGGAGTCCGCCAGGGCCTGCCTGATCTGGCTGTCCTTCTTCAAGGTATCGATCGAAACGATCGCGCGTTCGAACTGGTCGAAGACGTTGTAATGCGCCGGAATGCTATTGCGCATGCGGTGAATGGCCGAGCTATCCAAGCGGGACAAGGGTATCGAGAACCGAGTCCAGAACTCCTTTTGGAACTGGTGCAACATTGACCTAGTGGTAACGACCAGAATCCGGTCTGCACGCCCTCGCAGAATGAGTTCGGAGGTGATCAGGCCCGCTTCCAGGGTCTTACCAAGTCCGACATCGTCGGCGATTAGCAGCCTGACGCGGTCTTGACCCAATGCGCGGAGGACGGGCAGGTGCTGGAACTCAAGATCGTCAATCGCTGCCTTGCCGATTGTGAGGGGTTGGCGGGTTGATGGCGCTGCTGACCGGAATGCGGCCTCGAGGAAAAGTTTGGTATGTGCAAAGCCACCGGACAGGTCCTCGACGAGATCTACGTGGGCTGGATCCAGAACCTTGAAGTCGCGCTCCAGTTCAAGGACGAAACTGGCCAGCTTGCCCTTCGTCAAACCTGAAACGCCTTTGCAATTCAGGATGTTTCCCGTGCCCATCCGCTTGTGCGAACTGACTTTCCACTTGGCATCGCGAATCTGAACAATTGACCCCGGATTGGGGGCTAGCCGATGCTGCATAGGTAGGTGCCCGATTACTTTCCTGATGCTCCGGCAAGCCAAGCTCGCGTCGCGTCTCCAATGTCATATACGTTGCGGCCCTCGTCCAGCGACGACCAAAAACTTCCGACCATTCACTCGCTTTCGAATCGCCCGTGCGAAGGAACTGTGGGTCAGCGTGTCAAAAATAGCTAGCGTTCTGACGCTCCACATATCTGAATAGTTAACACTGCAGCACTCTGGCTATCCAGGCTAATGTCTGAGTTGTATTTCTGCTGAGGCGGGCACTCCTAATGAGGCTCGACGCAAATCGAAGTGCCCCGGCCTCCTAACTAGCTGTCGAGCAGACCGCTTAGGGATTTCGATTTCTTCGGCTTCACCTCGGGAGCGCTCCGGTCTGCAAGCCACTTCCGCGTCGCCGCCTCGACGATTTCGTAGGCGTTGCACTGCTCGTCGATCGCCGCCTTCTTGAGGTCACGGATCAAGCTCGCCTCCATGTAGACGAGCAAGGATTGCCGGCCATCATCGCGAACGCGCTTCTTCGAAGTCGGAGCCAATTGCCTACCTGTCTCGCTGTTGCCTGCCCAGGCGGAGAATCCATTGGTAGCGCAAGACCCGCAGGTTGGACAGCGGAGGAGGCGTAACACCCTTTGTATTGCACCGTGACAAGCGCGCCGCACCATCGAATTCCACGATGCAAAACCGAATGTAGGCTTGGAGAACAAAAAGAGAATCGGGAATTCAACTTCCTAGGGATACAATGCTCGAATCTACGTCGCGGGATCGCCCATGAACAAGATACTGTCTGCACAACAGATCACCGGGGAGCTCGGCGCGACCTTGGTCAAGGCGCGGATGCTTAGTCTCGGGCAGAGCTTCAATTCCACCGGGGCCCTCGACGCGGGCATCGACGGCTACATCGAAATCCGCGATGTGGAAAGCGGAGAGGTCAAGGCCCAACATATAGCGGTCCAGATCAAAACCAAAGAATCAGGGCGGTTCTCACAGGAGAGCGACGACAGTTTCACATACATCTGCGAGCAGCGGGACCTGGATTATTGGCTCGGGGCAAACCTCCCCGTACTCCTGATCGCGGTACGGGCGGTCGATAACGAGATCTACTGGAAGTCGATACAGGGATGGTTCGGCGCGCCAGAACGCGCCAACGAACGCAAGATCGTCTTCGACAAGGGGCATGACATCCTGGACGCATCCTCCCTGCAGCGCCTCCTCCGGGTGGTGGCTGAGGGCGCCGAAGATGGCACGACACCACCGATGGTGCATTCCGATGAGGAGCTGGACCTCAACCTGTTGAGGGTCAACTATCCCGACAAGGTCTACGTGGCGCGGACCGACCTCCCATATGCGGAACTCAGGAACGCGCTCTACGAAGCGGGCGGCAATCCCCCGAAGGACTGGATACTGCACGGGAAGCGGGTATGGAGCTTCCGCGATCTCTCCAGGTTCCCGTTCTCCGAAGTCATCGAAGACGACACGGTCGAGTGGGTCGGGACGAGGGAATGGGTCGACTCGGACGGCGAGGTCACCAGGCGGCACTTCGTCGACCTGCTGAAACGAACGCTGTCGGAGATGCACCACGAGGTCCTGCGCTGGAACAAAAAGGGTTACCTGTTCTTCAAGAAGACCAAGGGCAAGGACTCTCGGAAGCATTCCTACAAGTCGTTCACCCGCAACGCGTCACGCGACGTGGTGAAGGGCTACGGCAAGCCCAACGAGAGGCCTTCCTACTATCGGCACATCGCTTTCTACCCGAACTTCGTCGAGTTCGGCGGCGAGTGGTTCCTTTCGATCGACACGACCTATCACTTCACCTCTGATGGGGTGGAAGACTATAGGTACGCGTCCGAAAAGTTATCCGGGATAAAGCGCCTCGAGACCAACCAGAGTGTCCGCGGCCATATCGGCATGTGGAAGGCGTTCCTGGCTCGGGAAGCCGACTTGCTCCGGGCCGATCCGCTCTCCTTCGGGGAAGTCGCCCCAGTGACGGTCGGTGTGGGGCTAGACGACGAAAGCTGGCGTCCCAACGAAGACGAGGACGAACGCAACCGCTTGGGAGAATCCGAGATTGACCTCCTTTCTTAAGGCTGGCCACCTGAATGAACCTGCGCTCGAGTTCGGCATGGGCGGTCGGCATATTGATATGCGGTACGGCCTGGCCAGCTACGGTCCCGTTGATTTCTCGATCGACTCCACCAAGACCGTCCGTCTCGGCCTCATCGGCTCCGTCCAGTCCGCCGGCAAGTTCCGGGAATGGCTACGCCGGTGCGAGGATTTCATCCCGGGGAAGCAATCCAACCAACCCACCCTGTTCCCCGACTTCCCGGGGGCATCCATCACCGGTCCGTTCCGCTGCTACTTCGAGATCGACGACCGAGACGTCCAGACGGTCTCGACGACGGCGATATCCAAGATTTCCGGCCAGGCAGACGACGAAGTCGCCGTCCAGATGGCGGTGGACGAGTTCTGCCTGCAGATCCAGGCCATCGCCGAAAGCGAGAAGCCGCCCAACGTCATCATCTGCGCCTTGCCGCTCGAGATCATCGAACGGGTCAGCAACATGCGCACCTCGGGTGGCACTGATGATGCGGAGAAGGACGATGAGGAGGAACCGCGTGGCAGTGATCGCGGGACTGACGATTTCCGCGGCGCCCTCAAGGCGAGGTCGCTCGCCTTCCGAATTCCCATCCAAATCGTGTGGCCTAGCACGTACGACAATGACGCTGTGGTCAAGCGCAAGCTGGCTGCCCATTCGACCCGGCGCGTTCAGGACGAGGCGACCAGGGCCTGGAATTTCTTCTGCGCGCTCTACTACAAATCGGGCGGAACGCCCTGGAGGATGATCCGGGACAACAGGGCCTTCGACGCGACGTTCCTCGGTATAAGCTTCTACGAGAGCCGCGACGGCACAGCCTTAATGACCAGCTCCGCGCAACTCTTCGACGAGCGAGGTGAAGGGCTCATCCTCAAGGGTGCACTGGCCCTTCGGGACAAGGTTGATCGCCAGCCCTACATGTCGGAGGAAGATGCGTTCAAGCTGGCCCAGAGGGCGCTCCAGACGTACAAGCAGGAGCATCGAAACTACCCAGCCCGGCTGGTGATCCACAAAAGCTCGAGGTTCCATCCGCAGGAGCTGAAGGGCCTCCAGACCGCCGTCGAGGCAGCGGAGATCGACATAGCGGACTTTCTATGGTTCCCGCGCAGGTCACCGGTGCGGCTGCTCAGGAACGGGATCTATCCCCCACTCCGCGGAACAACGCTGCGCCTCGATGACAGCCAGTCGATCCTCTACACCATCGGAAGTGTCGATTTCTTCCGGACCTACCCGGGCATGTACATACCGAATCCGCTGACCATCCGCGCGATCCGGCAGGACACGATGGACTGGGAGGTTCTCCTCGCGGAAACGTTGTCGCTGACCAAGATGAATTGGAACCGGACGCAATTCGACGGAGCGTTGCCAATCACCCTCAAGGCGGCCCAACAGGTCGGTGAGATCCTGAAGTATGTACCGGACAACGTGGTGCCGGATCCCAGGTACCGCTTCTACATGTGATGCTGGCACTAGCCCTGAATCGGAAGGTCCTTGAATTGCAGACAATTCATCCGCTCCAGGGTGTCCGAGGAGATACCGATGTCGAAGGCCAACGAACCCGAGTACCCGTCCCTGACGCCCTCTGCAGTCCAAATCCGCTGGAAGGTGCCGACCGAGTTCCCTGGGTGCCCTCAGGCGATCTCGGAGCAAGGTCTCGAGTACTACGCCGCCGGCCTAGCGTTCGGGAGTGTGTTCTCCCGGAATGACTACGCCACCAGCCTCGTCGTCCACCACCACCTGTCGGATGACTCTCTTGTCGTGCTGAACCGCCACGGCGCCCTGGCAGAACGCGTCCTCATGCGCCACCTCCCCCACTATCAAGCCGACGCTTCCCGCGGAGATGTCCGCGACCGGTTAAGCCAAGAAGTCGCCGCTCCATATGCGGACGCCGCCGGCTCCCGTGACCGCATCGCAATTCTCATGTTCCCCTGCCTACTTCGCGTTTCTGGTGGCGCTCATCGGACCCGGTCATCGTTTCCGAAGCCGTTCGCTTGGCACCCCCTTCAGGTGCGCGTTTAAGCCCATGACGGCCTTCTATATCGCCATGCAGGCTCGCCCAGCGCTTGGTAGCCTGGTTGTCGACAGGGGACCTCGCCACCGCCGGGTGACGGGCAAAGCGCGCTCAGGGTTCCCGGCGCGCCAGCAGACCATACCGATCGTTGCCCTCCTCGCCAGTGAACGTCTCCACTTTCGCCACCAGGCGCGCCGATGCCGGCGGGTCGGAATTCTCGATGACGATGACCTGAAGCTTCCCGGTCAGCTCTGCCAAGTGCTTGTAGAAGTCCTCCGCCAGGCTGGTGGACTTGAGCGCCGCTTCGTCCGGCGCCAGCGCGCCATGCTTCTTGGACTTCATGGGCTCCCGATAGGTCAGCAGGGGAGTGTCGAGCACTAGGAACCCTGGATGGGGCAACTTCTTCTTGATGCAGTAGACGATCATGGCGACGTTGAAGGCCGCGTGCAGGATCGCTCGCACGCCCTTGCCGTTGGAAGCGCGTGCCTTGCCGCCGATGGTGACGTCATTGGCCACAAGGTCGAACTGCGCCTTGTCGGCATCCGGGAACTGCCACTTCTGCAGCACCGACTTGACGATCTCGCCGAAGTCGTAGGCCACGGTGGCGTCCGGCCCTACGGCCAACGCATCCCCGTCCCGCTTGGTGGATTCGGATTCAAGGCCCTCGCGCAGGGCGATCATCTCGGCCCGGCGGCGATAGAGGTCGGCGACCTTCTGGATCTCCGCGCGCGCCGCCGCATAGGTCTCGTAGCTCTGTCTGGCCGAGACTTCGTCGGGGCGGGCGTTCCCTATCGCGCTCTCTAGGTCCTCGATCGCGTCGGCCTCTTGGTCGATCAGGCGCTTGAGGCCGGTGGATTCGGCCCCGAGCGACGCCATCGTGGATGCCAGTTCACGCTGCTCGACCTCGATCTTGCGTGCCTCGGCGGCAGCGGCGCGGTGCGCCAGGGCGATCTCGTCGGCAGCATGGTTGTGCCGCTGGGCATCGGGGGCGGCGCCGCAAACCGGGCAATCCATCCCGGCCATGGCGACCAGCACGAAGCCGCCTTCCTCGATCGATTGCAGGCGCAAGAGGTCCGATGCATAGACGGACTGGAGGCGTGCGAAACGCTGCAGCGTCAGGTCGAGTTCTCCCGTGCGCTGCTCCAGCTCCCGCTTGCGGTCCATCGCGGCGCGGCGCCGGCCCACGAAGTCGTCTAGCTCGGACTGGGCAACGCGCAAGCGGTCGAATAACCCCTCGGAACTGCGGTCGAGCTTCTCGAGCTGTTCCTCGATCTCGGCCTCGTCGTCCGCGTCGGCCAGCTTGGCGTCGAGGTCGGCGATGAGCTGGTCGGCGAACTCAATCTTGGCGGCCTGCGCCACCTTCTTGTCGCTGGGCTTCTGCACGGTAACCGCGGCTGAGTCGTCCATGCCGGTTAGCAGGAGCTTGAAGATGTTGCGCTCCAGCGTCCTGTCGGTCGGGGCGCCGGACGCGAGGACGGGGCTGGTGGTCGCGATGATCTCCTCCTCGGACACGACCATGTAGGGCGCGACGAGGCGGATCGAGAGACTGGCCTTCTTGCCATTCGCGTCCTTGACGATCTCCTTTCCCGAAAGGCCCATGGCCTCGAGGAGAAGATGGGACACGGTGTCGGTACGCTTGGCGTCGTGCTTGCCCTGCAGCACCTCGCCCGCGTCGGAGGCCGCGGTGCGGACCAGGCCTTCGTGGAGCTTGAAGGGTCCGCCTCGGGTCGCGCGGTAGAGCGTCACCTCGCGCCCGTCCGGCAGCGCCAGCCCGAGCCAGGCCCCGTCGTATGGGACCATCTCTTCGTTCACACGAAGGGCTTTCGACGCCCCGATCATGAACAGTATCGCTTCGGAGGTGAAGGATTTGCCGGTGTTGGACGCACCGTAGAGGATGTTAAGCCCGTCCTTGAACTCGAGCACCGCCGGCTCGACCTTCGGACCGGTGAATGCGAGATGCTTCAGCCTGATGCCGCTCATGACTGCGCGCCGTTCGGCGTCTCGTCGTTGCGGAACTCGGCGGTCCAACGTCCGACCGTGGCTTCGACGATCTCGCGCAACTGGGGGGTGGTCAGGCCGGCCAGACGCTCGGCCATCCAGCCGGCACGTCGCTTCAGTTCGGTGGAGTACGGTGTCTGCAGCAGGTCGAGATAGCTCGGCGCCTCCTCGCTGGCGGCGAACTGCACCCCTTCCTCGGTCTCGTGGACCTCGACGAGATGCACCTGCTGCATGAGACGCAGGCTACGCTCGACCAGTTGGCGGCGAACCAGCAGCTCTCCCGCCCTGTTCGGCAGATCGGGATGCAGGCTGTCCGGGACATCCTCTCCGTCGAGATCGCCGGTATGCACCACGAGATGGTCGAGCCAGGTCATCTCCATGAGGTCGCACCGACGCGGATGGAACGCCTCCAGCACCACCAGGGCCCGGATGCCGGTCTCGAGCGTGCTGTTGAACGGGTGGGTGCGCTCCGGCGCCGGATCTACGGATGCCACGACAGGCGATCCTCGTTGGCGAATTGATGGCAGGTGCCTTGCTTCACCTGCGGGCTGGCGTGCCTGCCCAGGATGCCGGACGGCTGGAGTATGCTGGCGTGCTTCATGACCTGGGCGACCTTGGTGAGGCCATCGGGATGGGATTCGCGATGGGTGTCGACGACGCCATGGTAGATTTCGTCCTTGAATGCCACCAGATAGTCATCCGGCGTCGAGTCGCGATAGTAGCGCTCGAATTCGACGGCGTCGAAGAAACGGGTCCGCTGGTCGCGCAGGTGCGTGCCGTGCTCGGGGCTGGCCAAGGCGGAAGCCGCGTCGGGATACGTGCCGGGCCCCTTGGCTTCATAGAGCCGCAGCAGCTGGCCGACATATACGGATTCCATTGCTTGGACCGCGTCAGGCACGACGCCGCGCGGGGATCGCCCAGGATCGTCCCCAAACCATTTCACCAACGCCGCCTGGCAGGCCTTGTCGTTGACCAGGCGCGCCGCGTCCAGCCAGGACACCTGCTTGAAGTCGAAGGCGCGGATCTTCGCCTCGATCTCCGGTGACAGCGGGACGACCTTCCTGTCGACCAGCCTGCCGGCGATGTCCGTATCCCATTGGTCGAGGAATTTCTGGCGCATGCGTTCGGGGTGGGCCAGCAAGGCCTGGACGGAGCGCTGCACGCCTCGCGGCGCGACGAACACGTATGCCCTCGGCAGGTCGAACTCGCCGTTGGCGGAATGCATGAAGATCTTGCCCAGCTCCACCAGCACGGCGGGCATGGACAGGGTGCGGATCAGCTGCTTGCACTGGAAGTTGTCCCATGGGCCTTCCATGCGCCGGTCGGTCACGTAGCCGGTCACGTCGCGGCCCATGTCCCCGCTGCCCCGCCACAGCTCGTGGCCGTGATAGTCCTTCTTGCGCTGAGCCAGCCAGTCGTCCACGAACTCCTCGAGGTCGTCGTCACCGAGGGCGCGGATCTGAACCGCATAGTTGGGACGCATGCCTTGTCTCCTGCGCCGGCAGTGGGCCGACAACACTGCTAGCGCAGCTTCGGAACAGCAAGAAGCTTCTTTGTCACCCGGAATCGATAGGCTCGACCTGGGGTTCATCGGCACGAAAATCGTGGGGGACTGTCGAGTTGTGCGTTTTCGGCGACCTCGGGCAAGCTCCGGATAGCTTCTCGACCATACTCAGGATTCGGAGGCAGTCTGATCCAGAAGTCGCTGCCGATATCGAACAGCGGCTGAAGTCCAAATCCATCAGTTCCCCCAACTTGGGTGCGATTAAAGGAAACGGTGGCGCCCCTGTTGTGCCACCCTAGCAGATTGCCGATCGCGGCACCCCTGCCCCCGACTTGGCATATCCTGATGGCCTACGACTGAAGCTGATTCAGGTGTCCATAGCGTCCGCAACACCAACAGCGGCCATTGGCGTCGCTGGCTTCGGTGATAGCCGATCCCTCTTGCAGATACATGTTGGCTCGCGGCGGCTTCGGCGGGCCAACAATCCGAAGCTGCATGGCACGATGTGGAGGGCGAAAGGGTGAGGTCGGTCTGGATAGGACAGCGATACCCAGATCTGAGGGAGACTTGATTTCGTATACACGTATTGCCAGCCAGGGTTTTCTCAGCGATCCTTTGCGAAAGACAATTTATTTCCAGCTAGGGACTTAGATTCAATGAAAAAGGCTGTTTCGATATTCGCCCGCGTCTTTGTTGTTTTGTCCGGTATCGGGGCCTTTGCATTCAGCGCGACAGCAAATGAGACGCTTAAGGCTCAATGGGCAGAGGTTCATCAGGTAACCGATGCCCAGGTCGCTGCGTTCTTGGATCTCAACCCTCGCTTCAGGGTCGATGCAACGCCACAGGGAATTGGCGAACTCTTGCGAATGGGTTGGGTAAGCTACCACCAGGCCGAAGTATGCAGCAAGTTCTGGGACATCAACCCTACGGTAATCCCAGACATCACCTTGAGGTTGGGGTTTCTAGAAAAGGCCTCTGTAGCGACAGGCGTTGCCTCGCAGGCATCTATGGATCAATTCCGCGACGAAACACGGGCAAGTATCTTGTCGCAATCGGAACTTGAAAATGCCGAGTACAGCGCCAGACAAAACAAAGACCGCATGTGCGAAAGCCTCACACTGTGGTCAACGATGCTCGAAACCGAGCTGAATTTCGATATCGACACGCAGGCCGTCCCACGGCTGCAGTAGTTCCTGACGTGGCACTACCAAGCCGCTGTCGGACCTCACTTTGGCCACGTCGTCGAACGATCCGGCCCAGCCGCGAGGCGACCATCGGTGTGACCTGGGTCATCGCAGACCCCACCGGTTACGGGGTGGGTCGGACACCACGATCGCGGACGGATGCCGGCTCCTTCGGGCTATCCTTGCTCGACCCATCGCCCCTGGGGTGGGCTGATCTGTTTTCTCAGATGACATGGCTATCTCTTGACGCTCTGACTAAGCGCCGTCCGGACGGTCCCAGAACCTCAGGCCGCGACAGGCAGCGATGAATGCTTTGACGTCGTTAGCATTGCCGAGCGGAAAGAAGCCGTCGTCGAGGTCCTCGGGAAGCCCGGCCTTGGCGAACAGCTTCTCGGACGGCTCGGTGAAGGCGACGAACTTGTAGTGGGCATAGGCGTCGGCGACGAAGTCCCGCGCAGGGGGCAGCTTCAGCAGGCCAAGCGCACCTTCCTCGCCGGCGAGGACCGCCACGGCGTCGAACACGACAGACGGACCACCGTCGATCTTGTGATGAGCAGCTATGAGTGTTCCGTCGCTCGCTTCGACGCCTCCAACGGTCGGCGCCACGAGTTCCATGACGGCGCCTTCTGCATCCACGGCCTGCTTCAGCGCATCTATGAGGCTTGCATCCACGCCATCGGTAACCAGAACGCCCAGCTTGCGGCCCTTGAAGGTCCCCGGCGCATTCTTGAGGATGCTGAGCGCGTCGGACGTCGGCAGGTCGTCGCGGGGCTCCACCATCGGCGTGGCCGCCTTGGGCAATGCACGCATCCCCAGCCCATCCGCGACTGTCTGTGCCAGATCCGGGTCGATATTGATGAGGTGCGAGACAAGGCGCTCCCTGATGACGGGCGTCTCGACCTTGCTCAGTTCGAACACCAAGGCATCGCCAATGTGACGCTGCTCGACCAGGTGTTGACTGCGATAGAACTGGCGCGCCTGGCTGTAGTGGTCGGCAAAACTCTCGGGACGTATCCGCTGCTTGTTGCCCTCGGGCTCATCCTCGATGGAGCGGAATCCGGCCTCGGTCTCGCGCGGACCGCCGATCTCGGTGCCCCAGGAATTTGGCTCGTAGTTCGCCCGCCCGCGCGGATTGTGGAAGGCCATGTGGCCGTCCTGCTGGAAGTTGTGAAACGGGCACTTCGGCGCGTTGATCGGCAGATGGGTGAAGTTGGGACCGCCCAGGCGCTTGAGCTGCGTATCGAGGTAGGAGAAGTTACGCCCCTGCAGCAGTGGATCGTTCGAAAAATCGATTCCCGGCACGATGTTCTGCGTCATGAACGCCACCTGCTCGGTCTCGGCGAAGAAGTTCTCGGGCATCCGGTCGAGCACCAGCCGTCCGACCGGCGTTGCCGGCAGCAGTTCCTCGGGGATCAACTTGGTGGGGTCGAGCACGTCGAAGTCGAAGCTGTCCGCGAACTTCTGGTCGAAGGTCTGGAGACACAGTTCCCACTCGGGAAAATCGCCCATCTGGATGGCGTTCCACAGATCGCGGCGGTGGAAGTCGGGGTCGGCACCGTTGATCTTGACCGCCTCGTTCCACACCACTGACTGCATGCCGAGCTTGGGCTTCCAGATGAACTTGACGAAGGTCGCCTTGCCCTTGGCGTTGACCAGCCGGAAGGTGTGGACGCCGAAGCCCTGCATGAAGCGGAATGATCTTGGGATCGCCCGGTCGGACATCACCCACATGATCATGTGCATTGACTCCGGCGTCAGCGAGATGAAATCCCAGAAGTTGTCGTGGGCGCTCTGAGCCTGCGGGAACGCCTTGTCCGGCTCGTCCTTCACCGAGTGGATGACGTCTGGGAACTTGATCGCATCCTGGATGAAGAATACCGGGATGTTGTTGCCGACGAGATCCCAGTTGCCCTCCTGAGTGTAGAACTTGACAGCAAACCCGCGCACGTCGCGCGCCAGATCGAACGAGCCCTTGTTTCCGGCGACGGTCGAAAACCGGACGAAGACCGGCGTCTTCTCGCCTGCCCGCTGGAACAGGTCGGCACGCGTCAGGTCGGTGAGGGGCTCGTATGTCTCGAAGTAGCCGTGCGCGCCATACCCGCGGGCATGCACTACCCGCTCGGGGATCCGCTCATGGTCGAAGTGGAAGATCTTCTCGCGGAAATGCGCGTCTTCCATCAGCGCCGGCCCGCGCGCCCCCTGCTTCAGGGTGTTCTGGTCGTCGCTGACCGGCATCCCCTGCTGCGTGGTAAGGACATCGTAGCCATCCTGGGCCGTTTGATGGGTTTCGCCGCCTGCGCCCCGCCGGACCTGCTGGTCACCATAGGTTGCTGAGCTCTTCGAACTTGCTTTCGCCATGATGGCCTCCCCGTTGCTGCCACCAACAATTAGGACGGGCGCGAAACGTTCCCCGGCCCGTGAGACAGCAATAGACCGCGCATCACAACCTGCTGCCGGCTGATTGGTGGCTGCACTGGCGCCTGCCGAACGGCATCCTCACTCCAAGTTTTCAACGGTATGTATGGAGGCGATAGTTGTTGCCGCTGCCGAAAGGTTCCTCGATCACCGGCGCGCCGCGACGACCTCATTGCCCTGACGCAGGACTGGTCGACTCCCAAGTTCCCGAACTGGCAGGCCCCCACGACCCCATATAATGCCGAAAGCCCTCACCGGGAGTAACCGGGAGGGCTTTCGGGGGAACCCCAGCGCAGTTCGAACAGCAGGGTCGTAGCCTCACTCATGGCTCAGCAACCAATGCGTCCAGAACCCAGTTCCCCAAAAGCAGCGGCCCTCCTAGTACGACGGGCAGTGTATGCCAGCTTCAGCACCCGCACTCAGTGACCGTTCTGACGTTCATAAACGCCCGCCTTCAGGTCGCGGCGAAACTAAAGTCGCCCTACAACGGGAACTGAGTCTTCCATTCTCATTCGTTCACGGATTCCACCGTCAATCGACGCGCCCTCCGTCATCGGCTCATAGAGGCTGCCCGTCGTGGCTGGAGCCTCCCAAGCCTTATTTACTTCCCGATCGGCGATATCCGCGGACAACCGCTCGGTGAGGTCCGGGAACAGGTGGTGAGATATGTTCGACGCATGCGCCTTAGGGCCTACCGGGCGTTCTTCGCCTGGCTTGACGCAGGCACGCACGATTGCCTCGATTACGATTTTCGGATCGTCCATAGCGGCCATCCGCGGTTCGTGCCCGGTATAGTTAGCGGCATGCGTCCACCACGGCGTATCGACTGCCCACGGCATGATTGTGGCGATCTTGATTTCGCTTTGGCCGGTGAGCCGCAATTCCTCGTTGAGGCTGCGGCTCAGGCTAAGGACAGCGGCCTTCGAGGCAGCATAGGACGCCTGATACGCAAGCGGCACTTCGCTATCGATCGAACCGACGTTAATGAGCGTGCCGTAACCCTGAGGCCGGAACAGGCCCATCGCGGCGTGCGCGCCATAGATCAAACCCTTGAGATTAACATCGATCAGGCGGGCGTGGTCTTCGATCGGAATATCCCAGAAAAAGCCCAGCGCCCCCACACCGACGTTATTGATCCAGATATCGACGTTGCCAAAGCGCTCTACTGCTGCGTCCTTAAGACGGGAAATATCTTCGGGCTTGCTTACGTCCGTGCCTACGGAAAGGGCATTTCCACCGGCTGCGGTAATCTCACTCACCAGGTTATCCAGCACCTGCTCACGACGAGCAGCCAGGACGACGTTGGCACCCTTAGCGGCCAACGCAATTGCTGAACCACGACCGAAGCCACTGGAGGCACCGGTGATGACAATCGTGCGACCTTGTACGTCTTTGATCCCAGCGGGCATCTTCCAAATCCTTCGTTGCAAATGCTCATCCGCCAACGATCGTTTTGAGAAGTAAGTTCCAGCACGGATCGAGGTCATGGATAGCGGCCAACGTGAGGTGGCTAGACGGCTCGAGTTCCGCACGTTGCGCGGCGCCGGAACATCACGGCCCTGCAAATGTTGGAGCACCATGACAGTGCTCTCGATCAAACTGGCCAGTCTGGACGATATCGAGCTTCTGACCGCGCACTACCGGGCGCTGTGGGAGAGCTACGGTGTGCCCGACGAAAACATCCGGGACGACGCGGAAAACATTGTCCGGGACTTCATCCTGGACGGCTGGGCTAATCGCCACCTGGGCGCATTCCTCGCCATGCTGGACTATCGCGTCGTCGGCTCAAGCATGTGCGAAATCGAACGCCTTCCATATCCAAGCCTTCCAAAGCCACAGTATCGGCAGCATGGCTATATCTGGAGTGTCTATGTCGAGCCTGAGGCACGGCGTCAGGGCGTGGCTGCACAGCTGGTCTCGTCCGCGCTCGACCATTTGAGGGCGATTGGCTGCACCACCGCGGTCCTTCATGCCTCTGCGGCCGGGAAGTCAGTCTATGAAACGGCAGGGTTCCGTGCTGGCCCCGAAATGAGGCTCGACCTCTAGCCCTGCATAAGAAGGAACGTTGGAGCGCGTCCTGTCGGGCCGGCCTGTCATGAACTCAGCCACGCTACGCCGGCGTACCTCGGGCTCCCGACGCCAGCATCGACCGACGAGAGCAAGAACTGCCGAAGCGCCTCGGTGTGCGCCGATGGCAGGTGCGGAGCGATGTGCTTCCGGCAGAAATCGAAAATCATGCCTTCAGTGACGGCGAACTGATCGGCATTGTGGTCTCCGGCACGAGGGCCGGCTGACAGAGAGATTTGGTGGCTGACATCTACCCGGACAGATGTCCGGGTTCCTCCGTTCCAAAAGTTTGACCGAGCCTATTCCAGCACGTGATCGCCGACTGGCCTTTCCAGGACTACGAAGGACAGACGAGGTTCGACATAGTCGGACGACCGATTTGACACCCGGGGGATATTGCTCGACGCTCGGCGTCAGTACAGGGAAGAGATTAGATGTTGATCCGCAATGAACGCCCGGAAGATGATGAGGCAATACACGCCCTGACGCTGAAAGCCTTCGCGCCCATGTCGTTCAGTAACGGCTCCGAGGCGCCTATTGTCCGCGAGCTAAGGCGAAGTGGAGATCTGACGGTGTCGCTTGTCGCTGAGCTCGACGGTGAGATTGTTGGCCACATTGCCTTCTCGCCCGTAACGATCGAGGGGGTACACGACAGCTGGTTTGGACTTGGGCCCATTGCAGTTGAGCCAGCGCAGCAGCGTGGCGGGATCGGTAAGGCGCTAATTCTCGCAGGGCTCGCGGAGCTCAGGGAACGCGGAGCCGCGGGCTGCGCCCTCATCGGCAATCCTGCGATTTATGGCCGGGTCGGCTTCGATAGCGACGGCCTTCTAACCTATGAGGGTATCGAGAGCCGATCGGTACAGAGAATAGTTTTCAGCGGAGCACCGCCGCGGGGCGAGCTTCGTTTTGCTTCGGCGTTCGCCGGCTGAATTGTGCCGATCGCTAGATTACGCAGGTAGCATCTAGTTGTTTCGCTGCAACCTATGGCCACGTGCGCGCTTAACCTCGAACGCTATCTTCCCATACCCGCGGCCAGGCCCGTGAGAAGGCACATGGATGTCCCGCAAGCCAGCCATCTCGGTACTGATCGTAGAAGACGAGGCCTTAATCCGCCTCAGCATGGCGGCTGACCTCGACGACCAAGGCTATCGAGTGTTCGAAGCGAAGGATGCCGACGAGGCGATCGTGATCCTGGAACGGGAGCCCTCCATCTCCATTCTTTTCACGGACGTCGACATGCCCGGGTCAATGGATGGTCTCAGGCTTTCCGCGGCAGTGCGAGATCGGTGGCCTCCGGTGAAAATCGTGGTCACGTCGGGTAAGCGGTTGATCGAGATCACCGACCTGCCGGACGGCGGGGTATTCTTTGCGAAACCCTATCGCTCTTCGGAGGTGATCGACTCCTTCCGAACCCTGCTTGGCGGCGAGCGCAATTCGGGGCCGCGTTCGGAGCGTCGCTAGGTCGAACGTCGAGAGCGTTGCTCTAGATGCTACGGCGTCATTGAAGCCGCATCTGGCGTCGACGGAACCATGCCGAAGTCTGGCCCGGCGAGGCACCCTCTCGCCCAGCAGTACCTGTGAACGGCTCTTCACGGACTCACGTCTCCGGATTCCTGACGGCGGACGATCTGGCAGTCGCCCACCTGTTCAGTCGGAGACCGACGTCAGGCTGAGTATCTCGCCGCGCCAATAGACGAACTCACCCGCCGGCAACAACCACCCTACTTCCCCAAAGCGCGGCACACGATAGGCGCCGACCGTGGCGTAGTCTCTAAAGCGACCGATCCACTTGGTTGGACGGCTATCTTGATCGCCTCCCATCGGTCGGTCGTCAGCTTCGATGCCAATGATATCGCCCGCCGGGTCGAACAGAAGCCGCACGGAAGCGGGGCCGCCGGCCGTCAAGAGTGTCACTTCGACTATCGCGTCGTCGAGCTGGCGCCAAGTCAGGCCCGCGGCGTTCACCAGCGAGTCAGGGTTCCAAGGGAACTCGGCGAGAAACCGCATAGCCTCGCCTTTGCTGACCACCGGGCCGGACGCGTTGGCAACCGCAAACGAACCCGCAATCCGCGCTTCGAGCCAGCCTTCTCCGCCCACGTAGGAGTCGACCACCCGCAGAGGGATGACGGACGCCATGGTGCCCTTGGCGTCCCAGACGAAGCCGGCATCGCGGGTTGCGGAAAGTTGCGTGGCGTCGATGCGGAAGAACGATTGATCGGCCTTCAGTTTCATCTCCGCGCTTTGCACGACGCGCACGAGCCTGGGGCCATTCGTGCGTCCACCCGCGCGAGCGGCAAACGTCCTCACGATCTGCGGGATCAATGCTTGGTCCGGCGTCGGCGATACCTGCAGGGCAATCAGCCGTTGCCGCGCCCTCTCGATCTTGCCGGAGAAGCCGGACGCCAGAACAATCTGGACGATCATTCCAGCGGCCACGACCAAGGACAGAACTATGAGGGCGATCTTCACCCTAGACGACCTTCGGCGTAGGCATAGGCGACGGCACAGCGTGCGCTACCGACAGGGGCTTGGACGCGAAGTGTCGGAGTGCGAGGACACCGACTGGCGTGAAGTACGCACACCAGAACAGAAGCACCACGACACCTGTCGCATCGCCACTTGATCGCGGCATCGCTGCGAAGACGTCAAGGATGGGCAGCGCCAGGCACATCGGGGCGAAGATGCCATGCATGAGAAGCAGTAGCCGGAGCCAGCTATCGGCACGGTTCGACGCGATTACGGTGAGGCCGATGAAGAACGTCGATATCGACATCAGCCCGTAGCCGAGAAGGTCGAGATTGAACATCAGGCTGCCGAGTTCGCGATAGGTCAGCACCTTTAGAATGTCTGGACCGGCGCTTTGATGGAGCACGGTAGTGAGCTGGACGAAGTACACGGTGGTGACGAAGCCCGCGTAAAGGATACCGAAGGCCACGCCTGCCTGCGCCGCTACCGTCTCACTGGATCGGCTTGTCGCCGAAAAGCTGCATGCCAGCAGCAGGTACGCCCACGAGATCAGCATGCTCATGGCGTAGGCCCCATAGTCCTGGCCCGCGATCATGCAAGACGCAAATAGCACGACAGACGCGGTGACCGCGACAGAGGACCAGAGGCCCACGTTCCTGTTCAATCGTTTTCCTGGGTAGGGCTCGCGATCATTCGATCGGGCTTGTCACCTCAGGCACCATCGGGCGCGCGAGGCTCGGCTGCAAGTTAGGCGCCTATTGTATCCCGTTCGCAACCGTATAGATGTCGAGTAGCCTTTTATCCGCATCCGGCCACAAGCAATTTCAAGCACGTCCGGTCGCGGCAAACCATATCAAGGTGGCTTTCACGCTCCAGCCGCGATGCTGAGCATGCTGCGAACCAGCGCCGGCTGGCCGCGCACTCCCACCTTGTCGAACACCCGCTGAAGTTGGGTACGGGCAGTCGACAGCCGAACGCCTTCCAGCCTGGCGGCTTCCGGTAGCGTCAGGCCGTGGACGATAGCGACGACAAGGCGGTGCTGCGACGGGGAGAGGCCCAGCGCACGCGAGGCCGTCTCCAGCCGGCCCCCGAGCAGTTCGCTGTCGTCGGCGCTTACATAAAGCCGTCCGCCGCGCCGTCCCGCCCACCAGACACTGACCGGCAAGTCGTTGCCAGGGTCGTAGACGATCGGCAGGCTGCGCCCGACCTCCATGATGCCCCAGTCCATATCGGCTAGTTGAGATACCGCGAGCCGCAGGGCCTCGTCTGCGCGACGTTCGTTAAGCCGAAGCTTGCCGCCATCGACCCGCGCCCTCTCGTCGTTGTGGAGTTGGCTTACCGCAGCTGGGTTAGAATGGAGAACCCGGCAGTCTCGATCGACGTGCCAGGTTGGCGCTTCTGTCTGCCCGAAATTGTCGTCGACCACGCAGAAGGACGCGATCTTCCAGGCACCGTCTACTTTTTCGAGGGTACTGACCACATGGCCGGTGCCGGGCCCTCGCCAGTGCGGAAGGTCGGCGGTCGCGAAAGCGAGGTCGAATGCCACCCATGCCATGGTGTCTGCTTGTCGCAGCACACGGTTTTCGAAGCCCGTCAGGTAAGCGATGTATGGGCACACGTCCGGATCGTTGCGGATGTCCGACTCGTGGGCTTTCGCGATCTGCTGCCAGCCTCGTCGCATGGTCACGCCGAAGTTGCCTACCTTGGCCAGCCAGCGGTCGTCCGGGCTACCCATGTGACAGTCGGCGAGACTGTCGAAATCCCGCATCCAGTTGGCGATGTGATTACGCTGAATCACCTGCCAGACCGGATCGTTTTCTGGCACGGGCCTGGCGTCCCGGGAGGCCTCGCACACCTCATCCATCTTTTGACGAACCCGACGATCGTCGAACCACCGCTCCGGCTTGGGGTGTCCCCGCTGCTCGATCTCGATGCAGACGTCGCGCCAACCTTCGAAGCGGCCACTCATGGCGACCCACCAGGCCCGATGCAGCGCCGAACGCTGTTGTTCCGCAAGCGTGTCCAACCCGATCGCGCTCCACCACCAGTATTCGGGGAAGAATGGCAGTTCCTGGCCTCGTTCACCAGACAGCTGTCCCACGATCGACTGACAACGGGATACGGGAAACGAAGCTAGTGAGGTCGTGCAGTTCAACCAACGAGGAGCTCGCCGTGACCCGCTCAGCATTCTTCACGATGTTTCTTCTGGCCCTTGCAGCCGGCAACACGCCAACGATGGCTTACGACCCCGTCATCTCGATGCCGGGGGAACACAAGACCGTCACTCCCGCCGTGCAGACTATCGAAATACTTGCCAGTGCCGATAAGACGGACGGCGAGCTTGGGGTCATCATCATCGGCGGGAAGGCCGGGGAAGGACCGGGCCCGGCCATCATCCATTCCAAGGAGAGCGAGAGCTGGTACGTGCTCGAGGGCACTTACGAGTTCCATGTCGGCGAGAAGAGCTTCGAAGGCGGACCGGGAACGTTCGTATCTGTCGACGCCGACCAGCCGCACGGCTTCGTCAACAAGACAGACGGCAGGTTGCTCGTGGTCTTCAGCCCCGGTGGGTATGAGCAGTTCTTCGCAGACTGGGACGCCAAGGATCTGCCACGTGGCCCGGAACTAGGCGCTCTCGAAGGCACATACGGCGTCACCCGGCCCGCGCGTCCTTAGTCTTACCACGCATATCCAGCAGGAGGCGGCGATGTCGACCATTCTAGTCACCGGTGCCAGCGGAGGCATCGGCTCCGCGGTCAGCCAACGCTTGGCTGATTCAGGGCACCAGCTCGTGCTTGCCGCGCGAGACGTCGATCGCCTCCTGTCGCTCCAGAAGTCCTTGCCTGGCAACGGGCACCAAACGATCGCCGTCGATATGGCATCGGATCAATCGATCGCGACGTTTTCAGCCCGCCTCGAAGGTCTTGGGTTGAAGCTCGACGGAGCCGTGCTCATGCCGCCACAGCCCCACGCGGCGAACGACCCCCTGCCCGACTCGGAGGTTTGGCGGACACTTTTCCAAACCAGCTTCATCGGCCCGCTCGCCACGCTGAAGGCCGCCATTTCGCGGATGCACCCCGACGTGGCAATTGGGGAACGAGCGAAGGTCGTTATCATCTCCGGGATCTCGTCCGCCCAGGTCATGGGACACTATGCGACCAGCAACGTCATCCGGACCGCATGGCTAGGCGAGGCGAAGACGCTGGCGTTCGCACTGGGCGAACGGAATATCCACGTGAACACCCTGTCACTTGGTGGCACGCTCACCCCCGGATACAGCTCCTCCATACAGAAGCGGGCCGCCGCAGCCGGACAAAGCTTCGATGAACGGGTCGACGCGGAAACCGACAATGTCCCGTTGCGGAAATACGGAGCGCCCTCGGAGGTGGCCGTAGCCGTCGAGGGCCTGCTTTCCCCGTTTAGCGACCACATGACTGGCCTCAACATCCTGCACGATGGCGGTTTCACCCGGGCATATTAGCGCCCGTGCCGAGGTGACCTTTAGGCGCAATGGCCAAGTCGCGGGGGCGACGATATAATGGCGTATTGGCAGCGTCAGGAACAAAAATGCCCGCGTTGAAGATCCTCGTCGTCGAGGACGAATGGCTTATCGGCGAAGAACTCAAGGACCAGCTTGAGCATCTTGGCCACGAGGTGATGGGCCCCGCGTTGAATTGCGCCGCGGCGCTGGAGCTCGTGTTCCGGACAAGACCTGACCTTGCCGTGGTCGACACTCACCTGGGCTCTGAAACCTGCGAGGCTGTGCTTGACGAGCTGGCCGCTCAAGAAGTGCCCGTGATAATCTGCAGCGGGCATTCTGAACAAGAGCTTCCCGACTTCGCTCGGGGATTTCCGTTATTGACCAAGCCGTTCAATAGCCAAGCCGTACAGTCCGCGCTGGGCAGCAGTTAAGGGGACGCACGGCCAACAAGAAGCCCCGCCTGCCGGGTTGGAGCAAGCGGGGCTATGAGGCGTCGCGGGCGGGATATGGACTCGTGTGCCGTTTCGTTGGCCAGTGCGAGAAACCGGAAAAATCGCACTGTTTCCCTTGCCGCCGCGTCCGGTTGACGCGCGTCGCATCAAGGCAGGAATGTCGCCGAACGGCTTCGGTTCCGCGACCGTTGCCAACGAAATTGCGCTGCAACAACTTGGAGATAGGCGGGTTATCGGCACCTCCAGAGGTTCAAGCGATGACCGTGAGACCGACTGATTTCGTCGTCCGGGTTATCGAATTAAATGCCAAGGACGGGAACCTCCCCGAGGCTAAGCTCGAGCCAGGCGAGTGCGCCGTGAGTACGAAACCGCCGCGAAATCAATCGGTCCGTTGTCCGGAGACTCGAGCGACGCCGGGTTCGACGACGTTCCGCTGAACTGATGGGTGGGTCTAGGACTGGCCGGTCCGGAATAAAACGCATGATATCAGGGCTCGCCGGTCAAGGTCCTTTTCACCGCGGCGGCCCAACCAGCTCGGGACGAGGCGCGCTCACCAGGCTCCATCCGGGCGACGAAGCGCTGCGAGAGAGACCAGTCGTCTGCGAACTGTGCCTGATCGGGCCAGATGCCGGCGCGGTGTCCAGCGAGCCAAGCGACTCCTAACGCGGTGGTCTCCATAGTCTTGGGCACATCGACCGGAGCGTCGATAAAATCCGCGAGGCGTTGCATAAGCCACGTTGACTGCGTCATGCCACCATCGGCGCGAAGAACGGTGGCGCTCCTGCCTTGCCAGTCGTTTTGCATGGCCACGAGCAGGTCGCCGGTCTGGAATGCAACGGACTCCAAAGCTGCCTTGACGATCTCCGGAACGCCGGTGCCGCGGGTTAGGCCGAACATCGCGCCGCGCGCTTCGGCGTCCCACCAAGGCGCACCCAGCCCGACGAAGGCCGGCACAAGGTAGACGTTCTGCGAAGGGTCTGCGGCTGCAGCGAGCCGGTCGCAATCGGCGGCGCGGCGAATGACCTTCAGCCCGTCGCGGAGCCATTGCACCACCGCCCCCGCAATGAAGATCGAACCCTCGAGCGCGTACGTAGTCCGGCCATCGAGCCGGTAGCCAATCGTACTCAGCAGGCGGTTCGTGGACACTACGCGTGTGGAGCCGGTATTAAGAAGGGCGAAGCAGCCGGTGCCGAAGGTCGCCTTGAGCATGCCAGGAGCAAAGCAGGCCTGTCCGATCATGGCGGCGTGCTGATCGCCTGCGATGCCGAAGATCGGGATTCGGGCTCCGAAAATCTCCGTCAGGCCGAAATCCGCCGCGCAGTCCTTGACCTCCGGGAGCATAGTCCCGGGAATGTGCAGTAGGCCCAGCAGTTCGTCGTCCCACTGGTTGGTGTCGATGTTAAACAGCAGCGTACGGCTGGCATTGGTGGCATCGGTGGCGTGCACGTTCCCACCGGTTAGCCGCCAGATCAGGAACGTGTCGATCGTGCCAAGGCAGACCTCCCCGCGATCCGCTTTGCTGCGCAGGCCGGGGACATTCTCCAACAGCCAGGAGGTCTTCGTCCCCGAGAAGTATGGATCGAGGACGAGGCCGGTCTTGGCCGTGAAAGTTGCGTCCAACCCGCGCGCCTTCAGGTCCTCGCAGAGCGCAGCTCCGCGCCTGTCCTGCCAGACAATGGCATTGTGCAGCGGCGCGCCGGTGGCGCGATCCCACACCACCACCGTCTCGCGCTGGTTGGTCAGGCCGATGCCGGCAATTTCGCTCGCCTTTATGCCGGCTTTCCGGATTGCCGAACGGCAAGTCGAAACGACCGATTTCCAGATCGCTTCGGGGTCATGCTCCACCCAGCCGGAGGCCGGGAATATCTGCGGGATTTCCTTCTGCGCACTGGCGACGGGCTGCCGCCGAGCGTCGAACAAGATGGCTCGGGACGACGTGGTACCCTGGTCGACGGCAAGGATGTATCCGCTCATGCAAAACCTCGTTGCTGACAAAAATGCCGGGGCCAGCCTGGCCCCGGCACGTCGCGTCGTCGGGAGTGAGACGCCGCTTACTTGGTGGCGTTGGCGTCGGCCCAGGTCTTGACGAGCTCGTCGTAGTTGACCGTCATGCCCTGTTCCTTCTCGTCGGCGATAGCGAGCTGCGGAGCGACATTGCCCTTGGCCACGGCATCGGCATTCCAGAACGCGAGGTCATGCTCCTCGGCAAGCTTGGGCCCGATGTCGCCTTGCACCCCGGCACGCTCGAGACGCTCCAGCACGCTTTCCTGCTCGGCACAGAGCGAGTCCATCGCCGCCTGCGGCGTCTTGGCGCCCGAGGATGCATCGCCGATTGCCTGCCACCACAGCTGCGCCAGCTTGGGATAATCCGGAACGTTGGTGCCGGTCGGGGACCACTGCACGCGCGCCGGCGAACGGTAGAACTCGATAAGGCCACCGAGCTTGGGTGCGCGGTCGGTGAAGCTCTGGTGACGGATGGTGGATTCACGCACGAAGGTGAGACCGGTATGGGCCTTCTTCACGTCCACCGTCAGCGATGTGACGAACTGCGCATAGAGCCAAGCGGCTTGGGCGCGATCGACCGGAGTCGACTTCAGGATCGTCCAGGATCCCACGTCCTGGTAGCCCAGCTTCATGCCTTCCTTCCAGTAGACGCCGTGCGGCGACGGAGCGAAGCGCCACTTGGGCGTCCCATCCGCGTTCACCACCGGCAGGCCGTCCTTCACGAAGTCGGCGGTGAAGGCCGTGTAGGTGAACATCTGCTGCGCGACCTTGCCCTGGCTCGGCACCGGACCCGATTCCGAGAAGGTCATGCCCTGTGCTTCAGGCGGCGCATAGGCCTTCATCCAGTCGAGGTACTTCTGGATCGAGTAGACCGCCGCCGGGCCGTTGGTGTCGCCACCGCGGGCCACGCAGGAACCGACCGGACGGCTGTTCTCGTCGACCTTGATCCCCCATTCGTCGACCGGACGCCCGTTGGGCAGGCCAAGGTCGCCGTTACCGGCCATGGACAGCCACGCATCGGTGAAGCGCCAGCCCAGCGAAGGATCCTTCTTGCCGTAATCCATATGGCCATATACCGGGCCCTCGCCCATGTCGCGGCCGGTAAAGAACTCGGCGATGTCTTCGTAGGCTGACCAGTTGACCGGTACACCCAGGTCGTAACCGTACTTGGCCTTGAACTCGGTCTTGGCCGTCTCGTCGTTGAACCAGTCGTAGCGGAAGAAGTAGAGGTTCGCGAACTGCTGGTCCGGCAGTTGGTAGAGCTCGCCATCAGGAGCGGTGGTGAACGCCGTCCCGATGAAGTCGTCGAGCTTCAAATTCGGATTGGTGACCGACGCGCCTTCTTCCGCCATCCAGTCCGTCAGGCTCCGGGCCTGCTGATAGCGCCAGTGCGTGCCTATCAGGTCCGAGTCGTTGATGTAGGCGTCGTAGATGTTTTCGCCTGTTTGCATCTGGGTCTGCAGCTTCTCGACGACGTCGCCCTCCCCGATCAGGTCGTGCGTCACCTTGATGCCGGTCAGCGCATAAAAGGCGGGCGCCAGCACCTTCGATTCGTACTCGTGCGTGGTCAGGGTCTCCGACGCGACCTTGATCTCCATGCCGACATATGGCTTGGCGGCGTCGAGGAACCATTGCAGTTCCGCTTCCTGTTCGGTGCGGCTCAGCGTCGATAGTTCGCCGATCTCGGCGTCGAGGAATTTCTTTCCTTCATCTATGCTCTGAGCCCATGCCGGGCCTGCCGCCAGCAGCAGGACAATTGCTGCCGTGGATGTTAGAAGATGCCGTCGCATTGTGATCCTCCCATGGATACGGTTTGCGATACGGGGGCGACCGCTTCAGCACGGTCGTCCCCAGCCTAGTCTCCCCTAGACAAACCGGAATACGCAGAAGGCGTATCCCAGCGATAGGGCAAGAGCCCACCAAAGGTCCGGGCCGATCAGCCCGAGCCAGGCAAGATGAATGAAGGCGCTGCCGAGCAGCGAGATGAATAACCGGTCGCCGCGCGTCGTCTCGAACCGGAGAACGCCGTAGCGGGGACTGCCACCGGGCGAGAAATACTCCCAAACGGCCATGCCTATCAGCAGGGCCACGATCGTCCCGAAGAACAGCGCCGTCGGCAGCGTCCAGGCCATCCAGGAAAAGTTCATCACACCCTCCCCAGGGCGAAGCCCTTGGCGATGTAGTTGCGGACGAAGTAGATCACCAGGGCTCCCGGGATGATGGTCAGCACGCCCGCCGCGGCGAGCACGCCCCAGTCCATTCCCGATGCAGACACCGTGCGCGTCATGATCGCCGAGATCGGTTTGGCCGCAGTAGTCGTCAGCGTGCGGGCGATGAGCAGTTCCACCCAACTGAACATGAAGGTGAAGAAGCAGGCCACGCCAATTCCCGAGGCGATCAGGGGCATATAGATCTTGATGAAGAAGCGCGGGAATGAGTAGCCGTCGATATAGGCGGTTTCGTCGATCTCTTTGGGCACGCCCGACATGAAGCCTTCGAGTATCCACACAGCCAGGGGCACGTTGAACAGGCAATGCGCCAGTGCCACGGCGATGTGCGTGTCGATGAGCCCGAAGGCGGAATAGAGCTGGAAGAATGGCAGCACGAACACGGCGGGCGGGGCCATGCGGTTGGTGAGCAGCCAGAAGAACAGGTGTTTGTCGCCGAGGAAGCGGTATCGCGAGAAAGCGTAGGCCGCCGGCAGGGCAACACTCACCGAAATGACCGTGTTCAGCACCACGTAGATGATCGAGTTGATATAGCCATTGTACCAGCTCGGATCGGTGAAGATCACCGCGTAGTTTGCCAAGGTGAAATTCGCCGGAAACAGCGTGAAGGACGACGTGATTTCCTGGTTGGTCTTGAAGCTCATGTTCATGAGCCAGTAGATCGGCAAAAGTAGGAAGATGATGTAGATTGTCGGCACTAGCCAGCTGATGGAGGGCGCGTTGCGGCGCGCCTTGCGCAACCCGCTACGCTCCATCGCGGCGACCGGCACCGCGGCACCGATATCCGCGCGCTGCACGTTGAAAGTCTTGCCGCCGTCGCTCACCGCGTGCGCTCCTGTCCGTAGTTCGTCATCACGGTGTAGAACACCCAGCTGAGCAGCAGAACGATCAGGAAATAGACCAACGACATGGCCGCGGCAGGTCCGACGTCGAACTGCCCGATGGCCATTTTGACCAGATCTATCGACAGGAACGTGGTCTCGTTGCCCGGCCCGCCACCGGTCACCACGAAAGGCTCGGTGTAGATCATGAAACTGTCCATGAAGCGCAGCAGGACGGCGATCAGCAGCACGCGGTGCATCTTCGGCAGTTGGATGTAGCGGAACACGCTCCAACGCGAGGCGCCATCGATCTTGGCCGCTTGATAATAGGCGTCGGGGATCGAGACCAAACCGGCATAGCAGAGCAGGACGACCAGCGAGGTCCAGTGCCAAACGTCCATTATTATGACCGTGATCCACGCCGCGATCGGGTCCTGCACGTAATTGTAGTCGATGCCGATAACGTCGAGCGTTCGGCCCAACAGTCCGATATCGACCCGCCCGAACACCTGCCAGATCGTACCCACGACGTTCCATGGGATCAGCAGCGGCAGCGCCATCAACACCAGGCAGACCGGCACGCCCCAGCCCTTCTTCGGCATGTTGAGCGCTATGAAGATCCCGAGCGGCACCTGGATGGCAAGAATGATGGCGGAGAACACCAGATTGCGAGCGAGCGCTTCCCAGAAGCGGCTCGAATGCAGCAGGTCGTCGAACCATTCGATGCCCGCCCAGAAGAACTGGTTGTTCCCGAAAGTGTCCTGCACCGAATAGTTGACCACCGTCATCAACGGGATGATCGCCGAGAACGCAACCAGCACCAGCACCGGAAGCACCATGAACCACGCCTTGTTGTTCCAGGTCTTCTCCATCTACGCCTCCAGATCCACGCGCCATGAATCGGCGTACAGATTTATGCCCTTGGGGTCGAAGCTGACCCGGGGCTCTGCCGGGATCTCGCCGTGCTCGGGCACGATCATCGCCAGATCCTGGCCCTCGATCGCGGCACGGACGATCTTGTGACGCCCGATATCCTCGATCTTGCGGATAGTTACCGGGATGCCCTCGCGACCAAGCCTGACGTATTCGGGGCGGATGCCTAGCTCTGTTTTGGTGCCCGCGCGCACCTCAGCGCCGCTTGGGAGCTCGATGCGCGCCGAGCCGAAGATCGCGGTCTTGCCATCGAGCGTCACCGGCAAGACGTTCATGCCCGGAGAGCCGATGAAATAGCCCACGAATGTGTGCTTGGGTTTCTCGAACAGCTCGCTTGGCGAGCCGATCTGCACGATCTGGCCCTCGTACATGACCACCACTGTATCGGCAAAGGTCAGCGCCTCGGTCTGGTCATGCGTCACATAGACCATTGTGAAGCCGAAGCGGCGATGCAGCTGCTTCAGCTGGCTGCGCAGCACCCACTTCATGTGCGGATCGATGACGGTCAGCGGCTCGTCGAAGAGGATGGCGTTGACGTCCGAGCGGACGAGACCGCGCCCGAGGGAAATCTTCTGCTTCTGATCGGCGGTGAGGCCCCTCGCCCGCTTGTTCGCGCGGTCGCTCAACCCGATCATCTCGATGATCTCCTTGACGCGCCGATCGACTTCGGCCTCGGGCACCTTGCGGTTACGGAGCGGGAACGCGAGGTTCTCGGCCACGGTCATGGTGTCGTAGATCACCGGGAACTGGAACACCTGCGCTATGTTGCGGTGCTCCGTCGAAAGGTCGGTCACGTCCTCTCCGTCGAAGAGGATCCTGCCTTCGCTCGGGTGGATCAGTCCAGAGATCAGTCCCAGGAGCGTGGTCTTGCCGCAACCAGACGGCCCTAGTAGTGAATAGGCGCCGCCATCATTCCACGAATGATTCACTTCCTTGAGTGCGTAGTCGGCGTCGCTACTTGGGCGCGCCAGGTAAGAATGCTTGATGTGATCAAGGTCGATGCGCGCCATCTATGCCGCCTCTTTGTGGGTGGCGCTCACGGCGCGTCCGCTTTGGTCGAACACCATCAGGTGCCGCGGGTCGATGAACACATCGATCATCCTATCGGCTTCGAAATCGTGGATGCCTGGCGCCAGCATTACCCAGCGCGCATCGGCGAACAGCAGGTGCACATAGCTTTCTGAACCGGTTATCTCGGTCACCACGACGCGGGCCGGGACCGAGACCGCTTCGGCACTGGAGCGCTCAAGAGAGAGATGGTGGGGTTGGAAACCTATGGTGTACGGGCCGTCCGCTATGCCGACGATGCCAGCCGGTACAGGAAGAGCAACCCCACCATCTAGGAGGAAGCGTGCGCCGTGCTTCAGCAGCACGATGGAATTGAGCGGAGGGTCCGAAAACGTACGCGCGGTCAGCAGATCGTCAGGCGCACGGAACACCTCGATCGTCGGCCCGAACTGCGTCACTCTTCCCTCAGAAAGGGTCGCCGTATTGCCGCCGAGCAACAGCGCCTCGGTTGGCTCGGTCGTGGCATATACGAAGATCGATCCCGCCTCGGCGAAGATGCGCGGCAGTTCGGCCCGCAGCTCTTCGCGGAGCTTGTAGTCAAGATTTGCGAGCGGCTCGTCGAGCAGCACGACGCTGGCATTCTTGACGATCGCCCGCGCCAGCGCCGTGCGCTGCTGCTGCCCACCGGACAGGCTCAACGGCGCCCGGTCGAGATAAGGACCCAGCCGCATCAACTCGGCGGTTTTGCGCACCCTCGCATCGATCTCGTCGCGCGCGAGACCCGCTACGCGCAGCGGCGAGGCGATATTCTCATAGACCGACATGGCCGGGTAATTGATGAACTGCTGGAAGACCATGGCGATATTGCGCTTCTGCGGTGCTACGCCGGTGACGTTGGCGCCGTCGAACCAGATCGATCCCCCCGTGGGCTTGTCGAGCCCGGCCATCAACCGGATCAGGCTGGTCTTGCCGGACAGCGTCGGCCCCAGCAAGACATTCAGCGAGCCGTGTTCGAGCGTCAACGACACATCCGAGACGTGCATTTCGGCGCCGACCTGCTTGGAGACATTTCTGAGCTCTAGCACTCTGCTTCCCTCACCCCTGCCGCCAATTGCCGACCGCTCTGCGCCATGAAGGCGTCGAGCCCGGCGACGTCGATGGCATTGCCACGCAGGCCGCGCTTCGTCCGCCGCCATAGCACGTCGTCGCTGGTCACCGCCCACTCCCGGTCCATGAGATAGGCGATCTCGGCCTCGTAGAGATCGTCACCGAAGTGGCGACCAAGGTCGGAATAGCTCCTCGCTATGCCGAGAATGGCCCGTGCAAGCGTCCCATACAGACGCACCAACCGCTTGGCATAGCTGAGGTCTAGAAACGGGTAATCGCGCTTGAGCCCGGCGACGACATCACCATAGCCATTGGGCGCAAAATCGCCACCGGGCAACGTGGCTGTGCTTGTCCAGCTCTTGCCCTTGACGCCTATCAACGCTTCGACTTTTTCGAGCGTCGATTCCGCCAGCTTGCGGTAGGTTGTAAGCTTACCGCCGATGACATTGATCAGCGGCGCATCGCCCTTGTGCCCCGAAGTCTTGAGTACATAGTCGCGTGTCGTTTCCTGCGCCTTCGACGCCCCATCCGCATAGAGCGGACGCACGCCGGAATAGCTCCATACGACATCAGCCTTGCTGATCGGCTTCTCGAAATACTCGTTGGCGATGCCGCAGAGATAGTCGACCTCGCCTGCGCTGATGCTCACGTCCTTGGGGTCGCCCTCATAATCATGATCGGTGGTGCCTATCAGCGTGAAGTCGTTCTCGTACGGGATGATGAAAATAATCCGTCCATCGGCATTCTGGAACATGTAGCAGCGGTCATGGTCGTAAAGTTTCCTGACCACTATATGGCTGCCCTGTACCAGCCGGACATTCCCCACGCGGTTCTGCCCCAACGTGCCTGAGAGGACCCGATCGACCCAGGGGCCAGACGCGTTGACGAGAAGTCTTGCTTTGACCGTCTCGCGCTGGCCGGTCTGCGTGTCGCTCAGTCCTACATGCCAGATGCCGCCCTCGTTGCGCGCTGAGGTCACCACTGTCCGCGTCCGGATGGTCGCGCCACGATCTGCCGCATCACGGGCATTGAGCGCTACCATGCGCGCGTCGTTAACCCAGCAGTCAGAGAATTCGAAGGCGGTCTGGAATTGTGGCTTCAACACCTTCCCGACCGTATCGCTCCGGAGCTTCACGTCCTTGGTTGCCGGAAGCAGCTTGCGACCACCCAGGTGGTCGTAGACAAAGAGCCCGAGGCGCAGGAACCACGCAGGCCTAAGACCCTGGTGGTGCGGCAGGACGATGCGTAGGGGCCAGATGATGTGCGGGGCGGAGGCCCAAAGCACTTCGCGCTCCATCAGTGCCTCGCGCACCAGTCGGAACTCGTAGCGCTCGAGATAACGCAGCCCGCCATGGATGAGTTTGGTCGCCGCCGAGGACGTTCCGCTCGCGAGGTCGTTCATTTCGGCCAGGAACACCGAATATCCTCGGCCTGCCGCATCCCGGGCGATTCCGCACCCGTTTATGCCGCCGCCGATGACAAAGATGTCATGGACAAGGTCGCCGACCAATTCTGAGCCTCCCCTTCGCCTCCCTGCCAGTTGCCCTAGCTAGTGAAAGCAAGCAGAAGGTAATTCGAAACAAAAACGAATGTCAATCGAAAGCCACTGCGAATTTCGACCAACGGAAAACCCATGGCCTGTCATCGAGTTATCAGAGAGGTCTCAATCAGTTTGACATCGGAATCCGCACAGATTTTGCGAATGGATGGCAGTGTGCAGCGATCGGTAATAAAGCTGTCGACCTGACTCAGATGCGCGATGCGGACAGGCGCCGTCCGCTCGAACTTGGTGGAATCCGACACCAGGATGACATGCCTTGCGTTTGCTATGATGGCCTGCGCCACTTTCACTTCACGGTAATCGAAATCCAGCAACGCGCCGTCCTCGTCGATGGCGGAGGCGCCGATGACCGCGAAGTCCACCTTGAACTGCTGGATGAAATCTACCGCTGCCTCGCCCACCACGCCACCGTCAGAAGCCCGCACAATGCCTCCCGCAATCGCCACCTCGAACTTCGGATAAACCCGCATCCTGTTGGCTACATTGATGTTATTGGTAATGATCATGAGATCGGCGTGATCGACCAGAGCCTGGCTGACGGCCTCTGTCGTGGTGCCGATATTGATGAATAACGAAGCGTTGTTGGGGATGAGCGCCGCCGCCGCGCGCCCGATCGAGTCCTTCTCCTCCGAGGCGATTTGCCGTCGCGCCTCGTACTGCATGTTCTCCACGCCGGACGGGAACACCGCGCCTCCGTGAGTCCGCTTCAATGTCCCTGCCGCGCAGATATCATTGAGATCCTTGCGGATCGTCTGCGGGCTGACGCCAAAATGCGCCACGAGTCGCTCGACGAGCGCGCGCCCCTCCCGCCGGGCCAACTCGACTATCGCCGTCTGCCGCTCCGAGATCACGACGTACTCCAGCCATTCTTCGTTTTGTGGTTCATATGCCAAAACGAAAGTCCTGGGAAGAGTTACGGTGTCGTCGGTTCGCCTGGCGACCTAGGGCGAGCTGCCGCAGGGCAACGGCAATTCGCCAGGGGAAGACCCTCCCCCCCTAGCGCTCACTGACGGGCCTTCTGCGCCCCCGTGATCAGGTCGCGTACCCGGCGGCCTAGATCGTCTCCCCCGAACGGCTTGGTCAACACGTGCATGCCCGGCTCAAGATGGCCGTGGTTGAGGACCGCGTTCTCGGCATAGCCGGTGACGAACAGCACCTGGAGGCCAGGGCGGCGTTGCCTGGCGCTGTCGGCGAGCTGGCGTCCGTTCATGCCGTTGGGAAGCCCGACATCCGTGACCAGGAGATCGATACGCTTCTGTGACAAGATCGTTCGCATCGCTTCGGGCCCGTCGCCCGCCTCGATCACATGGTAGCCGAGTTCAGTGAGCACCTCGAACGCCACCATACGGATGAGAGGCTCGTCGTCGACTAACAGAATGGTCTCGTGGTCCAAGCTGACTGGCGCTTTCTCTACTGCCCCGTCGAGCTCGCTGGCATCCTCCTCCCCGCGATGTCGGGGGAGATAGATGCATACCATCGTCCCCTTCCCCACCTCGGAATAGATACGCACGCTTCCGTTCGACTGTCCGGCGAAGCCATAGACCATGGAGAGACCGAGGCCCGTGCCCTGACCGATCGGCTTGGTCGTGAAGAACGGATCGAACGCTCGTTCGATCACGTCAGCAGGCATGCCGACGCCGGTGTCGCTCACGCACAGGGATATGTACTGTCCGGCGGTAAGGCCGCGTTCCCGAGCCGCGCGTTCGTCCAGCCACCGGTTGCCGGTTTCGATGGTGAGTGTACCGCCTCCGGGCATGGCGTCCCGCGCGTTGATGCAAAGGTTCAGCAGCGCACTTTCGAGCTGGCCGACGTCGACGAACGTGGTCCAGAGCCCACCTGCGGCGGCGGACTCGACATGGATCTCGGGCCCGACGCTTCTGGCGATCAGATCCTGCATGCCGGCAACCAGACGGTTCAGGTCCGCGGGCTTTGGATCCAGGGTTTGGCGGCGCGAGAATGCCAACAGCCGTTGGGTGAGCGCCGCCGCACGTTTCGCAGCACCGTGAGCCCCGACGAGGAAGCGATCCAGTTCCGACACGCGCCCCTGCGCCAAGCGGCTCTGCATCAGTTCGAGGCTGCCGAGGACGCCGCCGATGATGTTGTTGAAGTCGTGGGCGATGCCTCCCGTCAGCTGCCCGACCGCCTCCATCTTCTGGGCCTGGCGGAGCGCCAGTTCCGCTTCCTGGCGGACGGCGACTTCCTCGGCGACGCGAGACTCGAGCCCGGAATTGACCAGCCGGAGCTCCTCCTCCGCCGCTTTACGCTGGCTCAACTCCCGTTCGGCTGCCTTGAACAAACGGGCGTTGTCGATCGCCACCGCCGCTTGGGCCGCGATGCCCAGGAGGATGGTCTCGTGCTGGTTGTCGAAGACGGCGGTCTTCTCGTGCCCGAAGAACAAGCCCCCGATCACCTCGCCGGATCGGGACTTCACGGGGACGGCCAAATAGCTCCTCACCGGAAGATGGCCGGGCGGCATCCCTCGATACGGCTCGCTGTGGCCGTACCGTCGATCCTGGAGAATGTCGTCGGAGCGAACGACGCCCTCGCCGACGAACGTGGGCTTGAACACCGCGGTCGCCCGCGGCATCGGGAAGCTGCTAAAGGCCTCCCGGGGCACGCCGGACAGCGAGTAGAGCATGTAGCTCTCTCCGGCATCGTTCGTGACATTGTAGAAAAACGCGCCGAACTGGGCACCGGTAAGTTCGACGCCGGCATCCGTCACCGACTGCACTATCCTGTCCAGATCCAGCTCCGCCGCGATGAATGCGCCGGTATTGTTCAGGATCTCGAGGCGGCGACGCTCCGCGCCCAGCGACTTCTCCGCGAGGACAAAAGACGTGGTTTCTCGCCCCTGGGCGTAGATGCCCGCCACCGTACCGTCGCCTAGCGTGATCGGGGTGAACCAGAAGTTGTAATAGGACTCAGTCGGGTGTCCTTGGCTGTCGACGGCAAACCTTGTATTCGAGCCCGCGTACTCGGTCCCGCTGTCAACGACTCGGCGCATGAGCGGCTCTAGACGCGGCCATGTTTCGACCCACACCTCGCTAGCCGGCGCGCCCAGGGCGAGTGAATGGCGATCGCCTAGCACCGGCAAGGTGGCGTCGTTGTAGAGCACCCGGAACTCCGGCCCCCAGTAGACGGCGGAGATCGCTTCACTGCGAAGGCACATGCCCAGCGTGGTCAGAAGCTCGGTTGGCCAAGTGCCAGGGTCACCGAGGGGGTGAGATGTCCAATCGCGGTTGAGTATCTCCCGGGCGACCAAGCTGGTTTCTTCGAGTGCTTTCCAAGGCAACGCCGATCCCTCCACTGATCACTACGGTAATTTCTCGAAGACCAATCCGCAATCGCGGCAACGTCCAGGAACCGGCAGCGCCACGAGGCAAAAGGGCGCGTCGGCGTCAGCATGAACAACGGCACTCGAGTCAGCTGCCCGCACGCTCGCGCGGGCGTGACGCCATCGAAGTGACCTTGGCCCTTCCATGTTCCAAGACGAACTGGGCGTCTTCCGCTCGATGAGCGATTTCTTCCAGGACGCGTTTGGTTCTTGCATCGCCCGTCCCCGCAATTGCCTTGAGGGCGAGATCGCGAATGATGAGCAACTGGAGGGCGACCTTAGCCTCTTTGGTCATTATCGGTTCCTGTCTTTGAATGGCTAAGGGGCACGCCACGGGGAGACGGCCCGTCACGCGTCCAGAACGACACGCACTTTCCGCGCTAGGTCGTTCAAGGAATACGGTTTTTGGAGGAAGTGGGTTCCTGCATCGACGACGCCGTTGTGGACGATGGCGTTGCGGGTGTAGCCGGTCGAGTACAGGACCTTAAGTTTCGGACGATGGTGCACGGCCTGGTCGGCCAATTCTCGACCGGTCATTCCGGGCATTACGACATCCGTGAACAGCATGGCCACGTCCGGATTTGCCTGCAGCTGTTCGAGGGCGCGGTGCCCGTCAGATGCTTCTAGAACGGCATAACCGAGCTCCTTGAGCGCCTCCACTGCGAAACTCCGGACGCGCTCTTCGTCCTCCACGACCAAGATCGTCTCGTTTCCGCCGCTCGGCGCCAGTTCCGCCCGCGAACGACCTGTTGAGGCCGCCGCGCCCACCTGGCGCGGCAGATAGAGTTTCACGGTCGTACCGTGACTGACTTCGCTATAGATCTTGACGTGACCGCCCGACTGCTTGGCAAATCCGTAGACCTGGCTCATCCCGAGCCCGGTGCCCTTCCCCACAGCCTTGGTGGTAAAAAACGGGTCGAATACCTTGGTCAACACCTCCGCCGACATGCCGTGCCCGGTGTCGGTCACGGCTACGAGCACGTACTGCCCCACGGCCATGTCGTTGTCGCCGGCGTACGCCTCGTCCACGAATGCGTTGCTTGTCTCGATGGTGAGGTTCCCGCCTTCGGGCATGGCGTCCCTGGCGTTCACGGCCAGGTTGAGGATGACGTTCTCGAGTTGGCTGGGATCGGCCTTGGCGTTCCATAGGCCCGCGGACAGCACGGTCTCGACATGGATGGTTTCGCCGAGCGTCCGGGCCAGTAGGTCGCTCATGCCGGCGGTCAGCTTGTTGACGTCGAGCGCTACCGGTTCGAGCGGACTCTGCCGCGAAAACTGCAAGAGGCGCTGTGTCAGGGCGGCGGCACGATAGGCACTGTCGAGCGCCCCCTCAATGAACTTGTCGACGTCCAGGTCCCCGCGCGTGAGCCGCCTCTGCGTCAGGTTCAACGCGCCGATCACGCTTGCCAGCATGTTGTTGAAGTCGTGGGCGATGCCGCCGGTGAGTTGGCCGATGGCCTCCATCTTCTGGGCCTGCCTCAGAGCCTCTTCCGCTTGCATCCGGCTGGTGACCTCGTCAGTGACGCGTTGCTCAAGCGCTTCGTTCAGCCGCGCTAGTTCAGCATTCGCCTCGTCGGCGCGCCGACGGGCTTCAAGCAGCTCGCGTTCGTAGCGTCGACGGTCGATCGCTTTGAACACGGTAACGCGAATGAACGCCGGCGTGTCGTCGGCGGCCTCCCGCTGGACCGCATTGACCAGCACCGGCAGCGGCCCTGTTTCCGTAACGATGTCGAGGGCGACTTCATCGAAGAAGCCCTGCATCTTGAGAAGAGGCGCGAAATGCGTCTCGAAATAGATCTTGCCGGCAATGGTCAGCAGATCCGGAAATCGCTTGCCGACGAGGCTGGCCGCCTCGACGCCGAGCCAACGTCCGAAGGTGCGGTTGCAGCGATGGATACGAGCGTCCGGAGCGAGCGACAGGTAACCGCACGGCGCGTTCTCGAACAGATCCTCGAGGTCGTCATGCTCGACCTCGATCGAAAAAGGGTCCGGCAACTAGAGATACGCCTTGATGGCCGCGATGGTCTCGTCAGGAGCGCTGAGGTTTGGGCAGTGGCCTGTCGCCTTGAGGATAGCGAGCTTGCTATCCGGGAGGTGCTCGTGGACGTAACGGCCAACTTCTACCGGCGCAATGACGTCTTCGGAGCACTGCAGGATCAGCGAGGGCGTGCGCAGGCGAGCGAGGTCCTCGCGGTTGTCCGAGAGAAACGTCGCCTTGGCGAACCGCTTCGCGATATCGGGATCGGTCCTGCAGAAACTATTGGTCAGTTCCTGACCCAGTTCGGGCCGGTCGGGATTTCCCATGATGACCGGTGCCATCGCCTCGGACCAACCCATGTGGTTCGCATCCAGGAACTCTAGGAGTTCGTTGATCTGCGGCTCCGAAAACCCGCCGACATAGTCCACATCGTTGATGTAGCGCGGGGACGGACCGACCAGGACAAGGTTGGAGAACCGCTCCGGCTCCTTGATCGCTGCCAGGATACCGATCATGGCGCTGACGGAATGCCCGACGAAGACCACACGCTCCAAGTCGAGTGCCCGGCAAATCTCGAGCACATCGTCGGCGTAACCATCGAGGGTCGAATACTTGGCTGGATCGTAGGCGCTGAGATCGGACGAACCGGCGCCTATGTGGTCGAACAGCACGACTTGGTACTCGCGCTCGAAGGCCGGCGCCACAAACCGCCACATGTTCTGATCGCAGCCAAAGCCGTGGGCGAATAGCATCGGCGTGCTGCCGCGCCCCGATACGTTGACGTTGAAACGTCGAGCTGCGTCGTCACGATTCATGATGTCCCCCGGACCAACGGTCTCAACCCCGGCATAGGCCCTTTGTTCCATTCGCTGTGACTATTTGTGCCAAACGTTGCCCCATGCGTCGCCTAGCCAGAGGCCGCGATAGCCTATGGGTACGACGCGGCAGCGGCATTGCGGTCTTCCCGCCTGTGACGCTATCGATCCTCAACTATGGATACGACGGTCAATCACAGCATGCTCGTAGTCTAGGTCGCCGGTGTGGCGGTGCGGTCCTAGTGAAGCCAGGCGCCTATGGACTCTGCCCCGCCGAGGGTTGACACTCCCTGCTGGTAAGGGAGGCGCTGATGGCCGAGGATCTGACGCCGACCCATTATGGACGCTCCGACATCGTTGAGCGCATTCTGGCCGCACTTCCGTCCGACACCGATCAAGCCGCCTTGAAGCCGCAGGACCTGTTTGCCTTCGACCAGTTGCATGGGCGGGAGCTGCTTGCGACCCGCGACCATGTCGACCGGCTAGCGCCCCGGGCGGGCGAGACGATCCTCGACATCGGCAGCGGGATCGGAGGGCCGGCCCGCTTCATCGCTGCCAACCACGACGTTTCCGTACAAGGCATCGACCTTTCGCCGCAGTTCATCGATGCGGCTCGGCGCCTCACGGCGAAAACCGGCCAGGCAGAGCGCGTGAGCTTTGTCGAGGCGAGCGCGGAGCACATGCCATTCGAGGACGAGAGCTTCGATGGCGCCGTCTGTCTGTATGTCGGCATGAACCTTCCCGACAAACCCGCCGTGCTGCGCGAGGCCCGGCGCGTGCTCCGCCCAGGCGGACGGCTGATCTGGAGCGAGGCACTCGAGACCGGCCACGGCCCCCTGCCGTTTCCGCTGCCCTGGGCAAGCGCACCGGACGCCAGCCACACCTCGACCCGCCCGCAGCTGGAAGCGGCCATCTCGTCGGCAGGGCTCGAGATCCTCGCCGCGGTCGACGAAACCCCGCTCATCCTCGAGCTCGCCCGCGCCGCCATGCAGGCCGGTCGTGCGCCCGACCCCGGCATACGGGTCGCCAACGAGACCGTGCTCGGCCCCGATTTCCTGCTGCATCGAAAGAATTATGTCGGAGGCCTGATGACCGGCGCATTGCTGAGCATGGTCTACGAGTTGCGTAGACCCTAGTCGGCTTTCCGTCTTGATTTTTCATCGGCGGTACGCTTTGCGCCGCCCGGCCAACAAACCGGGCACGGACCTGCTCCCCGGTACTTGTGGCCACGGCTACAGGTCTTCCACCCATTCACAGATTTTGCTTCTTTGGTCATTGGCACCTCCGCCGAGACCAACCCAGGTGGCTGCTGGATGTTCCATTATAAGGGTGACCAGACGTGCGGCGGCTTCGGGTCAACCACTCCTGTCATCAGCGCAGGGAAGGCCGATAAACAAGCTCCTGGGTACGACCATCTAACGTTCGGGCCTCCAGCAGTTCGAGATCGAAGTCTCTGGCGCGATGGAAAAGCGGTTCCGTTCCGGATTGGCCGGTTAGCGCGGGAAAAACCGTCACCTGAAGCCGATCGACAAGACCGGCGGCCAGCAAAGAGCGGTTGAGGGACAAGCTGCCATGTGTCCGCAGTGGGACGTCGGACTCCTTCTTGAGACGGGCGACCACGTCGACGCCGTCACCCGCCTCCAAGGTAGCATCCGGCCAGTCCAGCGGCCCCTTCAGGGTGCTTGACACGACCGTGGTCGGCAGGCTGACCATGCTGTTGACCCATGGGTCGAACACGTCCGAACCCGGATCAGTCGACGACCGCATATTCACGAATTCGCGGTAGGTTTTGGCGCCAAGCACCAGACGCTGCTTCTGGCTGTAGAGGGCAAGACGATGGGCCAAGAGATCGGGCCCCTGCTTATCCCAGTAACCACCCCAGCCGCCGCCACTCACGCTTCCGAAACCATCTAAGCTGCAAAACATGTCGGCAGTCAAAATCGCGCTCATGAGCACCTCCTTTTGTGCATTGAATGCGTCGAGCTCGACCTGGTTCATCCGTTTCGGAAAGAGCAAGAGGAGCCGCTTCGGGGTACCCCGTCACTCTGTGCGACGGCACGCGTTGGGCCAAGACCGTGAGAATTGAAAAGGCCCCGCTTGTGCAGGGCCTTTTGCGAGCGCTCCGGGGGCGCGGGGCTCGCGTATGAACCCCGTTATAGCCCGGGGCTCGTTGCACCAATAACTGCAACCGTCTGGTTTGGTCCTACCCACTAGCTGAGGAAGCCGGTGCGGGCCTACCTGTGTTGGGTCGTTATCCGAGATCGATCCATGCCGGCGCGTGATCGCTTGGTTTTTCCCAGCCCCGTGTATGCGCGTCGACTCCGGCGTCGGTCAGGAGCTCGGCCCCCTTGTCGTTCACCAAGAGGTGGTCCATGCGAAGGCCGGAGCTCTTATCGTAGCCGCCGCGGAACGAGAAATTCCAGTAGGTGTAGACGCCCTTCTCGGGATGCACGCGCCGCACAGCATCCAGCCAACCGTCTTCAAGCATTTCCTGGTAAGCGGCCCGGCTTTGCGGGAAAAAGACAGCGTCACCGACCCAGCGGTTTGGCGCCACCGCGTCGATCGGCGTCGGGACGACATTGTAGTCGCCGCAAAGGACGACCGGCTTCCCCTCGTCCCTGAGCGTCTGGGCGTAATTGATCAGGCGCTCAAACCAGCGGAGCTTGTAATCGAACTTGGGGCCAGGCGCTGGATTGCCGTTCGGCAGATAAAGGCAACCTACGATGATCCCGCCCACCTCGGCTTCGATGTACCTGCTGTGCGTATCATCAGGATCGCCGGGCAGTCCGCGCCGCCGCTCCGAGATGAAGTCCTTCCGCGAGAGGATCGCCACGCCATTGTAGGATTTCTGTCCATGCCAAATCGAAGAAAAGCCGGCCTCCTCCGGAAACTTTTCGTCGGACGTCTTGAGTTCTTGCAAGCACACGACGTCACTGGTCGTTTCGCCCAGCCAACGAAGGAGCACCGGCAGGCGCCCGTTGACGCCGTTGACGTTGAACGTCGCGATGCGGGTCACGAGGGAATTCCCTCACGCTGCCAGAGCTTCGGGAGCGGTCCCTCTTCGCCGTAGAGCGGATCTCGGGATGGCAGGGCAACCGCCCGAAGACGGAGCGCGCAGTTCGTGCACAAGCGCTGGTCGGTGAACTCGTCATAGTCCTCCTGTCCCCTTGGATAAGCGCCGACTACCCAGAAGTCCCAGCTGTCCCGGATGCGCCGATGCCCGGTGCCTGCCGGAAGCACGATTACGTCGCCCTTTTCGACGTCGAGGACACGACCGCCCTCCCCTCCCAGCACAAGCGTTGCCGAACCTTCAGCGACGCCCAACACCTCGTGGGCGTTGGAATGAAAATGGTGATAGCCGTAGATGCCGAGCGCCCATTCACCACCCCAGTGGTTGCGGCGGAACACGTCCTTGAAGAACTTCTCCAGGTCATCGCCTGTCGCCACCCCCTTGTACAGGACCACCGGAAGATCGCTGTTCGGTATCCGACCGTTCGGAGCCAGGGTGAACTGGACCGGCGATACCCTTTTCGGCTTGGGCGCATCGAACATGGCACTGCTCCTTCCCGGCAAGCTCTCGACGTTCTCGAGGTTCGCGGCAGAGAAAGCCGGAGCAATGCCCCGGCTTTCTACTCGACGTTAGAGGCTGTCACGCCGCCTTCGGGTTGGCCTGGGCTTCGCCGAGCTGCGTCAGCTTCTCGTCCGTGGCAAGCTCTTCGCTGAGGGTCGCGTCGAACAGCTTCACCGCTTCGTTCAGTCCAAGCTGCTGCGCCCAGCTCTTCAGAGTGCCGTAGCGGGCGATCTCATAGTGTTCGACGGCTTGTGCGGACGACACGAGGCCGGCATCCAGCGCCGACGTATCCTTGAAATCTTCCATGATCGACTTGCCTTCCTCGAGGATGCCGAGGATGGCATCGCACGTTTTTCCACGGGCGGGTTTGCCGATCAGTTCAAAGACCTGCTCGAGGCGATCGATGTGGCCCTCGCTCTCTTCCAGATGCTGCTGGAAGCCCGCAGCCAGTTCCTGTGACTGGGCGGCCTTCGCCATCTTCGGGAGGGCTTTCACGATCTGTTTTTCGGCGTAGTAGATGTCTTTGAGGGTATCGAGGAAGAGGTCGTCGAGAGTCTTGTCGGCGGTAGCCATGGGAGTCTCCGGGGTTGTTCTGCCCACGAAACGGCGACTGCTGGCCGAAGTTCCGCCGGCTGACTACCCGCCAGGGCTACTTGTGCGGTCGCGTTTTTTCAGCAGGTCTTTTTTGGTGGAGCGAGCGGAAGCCGCCAGAATCTGCCGCAGGGCTTCTTTGTCGCGCTTCAGTCAAAGGCCAAGAGCTTCAACATGACCGGCGCGATAAGGCCAAGCGGGGTCTTCTCCTCGCCGATGATCGAAAATCCCACCATCTGGTAGAACGCGACCGCACTTTCCCCTGCCACGACGCGTATGCCCGAGGCCTGACGAGAGACCAACTCGCGTTCGATCGCGGTAAGCAGCAGCCGACCGACGCCTTTGCGCCAGTGAGGCGGATCGACGAACATTCCATCGAGCTCGGCGAACTCGTTTCCTGCCAGCATGAAGGACGCGAAACCTACGGGGACCAGATCGATCTCGGCCACGAGGACGTGGCCATTCTCGACGAGCTGGCTGTCTACTCGCAGGTAAGCGGGCTCTTCCATCAAGGTTCGAAGCACTTCGCCCGTTTCGACCGCCAAGGAAGCTCGACGCATCACTCCATCGAGAGCTGGACGGTCGGCCATTCTCGCACGGCGAACACTGGGGCGATCATTCGGCATGGGTGCACTGTCCAAGCAACATCGGTCTGGTCAAACGCAGGCTGGGCAACCTGGCCCGAGGGTGAGGACAAAGAACTTCCGGGTGGCGGCACCCGGCGGTCACCAGCGAAGCCCGCGCCCGGCCTTCCATGCCGAAAAACGGGTGGCGTCCCCGTCTGCCAGGCAATCAACCGATACCGCCTCGAGGGCCGCAAACCCAACCCCCGAAAAGAAGATCTCGGGAATCCGGTATGGCGCAACGCCGTCTGCTTCCAGCGACAGGTCGCATTCGGCGAGCCGCACGAACCGGGAGGCCAACAGGTTCTCGAAGGAGCTTTCGCTCCACGGTTCGCAATGGCCAGCCACGTCATCGACGGTCACCACCAGCCTTCGCAGAAGATCATGGCGGACTGGCCTGCTTATCTCGGCATTTCCGCAAATCCGTAGTTCCTCGAGTTGCGGCGCGATGTCGAAGACGTGGGTGATGTCGCCCAGGCGCCCGTGGTAGCCGTGACCGTTGAAGAGCAGTTCCATGTCTCCCAAGATCAGCCGCTTGAGCGCCGGCAACGTCGCCCCCTTCAAGGCGGCCACCGCGCCGGAGAAATCGTATGGAGGGGGGTGATCGGTCCCGATGTAGTCGTGCGAGGTGCCGATCATCAGGTTCTCGACGGCCTCTGCAAACGGACTTGCAACGAAGGCGGCGACGAGCTCGCCCTGCTCCGGTCCTTCCACGAAGAGCACTGACTTGGGAGCCTCTGGCCACCTCTCGATCACCAGGCGTCCGCGATCGGAATCCGGCGGCAACCCTATCCACAGTTCGCTACCCGAAATTGAGCAGCGCCGGAAATCCAAATCCATCAAAATCACCTGCCCTGATGCCAGGCGCTTTTCTGGCCCTAGTTCCTTACGCAAAATCGAACTCGATTGAGGACAGGGCGCTCAGGGAAAGTCCCATGAACTTTATGGAGCCACCGTCGAAGTCGAGTTGCACGTTCGACCCCGTCTGGACCACGTCGATATCGTCCATCGACGAGACGTTCTCGTGGATGATGCGGACGGTGTCGTTTGAGCCGACCCCGTACAGGAAATCCATCCGTCCGCCCCAGGTGATGAAGGTGTCCTCGCCTTCATTCATGAACACGGTGTCGTCACCTATGCTGCCGTAGATGGTGTTCTCGCCGGTACCGCCATTTGCCGTGGCGCCGTTCCAGACGGTACCAAATCCGCTCGCGTTAGTGGCTAGCAGGTATAGGTGGTCGTCGTTGGCCTCCCCGTAGATCGTGTTGGTCCCGGTGATGATATCGTTTCCGGTTCCTCCGTATGCGATGCCGCCCGAGACACGAATGGTGTCGTTCCCCTCTTCGCCGTAAACGTTGGTCTGGTAACCGGAGGCGATAATGTCGTCATCCCCGCCCCCTCCCCACACGCCGGGCGTGGAGGAAAAACGGAATACATCGCCGTAGTCGCTTCCGCGGAAGGTGAATTTCCCGGTGAATGTATCGCCGCCAGCATCGCCGCCCGACGCCATGAACGTGTTTCCCGACTGCGTTATCTCTACCGCGCCCTCTGACGTCAGGTAGCTCACGAGCGAGTATCCGCTGGAGGTGTTTTCGAAGGTGTCTCCACCCGCTCCACCGATCAGGGTAACGGCGGAGGCGGTCTTGAGGATGTCCGCCCCCGCGCCGCCATCCAGAATGGATCCGGTGGCGGATTGCAAAGCTATCAACGTGTCTCCCTCTCCGTCGCCGTTCAATACGACGTTGGCGCCACCGGCGGTCAGCGTGTCGATGTCACTGCCGCCATGGCCTATTCCCTTCCACACAGTGAGGTGTCGTTCCCGCCCTCGCCCCGGATGACATCATATCCGGCACCCCATCCACCATCGATGATGTCATTCAGGGCAGACCCAGTGATGCTGTCCGCGTGGGCGCTACCGCGCACTTCCAGAACACGGCCCTCTAGCGTGTCGGTCTTGACCACGCCATCCACCATGGCGGTGGCAAGTCCCGTTGCGAGGTTGATCGATGTGGCGCCGGTCGCGGTCGAATAATCCAGCCTCCCGCCGGTGGAACTGAACCTCAGGATATCCGCGCCGCCCGATAGCACCATTGTATCGAAATCGGTGCCGCCCCGGAGGTCGTCGTTATAGATGCTGCCGGTGAGCTTGTCGTTCCCGACACCCCCCTTCAGTATGCCGGCATGCCCCAACTGAAGGCTGTCGCTATACTCGGATCCGACAATTTCGATCAGGGCGTTCCATGCCACCAAGGCAAGCTTGTCTCCCTGGGCGTGGCCACCGGTGCCGGAGTAGGTCTTCGTCCCGTAGTTCAAATTGAATGTGACACTGACGCCGGCATTCGACGCGGAGTAGTCGAGGACGGCATCGTCGGGATCGGACATGTAGTCGGCGGAAACGTGACTGATATAGGTGTCTCGACCCAACCCGCCATCGAATGACACCATCCGGGAACCGCCGAGAAAGGTGTCCTCGCCTGATCCAGCCTTGAATATCTCGAAATTCGTCAGGGTGATCCCGTCAATGAAGGGCACCGGCATGCCGAAGTCGTATGTCCTGCTTCCGCCAAACGCCGAGAAATCCGCGGTATCTACGCCGGCGCCACCATCGATGTTGATCGCTCCGGCCTGGCCGCCTGCGACGAACCTTACGGTCGTGGAGGAATTTCCGAGATGCCAGTTTTCGATGCCGTCAAGGTTTGTCCATGGGAGCCTGCCGTTCCAGTAGCCGTTCACTGCCGTCATGCTGAGTTCGGTGAAACTCGAGTAGGAAATGGAAGCGCTGTTGTCGCCGCCCCCGATGAAGTTGACCGTGCCTATGCCGAAGGTCGACGCCAGGGCATTCGGGTTTTCCAGGACGATGCTGCTGCCCGACCCGCCTTCCAGTATTTCTACCCCGCCTGCCAACACTGAGGAGGAACCTGTCGTGATGGCGAAAAGATTTCCACTCGGTGCACTGGCGAATTCCGCTTTCGCGGCAGCTATCGCCGCCGCGGCGAAATTGAAATGGGCAGATCCGAGCGACCTTACCGTATCGATGCCCGCATCGCCGTAGATGACATCCCGGATCAGGTCACCGTCATCGATGATGAAGATATCGTTGTCGGCTCCCCCGTAAAGCACGTCGCTGCCTTCACCGACGAATAACGTGTCGTTGCCAGCATCGCCGTACAACAGGTCGTTGCCACCCATGCCCCAGATGCGATCATCCCCACCCAGACCGTGGATCGTCTCGCCGAGCGAGGTACCCGTGAGGAAGTCCACGGCGGACGTTCCGTCGATCTCCGGGACATCCAAGACCGCGATCGGGACGTTGAACAACGATGTCAGCCCGTCCCGATCGGTCGCCTGGACCAAGACAGTCATCGAAGACATCGTCTCGTAGTCAAGCGAGACGTTGGCCCTCAAGCTGAGGTGCCCGAGTAGGTTCCCTGCCGACGAGATCGTGGACATCTGGAACAGCGAGGTATGGCTCATCAATTTGTAGGAGGACATGTTGTTGTCCGGATCGGTGGCCAGCAACAAGCCAAGGACCGTGTTGGCCGGGCTGTTCTCGCGGATCGTCCCGTTGCCCGAGTGCCAGGCCAAGCTCGTCGGAGCCTCGTTGACGTTCGTGACGACGAAGTTCAGGGCCTCGGACGTGCTCAAACCCGTCCTGTCCGTGGCGACGACCTGAACGTTGCCCACTCCCTGAGCTAGCCAGGTTTCGTAGTCGATGGGTGCCGCGGTGGAAATGACGCCAGTCGAGCTGATGGCGAACAGGTGCGCCGCCGATCCCGCCAAAGACCAGGTAATGCCCTGCGATGACGTCTCCGGGTCGTGCCCCGTGGCAGTTCCCAGGTAATGTCCGACCTTGTTTTCCGGCACGGATACGTTGGGGACGTTGATCGTTGGTGCCGTGTTCCGGACATCCAGGAAGAGATTGGTCGACGCGGTCGCGCCATAGCTGTCCGTCACAACGACCTTCACCACATAGTGGCTGGCCATGAACGCGGCGCCATCGTGAGCACCTAGGCCGGAATACTCCGACCAATCGAGGTCCATCGCATGCTGTGCCCTGACGACATTTCCGTCGAGGTAGAAGTACGCCATGCTGTCCGGATGCAAGGAAAGGGTGAGGATATCTTCTACGTTGCCGTCTATCCCCTTTACGGTAGCGACTGCGGAACCTGCCATGAATTCCGTGCCCTCGGCGAAACTTCCGCCCGACACGAGCTCGACGCCGCTAGGCCCGACATTCATGATGTTGGAGCCGGTGAAATCCTCGCCATCCAACTTGAAAAGCTCGACGTTCTGAACGACGTGGATGCGCGGGTCCGTGCCCGAATCCCGCAAGGCAAAAAAGTAGGTGTTATTCTGGTAGATGATCTCGTAATCCGCCCAGGCAAATTCGTCGACGAGCATGTCGACGCCTGCGCCGCCATCAATCCAGTTGACGCCCCCGCCCGGCGTGACTTTGTCGTCTCCACCCTTGAAGCCAAAGCTGTCGTTGCCGTCCGACCCGATGACGAAATCACCGAATGCCGTGCCGCTGTAGGCAGTGGTATCGGCATCCGGGTTGTCTCCGAGGCTCATGGCGACAGCCGCGTCGCGGGTAGCTTGAAGGTAGAAGTCGACCCGACCGGTGCCTGATGACAACGTCTCTATCTCGTCGTCGTCCAGCCTACGATCGGACAGCAATGAAGAGAAGTCTGAGGGCTGGCCACCGGTGGCCGCCACGTTGCCGTTGAACGTCCACTGTTCCTCGCGCAAGTCGGCGAAGATCACGTCTAGGGTTTCATCGAAGAATATCGTCCCCACCGATCCGCCCGTGACGCCGTGGTTCGCCTGCAGTGCCGAGTAACGCACTGCCAACTCTACCCACCAGGACAGGTCGACGTTGCCCATGGCTTTGCCCAAGTCTTGCATGTCATCGACCAAGCTAGCGGCGGCTTTGCTGCCGAATGGATTGTTAGCACCGGGGAGGACGGTCGATGCGATCATGTCCTTCATAACGCCGCTGGCCGAGTTGCCGTTGGCTCCGACGATCCCGACCGCTTGCGCAGTCGCATCGATCGACAGCTGGCTAAAGACCGCGTTCGCCGCGTGGGTCCAATCGCCCGATGCCCCTTCGGATTCTCGAGCCAACAAGGCCAGGACAAGTAGGGACTGAAGGTGTGCGGAGTTTTCGTCCAAGGGAGTGCCCATTTGGACGTTGTCTACGTCAGGGTCTCCGAACCTTATTTTTGCGGCAACGTCGTTGGCCAACGCGAACTTGGTTTCAGTGCCTTGACCGAATCCCGACCCACTCCGGCCAGCAAAAACCTTTTCAGCGATTGCGGCGTCGTATAGAAAATGGCCGGGCGTTATCTTGTCTTTCGTGTCAAAAACCGCAGACCCGTAAGAGGTATAATCGAACAGCACGGCATCGGCATTCTTGAAGTAAGAAACGTATCCCGCCAGCGATCCCCCGAGAGAGTGTCCCGTGACAGTTATCGGAACGCCCGGATGTGCACTCTGCACATGGTTGAAGAAATCAAGAGCGAGCAGTGCCTGATCAGGGGTTGAGCCATACGCCATGGCGGTAACCCTGTACCCGTCTGGACCGAGCCATGCCTTGACACCATCAACGACCTCCCAGAAGAGGTTGTCAGAACCCCGGTAGGATATCACGATCTCACCATCGATCAGGTAAGCGGTCGCGTAAAAGTCCGCTAGCTGAATGTCTGCGTTAGGTAGGTCATCGGCAGTTGCAATCAGCGTACCGCCGGCCACTGCCGAACCCTTCGCGATCCCAAGTCCAACTCCTGGACCGGGCATACCTGCATTATATCCGCGGTTATAGGAATCGAGGGCTAGCGCGGCAAACTGAATTTCATCGAGCGCCATTACCTGAACTCTTCCTGTTTGAAGTTGTACTTGCCCGCGACCAGAACATGTGCGTCGTACGGAACTTGAACCGGTCTTAGGCCCGCGCTGATTACGCTGCTCGGAACCTGCCCTTCCGAGATGGGGTCGCTTGTCTTCTCGAAGGCCATGCTGACGAACCGGTAGCCGTTTCGGTTTTCGTCGGCGGTAAAGACAGCGATCGCAGTGTCGTAATCGCCACCGCCCGGGAAACGGATCGTCTTGGGAAAGGTCTCGAGATCACATCGCTCGATATTCACGAAACTGTCTCTCTGCGCCTCTGCGCCTTCACTGCGAACTGTGCATTGGGACTCGACCAGGAAACCGTAGTTTCCGTTGTCATTGCTGAGGGACATCAGCACATAGATTGGTTCCCCGCCGGGCACATCAATCCTGATGGCCTCCCCCCGAGAGGCGATCCGCCACGCTCCGGTTCGCCCTATTTGCGGCTGATAGATCCACTGGAGTTGGAACTCCTGAACGGCGGAGCCCGAGCGCTCGACACCGTCCACGAGTATCGTGGCCGTGGCTTTGAGTTTGATGGTCTCGCCACGTGCCCACAGCGACAGGCCCAAGTATCCACCGACGATCGCGACGGCTGCGAACACCCCCAGTATGGTCAGGATGCGCTTCATCGTGCTGCTCCCGCAAATTCTCGAGAACGGCACACCTCTACCAACCAACAAGACATCTAGACCCCAAAACGAATCGAATACACGAAACCAGTATCGTGCATTCGAAACAATGGGGAGGGTTTCGTGTATTCGATAGTTAATTCGCATGCACGATACGTCCGTTGACGACTCTCGCGCTCCAATGCACTGCTTCGACATGGGCAGACCGAAGCAGTTTGACGAACGCATCCAGCTAACGCTGGTAGAGGGCACGACCGCCCGGATCGACGCCTTGCTCGGCGAGGACGAATACCGCCTCGATTTCATCAGGTCGGCGATCGAGGTCGAGATCGAGCGTCGCCGCGCCCCCCGGACGGGAGGCAAAAAGAAAAGCCGGTTGGCCGATATATTTGTGCCGGATAAGCCGCGTTCGCGCTAACGCCCAGCCGGAGGCACGTTCACCCGCGCCCGCATCGCTATCGCACAGGAGGCCCTTCGAGCCTTCACTATAATGGGGGCCTTGGGGTGCAAGTTTAGGCCGCGCCGGAACGCTACTGGCAGGGGAACGGGCACATTGCGCCTTCGCACAGCAGCTTGTCAGATGACCGCCTCTCCGACACGGGAAAAGACCGAACATGGCCCGACTGATCGTCAGCAACTTCATCACTATCGACGGCCTCTACACCGGGCCGAACGGCGACATGGGAGCGCTGTTCGCACATCAGCACCCGGACTATTCGGGCGATGACAGTTTCGACCACTTCAACGCGGAGATGCTGCGGAGCGCAGGGCACCTCCTGCTTTCGCACACGGCGTTCCAGGGCAACAAGGATTACTGGACCGGCGTGCGCGGCAACCCCGAGTTCACGGCGGTCCGGCAGGAGTATGCCGACTTGATCGCGAACGTGCCGAAGCTGGTCATCTCCGACCGGATGACGCATGCCGACTTGTCACCCTGGGACAATACCCGCATCATCAGCCGAGCCGATGCGGTGCGCGAGATTTCGGCACTCAAGTCGGCCAGCGACGGGGACATACTCGTAATTCTCAGCCGCCTGATGTGGCAGGACCTAATGGCCAACGGGCTGGTCGACGAGCTTCATCTCACAATATTCCCGCTGATCGGTGGTACCGGAACACCGATGTTCGAAACCCGCCCGACAGTGCCCCTGAAATTGCTGCGAACACGCACCTGGCCAGGCTCCGGTAATGTGCTCACTGTCTACGGCACAGGGGAATAGGCGAACTTTTGCGGCGCTTGATTTGGGCCAGAAGCGGCGCTTCGTTGAGTTCGTCTCGCGCGAATGCCAGACGCCAAAACCGACCAGTCCTGGCCTCATGCTTCTCGAAGAGAGCGTTCGCCCCGATTTACCCGCGATCAAACTCCAGATGGCGTGGGCTTGCCCACGACCGGAGGTGACGGGAGGAGCCGCTTGACGAAGGCCAGCGTGACAGGCGTCGGTTGGGCCAGCGATCGACCTAGCGTCTTACCATCACGCCCACACCTGCATCGCTGTCTACGAAGACGGCCCCTGCCCCTTCGAGCGCGGCCTGCACCTTTTCCACTGTCCCCGCCTTTACCCCGGCTTCCCCGGCCTCGAAGGTCGTCAGGGTCTTGCGGCTGATGCCCGCCAAGGTCGCCATATCCTGCTGGCTCATGTTCAGCATGGCACGGGCCCCGCGGGCCTGGGCAGCAGTGATCGTCATGGCAGGAACCTCATGGAATCAGCGGCAACCAGCCGTTAACCATGTCTAGCAGGTTTTACCCCGTTTGCGTAAATCCATCTTGCGCTACGGTCGAAGCCGTCCTATCTCGATCCTCACACGAACGGCACGCCCTTCGTGACCTGCGGCGCCGCCACCGGCGTCCGTTTCCCGCGTAGCGACGGTTTCCGTCTGCAACTTGCGCGTCGGCGAAGTCATAGCAATCCAGTCCACCGCTCCGGAAACACCCGTTCCGGACAAGGAGAACTCTTGGCCTACGCCTCCCCTTCCACCGCCGCCCCTGCTCCCACCATGTCGCCGCGCGACCACCGCCACACCCGCCACATCAAGCGCAACGTGAAGTTGCATGACCAGATCCGCGACCTGGTCTCCGCCAACGCCGCCTGCCGCTACATCGGCGGCAATTCCGCGGTCGAGGCGATCGCCGCCCGTCTCGGCTTCCAACCGCACGACCTCGCCATTGTCGACATTCGTCTCGGTCGTCGCCTCGTCACCCTCGTCTGCGTGCCACACCGGATCTGGGACCAGCCCTTCCCTTCCGCCAAGGCCATCGACCTCCGTCACCAGGCACGCCAGGCAGGCTATGCGGCGATCCTCGTTCCCCAGGCCGTCGTCGAGCGTGAGCCTCGCCTCGGCAATTCCCAGCTGCTCGCCCGAACCGCCAGCATCAAGGTCGATGCCACCTCGCGGATGGCCGTCCTGGCCCATCTGATTGACAACGGGGCGTCGTGCCTCTCGGAGCTCGCCGACCTGGTGCGCCACCGCGATCCGTTCGGCGCGGTCCTCCACCTCGTCACCACCGGCGCCATCGCCATCGACCTCGGCGAATGCATCACGCCCTACACGATGGCGGATATCGCCCGCCCGCGCGCCACGGCCAGCAACTAGGAAACCCGACATGACCATCTATTTCCCGAGCGGCGACGATCCCGTCGCCACGGCAGCCAGGTTGCGCGCTCTCGCCGACGACATCGAGCGCATGGCGATGTTCACACCGAACGCCGAACTGGACGACGCGCCCCTCCTCGACGATTGGGAATTCGCGATGCGCGCGGTTCCCATCCTGGCCGGCAACGCGGTCGGTCACCCGATCCTCGGAAACCGCGAGGTCTGCACGTCCGAGATATTCGCCATCGACACGGAGTTCGGCTGGGTCCGCAGCCTGTCCCGCTTTTACCGCCTCGGCCAGTCCGGCGGGAACCAGGAGTACAACTGATGGCACGCGACAACTACGAGATGAGCGTCATGGTCGAGGACCTGATCGGCAGCACGCCGGCTTTTTCGAAGAGGACGAAGCCCAAGGGTGATCGCCCGACCGCCGGGGAGGTGCTGGTCGACCTGGCGCTGGACAAGGCCATCGACGAGGCGCTGCGCAGCCGTCTCGCCAATGGGTTGGTCCGTGCGTTCGTGGTCGAGGTCCCGGACCGCGGCTGGGTGCAGCCGGTGCTCGACGCCTTGGAGGACTTTTCCGAGGTCAAGCCCTACAAGATCGCGCGTCCGACCGTCCCGAACGCCCGGGACCGCGACGACGCCCGTCTGGCCGACAGCCTGGCCGGCGGGCGCATCGTGGCGGGGGTGTCGCCTGATCCGGACCGGGCCTTGCCGGAGCTCCTGCTGTCCGTCGCGGATGGCCGGGTCACCGTCATGCCGCCCGATGCAGCCATGGTCGTCGAGGTGATCAAGCGCGCCCAGGGAGGGCGTGTGCCGACCCGCGCGGCCGAGTTGGCGGTCGAGCTCCTGTCGTTCGAGGAGGTGACCTCCGTCATCGTCAACGGCGGCAAGGCCACGGAGTCCGTCGAGCGCCTCGAGGCGGCTATTGCCAAGAAGCTCAGAACCAGCCGCGGCAAGCTACTGCCGAAGCTGGAGGACGCGATCGAGTACGGCGCCGCGCGCAAGTGGGCCTTGGACCTACGGGATGACCTGGCAGACGTGCGTCGGGGGGTCATCGGCCTCGATCTCGTCGACCGTGGGGCGGTGCTCTTCGGCCCGCCAGGAACCGGCAAGACGCTCCTTGCCCAGATGCTGGGCGAGGCATGCGGAATTCCCACCGTGATCGCGAGCATGGCGGATTTCTTCGCCAACTCCAATGGCTACCTCGAGGGTGTCATCAAGGCACAGCGCAAGGTCTTCGCGGAGGCCAAGGCGAAAGCGCCGTGCGTCCTGATGCTCGATGAGCTCAATGCCATGCCCAGCGCCGACACGCTCGGCGACCGCAACAGGGATTACTGGATGCCGGTGATCCTCGATTTCTACACGTTGTTGGACGGCGCGATGTCCGATCGAGATGGCGTCATCGTCATCGGGGCCACCAACAGGATCCAGGACATAAATCCTGCCCTGCTGCGTCCCGGGCGCCTCGAACGGGCGATCCACGTCGGACCGCCCGACGCCGCCGGCATCGAACGGATCATGCGCCACCATCTGGCCGGCGACCTGGCCGACTCCGATCTCGGCATGCTGGCAATGTTCGACAATGCACGCCAGGCCACCGGCGCCATCGTCATGGAACAGGTCAGGGCCGCCCGCCGCACGGCCCGGCGGGCCGGTCGGCCAATCCGCGTCGAAGACCTCGCGGGGCAGATCCTCGCGGAGGAAACGCGCAGCCATAGCGATATCCGGCGGGCAGCGCTGCACGAAGCCGGTCACGCGCTGGCCGGCTTGTTGGGCGGGACCGGCGAGCTGGCATCGGTCAACATCATGCCGATGGACGACTCGGGCGGCGCGACCCAGTTCCACGAGAAAGAGGAATTCTTCCGCACCCGTTCAGGATACGAGGCCCGCGCGATCATGCTGTTGTCGGGACGGGCCGCCGAGGAGGTCGCCATGGGTGAACCTTCGCAAGGTGCCGGAGGATCGCCCGAGTCCGATCTCGGGAGGGCGACCCATCTGGTGGTGTCTATGTTCGCGAGCGTTGGTCTGGGTGACAGCCTCACGTTCCGCGCGCATTCGGACACCGCGGTGGAGCTCATGGGCATCGACCCGACCTTCGCGAGGAAGATCGAGAAGGTGCTTTCCGATCTCTACGACCGGGCCCTGGACCTCCTTCGCTCGCACCGGAATTCGCTCGACGCGATCGCCGACGCGTTGGTCGATAAGCGCTTCCTGACCGGCGCGGAAGTGGAATCGGTGTTGGCGAAAACGGCAATCAAGGCCCCTCCGACATAGATCGGTGGCGGCTGGAAGCGGAACAAACCGGAACACGGTGTGGCGGCTCGGCAACACCTCTAGTCAGGGTTAACCGACTTCAAGGTCGACTTAAAATCGGATCGGAAATCACAAGCGATTGCAGTGACTTACAATCCCGCGTTGGCGTCGGCTCCCGGAGCGTCCGGGGGCTCCGGGAGTTTTTCGGGGCCGGACCTCGCGAAACGGGTTTTCGACTTCCAATCCCCGCATTGGTGGCATTGGCGGAAGGCCGTTCATGCCCTGCCTGTGCGCCGATCGGGAGCCCGGAAAATCGTACAGGGGGGACTTCACAAGCCCCTGGGCCTACCCTCATCTCCTGGACGCCGCCCCAAGGCGGGAACGAAAATGCCCAGGCCCCCGCGAGGGGATCTGGGCATCGAATAGCAACTCGGTCGCCGTTCTTCCTGGTAGTCGCGCGACGACCGAACACACAACGATGAACGTCATGTTCCCCGTACATGCGGCTTGCACCTGATGGTGTCAAGCCGAGTGACCGGGACGGCATGACGAAGGATGGATCATGCCTGAAAGCACCTTCACCTATTCCGACCTGCTCGACATCGTCGAAGGGTACCAGAACTGCATCATCAGCTTCCGCGGCCTTACCGGCAGCGCGGAAGAGTGGCGCGACATCGGCGGCCCGTTCGCCTTCAGCGCCGCGGCCAAGGTGGCCCTGGTGTTCGATTGCGCGAAGTTCTTGACCGCCGCCCACGCGCTGCACCCTGACGGTTATCCCGGTCTCCGGTCAGATATCGGCTGCCGCGAACTCGGCTGGCGCTTCTTCATGACGCGCCAGTGCCAGGGTCTCGGCTACGAAGGTCTCGTCGGCGGGGGCATCGGGCGCCGCCTGAACGAACTGGCCGAGAGTTTCGTGAACTTCGAGGTCGGCCTCGCCGAGGGCCAGATCGTCTTCTTCCCCTAGCACCGCACCCGGCTCTCGCGCCGGATCCAATGAGCTTGTCGCCGGTCCTGGCCGGCAAAATCACCCACGCACCCACGCCGTCCGACAGGGCCGGCATGGGGATGGAAAGGTCATGCCTATGATGCACTCCACCCGCCTGCCCCTGGCCCTGCCCGTCCGGGTTCGTGCCAAGGTCGATCCCGACACGCGCGAAGCCTGGCTCGAACGCGGAGGAATCTTCGCTCCCGTCTCCGGCCAGGTGCCCGACGCTTCGCCTGACGATGTGCCCCTCGACCGCTACTCGCATACCTGGCAGTCCCATGAACCCCATGAGGGCCGGCGGCCTCCGTCCAAGGGTGTCGCGAATTTCCGTGGTTCCATGCTCGACGGGTCGGGCCACGAGCTCGTGCTCGAGAGCACCCTCGAGAAGGCCGCCGCGGTCATCGGCGTGGCATTCCACAAGCGCCGTATCCGTTCGCAGGTGGGACCGGTGCCGTATGACGACGATGAAGGCAAGGTACGCCATAGCACCTTCGACTTCTCCTTCGGCACCGGGGACCACGAGGATGTCGCCATTGCCGTTAAGCCCGCGCGCAGGGTGGACAGTTCCGGCATCGCCGTGACCGTGGCCGCCATCCGCGAGCAGCGTCGCGACTTCGCGGGAAGGATCGAGATCTGGACCGAGAACGATCTGCCTCGCTTCGCCGAACACAATGCCGACCTCATCCTCCGTTGCCGCCGTGATCGCCGCGGCGCTGACATCGATGCGATGAGGGCCATTTGTGACGATTTGGCCGGCGGCGTCGAACTCGGCCATCTCGTCCGCCATTCGCCCCTCGCGGATGCGCGTGCATTCGTTGCCTTGATCAACCTGATCGACGAGGGCTTCCTGGTGATTCCTGCCCGTGAGCGCATCGGCCACCGCATCAAGCTCCGCCGGGCCGCATAGCCCTTCCACAATGCCACCCACCGACCAACGCGGCTCCTTGCCGCGTCCGGTCCCCCTTACCCTCAAGGATCCCGAATGACTTCGACCCTGCCTATTAGCGCCACGCCGAACGCGCCGTCGACCACCGCCGGCTTCAAGATGCGCATCGACAGCACTTCTGGTGTGCACATCGACGAGCACGACTACGTCAAGCACAGCAAGTCGGCCAACGGCTACCTTCTCCGCCGTCTCGACCTGCCCGACATCGTGCAGGAGTTCACCTTCGACGAGCTCGAGGCCCTACGCCTCGACGATCGTCTGTCGGTGACGGCGAACTACCACAGCAGCACCGCCGCCAGCGGTCGCCTGAACGCGCAGGGCACCTATTTCTCCGATCTACCGGATGCACGCCAGACCAAGTGGGCGGATCGCCTCGAGATCGTCGAGGACTTCATCAAGGCCGAAGCGGACGGCCACTACAGCCGCAGCGACAACTCCCTGCGCAAGTTCATCAAGGAGTGGTTCGCGACCAAGGTGGAGCTGGCCATGGGCCGCTTTGGCAAGACGCTCGACCTCGACAGCCCGCCGGGGCCGACCACGATCCGCACCTGGCTGAACCGCTTCGAGGCGTGTGGGCATGACCCTGCTGCCCTCATCGACGGCTACGGGCGCAGCGGTAACCGCGATGCCCGCCTCCAGCCCGCAGCCGCGGCGCTCATGGCGGTCTGGGTGGAGAAGTACAAGAGCAACCTCAAGCCTTCCATGTGCTCGCTGTACCGCGACATGAGGGCCGACTTCCGCGCCAAGTTGCCCGGGGCGTCGGTGCCTGCCCGCAACACCTTCGAGCGCGCGATCAAGAAGCTGGACCCGTTCCACGTGCTCGCCGCCCGCGAGGGCGAGGAGGTGGCGCGCCGCAAGCTCTATGCCGTGAGGGATCGCGTCGACGTCACCCGTCCTCTCCAGCGCGTGGAGATGGATGAACAGATGATTCCGCTGCAGGCCATGCTGGTCGAACGCGGCAAGTGGGACACCCTGCCCGAGAAGCTGAAGTCCGGCATCACCCACGATCGCTACTGGTGCTCGAAGATCATCGACACCTGGTCGCGCGTCGTCCTCGGCTTCGTCATTACCTCCGCGCCCTCGGCGGCAAGCGCCTTGGCGACATTGCGCATGGCCCTGCAGGACAAGACCCCGCTCGCCGCGGGGCTTGGGTGCCAGAGTCCCTGGAACATGTTCGGTCTGCCGGAGCTCATCGTCACCGATTCCGGCGCCAACTTCCGCTCCAGGCAGGTCCGCGCCGCCGTCCTCGACCTGGGCATCGCCATCATGATCGCCCCTGCGGGCCTGCCCCAGATGCGCGGCGTCGTGGAACGCAGCTTCCGGACCGACACCCAGTACTTCTATTCCCGTTTCCCGGGACGGACCTTCCAGGACGTCGTCGAGAAGGGCGAGTACGACTCCGAAGGCAACATCGTCGTCACCATCATGGAGCTGGCGAACATGATGGTGCGTTATTTCGTCGACATCTATCACAACACCCCGCACGCGGGCCTGGGCGGCGATACCCCGCTCAACCGCTGGAATGTCGGCGTGGAACGCTTCGGGGTGTTGCCGCCCCCGCCGCCCGACATCATGCGCCACATCTTCAGCACGACGATCCAGTGCCGCATAGGCAATCGCGGAATTCGTGTCGCGGGTCTCTACTACCAGTCCAAGGAGCTCCAGAACCTCCGTCGTTCCCTGGGCAGCAAGTTCGCGCTCGTCCGCGTCGACACCGATGACCTAGGGCACGTATCGGTCCGGGCCGGCGACGGCTGGATCACGGTACCCTGCACCATCCTCGGCTTCGACGGCATCTCCCTTTACCACTGGCGCGAGACCCAGACAGACCTGCGCAGCCGGCATGCGTCCGTGGCAGCCCTGTCAGAGGCGATCGTCCATCAGGCGCTGATCGATATCGGGCAGCGCATCGAGACGCTCACCGACATGTCCAAGGTGCCTTCGCCTCTCATGAAGTCCGAGCAGTTCGTCGAATTCGACCGCGAGCTGGCACGCGGCTTCGGCATCGTCCGCCCCGAGGACGGCGAGGTTCCGCAGTTCGATGACGTCGATACCAGCCCGATCCCCCTGAAGGACGAGGAGGTCGAGGAAACGGGCTCGTACGCCTTGCCCGGTTTCGACGAAGACGACGACACGTTCACGGAGTAGTGCCGCCATGACCATCGACACCCCTAAGGATGACTTCCTCGCCCGCATCGGCGACGCCCGTTCGGACGCGCGCCGCTCGGTCTCCGAGACGATGGCCAAGGTGCGCGACGGCTATTTCGGGAACACGCCCGACAATCATCTCGACGCCGCTATGGACGACATGTTCGACGACATCATCGAGACGCTGGGTGCCCAAGCGGCACCCAGCAAGGAGACCAGCCACATCGGGCGCATGGCCGAGGGCTATCCGCTCTTCGGGTTGGGCGAATCCGGCACCCGCAAGTCCAGCACCTTCGCGCGCATGATCCACACCCGGCCCGAGTTCGCCGGGTTCAGCTACGTGCCCCACGAGAACAGCAGCGCGCTCATCTCGGTGAAGGCACCCAGCCCATGCACGTTGCGCGTGTTGGGCGTCACCGTCGCCCGGGCGATGTGCCTGCCGACCAGCGAAACGACGAAGGAGAACGTCGTGTGGGACGACATCATGGACAACCTGCCGGGGCGAGGCATCCGCGTCATCCACATCGACGAATTCCAGCACGTCCTCGAGAACCGCAACAAGCCGGACATCGCCAAGATACGCAACACGATGAAGCGCGTCCTCCAGACCCCGGGGCACCCTGTCTGGATGCTGGTGACGGGGATGCCCGAGGTCGGCCCCACCCTCGAGGGCGACACCCAGACCTGGCGCAGGAAGAGCTACGTGTTCTTTCCCGAGCTGGATTTCGCCCGCCACGCCGGAAAGTGCCGGACCATGGTCAAGTTCTTCGCCAATGAACGCGCCGGCCTCGACTGCGAGGCGTTCATCACCGACGACAACATCCATCGCCTCATGCATGCCTCGCTCTATCGCCTGGGCATCGCCATCGACGTCGTCATCAAGGCGATCCGGGTAGCACTCAAGGCCGGTTCCCGCGATTTGACCGCGGGGCATTTCGGCACGGCATACAGGGCGTTCGCCGGTTGCACCGATGACGAGAACCCCTTCCTGGTGGCGTCGGGCTATACCGACCTCAAGGTGGACCAGCACCTCACGCGCCTGCTTGAAAGCCGCAGGGCCAGCAACGCCGGAACCAAGGCGGCGTCGAAATGAGGCTGCACCCCTCTTTCGTGCTTCCGGTGATGCCGGACGAGACGCCGGTCAGCTACGCCTCTCGCGTGGCGGCACGCCTGGGACGGACCCTCCGCGGTCTGCTCGGCCAGTTGGGTATCCCCTTCCAGGGTCTTGTCGACGGCAACGATGACTGTGTCCTCGCCTTGGCCGATGCAGCCGGGCTCGATGTCTCCGTGTTCGCCGGCAGCACCATCAAGCGTATCGATGCCACCACCTATTCGGTTGCCTCGGAACGGTTCCGGCGCGATGCCGTCAACCGCAGCGCGGTTATGGTGTGCCGCGAATGCGTCGCAGAAAACCTGCGGGGGCCCCTCGGTGCACACGGACGGTACGGGCGCTGGTTCTGGCAGATGGCGTCGTACCGCTGCTGCGAGAGGCACCGCAGCCTGCTTGTCTCGGTCGGTGGCAATGGTGGTGCCCAGCGCCTCCATGATTTCGCCTGGCATGTCGACGGTAGCCTCGCCGGGTTGCTCGCGTCGCGGTCCGAGATGGTCGAGCCGGAAGCCACGGCGCTTCCCGCATATATCGTCCAGCGCGTCAAAGGCACGGCGCCGGACTCCTGGCTCTCGTCCGTTCCCCTCGATGCGGCGGTCAAGACCATGGAGATGGTGGGCATCACCATGCGCTCCGGTGTCCAGGCAAACTGGACGGAGGTCGAGGGTGTAGAGTGGTTGCGGGCCGGGAGCGAGGCATACCGTCGCCTCGCGGGCGGTCCTGCCCACTTGGCAGCGTTCCTCCGGGACCTGCGTGCCTCGGCCTCGCCCGCGGAGTTCGGCCTGCGCAAGGTTTACGGGTCTTTCTATGACTACCTTGATCGGCATACCGGCGGTGGTTTCGAGGCGATCCTCGACATCATGCGTGAGCACATCATGGCGACCACGGCGGTAGGCGTCGGCGAAGTCATACTCGGAAAGCCGGTCGTGCAGCGCCGGCTCCACTCGGTTCGCTCCGCGAGCGTCGAGTATGAGCTCCATCCGAAGACCCTGCGCAACAACCTCACCGATCTGGGCATCATCGAGGAGATCCCAGCGACCCGTCTTCCTCATGACCGCGCCCTGTTCGATGCCGTCGCCCACGCGCCGTTGCTGCAGCGCCTGACGGAGGCGATGCCCCGCGCTGAAGCCCAGCGTTATCTCGGCCTCTCGCGGTCGCTCGCGTTTCTCCTCGATCCGCCTTACGTGGAGCCGCTCGACCACGGCGCCTTCGGACGGTTCGACAACCTGTTCACCCGCACCGACCTCGACCGGTTCGGCGCTCTCGTCACGGCTAAGGCCACGCCGTCCCTTCCGACCGATGCCAACCTCCTGCCTATCGGGAAACTTCCGGCGAAGGTGCAGAAGCCCCTGGCCGATATCTTCGCATTGGTTCTCGCGGGGCGCCTCGAGACAATCCGCTGGAACGGGCGCATGGACGGAATCGGATCGCTGCTCGTCGACCCCGAGGAGGTCCGTAGGTTGATGGTCGCCAAGACGGATTTGATGACCGTGGCCGAAGTGAAGGCAACCCTTTCTTGCGGTCTCGGAACTGTGTGCGGTTTGATCGCGTCCGAGGAATTGCCGTCTATCGTCCGCACCAACTCCATGAACCATCGGCCAAGCCGCCTGGTCCCTCGCGATGCTGTCGCCAAGTTTGGGGAGACCTATGTGTCCGTGCACAATTTGGCCCGTGAGATTGGTCGACATGGGAAGTGGTTGCAGTACCGCCTCAGGAAGGCACGGGTCACGCCAGCCATTCTTGCGGACAAGGTGGGCAGCGATTTCTATCTACGCGCGAAAGTGCCCGAGATACTCGCCCGCATCTGATGGCGCCGCCCCCGCACCAGCCCCGCTCCGGCGGGGCTTTTTGTTGGGCGCATGCGACACCGTCAGTCCTGCGCACCTACGTACTGGAATCCTTGGATTTTTCTGCGCGGCGCTGTTGGTGGGCGAAGGGCGGGAATCGCGCGGCTTCAGAAACTAAGTAGCTGTCACCGCTCGTCTTTTTCGGAGCCCTGCGCCGACTTGTATGGTGTCGTACAGCAAGCAAACGTCGACGGCAAACAAAGAACAACGTGTGTACTTGCTGACAAGTGACTGTGTAAGGCGTTGCTAGACACTGTGGCTCGATCGAAAGGTCGGGCCACGTCCGTTTGGCGACGAGGAGACCTGTTAAGAGCCTTCTATCCGAACGGAGACAGTGCGTTGCAGAACTCTACAAAGCCGTCACCCAAAACGAAGGTCGGTCGTTGGACCACCATTTCCGATGAAGAGTTGCTCGATGCGAACTTCCTCGCCAAAAGCCCGAGTTCGTTAGAACATCTACTCACCGATTTTCCCGACAGCACCGAACTTCCTGAAGTCGAGTTCGCCTACGACACAAAGTTCTCAAGCGGCGAGAAGATCAGGTGCGTTCACTGCAAATTCAATAACCACAACAAAGGATTTGTTCTTCAATTTTCGAACGGAGATCGGGTACTTGTCGGTCGAATATGTGGGAAAAAACGTTATGGCGCCGACTTTGAATTTGTTGAACGCAGCTTCAATAGTGCGAAAGAACGTGCTGCATACTTAAAACGTCGACGGCGCACCTTGGATTCGGCTGCCGAATTTGTCCAGGAACTTGCCGAGATGTGCGCCATGCCGCACTTCGCAAAATACCGAGAAGTGAAAACCGCGTTTGCGCGTTCAATGGCTCCTCTTGCGCTGCGGCTGGCCGAAGTCCCACCCGATGGACGCCTTTTCCTCAAGACAAAGGTGCGTGATCATGCGGCCGAAGATCGCCGATACGAGGCTTGGGAGAAGCGTCACAATGCGCTGACCACCTTCGAACGCGCAATGATGGAGCGAGATGGAAGCGCATCACCGCCTAAGGCACACATCTACAAGGACAGCGAAGCGCCCTACTGTACGGTTGAGGGGCTAGATTTCTTTCGGTCTGGAGAGAGCCCTGACAGACGACTTATGAGTTTGCTCCAGCGAGTTGAGAGTTCACTCGGTGCACTAGCACAACCTGTTGGTACCACCTCAGACCTGAGAGCCTTTTTCAAAGGGATGAGCGGGCTACTTGATCAAATCGAGGACGAAGTTAAGCGCGTTTCGGCATTGGCGAGAGCACTAAGTCCACAGAATATCGAGCAGATCGTCACTTGGGCGAAACAACGTGTAGACAAGAGCTACGATTTCGATGGCCTTGTCTTGTCGCGAATTGATCAGGACGGGCAGACACAGATTTTTCGTGTCCCCGTCAGAATCGGTTCTCCGGACTTGAGTTTTATCGATGCGTTCCGGTCAAGAGTACACGGAGAAGAATAGGCCTCTTGCCGGCAACGCCGCAACACCCGGATGTCTTCAGGTTCTCAGTTGGGACTCCCTCCCCCTTGTGGGGAGGGGGGACCGGCCGATAGGCCGGTGGGTGGGGGTCCACCCGCTTGCGCCACACCATCCAGTCCGATTGAACCATCACTCCCACCCACCACGCGTTCGCGTGGTTCCCCCACCCCTCAAGGGGGAGAGAGCGCAAGAGCCGAAACACCTCACCCAGGCAGCCGCCCCAACACCGCCGCCACCACCGCCTCGGGGTCACCCAGCACCTCGGCCGTGGTCACCCGCAGCACCGCATAACCCGCCGCCGCAAAAATCCGATCGCGCCGCCGGTCTTCCTCCTGCGCTGCATCGGTAAAATGCTGGCTGCCGTCCACTTCGATCAGCAGTCTTGCCGTGTGGCAGCCAAAATCCGCATGGATCGGACCGATCCGCACCTGCCGCCGAAAATGCCAGTCTTTGAGCGGCGGCCGGCGCAGCAGCATCCACATCGCGGCCTCGGCCGGCGACATCTGGCGACGCAGGATTCTGGCGCGGGTTTGCGACATCGTACCCCCACCCACCATGCTGCCGCATGGTCCCCCCTCCCCACAAGGGGGAGGGAGCGCAAGAGCCGAAACACCTCACCTGTTGCGCTACCCCCATTTGCGGGATCTGATTGCGCTGCACGTCACACGTAGCCCTCATGGTGAGCCTGTCGAACCACGAGGGCGTGGCACGAAACCGAGAAGCCCCCCATGCCCACCGCCTCCTGTCTCTGCGGCGCCATCACCCTCGTCACCACCGACGCCCCCTATCGCGTCGGGCTCTGCCATTGCCTCGATTGCCGCAAACACACCGGCGCGCTGTTTGCCGGCTATGCCATCTTCCCGGAAACCGCCGTGACCATTTCCGGCGACACGGCGAGCTACCACAACCGCTATTTCTGCCCGCGCTGCGGCAGCTCGGTGTTTGCCCGTTCGGACGACGAGGTCGAGGTCTATCTCGGCGCCTTCGATGCGCCCGATGCCTTCACCCCCACCTACGAGCTCTGGACGGCGCGACGGGAAAGCTGGCTGCCGCCCTTCCCGCTCGCGCATCACCATGTCGGTAATCGCCCGGCGACCAGCCGCGAGGAAGACTAACTCTATCCCCGCACCTCGGCACAGGCACACACGCCACCCCTTGCTGAGCTCCCTCCGTTCACGTCCCCATCACGAAAAAGTCGATGTCACTTCCTGCGCGCGTGCGCGTTCCTTCTGGCATGTGACCGGCCACCGGTTCGCATGGAACACGAACACCGCCACCAAAAGGATGTGACGCATGAGAGCTGTCCTCACCCTCGCTGCCGCGCTTGTTGTCGGCGCCGCGCTGCCGGCGCTGGCGCAGTCCACTATTGAAACCCGTCCCCCCAACGGCGTGGGGCAGGAGCCGCAGGCGGCCGACCAGACCCGGGCGCCGCTGCCGGCCACGCCGGTTGTGGCCGAGATCGCCGTGGTGGCCGAGGGTCTGCCGCGCCTCTGGGCCCTGGAATTCCTGCCCGATGGAGCCATGCTGGTCACCGCCAAGGAGGGAAAAATGTTCGTCGTGCGAGCCGATGGCTCGGCGGCGCCGGATCTCGCTGGCGTGCCGCCGGTGGACGCGCGCGGCCAGGGCGGCCTGCTTGACGTCGCCCTCGCCCCGGACTTCGAGACGACGCAGGAAATCTACTTCTCCTTTTCCGAGCCGCGCGACGGCGGCAACGGCACCTCGGTCGCCCGCGCCCGGCTGGTCCTAGATGCAGAAGGGGCTGGCAGCCTCGAGGACGTGACCGTCATTTTCCGGCAGACGCCGACCTATAATGGCGACAAGCATTATGGCTCCCGCCTGGTCTTCGGCGCAGCCGGCGAGCTCTATGTCACCGTCGGCGAGCGCTCCGACGCCGCCGTGCGCGTCCAGGCGCAGCAGATCGGCAGCGGCCTGGGCAAGGTGTTCCGCATCGACCGCAATGGCGCGCCCCTGCCCGACAATCCGCTCATCGCCACCGAGGGCGCGCTGCCCGAAATCTGGAGCCTGGGGCACCGCAACATGCAGTCGGCGACGCTCGATGACCAAGGGCGGCTCTGGACCGTCGAACACGGCCCGCGCGGCGGCGACGAGCTTAATCGGCCCGAACCGGGCAAAAATTACGGCTGGCCGGAAGTGACCTACGGCATCAACTATAACGGCCAGCCGATTGGCGACGGGGTGACCGCCAGCCAGGCCACGACGCAACCGGTCTACTACTGGGATCCCGTCATCGCCCCCTCGGGCATGGCCTTTTACGATGGCGCGCTGTTCCCCACCCTCGAGGGCGCCTTCCTCGTCGGCGGGCTGGTGGCGCAGTCCATCGTCGTGCTGCACATGCAGGACGACCGAGTCGCGGCCGAGGAACGTATCGCGGTCGGCGCGCGCGTGCGCGACGTCAAGGTCGCGCCGGACGGTTCGATCTTTGCCGTCACCGAGGGCGGCGGCGGCGCGCAGATCCTGCGGCTGACGCCCGCCCCCTAGGCGACTGGCGCCGTGTGCGCCTTTCATCACATTCGTAACCGCTCGGTGACGCGACCGGGCGGGGCCTGACCCCGCTCACGTCCAGGCCAGGCCGACTTAGCCAAAATACCGCGGCGGCGGGGGTTGAACTTTTTCGCCGAACCGGCATTTTAGCGGTGCGGCGCCGGGCCCCTCTGGCGAGGATTTCTTATTGTCCTCGCGATGTCGGAGCTGCTCCAACACTTCATGGAGAAAGGTCCGGCGATGGACTCGCTGTTTGCTGCCCTCATGGGCGATTTTCTGGGCACACCCGTTTACTTCTGGATTGCGTTCATTGCGATCGTGATCGCGCTCCTGGTCTTTGATCTGGGCATCCTGCACAAGGACGAGCACGAGATCGGGGCCAAGGAGAGCCTCACGCTTTATGGCTTTTACGTTGCCATCGCCATGGCCTTCGGCGCCTGGGTCTGGTTCCAGCGCGGCGCCCAGGCCGGTCTCGAATTCTACACGGGCTATTTGATCGAGCAGTCACTGGCGATGGACAACATGTTCGTCATCGCCACCATTTTCGGCTTTCTGGGCATTCCCCGGCTCTATCAGCACCGCGTGCTGTTCTGGGGCATTATCGGGGTCATCGCCTTCCGCGCCATCCTGATCGGTCTGGGCGCAGCGCTGGTCTACCAGTTCAGCTGGATCCTGTTCCTGTTCGGCGCCTTCCTGGTGTTCACCGGCATCCGCATGTTCCGCCACCAGGACGACGTGCCCGATATCGAGCACAACCCAGTCTATAGCTTCCTCACCAAGCATTTCCGCGTCACCAAGGAGCTGCATGGCCGCAATTTCATCACCAAGGCCCCCGATCCCAAGACCGGCAAGCTGGTCACCTGGCTGACCCCGCTGGCCGTGGCCCTGGTGATGGTGGAAACCGTCGACCTGATCTTTGCGGTCGATTCCGTCCCCGCCGTGTTCGCCGTCACGCAAGACACCTTTATCGTCTACACCTCCAACATCTTCGCCATTCTGGGCCTGCGCGCCCTCTATTTCGCGCTTGCCGCGGCGATGAACCGCTTCCGTTATCTGCAAACCTCGCTGGCCATCATCCTGGTGTTGGTCGGCATCAAGATCTTCCTCGTGCCCCTGGGCATTAAGATCGACACGCTGCTCAGCCTGCTGATCACCCTCGGCATCCTCGCCGGCGGCGTGATCTTTTCGCTGTGGAAGACCCGCAACGAAGGCGATGTCGGCGCCGAGCAGGTGCCCAAGACCGGCCAGCTTGAGCCCTGACGCACCTGAACCCTGGCCAGCCCGACACGGCTGGCCAGGGCCAATTATCGGCGCGGGTCCAGAATCTGCGCGCTTGGCAAGCGGGTCCGCGCCTGCGATAGCTCGGCCATGACCCCACCCGATGACGACTATATCTATGACGAAGCCACTGGCGAATGGCGCCAGGGCGGCGCCGCGCCCATCCCCGCCGAGGCGACCATCGCCGTCCGCGACGCCTCCGGCACCGTGCTGGTCGATGGCGACTCGGTCGTCCTGATCAAGGATCTCAAGGTCAAGGGCGCCGGCCAGACCCTCAAGCAGGGCACGGTGATCAAGTCGATCCGGCTGACCGGCAATCCCGAAGAGATCGATTGCCGCCACGAGGCCATCAAGGGCCTGGTGCTGCGCACCGAATTCGTGCGCAAACGCTAGATCACGGCCGGCCGCCGGCGCGGCGCACCCAAAAAACCTATTGCGGGGCGACGAGGCGACCGTCGGCAGCGTACTGCTTCAGATAGGCCACCAGATTGGCAATCTCTTGGTCGGTCTTGAGACCGGCGAAGGCCATCTTGGTCTTGGGCACCAGGTCCTTGGGCTTTTTGAGGTAGCTGGCAAGGGTCGCCTCGTCCCAGGTCAGCCCCGAGTCCTGCATGGCCGCCGAATATTTGAAGTCGGGCAGCGAACCGGCCGGACGGCCGATAATGCCGTTGAGCACCGGCCCGACCTTGTTCTTTGCTCCCTCTCCCACCGCGTGGCAGGCGATGCATTTCTTGAACACGGTTTCTCCCGCCGCAACATCCTGGGCGAACCCGGTGGCGGGGAGCGCGACAAGGGCGGCGGTCATGGCAATCACGGCAAGCTTGAGCATGGGACTCTCACGAAAACGTTACAGGAGCTATTCTGGCGGCGCCTCGCCGCGCTGGTCAATCGTCTCGGCCGCGTTCGGCGCCGTCGACACGCTGCCATAATGCCGCAGCCCCTGCCGTCCGCGCCCTCGCCCATCGTCCTATGTACGGGCCGGGCGAAATGCTCCAAGACGTCTCACCCGCACACGGAGGAGAAGACGTGACCCACACCCACCACAGCCTGAACGACGGCACCACCCTGCCCGCCATCGGCCTGGGCACCTATGCCCTGCGCGGCCTCGAGGGCACCAAGGCGATGGTCGCAGCGCTCGAGGCGGGCTATCGCCTGCTCGACTCGGCGGTCAATTACGAGAACGAAGGCGCCGTCGGCACTGCCGTGCGCAGCTCCGGCGTGCCGCGCGAGGAGATCCGAGTAACCTCGAAGCTTCCCGGCCGGCACCACAAAAAGGCGGCCGCCATCATCGCCATCGAAGAATCGCTGCTGCGCACCGGCCTCGACTATCTCGATCTCTACCTGATCCACTGGCCCAACCCCAGCCAGGGCCTGTTCGTCGAGGCCTGGGAAGGGCTGATCGAAGCCCGCAGCCGCGGCCTCGTGCGCTCCATCGGCGTCTCCAATTTCCTGCCCGAGCATCTCGATCTGATCATTGCCAAGACCGGCGTGGCGCCCAGCGTCAACCAGGTCGAACTGCACCCCTATTTCAACCAGCCGACGCAGCGCGCGGCCGACCGCGCCCATGGTGTTCTCACCCAGGCCTGGACCCCGATCGGCAAGGGCAAGAGCCTGTTCGGCGAAGCCCCGATCACCGCGCTGGCCGCCAAGCATGGGCGCACGCCCGCCCAGATCGTGCTGCGCTGGCACCTGCAGCTGGGCGTCCTGCCCATCCCCAAATCGGGCGATCTGGCGCGCCAGCGCGAAAACCTCGAGATTACCGGCTTTGCCCTCGACGACGCCGACATGCAGGCCATCGGCACCCTCACCCGGCCGGATGGCCGCATGTTCGACGGCAACCCGGCCACGCACGAAGAATTCTAGACGTCTGCCCTTGATCCAGATCAAGGCCCTGCGGCCGATATATTCGTTATTGCGAATATATCGGCCGCTCACATTGGGGCGGCCCGCGATTTGGACCAAGGACCTGCCATGCACGACAACTGGAACGCTTATCTCAAGTCACTTTCGCCCGCCCTGCGCGAATTGCGGCAGGGGCAGCCCGAGGTGATGAAGAGCTTTTCCGGCATGGCGCAGGCGGCTCTTGCGCCAAGCGCGCTCGATGCCAAGACCAAGGAACTGATCGCGCTGGCCATCTCGGTGGCCACCCGCTGCGACGACTGCATCGGCTTTCACGCCAAGGCGGCGCTCGAAAAAGGCGCCAGCCGGGACGAAGTGTTCGAAACCCTGGGCACCGCCATCTATCTGGGCGCCGGCCCGGCGGTCATGTACGCGGCGCACGCCATCGAGGCCTTTGACCAGCTGGCAGCTGCCCCGTCGGCCTGACCCGGCCGAAAGCGGGGGCAACCTGCCCCCGCACGCTAGCCCTTGACGGCGCCCTGCATCAGCGCCGCCACGAACTGGCGCTGAAAGATCAGGAACAGCAGCACCGTGGGGGTGAGGATCAGCAGCGAACCGGCACAGAGCAGCGGGATGTCCGTGCCCCACTGTCCCTGGAACGCGCCCAGCGCGCCGGCCATGGTGCGCTGCATCGGGTCCTGCACCAGCACCACCGGCAGCAAGAACTGGTTCCAGGTCCACAGAAACAGCAAAATCGTCAGCGACATGATGGCCGGCCGCGCCAGAGGCACCTGTACCCGCAAAAATTCCTGCCAGCGGGTCGCCCCGTCCAGCTGCGCCGCTTCGCTCAGCTCTTGCGGCACGTTGAGAAAATGCGCACGCATCCAGTAGACGCCGAACGGCATGTAAAGCCCGATCAGTGGCAGAATGATCGCAAAGCGCGTGTTGAGCAGCCCCATTGCCCGCACTTCATAGTACAGCGGCGTGATCACGGCTTCGAACGGCAGCGTCAGGCCGAACACGAAGATCAGGTAGGCCCACTTGTATTTGCGGGTCGTGAGCTTGGCCAGGCCATAGCCCGCCATGGTGGCCAGCAGCACCGCGATCGGTACCACGCCGAGCACGATCAGCACGCTGGAAAACAGCAGTTGATCCATCTTGGCCACTTCAAAGGCGCGGACGAAATTGCCCCATTGCGGGTCGGCCGGCCATTGCAGGCCATTGGGATAGGTCCCCTGCGGCGCCAGTGCCGCCGAGAGCATGGAGAGGAACGGCAGCAGGGTGATCGTCATCAGGAGCACTATCAGCCCGCGAGCCAGCCAGGTCTTGCCGAGAGCGCTGGACATCACTTGCGCTCCCGCGTGAACCACTGCACCGGCGCGATCGAGATCAGCACCAGCACCATGAGCACGATGGCAAGCGCCGAGGCGAGCCCGACCTGCCGATGCGCGAAGGCCAGGCGATAGATTTCGAGCCCCGGCACCGTCGTGGTGATCCCCGGTCCGCCCTGGGTGGCGATATAGACAATGTCAAAGCTGGCCAGCGCGGCGATCACCGTCACCGTCACGCACACGCCGATTTCCTGGCGCAGGCCGGGCAGCGTGATGTAGCGGAACTCGGCCCACGGGCCGGCGCCGTCAAGCTTGGCCGCTTCATAAAGGTTGCCGTCGATCTTGGTGATGCCGGTGACCAGCAGCATGGTGCACAGCCCCAGCAGCACCCAGGCGCCGATAATGCCGACGGCCGGCAGCGCCCAGACGAAATCGCCCAGCCAACCGCGCGCCCAGCTGGTGAGACCAATCGCCTTGAGCGACTGGTTGACCAGTCCGGTCGAGGCGAACATCCAGCTCCAGGCAATGCCGGCCGCCACCAGCGGGATCACCTGCGGCAGAAACAGCACGGTTCGCGTCAGCGTCCCGAAGCGCCCGGCCATGTGGTTGCGGATAGCCGAGGCGACCGCCAGGCCGAGCACCACCGGGATCAGGGTGAAATACAGCACCAGCTGGAAGGCGTTGCCGATGATCTGGAGCAGATCGCTGTCGGTCAAGACGGTGATGTAATTGGTTAGCCCGTGAAAGCGGGCGGCGCCGATCCCGTCCCAGCGCAGGAACGAGTAGACCACGCTCATGCACAGCGGCACGAGCACGAACACGGCGTAGAACACGAAAGCTGGGGCGACGAACAGCCATCCGGCCAGTCGCGTGGCACGGCTCCCCCGCTTGAGGGGGAGCCGCTTGGAGGGTGCAACGCCCGGAACGGACGGCGATAGATCAGACATGGTGCATTCCGGCCCGGGCGGGCATGTGTCAGCGGGAGAGCTGCGTCTCGTATTCTTTCTGCACGGCTTCGAGCAGACCGGCAGCGGTCTGCTGACCGCCCACCATCTTTTGCAACTCGGGCGTCCAGCCGGCGGCAAAGATAGCGCCGGTGGCGTTGGCGATGAAGTCCATCGCGCCATTGTCCTGGGCCAGCGTCTGGCCGGCGGCCAGCGAGGCTTCGGTCACCGAGCCGGGCGTAACGGCCGGCATGGCCAGATCAGCCGGACCACCCGGGTTCGAGCCACCCACGGCGACGTTGATCTTGCGGGCTTCCTCGTTGGTGGCGACCCAGTTGAGGAAGAAGGCCGCGCAATCCGCATTGACCGCCTTGGCGCCGATGCCGAAGGTCAGCGGAGCCGACATGGTGGCATGGCGACCGCCGGCCTCCACGCTGGGCATGATGAAGAAGCCGAACTTGTCCTTGGCATTGGTGTCGAGATTGCCCGACTCCCAGTCGCCGTTGAACATGAACACGCCTTCACCGCCGATATAGCGGCTCATCATCTGGAAATATTCGATCGCATTGGCGTCGGACGGGAAATAGCCCGCCTTGATCCAGCCATCCAGATGCTCGGCAGCCTTGAGGTTCTCGGGCGTGTTGATCGTCGCGCCGTCCTTCTGGAAGATCCAGTCGTTGATCGGCTCAGGCGCGCCATACGACCCCATCAGGTTCTGCAGCGGGAAGGCGAGGCCAGCAGTGCCCTTGTTCCACTGCATGATCGGCTGGATACCGGCTTCCTTGGCCTTGGCCAGGAGTGCATCGAGTTCTGCCAGCGTCGCCGGCGGCGTGGTCATGCCGATCTGGGCGGCGAGCTCCTTGTTATAGAACACGCCGGTCATCGAGTAGTTCAGGCCCATCGCATAGAGCGATCCGGTGCCGCGCGGACGACCACCGGCTTCCACGCGCAGCTGCACCAGCTGGCCGGCGGGGAATTTGTCCCAGCCGAAATCGGTGAAGTAGCCGTCCAGATTCTTCAGCAGGTCGTTGGCGACCAGGTCGGTCATCGAGGGCAGACGGATCAGATCGGGCGCGTTGTCCTCGGCCAGGATGCGCGGCGAGTTCTCCATCATGTTGGCGAACTGGTCTTCCTTGATGTCAAAGGTGACATTGGGAAACTGCTTGGTGAACTCTTCGGCCAGCCGCGTCGGCAGCGGGAAGCCGGTTTCGAAATAAGAATTGAGGACCACCGGGTCAGCGCCGCAACTGGGCGCTGCAAGGGTCGTGCCGGCCATGCTGGCAGCGGCAAGGACAACGGCGATACGAAGTGCATGGCGAGAATGTGTTCTCACAACTACCTCCTCCAAGGATCAGGACTGCAGTGGATGTTTCCGTCTGCTAAATGGATTTAGCACATGGAGGCCGCGGCGTGTCAAGAGACGCTGGCGCTTACGCCAACGCCTGCCGCAGCGCGTCGATGATGGCGGTGGCGCGCCTGTCCTCCGGGCCCATCATCCAGTTGGTCACAAAGCCGAATCCGACTTGCGCCCGCGGGTCGGCAAAGCCCACCTGCCCGCCGGCGCCGTCATGGCCGAAGCTGCCGTCGGCCAGATAGCGCCGCGCCTCCGAATCGAGCTGAAAGCCCATGCCCCAGCGCGAATAAGGCGGGTCTGCCGCAAAGAACGGCGCCCCCTCGCTTTGCGTCCGGGTCGCTGCCACCACCACGTCGGGCTCGAGCAGCCGCACGCCGTCGGTCTGGGTGACCGTGGCCGACCAGATCGTCCCCAAGGCCCGCGCCGTGGCGATTCCCCCTGCTCCTGGCACCTGGGCGGCGCGCAGCCGGGGATCGTTCCAGCCGCCGGTTTCGGTGACGAGGTCCGCCGGCAAGGCGCCGCCCATGGTCATGGCGCGATAGGGCCATTTCGGCCCCGGCTTGTCCGCCTCGCCGGCCCAGAGCGCCGTGATGGTCGGGGCCACCTGCAGATGCGCCGGCCGGTCGGCCTCGGACGGGGGCAGCCCCATCCAGGCATCCACCCCGAGCGGTCTGGCGAGCACGGCGTCGAAATGATCCCGCACCGACTGTCCGGTGATCCGGCGGATAACCTCGCCGATCAGCCAGCCATGGGTGATGGCGTGGTAGGCATAGGCCTCGCCGGGACACCAGAGCGGATACTGATTGGCCAGCAGCCTGACCATTCGATCCCAGTCGAGCAGATCCTCGAACTCCAGATCCTCGCGCGGCCCCGACAGGCCCGCCCGGTGCGCCAGGAAGTCAGCAACCGTGGTCTCGCCTTTGCCTTCGACGCCGAACTCGGGCCAGTAGCGGGCCGCCGGCACCTCATAGGCCAGCCGTCCCTCCTGCACGAGCCGTGCGGCAAGGATCGACATCAGACCCTTGCTGCACGAAAAAACTACCGACGGGGTATCCTGCGTCCAGGCGCGGCCGGTGCGGGCGTCGGCAACTCCGCCCCAAAGGTCCACCACCGGCTCGCCCGCCACGCGAATATGCAGCCCCGCCCCCATGGCCGGGTGGCCGTCGAAGCCGGCCACAAAAGCCTCTCGGACGCCCTCGAAACCCGGGGCTACGACGCCGTCGATATCGACACTGCTCATTCCGCCTGCTCCAACATGAGATACCCGTCGGCCGCCAGCCGCAGCGGGATGGGATCGCTGATGCCGCCGCCGAAGACGCCGTCCGTCCCGACATTGTGAAAGGCCAGCAGCATCGGGCGGCCGGCACGATCAAAGGCCACCCGGCCGGCATAGAGCTCCTCGCTCACCAGCAGGCGGGCCGCACTGGGATCGACCGGACCGGGAAACGCGCCGACCGGCAGCGTCCAGATGCCGCCCCGCTCGCCTTGCCGGCTTCCCGTCAGCTTGGCCGTGTCGCAGCAGAACACCAAATGCCCGGTCCCCTCGACCTCGAGATACTGGAACACTTCCAGATGCGCGAACCCGCTCCCCGGGGCGCTGAGCGCCGGCTCGACCCGCCAGGTCTCCAGATCCTCCGATGTCGCATGGCCGACCACGCCGCGATCGGGCTCGGAGCCTGTCTTGGCCCGCGCCGTGATCAGCATGTGCCAACGCGTGCTCCCCGGCGGACGGAACACCCAGGGATCGCGCCATGCCTCTTCCGGCCAGCTCGAGGTGCCCAGCACCTCGTAGAGCGACGGATCGGCGACGCAGACCGGGCCGGGCTGCTTGGTCCAGGTAAACAGGTCCGGCGACGTCGCGAGGCCGACCGTCTCGATATTGGCCGTGCTCTCCGGCGTCAGGAAGCGCGAGCCGGTATAGAACAGGCGCCACAGCCCGTCGTCGCCGCGCACCACGCTGCCGGTCCAGTTCGCCGTGCAGTCGAACGCCCCTTCCGCACCAGCCTCGAAAATCCGGCCGTGATCGGTCCACTCGCGCAGATTGCTCGAGCTCGCATGGCCGATCCGGGCATTGCGATGACGCAGGTCAGGATGACCCAAGGCCTTGGGCGCATGCAGATAAAACAGATGATACCGGGCGCCGTCATCGGCCAGCCAGAAATCCCAGACCCAGTGATCGTCGCGCACAAAACTCACAGTTCACCTTTTGCTAAATGGTTTTAGCAGATGCTATGGCCGTGATATGTTGTCAAGTTCAGACTGTCCGGCTATCCACGTGCGAGCCTGGGTCGGGTCAAGTAAACAGGGATAGTGCCGATTGGTGGCGAAGAAACGGGTGACACTGGCAGACGTGGCAAAGCTCGCCGGGCTGTCTTCGACGGCCGCCTCCATGATCCTGACGGGCCGTCCGGACACCCGCCTCTCGGCTGAGGCGCATGCCAAGGTGCATGCTGCCGCGGCCAGCCTGGGATATCGCCCCAACGTCGCCGCACGGGCCCTGCGCACCGACAAGTCGCGCTCGATCGCCTTTGTGTCCGATTATGTCGCGACGACCCGCTTTGCCAGCGGCCTCATCCGCGGCGCTCTGGCCGCTGCCGACGCCGCCGGGCACGTCATGCTCATGCTCGAAACCGGGGGCGAGCCGGCCCGCGAAGTGCAGGCGGTGCAGGCCGCGCTCGACCGGCAGGTCGACGGCATCATCTTTGCCGCCATGCGTGCCCGCGAAGTGTTTGTGCCCGACCTCGCCATTCCCGCGCCCGTGGTCATGCTCAATGGTACCAGTGCCCGCTTTCCCACCTCGGTGCTCCCCGACGAACAGGGCGGCGGTCGGCTTGCGGTCGAGCTGATCGCACAGGCCGGACTGCACGAGGGCATCGTGCTGCTCGGCCACAATGCCGAAGACGAGCGCGGTCTGTTCCGCTCCGAGCAGATCGCCCGTCGCCTGGCCGGCATTCGCGAGGCCATGCAGACCCACGGGCTGCGTTTTGCCGCCGAACTCAGCTGCTGGAACTGGGAGCCCGCGCATGGCTACGACCTGACGACGGCCCTGCTCTCCAAGCAAACGCCGCGTGTGCTGCTCTGCCTCAACGACCGGCTGGCCTTCGGCGCCTACCAGGCCATCAACGAGGCCGGCCTGCGCATCCCCGACGATATCGCGCTGGTCTCGTTCGACAATGACGAGCTCGCGTCTTATCTGCGCCCGGGGCTGACCACCATCGGGCTGCCGCACGAGCAGATGGGCGAAGAGGCAGTGCGCCTGCTGCTGCAGCCGACCCGTCCTGCCACCGAGACGCTCTTGCCCATGCCGTTGCTGCGCCGTGGCTCGCTCGGCTGATCCCCAAAATCCTGCGCTGGTTTGATTCGCCTCAAACCGCATCTGCAAAACCAGTGCATGCTGGCACCAACCTGGAGTTTTCATGCCGAGCCTACCGTCGATCCGCCACACGACAGACAGTGCCGACACCGTCGATCTCGACGCGTTCGCAGCGGATCGCCCTCTGCTGGCGACAAGCACGCGGCAGCGCCTTTCGGCAAAACTGCCCCGGCTGGTCCAAGTCGGGTCCGACGCGCGGCCGTCTACGACGGATTACTATGTGCTCGACGCCTGATTGCTCCGCCACAAGTGATTGAATTTCAAGGCTCTCCCCTCTAGCCTGAGGCAAACGAGGGGACTCTCATGGGTTTGGTAGAACGGGTAGACGCAGCCATCGAAGCTGCGCTGGTCAATCGCGTCGTCGGGTGCGTCGTCCTGGTCAATATCGACGGGCAGCCCGTCTATGCGCGGGCGGCAGGGCTTGCCGATCGCGAGGCGGGCGCGCCGATGCAGATCGATACGATCTTCCGCCTCGCCTCGGTCACCAAGCCGATCGTCGCCACCGCCATCCTGCGCATGCATGATCTGGGGCTGCTCGGCCTCGACGATCCGGTGACCCGCTTCCTGCCCTGGTTCACGCCAGCCTCGCCCGATGGCACCGTCACGCCCATCACCATCCGCCAGCTGCTGAGCCACACCTCCGGCCTCGCCTATGGCCGGGTGCCGGCCGACGTGTCGCCCGGGCTCAGCGGCCCGATCCTGTCGCTCGAGGACAACCTCAAGCGCCTGGCCCAGGCGCCGCTCGGCTTTGCCCCCGGCACCGGCTGGGACTACGGCATGAGCATCGACGTCCTGGGGGGCGTTGCCGCCGCCATCAACGCCTCCAGCCTAGAAGACGTGCTCGACCGCTATGTCACCGGTCCGCTGGGCATGGTCGATACGCATTTCCATGTCACTGATCCGGCCCGCCTGGCGCCGCCCTATGCCGACGGCCGCCCGCCGACACGCATGGCCGAGCCGCACGTGGTCACCAATCCGGACGGCTCGAGCACCACGTTTTCGGCCGCCCGCATCTTTGTCCGCGACGCGTTCCAGTCCGGCGGCGCCGGTGCAGCCGGCACGGCCCCGGACATTCTCAAGCTGCTCGAAATCTACAACGGTTACGGCACGTTGCTCGCGCCGGCCACCATTGCCGAGGCCATTGCCAACCAGATCGGCAGCCTGCCCCGCCGCCCGCAGGACGCCGGCAAGCGCTTCAGCCTGATCGGTGCGGTCATCGACGATCCCACCGCGGCCCAGAGCCCCTGCCCGGTCGGCACCGTCGACTGGGGCGGTGTCTGGGGGCACAACTGGATCGTCGATCCGGTCAACCGCATCACCGTCGTGGTCTGTACCAACACCACGCCTGAAGGCTGCAACGGTCCGTTCCGCGAAGATATCCGTGATGCCGTCTATGGCTGAGGTTGCCGCCCCCGGCAGGCCCCGCTAGGGTCGGCCCATGCGCATCGCGACCTGGAACATCAACGGCATCAAGGCCCGCATCGGCCTTCTCCTCACCTGGCTCAAGCAGGAGGACCCCGACATCGTCTGCCTGCAGGAGATCAAGACCATCGACGAGGGCTTTCCCCGCGCCGAGATCGAGGCGCTGGGCTACAATATCGAAACCCACGGCCAGAAGAGCTGGAACGGCGTCGCCATCCTCTCCAAGCGCCCCTTCGACGAAGTGACGCGCGGCCTGCCCGGCGACGACACCGACGAACAGGCGCGGCTGATCGAGGGCGTGTTCTCCATCGAAACCGGCATCGTGCGCGTCTGCTGCATCTATCTGCCCAACGGCAATCCGGTCGACACCGAGAAATTCCCCTACAAGCTGCGCTGGATGGACCGGCTCATCGACTTCGTCGAGGACAGGCTCCGCCTCGAGGAGCCGTTCGTCCTCCTGGGAGATTTCAACATCATCCCTGCCGCCATCGACGCCAAAAATGCCGAAAACTGGTGGGGCGACGCCCTCTACCGCCCGGAAAGCCTGGCGAAATGGCGCAGCCTCGCCAATCTGGGCCTCACCGACGCGCTGCGCGCCGTCAGCGACGAGCCCAGCTACACCTTCTGGGATTTCCAGGCCGGCGCCTGGCGCCGTGACGCCGGCATCCGCATCGACCACCTGATGCTCTCGCCGCAGGCCGCCGACCGCCTCGAAGACGTCACCATCCACCGCGACGTGCGCGGCTGGGACACCCCGAGCGACCACGTGCCGGTCGAAGGCCGCTTCACCTTCTAGGCGCTCAGCCCTGCCGCCGCCTGACAAGGCTTCAGATCAGCTGGAACGTGCCATCCTGCTTCCAGGCCAACCAGGCCTCGACGCTGCGCCGATGGTTCGGCACCATCTCGGGCAAGTCACGTGGGTCAGCCCACTGGTAACCGATCGATTCCCCATCGAGCGGCACCGGCACGCCCGAATAGGCCTGCGTGGTGAACATCAACGAAAAATTCTGCGTCACGTCGCCATTGGGAAACGTCGTCGTTTCGGTGGCGGGATCGCTGGCAAAGCCGAAGGGGATTGGGGTGCTGATCACCAGGCCGCACTCCTCGGCGACCTCGCGGACAATGGTCTCGGCCAGCGACTCGCCGACCTCGGCGGCGCCCCCAGGCAAGGCCCAGATCCGGAAATCGGCGCGATGATCGAGCAGGATGCGGCCGTCGTCGCGTTCGATGACGATGCGCGTGCCGGGCATCAGGATGAGCCGGCTGCCCACCAGCTGGCGCATCTGCCCCAGCCAGCTGTGGGAAAAATCACTCATCGACCGCGCCCGCGCGGCGCGGCCACGTCAAAGCCCGCCGAAGCGCGGCCCGAGCGTATCGGCCAGTTCGATGCCCTTGATGCGCTGTTCGGGCGTGGCCACCGACATGGCGTTCTGCAGCAATTCGTTGACCCAGGCCTCGTCGATCGTCCCGGCCACACGCCGACTGGCAACCGTCAGCCACATCAGCCCTTCTTCGGCATTGGCATCGACGCCGTCGCCATTGAACACCATGTCGCCCAGCCGGGCCTGCGCCTGGGCTTGGCCCTTGCGCGCCGCCATGGTCAGCCAGCGATAGGAGAGCTTGGGAATATCCCCCAGCGCCTTGTCGTCGGTATACATTTCGCCCAGCAGATACTGCGCGTCGGCATTGCCGAAATAGGTCGCCGCGTGCTGTACCCGCCGCTCGTACTCCCCCGGATTGGGGATCAGCCCGGCCTCGGGCAGGCCGTCGCGATAATATTCGCCCACCTTGACGAAGGACTGCGCCACGATGTCGGCATCCACGCCCTTGGGTGCCGCATCGGCATGCTCGGCGGCGATCTTGTTGAAATAGCCGAAGGCCCGCACGCGGTCCTGCTCGACCCCTTCGCCGTTCTCGTACATCAGCCCCAATTGCCAGAGCGCCGCCGGCTGGCCTTCGGCCGCAGCCTCCTCGAGCACCGACATCAGATCGTTGCTGGAAATGCCGCCGCTGGCGCCGTCCAGGATATTTGCCATGTTGAGGGCCGCATCGACGGCGGTTTCCGCCATTGGTGCCTGTTGCGCCATGGCCGGCGGAGCGACGATCGCCAAAACGATCGCCAGCCCCACCGCAACGGAGTTCAGGGTGTTGGCCCTAAATGTCCGCATACTGCTCCTTCTCGCCCTTGGCACCGGGATTGGTCAGCGCGCCGTAACGCGCCGGTCCCACCAGTTGGGCATATTTCCAGATGGCACCCGAGCCATATTCGGTCTCGCGTGGCGCCCAGCGCGTCTTGCGCTTGGCAAACTCTTCTTCACTTACATTGACCGAGATTTCCCCGGTCACGGCGTCGAGCGTGATGATGTCGCCGTCCTCGACCAGCGCGATCGGGCCGCCGACAGCGGCTTCCGGACCCACATGGCCCACGCAGAAGCCGCGCGTCGCACCCGAGAACCGACCATCGGTGATCAGCGCCACCTTGTCGCCCATGCCCTGGCCATAGAGCGACGCCGTCGTCGACAGCATTTCGCGCATGCCCGGGCCACCCTTGGGGCCCTCGTAGCGGATCACCAGCACGTCACCTTCCTTGAAGGTGCGCTTGTCGACCGCCTCGAAGCAGGCTTCTTCATTGTCGAACACGCGGGCCGGGCCGACAAAGCGCTGGTTCTTCATGCCGGCGACCTTCACGATCGCGCCGTCGGGCGCCAGGTTGCCGCGCAGCGACACCACGCCACCTGTCGGGGTGATCGGGTTCGAGGTCGGACGGATGACGTCCTGGTTCTCGTTCCACTTCACCTTCTCGAGGTTCTCGGCAATGGTCTTGCCGGTCACCGTCATGCAGTCGCCATGCAGGTAGCCGCCCACCAGCAACGCCTTCATCACCAGCGGAATGCCGCCGGCTTCGAACATGTCCTTGGCGACATATTTGCCGCCTGGCTTGAGGTCGCCGATATACGGCGTCTTCTTGAAGATCTCGCCCACGTCGAACAGATCGAATTCGATACCGGCCTCGTGCGCCATCGCCGGCAGGTGCAGCGCCGCATTGGTCGAGCCGCCCGTTGCAGCCACCACCATGGCGGCGTTCTCGAACGCCTTGCGGGTCACGATATCGCGCGGCCGCAGGTTGATCTTGAGCAGTTCCATCACCTGCTCGCCCGAGGCCGAGCAGAACGCGTCGCGGATTTCGTAGGGTGCCGGAGCGCCACAGCTATAGGGCAGCGCCAGGCCGATGGCTTCGGCCACCATCGCCATGGTGTTGGCCGTATACTGGCCGCCGCACGAGCCGGCCGAGGGGCAGGCGACGCGCTCGAGTTCGTCGAGCGTGGCGTCGTCCATCTTGCCGACCGAATGCAGGCCCACAGCTTCGAACAGGTCCTGCACCACCACGTCCCGGCCGCGGAAGCGGCCCGGCAGGATGGAGCCGCCATAGATGAAGATCGAGGGCACGTTCAGGCGGATCATCGCCATCATCATGCCGGGCAGGCTCTTGTCGCAGCCGGCCATGGCGACCAGCGCGTCATAGGAGTGGCCGCGCATCGTCAGCTCGACCGAGTCGGCAATCACGTCGCGCGACGCCAGCGAGGACTTCATGCCGGCATGGCCCATGGCAATGCCGTCGGTCACCGTGATGGTGGTGAATTCGCGCGGCGTGCCGCGATTGGCAGCGACGCCCTTTTTGACGGCCTGCGCCTGGCGCTGCAGCGAGATGTTGCACGGCGCCGCCTCGTTCCAGGCTGTCGCCACGCCCACCAGCGGCTGGTGAATCTGAACGTCCGTCAGTCCCATCGCGTAAAGGTAGGAGCGATGCGGGGCCCGCTCCGGGCCTTCAGTCACATGGCGGCTGGGCAGCCGCGACTTGTCGATATAGTTGCTATCCATGTTCCCATTCCCCTTGTCTGGACCGCGCGATCGGACGCTCTAGATTAGAAGCGTTCTTATGATTGGCACCCCAGCCAAGGCACAAGGGCAGAGAGCTGGGATTTCGTTCGGCAGATGCTGCAATTGCCGCCCTGCCCCGAAATCCCGTCCACCCCACGCCACCCGTCCTCGCCCTCGTTTCGGGTGAGATTGTGGCGAGGTTCCTCAGCAAATGGTTGATCGCCAAGTGCGCGCGCGGGATTCAATCGCTGTGTGGCAAAAACGTCACGAGCGTGTCACAGGCGACCCTGGCCTAGAGCCATTTCTGCCGCTTCATCCACAGCACCAGCAGGCTTGCCACCAGTACCAGCCCGCCACAGACGCCCCAGAAGGCCCACGGGCTGTCGCTGAACGGAATGCCCGCCACATTCATCCCCAGCATGCCGCTGATCAACGTCAGCGGCGAAAACACCACCGTCACCGCCGCCAGCACCAGCATGGTCTGGTTCATGCGCTCGGCCCGGGTGTCCAGAATCTGCTCGTGCACCAGCACGGCGCGTTCCGAAAGGCTCTGCAGTTCGTCCCCGAGCCGCGCCGTGCGCGCCGACGCCTCGCGCAGCCGCACCCGATCCCGCGCCGTCAGGAAGGAAAGTTCTTCGATTTCGAGCGTGTTGAGCACGTCGCGCTGCGGCCAGACCAGCCGGCGCAGCTGGATCAGCGTCCGGCGCAGGCGCGCCAGCCGGCTGCCGACATCCTGCCGCCGGCCGATCATGAGCACTTCCTCGACATCGTCCAGGCTGTCGCCCATCCGCTCGACCAGCGGTTCCATGCGATCGGCCGCCCGCAGGGCCAGCCGGGCGACGAGATCGGCCGGCGACAGCGGGGCATGATGGGTCTGCTGCCATTGGCTGATGCCGAGCAAATCCACGATATTGAGCTCGGATGCAACGATCACCCTGCCCTTTTCGATCAGCAGGCTGAGCAACTGCCGGCCGACATCCTCGGGTTCGGCGCCGGGCCGCGCCACGCGCAGCACCACGATGGCCCGGTCCTCGAGCACCGTGCAGCGCGTCCGCGTGCTGGGCACGGTCAGCATCTCGGCATTGAACTCGCCGACTTCCTTTTTCAGCCACACCTTGAATTCGGGGGCGCGCAGATTGCCGGCGATCAGCACATAGCCGCGCGCAGGGGTGGTAAAATCGGCCTCTTCGGCATTGGCGAGCTGTCGCACGCCGCCGCGACCATCGAACACCACGATGGTCAGCCAGTCGGTGACCGGCGGACGCGCATTGCTGGCCGGCATGTTGGCCAAGGGCTCAGCTCAACCGCTTGAGGGCCGCGCCGAGGCGCGCGCTGCGTTCGACCGCATCCTGTCGCCGCTGCCGCTGCTCCTCGATCACCTCGGGCGGCGCCTTGGCGACGAACTGTTCGTTGCCCAGCTTGCGGTCGATCTTGTCGATCTCCCCGGCTTCCTTGGCAATCTCCTTGGCAAGGCGGGCCTGCTCGGCGGCGATGTCGATCACCCCGGCCAGTGGCAGCGCGAACGTGGCTTCTCCGATCACGATCTGGGCCGAGCCCTTGGGCGCGTCCGAGCCATAATCGACGCTTTCGAGCCGCGCCAGCCGCATCAAGGTCTGCAGCTGGCTTTCCACCCGCGTCCCCGTCTCCACGCCGGCCCCGATGATCTGCAGCGGGATCTTGGCTCCAGCCGGCACGTTCATTTCGGTGCGCACCGAGCGGATGGCCGACACGACCTCGATCAGCCAGCCCAGTTCGGCATCGGCATCCACGTCCTCAAAGCCACCGGTGGGCCAGGCCGCCGTGATCAGCAGAGACTGCCGCGCCGGACCCACCTTGCCGGTTTCGGCCCATAGCTCTTCGGTCACAAAGGGCATGAACGGGTGCAGCAGTTTCAGGATGATGTCGAGCACGTGCGCGGCAGTCGCCTGCGTTTCGGTCTTGCCCGGACCGTCCTCGCCCTGCAGCACCGGCTTGGCCAGCTCCACATACCAGTCGCAGAACGTGCCCCAGACGAAGTCATAGGCCGCGTTGGCGGCCTCGTTGAACTTGTAGTCCTCGATCTGCCGGGTCACCGCCGCCACGGCCCGCGTCGCCGCGCCCACGATCCAGCGATTGACTGCCAGCGTATTGCGCCTCGGCTCGAACCCGGCGACGCGCTGGCAGCTGTTCATTTCGAGGAAGCGCGCCGCGTTCCAGAGCTTGGTGACGAAGTTGCGATAGCCTTCGACACGGCTGATGGCGAGCCGCATGTCGCGGCCCTGCGCCGCCATGGCCGCCAGCGTAAAGCGCGTCGCATCGGCGCCATAGGTGTCGATCAACACCAGCGGATCGATGACGTTGCCCTTGGTCTTGCTCATCTTCTGCCCGTTCTCGTCGCGGACGAGGGCGTGCATGTAGACCGTGTGGAACGGCTCGGCGCCGGTGAATTCGAGACCCATCATCATCATCCGGGCCACCCAGAAGAAGATGATGTCAAAGCCCGTAACCAGCACGTCGGTGGGATAGTATTTCTTGAGCTCGGGCGTGTCGTTCGGCCAGCCCATGGTTGAGAACGGCCACAGCGCCGACGAGAACCAAGTGTCGAGCACGTCTTCGTCGCGATGCAGCGGCACCTTGGAATCGCGCAGTTCGGCAAACGGATCGCTCTGCCGAAGGCTGGCCCACTTGACCGGATCGAGCCGATCGCGCTGCGCCGACTCGAAGTCCATCAGCATCTGCTGGTAGGGCGTCGAGCTCAGGCCCGAGGTGTGGATCTCCACTACCTTGCCATAATAGGCACGCGCCTGTTCCTTGACCGCCTCTTCATTGGCCGCCACGAAGCATTTCGGGCCGGCATCGAGCCGGCCGAAATCGGGGTCGGTATTGACGCGCGGTCCGTACCAGGCCGGAATCTGGTGACCCCACCACAGCTGGCGCGAAATGCACCACGGCTTGATGTTCTCCATCCAGGCGTAGAACGTGTTCTCGTACGACTTGGGCACGAACTTGGTCCGCCCTTCGCGCACCGCAGCCAGCGCCGGCTCGGCCAGCACGTCGGCTTTCACGAACCACTGGTCGGTCAGATAGGGCTCGATGACGATCTGCTTGGACTTTTCGTCATAGGGCACCATGATCTTTTTTTCTTCGACCCAGACCAGCACGCCCATGGCGTCCAGATCCGCCACGATCCTGTCGCGCGCCTCGAACCGGTCGAGCCCGCGATACTCCTTGGGCGCCAGGCCATTGATCTTGCCATTGGTGGTCAGGATATTGATCGGCTTGAGGTTGTGGCGCACGCCCACCTCGAAGTCGTTGAAGTCATGTGCCGGCGTGATCTTGACCGCACCCGAGCCCATTTCCGGATCGGCATACTCGTCGGCTACGATCGGAATGCGCCGCCCCACCAGTGGCAGGATGACATACTTGCCCACCAGGTGCTGGTAGCGCTCGTCCTCGGGATTGACCGCCACGGCGGCGTCGCCGAGCATCGTCTCGGGCCGCGTGGTCGCCACCACGATGGTCTCGTCCGATCCTTCGATCGGATATTTGAGATGCCACATCTTGCCATTGGTCTCGATGTTCTCGACCTCGAGATCCGAGATCGCCGTTTCGAGCCCCGGGTGCCAGTTGACCAGGCGCTTGGCGCGATAGATCAGCCCCTTGTCGTAGAGCGCGATGAACACCTTGCGCACGGCTTCGCTCAGGCCTTCGTCCATGGTGAAGCGCTCGCGCGACCAGTCCGCCGACGCCCCCAGCCGCTTGAGCTGGTTCAGAATGGTCCCGCCGCTCTCGGCCTTCCACTCCCACACCCGGCGCAGGAATTCGTCGCGCCCCATCTCGCGCCGGCTGGGCAGCTGCTGCTCCATCAGCTTGCGCTCGACGATCATCTGCGTGGCGATGCCCGCGTGGTCCGTGCCCGGCTGCCACAGCACGTCCTTGCCGCGCATCCGTTCAAAACGGATCAGAATGTCCTGGATGGTGTTGTTGAGCGCGTGCCCGATATGCAGCGAGCCCGTCACGTTGGGCGGCGGGATCACGATCGAGAACGTCTCGGCGCCTGGCTTGGCCCCCGCACCGGCCGCGAACGCCTGCGCGTCCTGCCAGTTCTGGTAGATGCGGCCTTCCACGGCGGCGGGTTCGTAGGTCTTTTCGAGCATGATCTGTCCAGCAGCAATGGCCCGTCGCGCTGCACCCTGCGGTGCCGGACGGGCCTTAAGAAGTCGGCTTACGGTCTAAAGCAAAGGGGTGACCCCAAAGTCAACGGTCACCTGCACCCCGCGCGACAGGCGCGGTCTATTCGACGCCGCGCGAAATCCGCGCGATCTCGCGTTCCACCATGCGCTCGACCACGGCGGGAAGGTTCTCGTCGAGCCATTCCTTGAGCATCGGCCGCAGCATTTCGCGCATCATCGCTTCGAGCGTGACGCCCGAGCCGACCATCGAGAGCCCGTTGAGCTTGGAGAACGTGCTCTTGACCGCCGACTGCGTCGTGCTGTCGAGCAATTGCTCGGCCATGTCGCTCGACAGCGTCCGGTCCGGCATCGGCGCCGCCTGGGCGGGCGATGGTTGCGGACGGGGCGGCGGCGGCATTTTCGGCGCCGGACGCGCCACGGCCACCGGCGGCGGCGGCGGCTCGTCGAGCTCTTCATCGTCCGCCATGGCGAACATCGACATCGGATCGTCTTCCGGCTCGGGATCGAGCTCGAAGGACACATCCTCCGGGTCGACCAGTTCGGCCGCGCCGGCAAACATTTCAGTGACGGGCTCGGACTTTGCGTCGGCCTTGGGGCTGCTCTTGCCGCCGCCCATCAACTCGTCAAAGCTCATCGCCCGCGACGGCGTCTCAGCCTCATCCTCGGGCTCCGCCATGATCTGAGCAGCCGAAAGCGCCAGCGGGGCGCTGTCGGGTTCATGCTCGGGCTCGGGCTCGGGCTTGGCCATCGCCGGCCGCGGCATCAGTGCCGGACGGATCGGTGGCGCCGGCGCCACCAGCGGCGCGCTGCCCAGGCCGGCCGGAGCCTTGGCCGATCCGGCCGCATCGTCATCGGCAATGATCTGCCGAATGGACGAGAGAATTTCGTCCATCGATGGCTCTTTGGGGGCCGGCTTGTTCATTACTGCCTCACATCACATGCGTCGACGGTCGCCAGTGCCCAGCCCGTTCTGGGTCTCAGGGCTGATTCGTCAACATTCACTCTAGTCCGAGATGCACCTATTTGCGAACCGCAGCCGGGCGCCTTTGGCCGCGTGCCCACAACTTTGCTTCACACCGGAAATGGCTGCCGCGCAAACGAAAAAGGCGCCAGTCAGAACCGGCGCCTTCCCACAACTCAGTCGCCTGGAGCTTACTCGTCGATCGAGCGCAGCTCCTGCCAAACATCCTCGACCGTGGCAATGTAGCCATCGGCCGACTTGACCTCGACATTCAGACCCAGTTCCGCCGGGGTCAGGCGACCCGCCGCCGCCACCAGGGCGAACGAGGCGATCACCTTGCTGGTCGTCGCCGAAATCAGCGTCTCGCGGGCCGACGTCAGTTCCGCCTGCGCGTTGAGCACGTCAAGCGTGGTGCTCTGGCCCACGTCGCGTTCCTGCACCGTGCCTTCGACGACCAGTTGGCCGGACGTCACCGAAGAATTGGCGGCCTCGATCTGGGCGGTGGCGTTCTGCAGCGTGCTCCACGAGGAAATCACTGCTTCGCGGACCTGGTCGCGTGCGGCCAGTGCGTCGACTTCGCTCTTGATCTGGTTGAGGTTCGACTTGCGCACCGTCGCCCCCAGCCCGCCGCCATGATAGATCGGGACCGACAGCGACAGCCCGACCTGGCCGGTCATGCCGCCCTGCAGCGGATCGGCGGTGAAGCAGCCATAGCCGCATACCGAGGCCGACAGCCCCAGCGAGGGACCGAACGCGGCCTGAGCCGCATCGGTATTGGCCTGCGCGGCGCGGATCGCGGCGCGTGCCGACAGAATGGCCGGATGGCTCTCTTCGGCCGAAACCGTCGCTTCCTCGATGGATTTGGGCAACACCCCGCCAAACTTGAAATCGGTCGAGAGGTTCTTGGGCTTGTGGCCGATCCAGCGCTCGTAGCTGGCCTGGCTGGTCTGCAGCGACGCCTGCGCCGACTTGTACGAAGCCACCGCCGCGGCCAGGCGCGTCTGCGCCTGCGACACGTCGATCTTGGTGCCCTCACCCAGCCGCAGCCTGTTGTCGGCGCTGTCGACCTGCGCCTCGAAGAAGGCCACATTGTCCTTGCGCAGTTGCACCAGCTGGGTGTCGCGCACCACATACATATAGGCCTGCACGGCCGAGAGCAGCACGTTCTGCTCTTCGTTGCGCAGCGCGTATTTAGACACCTCGGTCAGCGCCCGAGCGCCTTCGATGCTGGCATCGGTGGCAAAATTGTCGAACAGGTTCTGCTGATACCCCAGGCTGAGCTTGAGCGCCGGATCGGAAACCGTTGCCTTACCCTTGGTCACGGACACGCCCGTGCCGAGCGTGCCGGTGAAATCGATCTGCGGCAACTGTGCCGACTTGGCCCGCGCAATGTCTTCGGCTGAGGCCTTTACGCTGAGCAGCGCCGACATGATGTTGGGATTGTTCGAATAGGCCGCCTCGAGCGCCTGCCGCAGGGACTCGGCGTGCGCCACCCCCGGCATCGCAGCCAAAACCAACGCAAACGCACTGACGCGCAACGCCCCCAGGAACTTCATAGGCACGACCTCCGACCCATGGACACTAAGCCCGGCAAATGGGGTTCACAATTATAATGGACAAGCCGCGCAACATTTTCATGTACGAACGAATCGGTTTCGTGGCGGCACGGCAACACTCTGGACATGCAGTCCTCGGCAACGACTAGAAAACGAACGCAGGGTCACGCGGCGCGCTCTGCAGGGGCGGCAGCGTGGCGTTGAAATCGGGGCGGGCATTCACCGTCCCACCGCTCTTGACGAAGAGATTGGCCACCGCTGCCGGTCCGTTCTGCAGCAGCGCCACCAGACGACCGCCTTCCGCCAGCAGCGCGAACAGCGCCGCCGGGACCTCTGCCACCGCGCCTTCGAGCACGATCACGTCGAAACTGCGCGATCCGGGCACCACGGCGTCGAAGTCGCCCACGACGATCTCGGCATTGTTGACGCCGGTCTCTGCAAGCAGCGATTTGGCACGGGCTGCGAGTGTCGCGTCGTTTTCCACGCCCACCACTTCATGTGCCAGCTGCGCCAGCACGGCGGTCGAATAGCCCAGCCCTGCCCCGATATCGAGCACGGTGTCGCTGCTTTCGATTTCGGCCAATTGCAGCAGCTTGGCGAACGGCGCCGGTGCCGGCAGCGACCGCCCGTGGCCCAGGTCGTGCGCGTCATCGATATAGGCCAGCGCCTGCCGGCTCTCGGGCACGAATTTTTCGCGCGCCACTGCCAGCATGGCGGCCAGCACGCGCCGGTCCGTCACGTTGCTGGTCCGCAGCTGGTTATCCACCATGGCTTTGCGCGCCCGCTCGAAATCAACCATTGAACCACCCCTGGCACTGTCTGCCGCACGTGCATACGCCCGCCGCGATGCCCGTTCAAGAGACCGTTGGTTACGAAACATGTCCACTGCCAACGTTACCACAACTTTCCACGCTCCGGCGGGATCGATCTGGCCCGCGCCACGTTGAGCTGTCTGGCAGACCCCAAAACACGTCCAAGAACAAGGAAATCCCGATGAAAACCTTCGCATCGATCTGCACCGCAGCTGTCCTCAGCCTCGCACTGGGCACGGCTCCCGCGCTGGCCGGGTCGCCCATTGCCGGCCAGGCCCAGCTGCAGAATGCCCAGTTCAGCTTCAGTTTCGGCAATCAGTCCGATCGCTACGACCGCTCCGATCGCTATGATCGCGACGGCCGTTTCGAACGTCGCGGCAGCTCCTATTACTATAACGGCCATCGCGGCTATCAGGATCGCCGCTCCGGCTACCGTTTCTACAATGGCTTCTGGTTCCCGCAGTCGGCCTTCTCGTTCGGCATCACGGTCAACCCGCGCTCCAGCCGCTCGTCCCTGTCGTCCAACCATCTGGCCTGGTGCGAGGATCGCTATCGCTCCTATCGCGCCTCCGACAACAGCTTCCAGCCCTATAATGGCGGCCGTCAGGAATGCGTGTCGCCCTATAGCCGCTGATCCCGCGGCCGCACAGAACGGCAGGACCCCGCTTCGGCGGGGTCTTTTTTTGGTGGGGTTCGCGCGGCACACGTGCTGGTAAGCTTGCAGAAACACTTCGCCTGCAATAGATACCGCCGTCGTTGAGGCCACGTGGCGGAGTGGTTACGCAGCGGATTGCAAATCCGTGTATTCCGGTTCGATTCCGGACGTGGCCTCCAACGTCCTTCCTTTCAGCCACGCAGGGACCATGCAACAGCCGCGTGCCAACACCAGTCGGGTGGGGACGCTGCAGCCTCTGCTGGCTGGCCTCCTGGCTGCCCTGGTGGGCTATGCCAGCACCTTCGCTCTCATTCTCGCAGCGCTCGCCGCGCTGGGCGCCAGTCCGGCGCAGGCGGCCTCGGGCCTGTTCGCGCTCTGTCTGGCACTTGCGCTGCTCAACGCCGTTGCCGCCTGGCGCACCCGCACGCCGCTGAGCTTTGCCTGGTCCACCCCCGGCGCCGCCTTCCTGCTCACGCTGGGCGCGCTCGAGGGCGGCTTCGCGGCGGCCACCGGCGGCTTCCTGATGGCAGCGGTCCTGGTCGTTCTGGCCGGCCTCGTCCGGCCCATCGCCCGCGCCGTCGCCGCCATTCCGGCCAGTGTCGCCAATGCCATGCTCGCCGGCATCCTGCTCACCCTGTGCCTTGCCCCGCTCAAGGCCATCGAGGCCGAGCCGAGTTTGGCCTTGCCCATCGTCCTCGCCTGGGCCCTGGGCATTGTCTTTGTCCGGCGCTACGCCGTGCCGCTGGCGGTTCTCGTCACCATCCTGGTGCTCGCCTTCACCACCCGAGTGCCGCCCGACATCCTCGATGCCAGCCTGCCCGCGCTGGTGCCGGTGCTGCCGGTCTTTACCCTCGATGCCTTCCTGCGGCTTTCCCTGCCGCTTTTTGTCATCACCATGGCCTCGCAGAACCTGCCCGGCATTGCCGTCATGAGGGCCAATGGCTACCCCGTGGCGCCCGGCCCGCAATTTCTCGCCACCGGCATTGCCAGCGCTCTGACGGCGCTTTTTGGCGGTCATGCCGTCAACCTGGCGGCCATCACCGCTGCCATCACCGCCGGTCCGGAGGCCCATGCCGATCCGGCTGCGCGCTGGCCGGCCCCGGTCGCCGCCGGTGTCGCCTATCTCGTGCTCGGCCTCCTCGCCGGGCTGGCCGCCGCCTTCATCAGCGCGTCGCCGCCCATCCTGATCCAGGCCGTCGCCGGTCTGGCGCTGCTCAGCAGCCTCGCCGCCGCGCTGGCCGGCGCCCTCGCCGCCGAGGACGAGCGGCTGCCCGCCATCCTCACCTTTGTCACGGCTGCCTCCGGCATCACCGTTTTCGGCATCGGCGCCGCCTTCTGGGGGCTGGTCGCCGGCATCGTGCTCCTCGTGCTGCTGCGCTGGCGCGCGCGAAAATGACCCGCGTGGCCGCCGTCATCCTCGCCGGTGGCCGCGGCGAAAGGCTGGGCGGCATCATCAAGGCCAATCTGCAGGTCGGCGGCCGGCGCCTGCTCGACCGCGTCGCCGAGCGCCTCGCCGCAGCCGACAATTTGCTCGTCGCGCATGGCCCGATCCCTGCAGATCTCCTCGACCTCGCCCCTGGCCAGATCGGCATTCACGATCTGGCCACCGACTATGCCGGCCCCCTTGCCGGCCTTGCCGCTGCCCTCGACTGGGCCACGCGGCAGCAAGACCCACCCGACCTGCTGGTCCTGGCGCCCGTCGATACTCCCTTTCTCCCGCCCGACTACCTGGGCCGCCTGGTCGCTGCCCTCGACATCGCTCCGGTGGCCATCGCCAGCTCGGCCGGCCAGCCCTACCCGACCAGCTCGGCCTGGCGGCGCGACGCCCTGCGCGGCCTCCTCGACGACATGCACGCCGGCACCGCCCCGCGCAGCCTCAAGCGACTCGCCGAACGGCTCGGCGCGGCGATAATCGCGTTTCCACCCCATCGCGGCGGCGACCCCTTCGCCAATGCCAACACGCCGCAAGACCTGCTTGCTCTTGAGCATCGCGCCGCCATCGCCTGAACAAATCCACAGTTTATCGCAGCGTCAAATTCGGGCTTGGCAAACCAAATCGAACCCGCTAAACGGACGCTGCCTTCACCAAGAGGCACGTGTTCCGCGGTAGCTCAGTTGGTAGAGCATTCGACTGTTAATCGAATGGTCCTTGGTTCGAGTCCAAGCCGCGGAGCCAATTTCCCCCCTTAGGGGATTCCTCAGAAATCCTAAACTTTCGCGGCGTTTGCTGCGCTCCGCCGCTGCAGCTAAGCCCCATAGTCGCGATGGCATACGATATCTCGTTCGGCGGGTGCTTAAGGCATTCAGCCGAGCTCGATACCCGGGGCCTCGTCCAGCTCAGCACCACGATCCGCGTCGCCGACGACCCGCGCCATCCGCGCCAGGGTCGCCGTTCGCACACTCGACCTTGAGCTTCAGGCTTAATGGCGAGAGATGCAGCATGGACAGGCTGGCGAAGCACGACGGCGGTTCGAGACGGCGCAGAAACGTGCCCGAGCGCTGCAGCTCGACTAACGGACTGCCGGCGCGCTGGCCGAGGGTCCGCTCAACGCGATTCTGAAGCGAGTCTAGTTGCTCATCGATCGCGGTGGCGTTGAGGATGTGAACGAGGCGGCGGCTGGCGGGCGAAACTAGCAAGAGAGCTTTAGGCCGCGGCGGTCGACTGGCGCGGGTTGGGCGGCCAGTCGATCGCGGACGCCTTTGCCTCGCAGGCCCCGAGCCGGAAGGTGACAGGCTACTTGCCTGCGTCTTCGACCGCCCCCGTCAGGGTTGGGGAGATGCCCTGCAGGATGTCCGCGACCATGAGCAGGTAGGGGTTTCCGTCATAGGTCTCCGTCAGAACGATACTCACATCAAGCGGCCGGAGGTTCTCGATGTAGGCCGTCTTGTCGGTGAGGGTCTCCTTCCCATCTTGCGCCTTCTCGAGTGTCTGAGTTGTTACGCTGTCAAAGCGCGGTTTGGGTAAGGGAAACCACTTGCTGCTGAGCGAGGGAAGCGCGCTACCAGAGACCGTTTCGCCCGGTCGAATAGCTGCAAGGACGAAATCCGCAGCGAGAATGGCCTGGGCGGTGCCGTCGGCTTTCAGGGTCTCAAGCGTGACCAGGGCTGAGAACGATCGCCGGCTATCCCCGGCCGAGCGATAAACGAGCTGGGGTTCTAACCTAAAGTGTGAGGGATTGCTCGACGCGTCCAGCCGGACGCCGAGCTCAAGATAGATGTCCGGATCGGATGTCAGCTCGATGCCTGCATCTTTCAGAGCAGATTGCTGGGCCTCTGTGAGGTCCCAGGAGGATCCTTCCTTGGGCGCGTCCCGGGTCGACCCCAAAACCACGACCACACACCCCGGCCCCACAACCAGAGCACTGGTTTTGTCCCGGCGATACAGGAAGGAACTCGTCCGGGCCGAGGCGGCCGTTTTGTACTCCGCAGCCGCGGCTTTCAACTGTTCCGAAGCCGCGGACGTCACCTTCGGCAGCGCGGCTGCAGCCGCGTCAAACAGCACCGCGCCGAGTGTAAGGGATTCCTGGCCGGCGAGTGACGAAAGTGGGCACTTGGTGGGGAGGAAGGCGCGCAGCGGCAGCCGCTCCGGCGTGGGTTTGGTGGCGGAGGCAAGCCATAACCCGCCCCCTCCGACGATGACGCCAGCCAATCCTGCCAGGACCCCGACCTTGACGGTGGCTGCAAGGCCGTTCCACCACGTCACAAAGAACATCAGTTTTGCACCTTCTTCATGAGCATGTCAGCGGAACCGAAGGCGACGGCCAAGCCGACGTTGGGCGCTATGTCCACCGCGTCGTTGCTGCAGTCGGTCTTCTGTTGGGCAAGCAAGGACCGCGTGATGATGCCAAGTAGAACCGGCGGTCTGCCAGGCTCTTCCCGAGATAGGAGCGCCCCGCCGCTCATGCCGGGGTAGGTCTGACATCCGTGGATGATGCACCCTGGCGGCATAGCGCGAACCACAAGACAGGATGCCGCTGAGTCGACCCGTACAAAGCGCAGCCAGTTGTCGAAGCCGCCGCTGTTGTCCGCCTGGGCTTGATCCGGGTGGAGACGGCGCAATATGCGCTCACGGATCACCATCAGGCCGTTGATGCCGACCGCCAGCATCGGGGCGTGTAGCTCGCCCTGCCCGACACCGAGCGTTCCGTCGTCCGTGGGCGGGAGGTCCTTTTGCATGTCGAGAATGGCGACATCGTCCAGATCGCGCACGAGATCCAACGTTTCGCCGCCGGCGAAGTCGACAGAGGCAACGGAAAAGACCGACGTCGGTTGGTTCGCCGGGAAGATAGCGAGGCGACGGATGTCGATCAGCTGCTTCGAGGCACTGTCGAAAATGCAGTGCTTGGCCGTTAGGATGCGGCGAGGTCCGATGCGAACCCCCGTACAGAGAAAGTCAGGGTTGTCGGACATGAAGATCGCCACCAGAACCGATCTCACCAGACGTTCGGCAGGACTGAGCGTTTCCGAACTCAGATCGACGCGACCCAGGCAGTTGGCGTCGTAGCGATCGATGATACCGGCACGCTCCTCATCACCAATCGTATCCGCGCGTGGGTCCACGGTGAGCCACGCCGCCTTGGCGGCTGGCTCATTGCATCGCTGCAGGTAAGCAAGGTGGGGCTCGCAGTAGAGTGACCGGATTGAGGCCTTCACGCCAACTGTACCGCAAAGGCCGGGGTCAGGTTCGAGACCGGCTGACCGGGTGACGTCGTTGGTGACGTCGCCAGGCGGTGCCGGCATCTGGTCGATAGGAGGCGGGAGGAAAGGCGATTCGATCCGCGGCTCCTCCCAGTCGAAAACGAGCGGAAGCCTATCAGCGCGATCGCGGAAGTCGTCGACGGTCAATGTCCTTGATGTGGACGTCAAGTCATCCGCAAGCCACGGTCGTTCGCCGCGCACCAAATCCTGCAGCGTGACGGCTTCGCCTCGGCGTCCAATAGGCACGGAGATCCCATAGTCCTGGAGCTCCTGATACTCATGGAGGCGCTCGTATCCTTCCAGACTTTCGTAGACTTCGAAGTCCTGGTACTCCATAGAGGGACCATACTCCTGGCTTTCGGCATGCGACGCGAGCGCCAGCGTCAAGGCAATCGACATCAAGTGACTCAACCGCCGCATTCACTCCTCCAAAGGTGACGGCCCACGGAAGCCGTTCCTCACGCCACGAGCTGCTGGGCAATCCCATACCGTTCGGCGGACGCCGCTGCTTTTTCGCGCGGCCGCTCGAACTGGTAGACGAAGATTTTGACGGCCTGTTCCAGACTGGTGGTTGCCATAAAGGCGGCGCGATGCTGCTTCTGGTAGGGCATTGCGATGTCCTCCAGCATGATCCGGATATTGTCGTCCGGCTTTCGGAGTTCGGCTTCGGAATATCCCAACCCGACACCGCCCTTTTGGTTCAGTTGGAACAGCCCGAAGCTCCGCTCACCTGAGAGATTCTTCGCGTCGGGATCGAGTTTGGACTCGGCGATGGCGTTGGCAATGGCGGCAATCTGCTGAATGGCTCCGTATCCCGCATCGGCGAACTTCGCGGCGATAAGCTTCGCCATGTCAGCTCTGCCGTTAGGAATGGCAGATGATGCGAAGTTGATATCCCCCACCCCCACTGGCGCGGTCGCTGCAAACTCCGTCATGATCTTGATGAAGGCGTCGGCCTCGGTGCGAACGAGCCCCCGAGTGTCTTCAAAGCCCCTAGTCACTTCGGCCGAAAACGCCTCCATGATATCCTTTGAGGTCGCACCTGTCAGAAAGGTCGCATCGCGTCCGGTCAGGTTCGCCGGGTCCAGCCCCTCTTCCTGAGCAACTTCCGCTGCCGCCACCATTAGTTCGCTTCTTGCGATCTCTGTCTGAGCCGCCAACAGAGCCCTGCTGCCGAGGACCTGTCCAAACAGCAGTTCGACCATGCTGGGTTGGCGCCCGAGGAGCTCGGCGATGCGCAGTTGCGCCTCTGCCGCCATGATACTGAAGAGGGTAACCTGCGCCCGCCAATCGTTCAGATCCTCCGCTCGATACCGCACGCCATACTCGCTCTGATCGGCGTTGGCCGCCCATTCCAAAACCGTGAAGGCAAAAAGTCCTCCGGCGTTGTGGGTCATGTCCGTCCGCAACCCGGCCACCGCAGCAACATAGTACGGGCTGCATCCGAACTTCGCCGAGGCTTCGACGATCTCCTTGGCAACCAGAGACTTGTCCAGGGGGCCCAAGGTGTCGGCCGCCTTATTGATGGCCTCGTCGGCGACCCAGCCGACCGCCGCGCCGTCCACCAGGCGTATTTTCGTCCACGGGGGTGTCGTGTCATCAAGCACGTCCACCTTGGCGCCGCTCTTAGCCACGACCCCGGTCAACTGCCCCGCAGGACTCTCGCGGAGTGTCCTATCCATTTTCATGACAGCCATGATTTCCCCCTAAACGCTGCCCAGACCCACTTCAAAGGGCGTTGTGAAGCCGCGCTCTGCGCAAGTCTTACCCCCAGTCACATCGAGCAATCTCTTCAAGTCACGAACATCAGGTTCGAGGACACCGGTGATAAGGATGTCCGGGCGGTCGACGCTGCGCCCCCTGAAGTATTCGACGATCGCCTTCCGGGTCGCCGGTCCGATGGTCCCGTCGACTTTCTCCATGCAAAGCAGGCGCTGGATGTCCCCCCACTCGCGGGCGGTTACGAGCTTTTCATAATCCGTCGGAAGTGGAGGCAGGACAACCGCGGGGAGCGGATCACTGACGGAAGCCGGTTCGCGCAGAGCTTGCAGATCGAACGCGCTGACGTCACTGACCACCCTGACCGCTATATCTCCGCCGGCTGGTCCCGGAGCGGCAATGGCGCGGGCGCCACCGATATGGTCCGTGAGTTGCGCTTCGATGGTCGCCGGAAGGCAAAGGTTGAGATAGCCGCGGATAAAGCCATACGAGACAGCCGCGCTGGTAATGGTTGCGCGTTCGGCGACCATACCAGTGCGGTAGGCGTGGCGTGTCTCGTCAACGAACTTTTTAGTCGTCGGCAGTTCGAAGAGATACGTGCCCGCAAGGATATCTGTCATGTTTCCGGCGAGGCCGAAGGCCTGGGCGACCACCGAGATCGTCAGTTGGGCGGCGCCGGTTATCGACAGGATGGCATTGGTTGTCTGACCAAAGGCCGTCAGACCGGATTTTATGGATTCCTTCTCGCGGTTCAGCCGGAACAGCGTGCTGAAGTAAACCGCGCACTGGTCATCAACGTAGTTGAAGCCCGCGAGGGTAACATCGTACCAGCTCGGTGCCCCGGGGGTACCGAAACTTGCGTCCTGCTGAAGCGCTGTCATCAGTTGGGCGCGGTTGTTGCTGGCCATCCTCACGTGCTTTCCGTCGAGCGTTGGAGACAACCCCGATGGGGCCATGCCGCCGCCCGCGCATCCCGCTGCGAACAGCAGCGGCATGAGCCCTGCTGCCACTTTCCTGGCAAGGCGAGTGACTGTTGTTCCCTCAAGCACGGCATCCCCCACTACCCTTGACCTCTCGGGAACAGGGTAGCGCGCAACATTCTTGAGGGAGAAGAATGAGAGCGTCTAGCAACGTAACGGCAACATAACGAGATGCTAACAACGATTAAGTATTAAGCAGATTCATGCACTTACAGCTGGCACACTGTGCAAATACTGTGTACAAAAGTTGCTTAATACTTCCATCTTGGTCGAATGGAATGGCATTCGTCTATTTCACTACGCCATTGGTGCCACGGTGGAGGACGAGGGCGTCGGCCCGCTCCATCCAGCCATCGTTCGGTCGCCGTGGATCGACGGCAATCACCGTCGCGCCTTCCTGCTCCAACCGGGGGCCTTGAACGCCTGGCTTAGGGCTCCCGTGGCATCCGTTAGCGCCACAAGGTGGTAGCGAAGGCGGATAGCCGTTCCGAAGGCCATATCGAGGATGGATGTGGTGGAGCCCATCCTCGCCAACTCGGTCGAAGACACGCTCGATCAGTGGTCATCTATGCCAATGTACTAAAGTCAGCTCGTGTGGTTAGGGCGGACCTTGCCGCATAACGCCGACCAAGGGGCTGGTCCAGCCACCTGCGGCGCATCAGTACGTTGCAGGTTTCTTCCGTTCTGAAATGTGTGTCGGTCAAGCGGTCACTGCTGGACCTCAATGATCTATCCCTCTACGAGCAGGTTGCAGCCATGCTCGTTAGCGCCCTGGGGCCAAAGCAGCCCCCTGGGTCCGCTTCGCGACCCTAGTGAATCTGAGGCGTGTTCACCCAGACAAGGCGAGTGAGCTTGGAACTGACATTGCGATAGCGGTTCGTGAGGTGGTTCTTGAAAAAGAACGAGTCACCCGCCTTGAGGCGGTAAGTGGTTGCCTCGATGGTCAGTTCGAGTTCGCCCTCGATCACGTAGCCCAGCGTTTCGCCCTGGTGCGTGATCGGGTCCACTTTTTCAGCGCCCGGTTCGAGCCTGTGAATGTTGCCCTCGAGCAGGTTGCCGCCACCAAACGGCACCAGCCGCTCGTAGCTCACGCCACTGCCGCCACGGATGGCATCGGTGGCAGAGATCGGCCGCTCTCCGTCGCGCTGGATCAGGCCCGGCGAGTTGATGTCTGCCCCGAAGAACGACGCCAAGTCGCGGTTGAGGGCCGTCACTATACGCTGCAGCATGTCGAGCGAGGGTGCGACCTTGCCGTTCTCGATCTTGGAAATCATGCTCTCGGCGCAGCCCACGCGCTCGGCGAGTTCGCGGATGAGTATGCCCTCAAGCAACCTTGCATGCTTGAGCCGCGCGCCCACCTGCAGTTCGTCGCGTCTGGCTTCAGCTTTTCGTGGTTCGCTCGGCAATGACAACTATCCTGTGCGGGAAAACGAATGCGGCACCAAAGGTGATTTGTCCAGTAGAGTGGGGAAGTCGAGAACACCCTCAAACAGGGCGGCAAGGGTCAGTACGGTGTGATCGGCGAGATGCCGGCCGATCAGTTGCAGCCCGACGGGGCGTCCGTCGGCCGTCAGTCCGACGGGCAAGGAGAGCGCCGGTTGCCCGGTCAGGTTGGCGAGGGCCGAAAAGGGCGTGAAGCCGGCCGCACTGCCTGGTCGCCCGGCGATGCTTTCGGGATAGTCTTGGTCGATGGGTATGGCAGCGTTCGCGACACTTGGCGTTACCAGCAGATCCCAGGTTTCGAAGAACTGGGCCATCGCGCGGGCGATGCGCTTGCGATCAAGTAGGGCAGCGCTGAAGTCATCCGCTGACCACTCTGCGTCGAGCACCCGGGTCAACACGGCATCGAAGCCAATGCCGCTGAACTCGCGCAATTTTCGAAGCCCTACCCGATCGGTGTCGAGCGCCACGATGGCATCGAACGTCGCCTGCACGTCACCCACTGCCGGGTGCCCGAGACCGAAGGCGGCATTCAGAGCCGCGTCGAGGCGATTGACGGCCTGCTGACAGATCGCTGCAACCTCGTGATCGACGGGGGCGAAGCCGAGGTCTGGGCTGTAGCAGATCCGCACATAGCGGATGTCGATCGCCGCTGACCCGATGTCGAGCGGCAAACTGTGCCGATCACGAGGGTCCGGTCCGACAAGCACCGAATAGGCGAGCTTTGCGTCCTCGACCGACCGTGCGAGCGGGCCTATATGCTCCAGGGTTTCCCAGCCGGAAGCGCCCGGCATGCGCTCGTCACGACAGCCCGGATAGACCGGCACACGGCCCCACGAGGGCTTGAAACCGACGAGTCCGGTCAATGCCGCCGGCACACGGATCGAGCCGCCGCCGTCGCTCCCGAGCGCCAGCGGCACCATTCCGGCGGCAACGGCGGCCGCCGAACCGGCGCTCGATCCGCCCGGACCAAGCGCAGGGTTCCAGGGGTTGCGCGTGGCGGGAAACAGGCGGTTGCGAGGGATCGCCCCATAGCCGAACTCAGAGGTGTTGGTCTTGCCCACAACAATGGCACCAGCGGCGCGCAGTCGAGCCACCGCGACGTCGTCTTCGGCGGGAATGTGGTCGGCATAGTGCACTGAACCAAACGTCGTGCGTATTCCCTCGGTCGAGAGCAGGTCCTTGACGGCAACCGGGACGCCAGCCAAAGGCCCACCTGGCTCGCCCTTGCTGAGGCGCGCATCCTGCTCATCGGCTGAGGCGAGCGCGCTGTCGGCACACACTGTAACGAAGGCGTTGAGCTCTTGGTCCAAACTCGAGATGGCAGCAAGTGCGCTCTTCACCGCTTCGCGTGCCGAGATGTCCCGCCGCCTGACGCGCTCGGCCAGCTGTGTGGCACCCAATTGGGTAACTGATGGCATCGACACGAGATCCTCCCAGTGCAGGGTTTGCACGGCACATGACTAACAGTCAACTTTCATGCCAAATTTGGCTCTCGTTGATATTCTCCCCATTCATAAGGGTTTCCGCCTTCCAGTCGTCGCACACCGCGTGTGCGGCTCGCCGGAGGACAAGTGTACTCTGCACAAAATTCGAGCGGAGGTTGATCAAAGCATGAGCAAAGATCACATCACATTCCTCGGCGCGGCCGTCATGCGACCTCCTGCAACCCTCGGAATCCTTGCCTCACAGCGGAAATTTTCGGACTGGCATAGATCGTGCTTCATGACTGTGGATCATGTCACTTGATCGGTGCAACACTGGAGGTCGTCGTCATGTCAAAGCTGCTCTCTCCCATTCCTCTGTCCATGTCTCGCCGTACGCTCTTACAGGCGAGCGCCGCTGTCGCGGCAAGCCTGGCCCTGCCCCGCGCGGTTTTCGCTCAGGAGGCCGCCACCATCGTGTGGGGCAAGTCGATCGAAGTGAGCATGATCGACCCGCATACCGCGCTGGTCGGCTCCGCCTGGCAGTTGCAGTACCTCGTCTACGAAACGCTGGTGCAGATGGGCGACAACTACGAGACCTTGCCCGGTCTGGCCGAGTCCTGGGAAACGCCATCGCCGACCACCTATGTGTTCCATCTCCGCGAGGGGGTGAAATTCTCCAACGGACGCGCCATGACGGCCGACGATGTGGCTGGCAGCCTCTCGCGCATTGTCGATCCGAAGTTCGGCTCGTGGTGGGCGTTCCAGCTCGGCTCGGTCAAATCGATCACTGCGACCGACGCCAAGACCGTGACAGTCGAACTCAACGAACCGTTCACGCCGCTTCTCGCCTCGCTTGCAGCGAGCATGACCGCGATCATGCCGATGGAGGAGCTCAAGGCCGGCACGTTTGACCCGAGCAAGGACATGCTCGGAACGGGACCTTTCATGGTCACAGAGCATCAGCAGAACGACTTCTGGACGCTCAAGAAGAACCCCTTCTACTGGCAGGCGGGCCTTCCCAAGGTCGAGCAGGTGACCGTCAAGATCATCACCGATGACACCGCGCGGCTGGCGGCGCTGCAGGACGGCAGCATCGACATCGCCAACTTCGAAAATCCCGACGCGCCACTGCTGCTTCAGGTGATCCCGAACGTGACCGTCGTCTCGCAGTCGACGCCCGATCTCTACACGCTGGTTCTCAACTCCGTTTATGCCGACTCGCCGTTCCGCGACGCCAAGCTGCGACAGGCAGTTTTCCTTGCCCTCGACCGCGAGCAGATCCATCAGATTGCACTCAGCGGCCAAGGTGCCGTGTCGGGCGCTGCCCCCGTCAATTTCGAGGGCTCCTGCCCGGCCCCGGGCAAAACTCGCGACGTCGAGAAGGCAAAGGCTTTGGTGCAGGAAGCCGGCGGCCTCACTTTCGAAATGCTGGTTCAGTCCAGCCAGGCCATCCAGCGGATCGCGCAGGTAATCCAGCAGAACTTGGCCGAGGCCGGCATCAATGTCGTACTGACGGTGGTCGATGAGGGCGTGTTCGTCGACAAGGTCTTCGTCAACGCTCAGTTCCAGGCAGCGCCGCTGTTCTGGTCGGCATACGCCGATCCGGGCATGGTGCCGCCGCTGTGGGAACCCAGCATCGCCGGCTCGACCGGCGGCTATGTGGTCAGTGAACCGAAGCTGGCCGAACTGCTCACCAACGTGCGCAAGACCCCCGTTGGGCCAGAGCGCACTGCCATGTTCAAGGAAGTCTGTGAACTGGTCGATGCCAGCGCGCAGATGATCCCGCTGGTCACCAAGCCGGTGACCGTGGGGTACCGCACGGACCGCGTATCGGCGATGATCCAGCCCAACGAAGGATACAACGGCACCTTGCGCCACATCGCCGAGTTCACCAAGCTCTGACACCTCTGGGGGGTGCGTGACATGGGCGAATTGATCGCTTACGCCGGGCGGCGCATCGGCAGTGCCTTGATCACCTTGGTGATCGTCTCGCTGATGATATTTTCGGCCATCCACGCGCTCCCCGGCGGCTATGCCGACGTGTTTCTGGGTGCCCATCCGACCCCCGAGGCCAAGGCAAGGATCGAGGCCCAGTTCGGCCTCGATCAGCCTTTACCGGTCCAGTATATTCAGTGGCTGGGTGCAGCTGTCCAAGGGGACTTCGGCACGTCCTTGGTCACCCAGAAGCCGGTGAGCGAAGAGTTCGCCGTCCGCCTCCCCCTGACTGTGACGATCGCGGCCATTGCCACGGCGCTGGCTATCACCGTCGGACTGCCCACCGGCCTCGTCGGCGGCCTTGCGCAATCCCCGGTCGCCCGCGGGTCGGCGCGTCTGTTTGGCTCTTTGGCCATCAGCGTACCAGACTTTGTCATCGGCACTGTGCTGCTCTATGTGGTTTCGCGTTACCTGCAATGGGCGACGGTCTTTTCCACCACCTTGCTGCCGGCGATCACACTGTCGGTGCTCGGCATCGGTTTTATCAGCACGTCCGCACGCAATGCCTCGGCGGCAGCGCATGAGGGTCCTTGGGTGATGGCCGCAATCGCCCGCGGCCAGAGCGACAGGCAGGTGGTTCGCCACCACATCCTCAAGAACGCAGCAATTCCCGTGCTCACGACAATCGCGATCTACTTCGGCTACATGCTGGGGGGCACCGCCATCGTTGAATCGACCTTCACAGTGCCCGGCGTCGGCCGCTACCTGCTTCAGGCCGTGCAATTGCGCGACTACCCGGTGGTGCAGGCGGGCGCGCTCATCGCCGCAAGCCTGTTCATCCTCCTCAACCTGCTGGTCGATGTCCTCTATGCATCGCTCGAGCCGCGCATTCGCCGCCCCGCATGACCCGCAACTTTGACCTCCTCTCGTGGCTGGGCGCGGGCCTCTTGCTCATCCTCCTCGTGTGTGGCGCTCTGGGCTATACCGGGGTGTTCGGTGACGCCTCGGCGTTTGTCGGCGCGCCGCTGCAGGCGCCCAGTAGCGTGCATCTGTTCGGGACCGACAATCTCGGGCGTTCAATCCTCGCCAGAACGATCGCAGGCATCCAGCAGTCTGTGTTGCTTTCGACCGGCGCCGTCCTGATCGCGGTCCTGATTGGTACGGCTTTGGGCATGCTGGCAGGCTATTTCCGCGGCCTGGTTGATGAGCTGATCGCCCGACTGGCAGACGCGCTGTTCTCATTCCCCGCGATCGTCTTTGCCATCCTGATATCAGCGCTCTTCAGGCCAGGGGCGGCGAGTGCCATCGCGGCCGTCGTGCTGGTGACGCTGCCGGCGGTTATCCGCACCGTGCGGGCCGAGACGCTGGTGATCAGCCATCGCGACTACGTGGTACAAGCCCGCATCGCCGGTGCCGGGCCCGTCTATGCCCTCGCCATGCATATCGCTCCCAATATCTCCGGCGCGGTCATCGTGCAGACGGCATATTCGGTTTCGTTCGGCATGATCATCGAGAGCGGCATCAGCTTTCTCGGGCTCGGCGTTCAGCCGCCGGGAGCTTCGCTGGGTTCGCTGCTGTTTGAAGGCCGCCCTTATCTGCCGCTGGCGCCCTGGCTGGTGCTCATTCCTGGAGCGGTCCTGGCGCTCACCATTCTCTCGATAAACCTTGTTGGTGACGGGCTGAAAGATCGTTTCTCGGGGGGCCGGTCATGAACCTGCTCGAGATTGAGGAACTGGTCATGGAGTATCGTGGCGGCGGCAAGGTCTCGCGCCCCCTCGATGGAGCCAGCCTCTCTGTATCGGCCGGCGAGATCGTCGCCATCGTCGGCGAGAGCGGTTCAGGCAAGAGTACGCTTGCCAGTGCCATCGGACGCCTGCCGGTACCGAGTTTGCACAATGTCTCTGGCTCGCTGCGTATTGACGGAGCGGATGTCGCCACCCTCGACGAACCTGGACTGCTGAAACTGCGCCGAGAAACGATCGGCTACATCTTTCAAGACCCGGTCGCGACGCTGGATCCGACCATGAAGATCGGCCAGCAGTTGGCTGTGGCCCTGGGCAGCGGGCGGGCCGAGGCCTTGCGTGCATTGGAGGGGCTTGGCCTGAGGGACCTCAACCGTCTCGTCGAAAGTTATCCGCATCAGATCTCGGGCGGCATGGCGCAGCGCGTCGCGATCGGGCTGGCGCTGGCAAGGCAGCCCAAGCTGATCATTGCCGACGAGCCAACCGCAGCCCTCGATGCATCCGTAAAGCGCACTGTGCTCGACCTTCTGGTGCGTGCCTGCCACGCCGCTGGATCGGCTCTATTGCTCGTCACACATGATCTGCATGTGGTCCGGGAGTACACGGGCAGCGTCGCTGTGATGTATGGCGGTCGCGTCATCGAGCGAGGCAGGACAGCGGACGTGCTCAAACATCCTGTCCATCCCTACACCACCGCCCTGATGGGTGCAGCGGTTGGCCGGGAGCGACCCGGGGAACGGGTTGAGCCCATCCCTGGCATGCCACCCCAGCTCATGGCCCGCGCGGACTTCTGCGCGTTCGCACCGCGCTGCGGCCATGTCACCAACCTCTGTCGAACTGAACGCCCGATGCTCAAGGTTCCGCACGACGCGGCATGTCACTACGCAGAGAGCCTCGCCGCCGGGGGAGCCACGCCATGAGCACTCTGGTGCTTGAGCTTACCGGCGTCGGCAAGCGCTACTTGATAGGGCCGCCATGGGCCCGCCGGCCTGTTCAGGCGCTGTTGCCATTGTCGCTGCAGCTTGGTTCGGGCGAAATGCTCGCCGTGGTCGGGGAGTCCGGGTCTGGAAAGACAACGCTGGCGCGCCTCTGCCTCGGTCTCACTACGCCGAGCGAAGGCCTGCTCACATTTTCGGGCACCCCGGTTCTGGGGCAATCGCGCAGACTGCGCGGCAGACTTGCCGCAGTGCTGCAGAACCCTTCTGCGTCACTCAATCCGCGCATGCGCATTGGACGCTCGATGGCCGAGCCGATGCATCTGGCCGGAATGAGCCAGCAGGTTGACCGCCGGACCCGGGTCCTGGAACTCCTCGATCGTGTTGGACTTCCCAGGGATTTCGCCGAACGGTTCCCGCAGGAACTGTCGGGCGGACAACGACAGCGCGTCACCATCGCCCGAGCCCTCGCCACCACGCCTGAACTCATCGTGTTTGACGAAGCGGTGAGCGCACTCGATGTTTCGGTGCAAGCCCAGGTTCTCAATCTGATCGTCGATCTGCAACGCGAAGTCGGTTTTGCCGGCCTCTTCATTACCCACGACCTGGCAGTTGCACGATACGTTGCCGATCGGGTTCTCGTGCTCCGTCATGGCGCGGTCGAAGCGCTGCTTCCCGCACATTCGCTATATGACGCCAGCCCGGTGGACTACGTCCGAGAACTGCAGATCAGTAGCGGCTTGCTGTGACTTGACGAGCCGGAATAGTCAAACCACAGGGCGAACCAATCTGCCTAAGGGTCGGTTTTTGGCCAGAAGCGGCCCCTGCCCTGGGTCTGGTTTCGACCATGGGCGGCCCTGCCTACGTCCATTGCCAAAATCGGACGCTGAAACCGGCCGCAACCGCATCCCGTTGAGCGCGGCGATGCGTTGCCTGCCGCGGACAACCGTTTGGATATCGGGGTTGATGATCAATTGTAACGTCCTGAAAATGCGATAGAATATCCGGCGGAATACGTTGATTTTACAGTGGTTCTCGCCGAATTCCGAGTCCCAGCCGCGGAGCCAAATTTTCCCCCTTCTGAACGTTTTGGCGATGGTGAGCCCGGCCGCTTCGGCCGCGGGGCGACACAGTTTCGTCGTCTGGCGAAGGAACCGCCGGGGCGGGGCGTATCACTCCTGCAATCGACCCAGGAGTGTCCCATGCCCAAGCTTTTCGTCCTCGCCACCGCGCTTTTCGCCCTTTGCACGCCCGGCCTCGCCGTGGCCGCCGACGTGACCGTCCAGACGCATCGGCGCGCCGTCGTCGTGACCGGCGACGCCGTGGCCGTCGTGGCGCGGCCGCAGGCCAATGTGGTGATTGTCACCGGCCCGGCCGACCACTGCACCACGCGCACCGTCCGCACCTGGGTGAACGGCCATTATGTCAAGCGCCGCGTCACCCATTGCATCGACTGATGCGGCCGGGGCGCGGCGTGCTGCGCCCCATACCGCCACAACTTCCCCGCAATGCTGTGAGCTGACTGCATCATGCCAAATATCGAGCAGGACTATACCATCATCGAACTTGGTCCCGACGAGGTGCGCCGCGTCCGCAAGCCGCCGCGCAACCTCTTCCGGTTCTATCTCCTGCCACTCAGCGTCGCCGGGCTGCTGCTGACGCTGTTCGCCTATGGCTGGCCCCTGCCGGTCGCCGGCTGCGCCATTCTGGTCGGCATCGCCATTGGCGTGCTGATCCAGCACAAGCTCTAGCCAATTGGCCGCCGGCAGGCGGCCTCAGCACCTAGCCGCGCCAAGCCATCTTCATATAGGTCGTGCCGCCGGCCAGCTCGTCCAGCATCTGCTGCAGGCGCTTCTGGCGCGTCTCCGGTCGTTTGGCCCGGTCGATCCAGCCGACATAGTCGTTCTGCTGATAGGTCGGTCGCGCCCGATAGGCGGCCATCACCCCGTGCGCGTCGAGCGCCGCGGCGATATCGTCTGGCATCGGGTAGATCGGCCGCGTCATCCGCCCGCGCGATGCGACACTCTCAGGCCCGTCCATTGCCAGCGCCTCCAAAGAAACGTGAACATACCAGGAACAGAAAGAGCGTCAAGCTGTCGCGCGGCCAATCAACACCTGACAGAGCGCGCAACAGAGGGCTATGTGAGGGACCGTAGCAAGGAGTCGCGTGATGTTTCTCGGTCTCAGCGCGGAATTACTGGCCCGCTTCCAGTTCGCCTTCACCGTGTCGTTCCATTTCATTTTTCCGGCCTTTTCCATTGGCCTGGCCAGCTATCTGGCCGTGCTCAACGGCCTGTGGTTGTGGAAAAAGGACACCGCCTACCTCAAGCTGTTCGAATACTGGAAAACCCCGTTCGCCGTGACCTTCGGCATGGGCGTGGTCTCCGGCATCGTCATGAGCTACCAGTTCGGCACCAACTGGGCGACATTCTCGGACAAGGTCGGCGCCGTCATCGGACCGCTGATGGGCTACGAGGTGCTGACCGCCTTCTTCCTTGAAGCCGGCTTCCTGGGCATTGCCCTGTTCGGTCGCAAGCGCGTCGGGCCGGCGCTGCACATGTTCGCGGTCGCCATGGTCGCCTTCGGCACGCTGGTCTCGGCCACCTGGATCATCTCGGCCAATAGCTGGATGCAGACCCCCACCGGGCACGGCATCGACGAAAACGGCATCTTCTACCCGGTCGACTGGCTGGCCATCATTTTCAATCCCAGCTTCCCCTATCGCCTGCTGCACACCGTGCTGGCGGCCTTTCTCACCACGGCCTTTGCCGTCGGCGCCGTCGGCGCCTGGCACCTGCTGCGCGAGCGCGACAACCGCCAGGCGCGCATCATGTTCTCCATGGCCATGTGGATGGCCGCCATCGTCACCCCGATCCAGATCTATGCCGGCGATCTGCATGGCCTGAACACGCTCGAGCACCAGCCGGCCAAGATCGCCGCCATGGAAGGCCATTACGAGACCCACAAGGGCGCGCCGCTGATCCTGTTCGGCATCCCCGACGACGCCGCCGAAACCACCCATTTCGCCCTCGAAATCCCCTATCTGGGCTCGCTTATCCTCGCCCATGACATCAATGCCGAGATCAAGGGCCTGAAGGCCTTTCCCGCCGACGAACGTCCGCCGGCACTGATCCCCTTCATCACTTTCCGCATCATGGTGGGGATCGGCGTCCTCATGCTGATCGTGGGCGTCTGGTCGCTCTGGGCGCGCTGGAAAAAGACGCTCTACACCAACCCCTGGCTGCATCGTGCCGCCATCGCCATGGGCCCGTCCGGCTTTGTCGCCGTGCTCGCCGGCTGGTACACTACCGAAGTCGGCCGCCAGCCCTTCACCGTCTATGGCCTGCTGCGCACCGCCGACAGCCTGTCGCCGGTCGAAGCCCCCGCCGTCGGCGCCTCGCTGATCGCCTTCATCATCGTCTATTTCATCGTCTTTGGCGCCGGCGTCTTCTACCTCTTCCGCCTGTTCGGCCGTCGCCCCGAGGGCGATGACGGCGCGGCCCAGGAGGGACCGACGCGCGCCGCCGGCATCACCCCGGCCCAGCAGGTCGGGACCGTGGAGACCAGCCATGCCCATTGATCTGCCCACCATCTGGGCCGGCATCATCGCCTTTGCCGTCCTCGCCTATGTCGTGCTCGACGGCTTCGACCTGGGCGTTGGCATCCTCTTCCCGCTGTTTCCCGACAACAAGGATCGCGACGTGATGACCAATTCCATCGCGCCGGTCTGGGATGGCAACGAGACCTGGCTGGTGCTCGGCGGCGGCGGCCTGATGGCGGTCTTCCCGCTCGCCTACGCCACGGTCCTCCCCGCCCTCTACGTGCCGATCATCCTGATGCTGCTCGGGCTGATCTTCCGCGGCGTCGCCTTCGAGTTCCGCTTCCGCACCAAGCGCTGGAAGCCGCTCTGGGAATGGGGTTTTGCCGGTGGGTCCACGCTGGCCGCCCTGATGCAGGGCGTCGCGCTCGGCGCCCTCGTCCAGGGCATCCAGATCGAAGGCCGGGCCTATGCTGGCGCCTGGTGGGACTGGCTGACCCCCTTCTCCGCGCTGACCGGCCTGGCCGTCGCCATCGGCTACGCCCTGCTCGGCGCCACCTGGCTCAATCTCAAGACCACCGGGCCGCTGCAGGAAAAATCCCGCCGCATCGCGCTGGTCACCGGCATCGCCACGCTGGCGCTGATCGGCACGGTGAGCCTCTGGACGCCCTTCCTCGAGCCCGTCTATTTCGAGCGCTGGTTCGGCTTCCCCACGGCATTCTTTTCCGCCTTCGTTCCCACGCTGCTGGCGGTCTGCGCCTTCGGCCTCTGGTGGGGGCTCACCCACGACAAGCACCTGCTGCCGTTCCTGGCGGCCCTGGGCATTTTCGTGTTGAGCTTTGTCGGCATCGGCATCAGCTTTTACCCCTATATCGTGCCCGGCGCGCTCACCATCGCCGATGCCGCCGCGCCCGACTCCTCGCTGAGCTTCCTGCTGGTGGGAGCCGTTGTGCTGGTGCCCATCATCCTTGCCTATACCGGCTACGCCTACTGGGTGTTCCGCGGCAAGGTCGACCCCGAGGAGGGCTACCACTGATGGCGTCGCCCTCCCCCTCCCTGCCCCGCCGCCTCGCCTGGTTCCTCGCCCTCTGGCTCGCCGGCGTCCTCGCCGTCGGCCTGGTCGCCTACGCCATCAAGCTGGCCCTGGGCGCATAGCGAAACCCCACATCGGCACGACAAAGCTCCCGCCGGGAGCATCGACGACGTTTTCGCTGCCGAATGCCGGTGCCGCGGGCCTTAACCGCCCAGCAGTCGCCCTTTGTTCAGGCCTTCCGCACTCTTGACAGCAAATATTCGGGACAAATTTCGCTATTTCAAAGCCTTAACGGATCAGTGATTCGGCCAAACATTAATCAATGGTTACCTATTCACTTGTTGTGCACAGATAATTGTTCCAGTCTGACGCATAGGTGTTCCATTTTGGGACATCGCGCGGGGTAGAGCGGCGCTGCCTCCGAGCCGAAACTCCTGAGGTAGTAAAATGCATTCCATCTCATCTACCGTTGCCCTCGTGGCGACGGCGGCCCTGCTCGTCTGCGCGACGCCCGCCCTTGCCAAGGGGAAGAAGTCTCCGCCCCCCATGTTCGATGGTTTCTCCCAGATGTTCAAAGGCAACCCCTTTTCATTTGGCCAAAGAGGCGGTGGCAGTTCCGGGCATAACTATTTCGGTGGCAGCAATAGTGGCGGCGGCCATGACAAGAAGACCTATGTCGATATTCCCGGCACGCCGGCCATTCCAGGGACCAAGGCCACCGAAACGGTCGTCTATTTCGGCACCTGCAACAATCTGGCGGGTATGCAGCAGGCCGGCAATGCCGACGAGAACGGTTTCTGCCTCCCCTTCGCATCGCTGGTCGGCAGCGAAGGCAGCGCCGGTTCGCCCAGTTCGGGCCCGTCCTGTGCGGTGACCTCCCGGTCGGGACCGTCGCCGATGACACGCGGGCGCAACTCGGGATCGTCCGAGACGCCGGTGATCGTGCCCGGAACCTGCGACAGTGTGAAAGCCGCTGAGGAGCCCCCGAACCGGCCCCCGTACAATGGAACGCCAAACACCTGATCCTTCTTCGGCGCGGCACAGTGTTCCGCGCCCCCTCTCCGCCCAGCCTTACGTCCACCGATCGAGGAGACAGCTTTCGATCAGCGAGCCATGGGCCGGACGACAATTTCTCAGCGCAGGCAATGATCTATCAAGATCGGCACGAGGCTCGACCGGTTAACCAAAGGTTACGGATGTCGTTGGCGCACACATTTTATTGATCCATTTTGGCACATATGCGCTCCCCGTTGGGACGCTGACGAGGCGGCCCCGGAAGCTGCCTCGACGTCAAGCTGAGGTAGTCAATATGCGTCCTAATGTGTCTAAGCGGACCTCCGACTCCACCGGAGTCCGTCGTATCAGTGCGGGAATCGCCGTCGCGGCAGCGCTCGTCCTTTTCTCCGCCACGCCAGGTCTGGCGTTCAATGCCCGGGTGGAAACTCAGGTCAGCCGCTTTCTGCAGTGCAAGATTTTGCTGCTCACCGATCTGCAGCGACATGTGCGCGTCTGCGGCGGCGGCAAAGGGCCAATCCCACCATCGCTGAATTCCCTGTCCACACCGGTCGAAGGCGCACCTGCGCCCGTGGTCGTCCCACCGATCATCAAGCTCCCGCCGCAGCCGGCAAAAGCCTAGTGCTCCTTCTTCGGCGCGGCCAAAACGCCGCGCCGAAACGACTGCCGTCCGGCCGGGAATCGGCGTAACGATCGGATGTCATGGACAATCAGATCGTCGTCATCACCGGCGCAACCAGCGGCCTCGGGCGCGAGACGGCGCGCCAGCTGGCGCGCCTGGGGGCCACCATCGTCATTCTCGGCCGTGATGCCGAAAAAGGCGCGGCCACCATCGCCGATCTCAAGCCCGCCGCGCGCCATCCGGCCCGGCTGCATTTCCTCTCCTGCGATCTGTCGCGCCTGGGCGATGTCCGCTCGGTGGCCAAAACCCTAAAGGACCGGTTCGAGCGGATCGACGTGCTGATCGCCAATGCCGGCGTGATCAATACCAGGCGGCGCGAAACCATCGACGGCTTCGAGGAGACGTTTGCCGTCAACCACCTGGCGCATTTCCTGCTCATCGGCCTGCTGCTCGGTCAGTTGGCGAAGGCCAAGCAGGGCCGCGTTGTAGTGGTCTCCTCCGACGCGCACCGCATCGGCCGCATCAATCGCGACGATCCGCAGCGCCGCCGCGGCTATCGCGGCTTTTCGGCCTATGCCGGCTCAAAACTCGCTAATCTGCTGTTCAGCTTCGAGCTGGCCCGGCGCCTCGAGCACACGGCCATCACCGTCAATGCCCTGCATCCCGGCGCCGTCGCATCCGGCTTTTCCAGTAACAACGGCGCTCTGGCGCGTCTTGCCATGCGGCTGTTGCGGCCATTCTTCCTCACCTCGGCCAAGGCTGCCGAAACCTCGGTCTATCTGGCCGCCGAGCCGCGCCTTGCCACCGTCACCGGCCGCTATTTCTATCAGTCCCGCCAGCACGAAACCGCGCGCAGCGCCCACGACCGCGCCACCTCCGAATGGCTCTGGCGCGCCAGCGAGACGCTGACAAGCTTTACCTATCCCGATCTCTAGCTGCCGGCCGTCACGTAGCAGCCGCCACCGGCCGATTTGATTGCGGCACAAATGGCATTGGCATTTTCCGCCGAAGCCGCCGGCAGGCGCACACCGAAAATATCGCCATTGCTGCCCGGCGCGCGCGTCACTTCCAGGGTCGCATCGCCCATGGCCCCGGCAAAATTGTCCTGCGCGTATTTCAGCGAGCGCTGCGCCAGGTCTTCGCTGTCACGCCAGGCCAGCATCACATAGGCCGGTCCGCTGGCGACAGGCAGTTCGGGGTCGGTCGTGCCATTGTTCGAGCCCTCGCCGGGCACCGTAGTGACCGTCGCCACCTCGATATCGGCGCCACGATTGATCCCCAGGCTGGCGATCTCGTCGCCGGTAAAGATGTACATCTGCTCGGGCGGCGTCTGCAGCATTACTGTGATGATCGACTGCGTCACCTCGAACTCGTTGAGCGCGCTGAGCACGTCCGCCAGCGTCGTCTGCGCCAGCACCAGGTCGGCCACTTCCGCCGAGATCTGGTGCACGCCCAGTTCCCCCTCGACCTCGCGATTGTCGCCGGCAAAAAAGATGTACGAGCAGGCCGAATAACAGCCCATGCCCTTGGCCACCAGCGTGCTCATGCCCAGGTCCCTGACCTTGTGCGCCACCACCAGCGCATCATCGACATAGCCGCCCGGGCTGTTGAGCAGCAGCACCTTGGCCTGCGGCCGGGCTTCGATGGCGCGGGCGAAATCTTCGTCCAGCGTCGCGCCGATCTCGCCGTTGAGCGCGATGACCTGCGGATCGTCCGGCGGCAGCGTCCACACCCCGAAATCGATCCCGGCGCTGGCGGCCGCCTTGTCGAGCTCGGGCGGCGTGAGGGCGCTCAGCGGCACGAAATAGGAGGCAATGAAGATCTTGATGATCTGCGCATCAGCCTCGTGGGCGCTGGTCCAGCTCAGCGAGTAGCCGACGCTCTCGGTCCCGGCATTCTGGTACATGGTGTAGAACTGGCGGCCATTGCGCGTGCCCGACACCACAAATCGCGACGTATTGAAACTGGCATCGGTCACCGCCAGTCCGTCCTTGGAGGCATTATAGGTGGCGAACAGATCCGAGAATCCCATCTCGCTCTGCTGCGTCACCAGTGTTTCCAACGTAATCCCGCCATCGGGCGTCGCATAGGTGTGGCCGTTATTGTAGGGTGTCACCACGCTGAGCAGGCCCGCCGGCACCACCAGCGAGCTGCGGCCTTCGGCGTCCTCCATGCTCTGCATCCCCAGCCGACGATAGACCACGTCGGAGAGGTCGTAGAGGTTTTGCCGATCTTCTGGGCTGAGCACGCCTGTCGGCTCGAGGCCCTGCGACGTCTGGTAATCGACGATCGCCTCATAGGTGTTTTCGCCGAACTGCCGGTCGATGATGAAGGGAAAATGCCCGAGCAGCACCAGGTCGTACTGCACGCCCTCGCGATCTTCCTCGCTCAGCGTCTCGAACCAGGCGCGGCTCTCCTCGATGCCCGCCATCACGGGCAGCGCCGGCATCACGCCAAGGCCCAGCCCCAGCAGCACCGCCAGTACTAGTCCCATCGCCTTGCGCATCGCGTCCACCCTCGTCGGCCAATGCCACCATTCTGGCATCAGTCGCGCCGGCCTTCAATCGAGGCCACGGCAAAGGCGCGCTTATTTGACTGACTAGATCGAGTAGCTCGATTCCCAGCCGAACAGCTTTTCGTAGAGCTCGTCAGCCAGCGCAGCCGGCGCCTTGGCGCTGCCGTCGAGCACCATGTCGGCGCTCTCAGGCGCTTCGTAGGGGCTCGACACGCCGGTGAAATTCTTGATCTCGCCGGCCCGCGCCCGCTTGTACAGGCCCTTGGGGTCGCGCGCTTCGCACACGGCCAAGGGCGTATCCACGAACACTTCGGTAAAGCTGATGTCGCCCGCCACTTCACGCGCCAGCCGCCGTTCGTTCTGGAACGGCGAGATGAACGAGCAGAGCACGATCAGCCCCGCATCAGCCATCAACCGCGCCACTTCCGCGACGCGCCGGATGTTTTCCACCCGCGCCTCGTCGGTAAAGCCCAGATCCTTGTTGAGCCCGTGCCGCACATTATCGCCATCCAGGATATAGCAATGCCGACCTTCCGAGGTCAGCCGCTTCTCGATCAGGTTGGCGATGGTCGACTTGCCCGAGCCCGAAAGCCCGGTGAACCAAACGATCTGCGGCTCCTGCCCCTTCATCCGCGCCCGCACCTGCCGGTTCACATCGAACGACTGGTACGAGAGGTTCTGTGCCCGCCGCAGCCCGAAATCGATCACCCCGGCGCCCAGCGTCGCGTTCGAGATGCGATCGATCAGGATAAAGGCGCCGGTCTGCCCGTTGCTGACATAGCTGTCAAAGGCGATCGGCTTGTCGGTCGCAATCGTCAGCGTGCCCACTTCGTTGAGCTCGAGCACCTTGGCGGGGCTTTCTTCAAGCGTATTCACATTGGTCTTGAACTTGAGCCCCGTGATGGAGGCCGGCACGGTCTGGACCCCGATCTTGAGCAGATAGCTCCGTCCCGGCAGCGCCTGTTCTTCCGCCATCCAAACGACGCGCGCCTGGAACTGGTTGGAATATTCCGGCGTCTTGCCCGCATGGGCCAGCACGTCGCCGCGCGAAATGTCGACCTCGCGGTCGAGCACCACCGTCACTGCTTCCCCGGCAATCGCCTCGGTCTGGTCGCCATCCATGGTGACGATGCGCGTGATCCTGGCTGGCTTGCGCGAGGCCGCCACCAGCACGTCGTCGCCGACCTTGATGATCCCCGAGGCCACGGTGCCCGAAAACCCGCGGAAATCCAGGCTGGCCCGGTTCACCCACTGCACCGGAAAGCGCATCGGCTTGCTGGTGCGGTCGCTCGCAACTTCGATACTCTCGAGGTACGGCACCAGCGCCGCGCCGGTAAACCACGGCGTCTGCGCACTCTTGCTCAGAATATTGTCGCCCTTGAGCGCCGAAACCGGGATCGCCGCCAGCGTCTCAAACCCCAGCTCCTTGGCGAACGCCCGGTATTCCGTCTCGATGGCGTTGAACACATCCGCGTCATAGCCCACCAGGTCGATCTTGTTGACCGCCAGCACCACGTGCTTGACCCCGATCAGGCTCAGAATGAAGCTGTGCCGACGCGTCTGCGTCAGCACGCCCTTGCGCGCATCGATCAGCACGATGGCGAGATCGGCGTTCGAGGCGCCCGTCGCCATGTTGCGCGTGTACTGCTCGTGGCCCGGCGTATCGGCGACGATGAACTTGCGCTTGTCGGTCGAAAAGAACCGATACGCCACGTCGATGGTAATGCCCTGCTCGCGCTCCGCCGTCAGCCCGTCCACCAGCAGCGAAAAATCGATGCCCTCGTCGCCCGTCGTGCGGTTCTTGCTTTCCTTGCGCAGGCTCGCCAGCTGGTCGTCGAGGATCAACTGGCTGTCATAGAGCAACCGCCCGATCAGCGTCGATTTTCCATCGTCCACGGACCCGCAGGTCAGAAAGCGCAGCAGGCCTTTTTTCGTCTGCTGGCCGAGCCAGAGGTCGAGGTCGGTATCGGCAGTCGCCACGTGCTGGTTCATCGCACTCATTTCTCAGCACCCACGGTGTCATTCCCGCGCAGGCGGGAACCCACGGCCCAGCGCACGATCCCGCTACAGTCGAGCTGGGTCCCGGCCTGCGCGGGCAAGACAGCGGTGAGCAGGTCCAGAGCAGGAGCAACCATCAGAAATACCCCTCCTGCTTCTTTTTCTCCATCGAGCCGACGGAGTCGCTGTCGATCAGCCGCCCCTCGCGCTCCGACGTCCGGCTCGCCTGCATTTCCATGATGATCGAGGGCAGGTCCGCCGCGTCCGACCGGATGCCGCCCGACAGCGGGTAGCAGCCCAGCGTGCGGAAGCGGATCATCTCCTCGCGCGGCGTTTCACCCGGGTTGAAGCGGAAGCGGTCATCGTCGACCATGATCAGCGTGCCCGAGCGTTCCACCACCGGCCGCTGGCGCGCAAAGTACAGCTCCGGGATCGGGATGCCCTCGGCGTAGATGTACGTCCAGACATCGAGCTCGGTCCAGTTCGAGATCGGGAACACCCGCATGCTCTCGCCCGGCGCCAGCCGCGTATTGAAAATGCGCCACAGTTCCGGTCGCTGGTTCTTCGGGTCCCAGGCATGGCTGGCATTGCGATGCGAAAAGATGCGCTCCTTGGCGCGGCTCTTTTCCTCGTCGCGCCGTGCCCCGCCGATCGCCGCATCATATCTGCCGGCGTTGAGCGCCTGCCGCAGCGCCTGCGTCTTCATCACGTCCGTATGGACGGCCGAACCGTGGTCGAAGGGGTTGATCCCCGCCGCCAGCCCATCGGGATTGGTGTGAACGATCAGGTCGAGATCGTGCTCGCGCGCCATCCGGTCGCGAAACGCGATCATCTCGCGGAACTTCCACTTGGTATCGATATGCAGCACCGGGAACGGCACGCGGCTCGGGTAGAACGCCTTGCGCGCCAGATGCAGCAGCACCGACGAGTCCTTGCCGATCGAATACATCATCACCGGCCGCTCGAAGCTGGCCGCCACTTCCCGAAAGATCTCGATGCTCTCCGACTCGAGAGCCTTGATGTGGCTGAGCGTGCGCGGCGCTGGCATCAGAAGCTGGTTTCCTTCGGATCGACGCTGCGGAGATACGCCCTCCTCCCCATGCCAGCAAGTCCACTATCTGCTGCGAAAAGGTGAACTATTTCGCTGCTTTGCGCGTAGCTATCATGGCAAGCAATGCCATTCGGTTGCGTGCGCGGTGCGCGCAACGACTGCGCGGCAAACCGCTCTCAACGGAAAACTATTTCATGTCCAAAACCGCCCTTGTCTGGCTGCGCAGCGATCTCCGGCTCGCCGACAACCCCGCTTTGACCGCCGCCGTCGCTTCCGGCCTGCCCGTGCAGGCCCTTTATGTCGAAGAAACCGACGCCACCTTGCGCCCGCTGGGCGGCGCTTCGCGCTGGTGGCTGCATCACAGCCTGGCGGCGCTCGCCACCGCGCTTGCCGGCCTGGGCATCCCGCTCGAGCTGCGGCGCGGCCCGGCCGGCGCGACGCTGGCCGACGCCGTCCGCCGTCACGACGCGGCGGCCGTGTTCTGGAACCGCCGCTACGCTCCGGCCCAGCGCGACATCGATGCGGCCACCAAAGCCGCGCTGCAGCGCGATGGCATCGAAGTCACCAGCTTTGCCGCCAATCTGCTGGTCGAGCCCTGGGACATCACCACCGGCCAGGGCGGACCCTATGGGGTGTACACCCCGTTCTGGAATGCCCTGCGCCAAAAGCCCATTCCCCGGCCGCTGCCGGCGCCCGGCGCCATCGCCGCGCCGCTGACCCCGGTCGCGCCGATCGACGCCACCTATATCGCCCCGGCCTGGTCGCAAAAACTGGTGCAGCACTGGCAGGTCGGCGAAGCAGCGGCCAGCGCCCGGCTCGATGCCTTCCTTGCCGGCCCGCTCGGCGACTATCAGGACGGCCGCGACTTTCCGGCGCGCGACATCACCTCAAAACTCTCGCCCTATCTCGCCTTCGGCGAAATCTCCCCCCGCCAGATCTGGCATGCCGCGCAGGTCGCCGCCCAGCATGCATCCGCCGCTGCCATCGAAAAGTTTCTCAAGGAACTGACCTGGCGCGACTTCAACTATCACCAGCTCTACCATCGCGCCGATATTGCCCGCGAACCCATGCAGCCCCGCTTCGCCGCCCTGCCCTGGCAGGAGCCCGGCACGGCGCTCGCCGCCTGGCAACAGGGCCAGACCGGCATCCCGATCGTCGATGCCGGCATGCGCGAGCTCTGGGAGACCGGCTACATGCACAACCGGGTGCGCATGCTTACCGCCTCGCTGCTCACCAAGAACCTCCTGATCGACTGGCGCCTGGGCGAAGCCTGGTTCTGGGATTGCCTGCTCGACGCCGATCCGGCCAACAATCCGGGCAACTGGCAATGGGTCGCCGGTTCCGGCCTGGATGCGGCGCCCTATTTCCGCATCTTCAACCCGGTCACCCAGTCCAACCGCTTCGATGCCGCCGGCGCCTATATCCGCCGCTGGGTGCCCGAACTTGCCCGCCTGCCCGACGACCTCATCCACGACCCCGCCGCCGCCCCGGGCTTTGTCCTCCGCGATGCGGGCATCACACTGGGAAAGACCTACCCCGAGCCGATCGTCGACCTGAAGTCATCCCGCGAACGCGCCCTCGCCGCCTTCAAGTCGCTTTAGCGCATGCCTAAGGCTAGGGAGCGCTCCATGTCTGTCTCCGTCGACCGATTAATCTCTCGGATATGGCGTCTATAGCGCTCAACTTCCTGTTTTTGGCGATCAATCGTAGCATTGTCGACCTTGCGAGACGCCTCGGCTTCAGGTGCGACACTCTCAGTGCTCGTGAGCTTCTTCATCATGTTCTCCTGAGACTCAGCGATATATCGCAGCTTGACGCTGCATGTAGCGCGAATTGAGATCGGGATCAAAAAAGTGCTTACGCTTGATCCAAACCATCCCCTCATTTTTGGTTATAACTGCGACATCAACAGGACCACCAACAGATTCCGAGGGTTGCGTCACCTTCTCCTTCAATGATTGAAGAGTGATTAGAGTTTCAGCTAGCTCGGTCATTTCATCCACTGGCAAGGCACTCAGGACCCGCCGGAGCGGCGTTGCATGCTCACTCTCTGCTTCCTTGAGCACGGCATCGCCGATCCGGTTGATGGCCTGCTCGATCAAGTTCGCCTTGTCGGCAATATCGTGCGCATGACCGCCCGATGCAGTTGCGGCAGCATCAACCAACTCTGCGATTTCCTTTCGGACGGCACCCATTACGGAGACGAATATGTCACCGCTGAACCCCATAAGGAAGGTATCCGACATTGACGTTTGGGCAAAAGCGGAAAGCCACGCAGGTACCGAATGGTCGATAGCCATCTCCTCACCGGGACGCGCGATGTGCCTAGAGTCGACCAATCCGCATGACTTGAACTCAACCATGACCGGGAAAACATCGTGGTCGCCGAATCCGGCAAAAACCAACCCAGTCGACCCGAGGTACTTTTCAGGCGCCTTCAGCGTGCGCATCACTCCCAACCGGGCCAGTTGCAGGAGATCAGAAGGCTCAACCAGATTAAGTCCGGTTAGCCACCCTCGAAGCAACTCGACGAGTTCTTCGAGCATGCTGCCGACGAGTTCATCAGCAAATGCCTGATCCATACCCGGCGCAAACGCGTCGGCCGCAACTTTCTCACTCTCAGCAACGATGGCCGAGTCTGAACGCTTTCTTCGGTCTTCGACGCTGCCGTCCTTAGCTAAGGGAACGATCACCTGCAGCGCTGCAATTCGCGCGGCATGGAGATAACTGCTGCGACGAACCGCCGAAGGAAATAGGAGCTGAGAGCCATTGATGAACGCGAAGAATTCGTCAGCATACTCCTTGACGGAGTTGAATGATTTCTGACCCAAGTGGTCGCGAAACGCCTTGATTACGATTTCCCACGGAACACCAAGAAGGTCAGCGGACGCATATATCATCACTCCAACTGGGTGATAATTTGAAAGCTGAACGATCTTATTGGCACTTTTAAAATACCGCTCCTTAGTTCCATCGGCCGTTTGATATTTTACCGTAGTTGCACTATCCGCTGCGAGCACAACAGCCCTTCGGTTCATCATACACACTTCTGATGTCATCGAACCTTCCCCCAATAGAAACTCAGTTAAAGCGAAGTGGGAGGACTAGTCTAGTCTATCTAAAACGGACGAGAAAAAACAAAGGGGGCAAACAATCTACTTGGATTCGTTGCCAGCCTTAACGAGACCGCCACCCGCCCTGCCCGTCGTCGAACATGGCGCCGGTAAGCTGTGCGTGGATCGACGGGCACCAGCCAAGGTTCCCGCAGTTTTCCAGCACGTACAGCCCGCCCCAGGCGAGCACAACGATAGCTACGCCTGCCACCGCGCGGCGCGCCTTGCCCATCACGCCCGCCACCAGCACAAATATCCCTGCCAGCAGTAGCGCAAAGGCCAAGCCATAGACCATGATTGCCGTCGACCGGTCATAGGGGCTGATATAGCCATCGGGAAACCCGGCCGAGCCGACCATGAGCAGCGTCATCGCGCCAAGCGCCATCCCCACCAGTCCGACGATTGCCAGCAGTACCTTCACTTCGGTCTCCATGTCGAAAACCACGACGTAACTGTCGATTCCCGCCGCCTCACATCGACCAATAGTATCAGTGTAAAATCACCTGAGGAGATCGCCATGCCACGCTACATCGTCGCCATCCATCATCCCGCTGGCTACGATGCCGCCATCGCTGAAGACGACGCCATGCATCGCGACATCGACCGGCTGAACGACGAGATGGTCGCCGCCGGCATCCGTGTCTTTGTCGGCGGCCTGCAACCGCCGGCCACCGCCCGCGCCATCACCCGCACGTCCGACACCACACTGCTCGTCACCGACGGCCCCTATATCGAAAGCAAGGAGCATGTCGGCGGCTTCTGGATCCTCGACCTTCCCGACCTCGAGGCCGCCCTGAGCTGGGGCCGCAAGGCCGCCACCGCCTGCCGCGCCAATGTCGAAGTCCGCCCGTTTTACTGAGTGGGGAACGCGGCGCTGCACCGCCGGTGCGATGCCACCCCGCAATCTCTCCCCACGCGCCGTCATCCTCGCGCTTGACGCGAGGACCCATCTTGCCCCACGCGCAAGACCCCATCTTCTCCCAAACCCACCCGACCCTCAGTCGGGTCTCCTTCCCCCTTGCGGGGAGGGGACAGGGGTGGGGTTGCAGCGCGATCGGTCGGCAGTCGACGCACCGAACTCCCCACACCCTCACCAGCGCTTGCCGGGCCCTACCCGATCACCCGCCACTGCTCGTCGCGCGGCGCCGTCGGCCGGAAATCATAGCGGTCGACGCCCAATCCATGCAGCGTCGCCCGCTCGATCAGCGAGAACTCGTCCGGATCGGCGCGGTTGAAGTTCATCGGCTCTTTCAGCACCACCGGCGGATTGGTCATGAACCGCACCACCGACGAGTGATTGTTGGACGAGGCGTGCAGCATGTAGGGGTGCAGAATGATGAAGTCGCCGACCTCGCCGGTGACCTCGACGAACTCCTCGCACTTGTCGATCAGCGAGCCGAAATCAAAGCGCGGATCGACGCCCTCCGGGTGATCGGCCAGATAGCGCGCCACATGCTTGATCGAGTCCGGCGCAATGAACGTGCCGCCGCCTTTGTGCCCGACATCGGACCAGTAGACGATCGTCAGCAACCCCTGCTCCCGGCTGTCGAGAAAATGGCGGAAAAAGCTGCCATCCTTGTGCCAGCCGCCGGCCTCCACCGAAGGCTTTATCCATGGCTTGTCGGCGCCGCGCCGGAAATTGACGATGAAGGCGTCCGACCATTCGGTGGAATCGATGGTGGTGAAATGCTCGGACTCGATCTCCATCACCTTGTGGTCGATCCGGTCCGCGCCACCTGTGACGTCGCACAGCGCCGCCCAGCCGCGCGGCGAGATGTCCTTGATCTTGGCCACGTGGTTGCGGTCCATCCAGACGATTTCCTTGGCCCAGGTCGAGCGGTCCACCGGATCATAGCCCAGCCGCCCATAGGCCTCCGCCGTCCAGGCCCGCGCCAGAGCCGGATCGACGCAACCCTTGATGCGCACAAAACCCTTTTCGACAAAGTGCTGGGCTTGCTCGTCGGTCAGAACCTGAAAGGGCGTGCGTGTCATGGTGGGGACTTTGCAACTCGATGAGGAGAGGAATGAAATGGCGGAAACATCGCCCAACAGAGTGGCGAATGTCCGCCGGACTTGTCCAGACCTCCCTAAGGCGCATGGGCCTATGTCCCCCTGTCCCGGGCGACGCGTCGCGCGTTCTGCATTTGCGTCTCGGCGCGCGGCTTCATACCCTTGGCGCCGCCTCTGGCGGAAAAGCCTTACCATTGCGCCGCTTGCGGCTTGGCTTCAGGGCGGCGCGACCTTAGTTTGAGGTCAAACAGCAGTTTCGGGACTTCATGACCAACCATCGCGACGTCATTTCGGCCATCGGCAATACGCCCCTCATCCGCCTCAACCGCGTCTCGGACGCCACAGGCTGCGACATCTGGGGCAAGGCCGAGTTCCTCAATCCGGGTCAGTCGGTCAAGGATCGCGCCGCGCTCTGGATCATCCGCGACGCCGAAAGGCGCGGCCTGCTGCGGCCGGGCGGCACCATTGTCGAAGGCACGGCGGGCAATACCGGCATTGGCCTTGCCATGGTGGCGAACGCGCTCGGCTACAAATCGGTGATCGTCATCCCCGAAACGCAGAGCCAGGAGAAAAAGGACGCCCTCACGCTCCTGGGCGCCCAGCTCATCCAGGTGCCGGCAAAGCCCTACAAGAACCCCAACAACTACATCAAGATTTCCGGGCGGCTCGCCGAAAAGCTGGCGCGCGAACTGCCCGATGGCGCCATCTGGGCCAACCAGTTCGACAATGTCGCCAACCGCCAGGCCCATATCGACTCCACCGGGCCGGAAATCTGGGCGCAGACCCAGGGCAAGGTGGATGGCTTTATCTGCGCCGTCGGCTCGGGCGGCACGCTGGCCGGCGTCGCCACCGCACTGCGCGCCAAAAACCCCAATGTCAGGATCGGCCTCGCCGACCCCGAAGGCGCCGCGCTCTACGAGTACTTTGCCAATGGCGCGCTCAAATCCGCCGGCAACTCGATCACCGAGGGCATCGGCCAGGGCCGCATTACCGCCAATCTCGATGGCCTGACCGTGGATCACCCCTACCAGATCCCCGACAGCGAGGCCCTGCCCTACGTCTTCGACCTGCTCGAGCACGAAGGCCTCTGCCTGGGCGGCTCGTCCGGCATCAATATCGCCGGTGCGGCCCGCCTCGCCCGCGACCTAGGCCCAGGCAAGACCATCGTCACCATCCTGTGCGACTATGGCAACCGCTACCAGTCCAAGCTCTACAACCCCGAATTCCTGCGCGCCAAAAACCTGCCGGTGCCGCATTGGCTCGAGGCCCGCCCGGCCCTCGACTGGCAGTCGGTGCTCGAACCCGAACCGACCCCATGACCACCTTCGTCTTTCGCGATGATCCATACGCCACCAGCCTCTCGGCCACCGTCACCGCAGTGACGCCGGAGGGCGGCATTGTGCTCGACCGCACGATCTTTTATGCGGCCTCGGGCGGCCAGCCCGCCGACGCGGGTCACATCGAGGGGGACACCGGCTCCGTGACGCTGTCAGACGTCGTTCATCCGGATGGCGACAAGACGACAATCGTCCACGTCCCGGCCGCCGAACACGGCCTGCAGCCCGGCCAGCCCGTGACGCTGCATCTCGATTTCGACCGCCGCCTGCGCCTGATGCGCATGCATACGGCCCTGCACCTGCTCTCGGTGGTCTTTCCATTCCCGGTCACCGGCGGCTCCATCGGCACCGACAAGGGCCGTCTGGACTTCGATATGCCCGAAGTCCCTGCCGACCTGGCCGCACTCGAAACCCAACTCAATCAATGGGTTGATGCAGCTCTTCCGGTCACCACCGAGTGGATCACCGATGAAGAAATGGCCGCCAACGCCAATCTCATCAAGACCATGAAAGTGAAGCCCCCCATGGGCCAGGGCCGCGTCCGGCTGGTCCGCATTGGCGATATCGACCTGCAGCCCTGCGGTGGCACGCATGTGCGCAGCACCAGCGAAATCGGCCCCCTCAAGCTGGGCAAGATCGAGAAAAAGGGCGCCCAGAACCGCCGCGTCAGCCTGCTTTTTGCCTGATAGGCTTACTCAATGGGCGGTGCATAGAGCAGCCCGCCATTGCTCCAGAGCGCATTCTGCCCGCGCACCACGGCAGCGCCGGTTTCCGGCCCGAAATTGCGGTCGAAGATCTCGCCGTAATTGCCGACCTGGCGGATGACGTTGCCCATGAATTTCGGCGTCAGCCCGATTCCCGGGCCATAGCTCCCCTCCAGCCCCAGCAGCCGCCGGATCCGGTGCGTCTTGGCGGCCGAGAGCGAGCCGATATTGTCGCGCGTCACCCCTGCCTCTTCCGCATCGATCAGCGCAAACAGCGTCCACTGCACGATCTTGAACCACTGGTCGTCCCCCGAGCGGACCACCGGCCCGAACCCGCCCTTGGAGATGCGCTCGGGCAGGATGCGGTGCGTCGCCGGCTCGGGCAGGCTCTTGCGGATGGCATTGAGCCAGCTGGCCGGCGCCGACACCGCGTTGCACAGCCCCGACTGGTACGCCACCGCCAGATCCTCGCGGTCCTCGTAGACGATCTCGGCATAGCTGGCCTGCGTGGCAAAAAAGAATTCCTGGATGGCGGCGAGCTCCTCCGGCCCGTCCAGCACGCAGACGCGCACGTCGTCGAGCTCATAGGCCGACACCGCGCCCAGCGCCTGCGGCACCATGAACGCCTGCCCGTCGAAAAACGACGTGGCCACATAGCTCGCGCCATAGCTGCTGTCGCGCCGCATCGTCCACGGCCCGTTGCGCGCGATCAGCTCGACCGCCCCGGTCTGCAGCTGCGCAAACCGCGTGTCGCCCGAAAGCGGCACGAATTCCATCTTGGTGGGATCCCCGAAAATCGCCACGGCCACCGCCCGGCAGAAATCCACGTCGAACCCCGACCACAGCCCGTCGGGGCCCGCCTGCGCAAACCCCGGCAGCGGATCGGACGTGGCGCAGGTCACATAGCCGCGCGCCTGCACCGCAGCCAGCGTCGCGCCCGGCGCCGCCAGCTCCTGTGTCCAGCCCGGCGTGGCAAACAGCATCGCCATGCCGAAAATGATGCCCTTGAGCACCGCCGACAATTGTCTCACCCGCAGCTCCCCGTCTCGCGCCGGCACTATTTGCGCGCAGTTCGTCCGGGTCAAGCCAGGCCGGTCAGTGCAGGATCTGGCTGAGGAACAGTTTCGTCCGCTCATGCTGTGGGTTGGAAAAGAACGCCTCGGGTTCGTTCTGCTCGATGATCTGGCCCTGGTCCATGAAGATCACCCGGTTCGCCACCTGCCGGGCAAAGCCCATTTCGTGCGTCACGCAGATCATCGTCATGCCGTCTTCGGCCAGCGAGATCATCACTTCGAGCACTTCCTTGACCATTTCGGGGTCGAGCGCCGAGGTCGGTTCGTCGAACAGCATGATCTGCGGGTTCATGCACAGCGAGCGGGCGATCGCCACGCGCTGCTGCTGTCCACCCGAGAGCTGGCCGGGGAACTTGCTGGCCTGCTCGGGGATCTTCACCCGCTCGAGATATTTCATCGCCGTTTCCTCGGCCTGCGCCTTGGGCGTGCCGCGCACCCAGATCGGCGCCAGCGTCAGGTTCTGCAGAATTGTCAGATGCGGGAACAGGTTGAAGTGCTGAAACACCATGCCCACTTCGCGCCGCACTTCGTCGACCCGCTTGAGGTCAGAGGTCAGCTCGATGCCGTTGACGATGATCTGGCCCTTCTGGTGCTCTTCGAGCCGGTTGATGCAGCGGATCAGCGTGGATTTGCCCGACCCCGACGGCCCGGCAATGACGATGCGTTCGCCCCGCATCACCTTGAGGTTGATGTCGCGCAGCACGTGGAAATCGGCGTACCACTTGTTCATGCCGATGATGTCGATGGCGACATCGGTCTGACTGACCGTCATCTTCTGCCGGTCGATATTGCGGTCGACCACAGCCGCGGAAACGTCTGACATACCTACCTCTTATGCCCGGTATTGAGCCGGTTTTCCCAGAAACGGGCGTAGCGTGAAATCGAAAAGCACATCACCCAGAAGATGAACGCGGCAAAGATATAGCCGGTCACCGACTGCGTCGGAGATGCCCATTCGATGGCGTCGTTCTTGGTTTTGACCGCTTCGAGCAGGTCCTTCATGCCTACGATATAGACCAGTGAGGTGTCCTTGAGCAGCGCGATGAAATTGCCCACGATGCCGGGGATCACGTGCTTGAGCGCCTGCGGCAGGATGATCAGGCCGGTCCGCTTCCAGTAGCCCAGGCCGAGCGCCTGCGCTGCCTCATACTGGCCGCGACCGATCGCCTGCATGCCGCCGCGCACCACTTCGGCCATATAGGCCGACGAGAACAGCGTCACGCCCACCAGCGCCCGCACCAGCTTGTCCACCGTCATGCCCTGCGGCATGAACAGCGGCAGCATGATCGACGCCATGAACAGCACGGTGATCAGCGGCACGGCGCGCACCAGTTCGATAAACGCGATGCACAGGCTCTTGATGATCGGCAGTTTCGATTGCCGCCCCAGCGCCAGCAGAATGCCCAGCGGCAGCGACAGCGAGATGCCGACCAGCGAAATGATCAGCGTCACCAGCAGCCCGCCCCACTGTTCGGTCGGCACTTCGCGCAGGCCGAACATGCCGCCACTCAGCAGCACCGTCGACACCACCGGGAAGGCCACGAAAAACAGCGCGGCGTTGACGATCTTGAACGGCACCTTGGGCATCAGCAGCGGCGCGCCCAGGAGCACCAGCAGCGCGAACACCACATTGGGCCGCCAGTATTCGGCCATCGGATAAAAGCCGTAGATGAAGAACTCGATCTCGCTGGCGATATAGGCCCAGCACGCGCCGACATTTTCCACCCGGCACATTTCGACCGTGCCGCCCGGCGGCACGGCCCGCCCGATCAGGAAGCCGTAAAGGTGCGGGATCACCCAGACGAGAAACAGAATGCCCAGCACGGTCAGGATGCTGTCCGACACCGTGGCGAACAGGTTCTTGCGCAGCCAGACGGCAACCCCGCTGGTCCGGCCGGGGGCCGGCTGAGCGGCCGTCATTTCGGAGCGCACGAAGGCGAAATCGGTCATGGCGCGCTCCTACCGTTCGACCAGCGCCACACGGGCGTTGTACCAGTTCATGATCGCCGAGGTGGTCAGCGACAGGGTGAGATAGACCAGCATCGTGAGCGCGATCACTTCGATGGCGCGGCCGGTTTGGTTGAGCGTGGTGCCGGTGAACACGTTGACCAGTTCGGGGTAGCCGATGGCGGCGCCCAGCGACGAGTTCTTGGTCAGGTTCAGATATTGGCTGGTCAGCGGCGGAATGATCACGCGCATGGCCTGCGGCACGACCACCAGCCGCAGCCGGTCGCCTTCCTTCAGCCCGAGCGCCTGCGCCGCTTCGGTCTGCCCATGGCTGACCGCCTGGATGCCGCCACGCACCGTCTCGGCGATGAACGACGCCGTATAGATCGAGAGCCCGAAGGCCAGAGCGACCAGTTCGGGCGGCAGTTCGATACCCCCCTTGAAATTGAAGCGGTTGAGCACCGGCGGCTCGAAAGTCAGGTGCGCCCCGCTCACCAGCCAGACCACCGTCACCAGCAGCACCGACATGAACAGGCCGGTGATAAACACCGGGAAGCGCTTGCCCGTCAGCTCCAGCCTTGCCTTGGCCCAGCGCGCCAGCACCACCCAGCCGATCAGCGCCACCAGCGCAGCGATCCAGACAAAGACGAACGGTTCATCGGGCAGCGGCTTGGGCACGAACAGCCCGCGCTGGTTGATGAAGGTGTCGAACGGAAGGGCGATCGAGTCCTTGACCGCCGGCATCGCCTTGAGCACGGCGAAATACCAGAAGAACAGCTGCAGCAGCAGCGGGATATTGCGGATCGTTTCGACATAGATCGTCGCAAGGCGCGAGATCAGATAGTTCGACGAAAGCCGCGCGATGCCGATGGTAAAGCCCAGCAGCGTGGCAAAGAAGATGCCGACGATTGCCACCAGGATCGTATTGGTCAGGCCGACGAGAAACGCCTGCCAGTAAAACGACGTGCGATCGAACGGGAACAGCGAGAAGCTGATGTCGAAACCCGACGTCTTCCACAAGAAGTCGAAGCCCGTGGTCTTGTTCTGTGCCGCCAGGTTGATCGCGGTGTTGTTGACGATCCAGACGATGAAGCCGACGACCAGCACCGCCACCACGATCTGATAGAAGATGCCGCGGATGACGGGATCGTTGAGAAAAAACGTCCGGGGCGGCGTACTTTGCGCGCCGTCTGAAACTGCCATATCTCGATCAGTCCTCTGCCCAAGAGACCGAATGCGGGACCGAAATCGGATCGCGCCGAAGTCGATATGCGAACGAGGTCGGCCCGGTGCGCAGGCGCACCGGGCCGGTCTCGATTAGCGGATCGGCGGCGAGTACTGGATGCCGCCGTCCTTCCAGAGGGCGTTCAGGCCGCGGGCCAGACCGATCGGCGTGCTCGGGCCGACATGGCGATCATAGGATTCGCCGTAGTTACCGATGTGCTTGATGATCTGGTAAGCCCAGTCCTTGGTCAGGCCAAGCGGCGTACCAAAGTCACCTTCCACGCCGAGCAGGCGCTTGATCGCCGGATTGTCCGAGCCGAGCATCTCGTCGACATTGGCCTGGGTCACGCCCAGTTCCTCAGCTTCGAGCAGCGCGAAATAGGTCCAGCGGGCAATGTTGAACCAGCCGCTGTCGCCCTGGCGGACGACGGGGCCGAGCGGCTCCTTGGAGATGATCTCGGGCAGGATGATGTGGTCATCCGGGTTGGCGAACTTGGAGCGTTCGGCAGCCAGTGCCGAGGAGTCCGTGGTGTAGACGTCGCAACGGCCGTCTTCGTAGGCCTTCACGACTTCGTCCTGGTCGACGAACACGACGGTGTTGGACTCGAGCTTGTTGGCCGCGAAATAGTCGGCGGCGTTCAGTTCGGTCGTGGTGCCGGATTCGATGCAGATGGCCGCGCCGCTCAGGTCGAGTGCAGAGGCGATGCCGTCGGCCTTGCGGACCATGAAGCCCTGGCCGTCATAGAACATGGTACCGACAAAGCTGATGCCCAGCTGGGTATCGCGGCTCATCGTCCAGGTCGTGGTACGGCTCAGCACGTCGATTTCACCGGCCGAAAGCGCCGTGAAGCGTTCCTGCGAGGTGAGCGGCGTGTACCGCACGTTGTCGGGGTTGTTAAAGATCGCTGCAGCCAGCGAGCGGCAATAATCGACTTCTAGGCCCGTCCAGTTGTTGTTGGCGTCCGGAGCCGAAAAGCCCGGCACGCCGCCGGTCACGCCGCACTGGACGTACCCCTTGGCCTTCACGGCATCGAGCGTCGCCGAGGTCGCAGTCTGCGCCTGGGCGCCAGTCGCGACGACGCCGAGCCCGGCAGCCAGCGCGATCGAAAAGAGAACTTTGGACATTTATCCTGCCTTTTTTGTTTCCTGACCCTGTGCCGGAAGACCTGCGGTAACCCTCAATGCCCCCCGACAGCACCGCCGCCTTGGAGGGCGGGAGTGATGCTGGTATGCATCGAAGCGACTTATGACGCTTGCGTCAAGGTCCATGGCAAGACTAGGGCAGCTTTTCTGACCATTTAATGGTCAACCTGTCTTGGTTTGCATAATTTGAGCAGGAAGAAAATCTCGATGTCTTCGACCATCCGGAACGGCAATCGCCAGCCTTCGGTAGAAACCGTCCTGACCCATACCGGTCGACACCCAGAAAAGCAGTTCGGCTTCGTCAACACCCCGGTCTACCGGGGCTCGACGATCCTGTTCGAAACCCTGGACGAGCTCGAGAGCACCAAGCCGCGCTACGATTACGGCCGCACCGGAAACCCTTCTGCCAGCTCGGTTTCCGACCTGGTAACGGCGCTCGAAGGCGCCGCCGGCACGGTCCTTTGCCCCTCTGGTCTTTCCGCCATTTCCACCGCCCTCCTGTCGGTGGTGGCGGCGGGCGATCACGTGCTGATCAGCGACAGCGCCTATCAGCCGACGCGTCGCTTTTCCGATGGCGTCCTGGCGCGCCTGGGCGTCTCCGTCCAGTATTACGACCCACGCATTGGCGGCGGTATCGCGGCGCTGATGACCCCGAAGACCCGCGCCATTTTTGTGGAGAGCCCGGGCTCGCTGACCTTCGAAATGCAGGACCTGCGTGCCATTGTCGCAGCCGCCAGGGCCACCGACGCCTTCGTCATCGTCGATAATTCCTGGGCGACCCCGCTCTACCACCGGCCGCTCGAGCTGGGCGCCGACCTGGTGGTGCATGCCGGCACCAAGATGTTCGTTGGCCATTCCGACGCCATGTTCGGCACCGTCTCGGCCACGCCCCGGGCCTGGAAGGCCCTCGAGGAGACGCATCGCGGCATGGGCACCTGCGCCTCGCCCGACGACATTTTCCTTGCGGCACGCGGCCTGCGCACCCTGGCACTGCGCATGACGCAGCATGCCGCCCACTCGACCGATCTGGCGAACTGGCTCGAACAGCAGCCCGGCGTCCGGGCGGTCTATCACCCTGCCCTGCCCAGCCATCCCGACCACGCCTTGTTCCAGCGCGATTTCACCGGATCGGGCAGCCTCTTTTCCTTCGTGCTCGATCCGGCGCCGCGCGAGCGCCTCGCGGCCATGCTCGACGGACTGGAACTTTTCGGCATGGGCTGGTCATGGGGCGGCTACGAAAGCCTGATGATCCCGATCTACCCGCAAAAGACCCGCACGGCCGTGCCCTGGCAGGTCGAGGGCACCATGCTGCGCGTCCATGTCGGGCTGGAGGGGATCGAAGACCTGCGGGCTGACCTGGCGGCCGGTCTCGAACGCTACCGCGGCTGACCGCGCTTGCGCGACCTTATCAGCCGCTGCACGGCGGCCAGCGGCCGCATGCGAACCGCGCCGTCGGGCTTTTTGACAAAGAGCCAGCCACGCGCCGCGAAAAAATTCCGCACCGCATAGGCGCCAAGCACACCCGTCGCGATCCCGCCGATCACATCGGTGGGGTAATGCGCCCCCACCACGATGCGCGAGAGCCCCACCACAACCGCCGCCGCCAGACCCAGCGGAAACCAGCGCGGGCTCAGAAAGCCGATGACCATGGCAAAGGCGAATGCCGTGGTCGTATGGCCCGACGGAAAGCTCTGGAACGTGAAGTCGTTGACCAGGTGGGTAAAGTGCAGCGGCCCGACCTCGTCGAACAGCTCCGGGCGCCCGCGCCCGATCAGGCGCTTGAGCAGGTTCGAGGCCAGCCCCGGCAGCCCCACGCCCACGAAGATGAACCCGTAGAGCTGCGCCATCTGCTTGAGCGCCACCTTCGGCATCCGCTTGGGGATGACATAGGCCAGCCCCGCGCTCAACAGCAGCAGCGCCAGCGAAGGGTAGAGGATCCAGTCCGATAGGCCATAGTCAGTCACGGCCGCGAAAAACGCGCGCACCGGCGCCGGCAGATCCTGCGCGAAGGCCGACACCGCCGGATCGACCCAGACCACGAGGCCCAGCAGCGCCACGAGCCCCAGCGCCGCCCGCCACCAGGTGGCGCGGCTCAATCCGAACGGCCATGGTCTGGTCAGGTCGAGCATGGCCTTCTCCTCGCCGCTTTCGCCTTCGTCGTCAACTCGCGCAGATCGTGGCGCTTTCGCTTGCCCTTTGCCGCGCGACTGGGTAACGGATTGGAACCTTGTTCGGGGTATAGCTCAGTCTGGTAGAGCACCGGTTTTGGGAACCGGGGGTCGAGTGTTCGAATCACTCTGCCCCGACCAATTTGGGATAAAGACGAGGACATCTCGGCCATGACGGCACGCATTTTCCGCCCGGCACCGAACGCCATGCAGTCTGGCCGCGGCAAGTCCCGCAACTGGGTCCTGGTCCACGAGCCGGCCTCGGCCAAGGTCATCGAGCCGTTGATGGGCTACACTTCGTCGACCGACACCCGCCAGCAGATTCGCCTCAGCTTCGACACGCTCGAAGAGGCCGAGGCCTATGCCCAGCGCAACGGCATTCCCTACATGGTGCAGCCGGCGCACACCTCCACGCCCAAGCGGTCGAGCTACCCCGACAACTTCCGCTCGGACCGAAAAACCCCCTGGACGCACTGACCGGAACGACAAAGGGCGCCAGCGGCGCCCTTTTTTACGTTCATCTGACGTTCATCAAGGTGGTCAAACCTCGCTGAACTTGGTCCATTTGCCGTCGTTCTGGCTGGATTTGACCGAGGCGAGGATGAATTCCATGCCCTCCACGCCGTCCGCCATGGTCGGCAGCAGCCCGGCATATTCCTTGCCGTCGCCCCGGATGATCGCCGCGAACTGGCTGTAAAGCGTTGCAAACGCTTCCAGATAGCCTTCGGGGTGTCCGCCCGGGATGCGCACGTTCATCGAGGCCGCCGGCGGCGCCGAAATCGCCCCGCCCCGCGTAAGCAGTTGTTTCGGCTTGCCGAATTCGCTGAACCACATGTAGTTCGGGTTATCCTGCCGCCACTCCAGCCCGCCCTTTTCGCCATAGACGCGCAGCTGCAGGCCGTTCTCGTTGCCCACGGCCACCTGGCTGGCCCACAGCATGCCCCGCGCACCGCCTTGAAAACGCAGCAGAATATGCACGTTATCGTCGAGCTTGCGGCCCTTGACGAAGCTCTGCAGGTCCGCGCTCACCGCCTCGGTCTTCAGCCCCGTAACAAAGCGCGCCAGGTTATAGGCATGCGTGCCGATATCTCCGATCGCCCCGCCCGCTCCAGAACGCTTGGGGTCCGTCCGCCACGACGCCTGCTTGTTGCCCGGATCTGCCGCTTCAGTCAGCCAGTCCTGCGGATACTCGACCTGCACCACGCGGATCTTGCCCAGCGCCCCCGATTTCACCAGCTCACGCGCCTGCCGCACCAGCGGATAGCCGGTATAGTTGTGCGTCAACAGGAACTTGGCGCCCTTTTTTGGCTTGATCGCCGCCAGCGCCCGCGCATCCTCGAGGGTCGAGGTCAGCGGCTTGTCGCAGATCACGTGGATGCCGGCCTCGAGAAAGGCCTTGGCCGGGCCGAAATGCACGTGGTTGGGCGTGACGATCGAGACCGCCTGGATGCCGTCCTTCCGGGCAGCTTCCTTTTGCGCCATGTCTTCGTAGCTGGTGTAGATGCGGTCTGGCGCAAGACCCAGATTCTTGCCTGATTCCAACGCTGTAGCGGCGTTCGAGCTCAGCGCGCCGGCGACCAGTTCATAGTCGCCGTCGATGCGTGCCGCAACGCGATGCACATAGCCGATAAAGGCTCCGGTACCGCCGCCAACCATGCCCAGCCGAATGCGGGGCGCCCCATTTTCTGCCATTATATCCCCCGTTAGCTCAGGCCGAGCATCTTGCGATTGGCTGCCTTGTCGGTGCCCGCCGCCGCGAAATCGTCGAACGCCTTCTCGGTGACGTTGATGATGTGGCTGGCGATGAACGGCGCCCCTTCTTCAGCGCCCTGCGCCGCCGACTTGATGGCACATTCCCATTCCAGCACCGCCCAGCCGTCAAAACCATAGGCGCTCAGCTTGGAAAAGATCGAGGCGAAATCGACCTGACCGTCGCCCAGCGAGCGGAAGCGGCCGGCCCGATTCACCCAGGACTGGAAGCCCGAATAGACGCCCTGCTTGCCGGTGGGATTGAACTCGGCGTCCTTGACGTGGAACATCCGGATTCGGTCGTGGTAGAAATCGATATACTGCAGATAATCCAGCTGCTGCAGCACGAAATGGCTCGGATCATAGAGCAGATTGGCCCGCGGATGGTTGTTCACCCGTTCGAGGAACATCTCGTAGGTGATGCCGTCATGCAGGTCTTCGCTGGGGTGGATTTCGTAGCAGACATCCACCCCATGGCGGTCGAATTCGTCGAGAATCGGCGTCCAGCGGCGTGCCAGCTCGTCGAAGGCTTCCTCAACCAGGCCAGCCGGCCGCTGCGGGAACGGATAGAGATAGGGCCAGGCCAGCGCGCCCGAAAACGTTGCATGCGCCGTCAGCCCGAGGTTTTTCGACGCCGCAGCAGCCCACTTGACCTGCTGCACGGCCCATTCCTGCCGCGCCTTGGGATTGTTGTGCACCTTGGCCGGCGCAAACCCATCCATCTGCGCGTCATAGGCCGGATGCACGGCCACCAGCTGACCCTGCAGATGGGTCGAAAGCTCGGTGATCTCGACCCCGGCGGCGTTGGCCCGCCCTTTGATCTCATCGGCATAGGTTTTGGACGTGGCCGCCTTTTCCAGGTCGATAAAGCTCGACACCCAGGTCGGGATCTGCACGCCCTTGTAGCCAAGGTCGGCCGCCCACTTGCAGATATTGTCGAGCGTATCGAACGGCGCCGCGTCGCCCGCGAACTGGGCCAGGAATATGGCCGGCCCCTTGATCGTCTTCATGGAAAGAACTCCTCCTCGTCGTCTCGCCGCACCGGCGTGTCGCCGGCGAAATTGTGCACGTACCTCGCACCCGCTACGGGCGCAGACGTCCCCTCTAACATGTCAGTCACAACCTTGACCGCAGGCCATGAACTGTCAAGGCTGCACCCCTTTGCACAGCGCAACAAAGAGCCCTCGCGTCAGTCACGACCGAGGGCTCTGTCATTGCGGCGAGCGCAGCCTCAGCGCAGCAGCGCGCGGGCTTCGTCGATCCCGAGCGCGGCCGGACGTTCGCAGGTGGTCGAAAGCGTGATCACCTGCCCGGTCTCGCCGGCCTTCAGGATCGAGGTCATCACGTCGATGGCGTGCAACGCCACGTCGATGTCGCACCGTGCTGTCTTGCCCGTCTCGATGGAGTCCATCATGTCGCTCAGACCCGCATTGCGGTAATTGGCGCGCGGATTGGGCTTGTCGAGGTCCTGATTGGCCTTGCCGAACGGATGATCCCACGGCGTCACCACTTCCTTGGTGCCGGCGCGATCGGTGATCGTCACCTCGCCGTTAAAGAAGTTGGGATCGGGCACATAGACCGACCCTTCGGTGCCATAGAGCTCGATATTGTGGTGGCCATGGCTCGAGACGTCCCAGCTGGCGCCCAGCGTGATGATCGCGCCATTGGCAAATTCCAGCACGGCGTGGATCGTGGTCGGCGTGCCGACCTTGATCATCGTGCCCTTGTACGGGCCTTCGGCGGTCACTTCACGCTCGGCGCGCGCCATGCCGGTAAAGGCGGTGACGCGCTTGATCGGCCCGACCAGGCTGATCAGGTCGGTGATGTAATAGGGCCCCAGGTCCAGGATCGGCCCGCCGCCGACCTGGAAGAAGAAGTCCGGATTGGGATGCCAGTGCTCCATGCCGCGGCTCAGCACATGCATGGTGCCCGAGGCGATCTTGCCGACCTTGCCCGAATCGATGATGGCGCGCGCCTGCTGGTGCGCACCGCCCAGGAACGTGTCGGGGGCCGAACCGACCTTGAGCTTGCGCTCGCTGGCCTGCTTCTTGATCGCCTTGCCCTCTTCGACCGAGAGCACGAACGGCTTTTCCGAATAGGCGTGCTTGCCGGCCGAGAGGATGTCCGTCGTCACCTTGAAATGCGCGGCCGGCACCGTCAGGTTGACGATCACGTCGATCTCGGAATTCTTCAGCAGTTCGTCCGGCGTGTGCGCCTTGACGTTGAATTCGCCGGCCCGCTTCTGCGCCGCCTCGGGCAGCACGTCGGCGACGCCGCGGACCTCCAGGTTGCGGAACAGCGGCGCAAGCCGCAGGTAGGCCGCAGAAATATTGCCGGCACCCATGATGCCGACGCCATAAGTCTTGCCCATGATTTATGCTCCGAGAGATGTGATGAAGGCCATCGACCGGCTGGCGAAGCGGTTGATGTCATTGGGATTGTCGTGTTCGGCGATAAAGTACTGCGCCTTGGTCTTGGTGCGGGCGATCGACCAGAGTTTGGTCCACGGCACTACGCCCTGCCCGGCATCGGCCCAACCGTCTTCGTCGGCATTCTGTCCTTCAGGCGCAATGTCCTTGACGTGAATGGCAACGATCCGGTCGCCATTCGCTTCCATCCACGCGGCCGGATCGGCCTGACCGCGCACGATCCAGGCGATGTCGGCCTCAACGTTCACCGCCGGCGCTGCCTCGAGCAGCAGGTCCATGGCATAGCGGCCATCATAGGTGGCGAACTCGAAATCATGGTTGTGGTAGCCGAAGGTGAGGCCGGCATCCTGGTAGGGCCTGCCGATCTTTTGCAGCTTTTCGCCAAACGCCTTCCAGCCATCGGCCGAGGTCGGGCGCTGGTCGGGCGCGAGCCACGGGCAGACGATCACCTTGATCCCCAGCGTCTCGGCCAGCTTGAGCGACTTGGCGCTGTCTTCGAGATCGCTGAGCCCCACATGCGCGGTCGGCATGCTGAGCCCATGCGCATCGAGCATCGCCCGAAGCGCCTGAGGGTCGGTGTAAAGGCTGCCATAGCCCTCGGCCTGCGTATAGCCCAGATCGGCAATGGTCTTGAGTACGTCGGCGAGCGGGTAGTTCCGAGCCGAATAGAGCTGAAATCCGATATCCATTATCTTTGTCCTATTTCCAGGCGCTGACGGCAGCAAAGGAACGCTCGGCAAAGCGGCGGTCGTCCGCCGGGTTGTCGTGTTCCATCACCCAGTAGCGCACATTGGTCTGCGCCTTGATCGCCGCCTGCAGGGCCGGCCAGTCGATCGTGCCATGGCCGACATCGGCCCAGCCGTCTTCAGTCTGGTTGGTACCGGCCGGGGCGATGTCCTTGACGTGCACGGCATTGATGCGCGGGCCATATTTCTTGATCCAGGCGAGCGGATCCTGGCCGCCGCGCACCACCCAAGCCACGTCCATTTCCCACTCGTTGTTCGGCGCCGTCTCGAGCAGGATATCCATCGGCAGGCGGCCGCCTTCGGTGGCGTGGAACTCGAAGTCGTGATTGTGCCAGCCAAAGCCAAAGCCGTTCTTGCGGAACGTTTCGCCCAGCTGCGCCAGCGTTTCGCCCAGTTCCACCCACTTGGCCTCGCCTTGCGAGCGCTCTTCCTTGGGGATGGCCGGGCAGTAGAGCATCTTCATGCCCAGCGTCTCGGCCGTCTTGAGCGCGGCGGACGTGTCCTTGAGCTGTGCCAGCCCGAAATGCCCGGTCGGCATGCTCAGCCCGTGCTTTTTCAGGCTGGCCGAGAGACCGGCGGCATCAGCATAAAGGCCACCAAACCCTTCTACCTGCTTGTAGCCGGCCTTGGCGATCCGCCCCAGTGCGTCCTCCAGCGGCGGAAAGTTGCGCGAGCTGTAAAGCTGGTAAGAAAAGTCCATGACTGCCTCTGAGTGTGAAACTGGCCCGCCCTGGAGCCGATCCGGGGCGGGCGCTGTGACGATCTGGTGCAAGGCTCGCACGAAGCCTCAGTCTGTTCCACGCGCCGGGTAAGGCCGGCGCGTCGTCCGCTAGAGCCGGTCGCCGCTGGCTGCGTCGAACACCGAGCCACGGGCCGGGTCAAAGCCGATGGTCACCTTCTGGCCCGGCGCCAGGGCCACTTCGGAGGCCGCCCGGAACGTCACCGACTGGCCGCCCAGCTTGGTCCAGGCGATCGTGTCGGCGCCCATGGGTTCGACAATCTCGATCTCGCTCTCGAACTGGAACGGCATCTTGCGGGCGTCTTCACCCACCGCGATGTGCTCGGGGCGAATGCCGAGGACGACATTGGTCTTACCGGACGGCGCCTTGCTGAACTGATACCCGCCCAGCGAGATCGAGGTGTTCTCGGTGGCAAACGCCGACCCCTCGAGTGCGCCGTTGAGGAAGTTCATCGACGGCGAGCCGATGAAACCGGCCACGAACAGGTTCACCGGCTTGTTGTAGATCGTGTGCGGATCGGCGAGCTGCTGGATCACGCCGTTCTTCATGATGGCGATCCGGTCGGCCAGCGTCATGGCCTCGATCTGGTCATGCGTCACGTAGATCATGGTGTTCTTGAGCCGCGCATGCAGCCGCTTGATCTCGACGCGCAGGTCGGAGCGCAGTTTGGCATCCAGGTTGGACAGTGGCTCGTCGAACAGGAACACGTCCACGTCGCGCACCAGGGCACGGCCGATGGCCACGCGCTGGCGCTGGCCACCCGAAAGTTCTACCGGCTTGCGATTGAGCAGCGGCTCGATCTGCAGGATTTCGGCGGCCCGCTTCACGCGACGCTCGATCTCGTCCTTCTTCATCCGCGCCACGCGCAGACCAAAGCTGAGGTTCCGCTCCACGGTCATCTGCGGATAAAGCGCATAGGACTGGAACACCATGCCGATGCCGCGGTCCTTGGGCTCTTCCCAGGTGACGTTCTTGCCACCGATGAAGATCTGGCCTTCCGACACGTCCAGCAGCCCGGCAATGCAGTTGAGCAAAGTCGACTTGCCGCAGCCCGAAGGCCCGAGCAGCACGATGAATTCGCCCTGCGCAATGTCCAGGTCGAGGGACTTGAGGACGTTCACCTGGCCAAAATTCAGGCTCAGGTCCTTGATGGATACGCTGTGCTGCATCGCTGATTACCCCTTGACCGCACCGGCAGCGATGCCGCGTACGAACCACTTTCCAGAAACGAAGTAGACCACCAGCGGAACCGCGGCCGTGAGAATGGTCGCAGCCATGTTCACGTTGTACTCGCGGATACCGGTGGTCGTGGTGACGATATTGTTGAGCTGCACGGTCATCGGCATGTTCTCGCGGCCGGCAAACACCGTGCCGAACAGGAAGTCATTCCAAATGCCTGTCGTTTGCAGGATCACGGCAACCACCGTGATCGGCACCGACATGGGCAGCATGATGCGGAAGAAGATGCCCCAGAACCCGGCCCCGTCCACGCGTGCGGCCTTGAACAGTTCGACCGGCAGCGAGGTGAAGAAGTTGCGGTAGAGCAGCGTCAGGATCGGCATGCCAAAAATGGTGTGCACGACGACAATGCCGGGCAGCGTGGCGAACAGGCCGACCTTGGAGAGCCCGATGATCAGCGGATAGATCACCACCTGGTAGGGCACGAACGCGCCGAACACGAGCACGCCGAACAGGAATTCCGAGCCCTTGTACCGCCAGAAGCTGAGCGCATAGCCGTTGAGCATGGCGATCACGATCGACACCGGCACCGAGAGCGCCGTGATCTTGACCGAGTTCCAGAACCCGGGCTTGAGGCCGTTGCAGTCGCGGCCGGTACAGGCGGTGTCCCAGGCCTTGAGCCAGGGCTCGAACGTCAGCATGGACGGCCAGTTGAACAGATGCCCCTGGCGGATTTCCGGCATGCCCTTGAGCGAGGTCACGACCATAACCCAGAGCGGCATCAGGAAGAACAGCGCCGCCAGGATCAGGAAGGCATAGACCCCGATGCGGCTGAGCGTGATCTTGTTGGGCTTGGGACCATTCGGTCCGGCCAGCGACGTGGCGCCGAGGGCACCTGAAGAAAGGACCTGGCTGCTCATTATATCCTGCCCGCCTTGCGATTGGACCGCCACTGCAGGAAGTACTGCAGGCCGATCAGGACCATGACCGGAACGAGCATCATGGTGGCGGCGGCCATGCCCTGCCCCACGTTCACGCGGTCGGTAATGTGCTGGATGACGTAGATGGCCGGCATCTGGGTCGAGACGCCCGGTCCGCCCTGCGTCATGGCAATGACGATGTCGAAGACGCGGACCACGCCGGTACATTGCAGGATGAACGAGGTCGCGATCGCCCCGCGCATCATCGGCAGCACGATGAAAAGATAGGTTTTCCAGGTCGGAATGCCATCAATCTTGGCGGCCTTCCAGATCTCGGCGTCGATGCCGCGCAGGCCGGCGAGCATGATCGCCATGGTCACGCCCACGCCGTTCCACAATCCGCCCAGCACCACGCCGTAGAGCGCGGTTTCGGATTTGACCAGCGGCGCAAACTCAAAACCCGTCCAGCCCAGCTGCCGCACCGCTTCCTGAATGCCCAGATTGGGGTCGAACATCCACTGCCAGACCAGACCGGTCACCACCAGGGACATGGCGAACGGATAAAGGAAGATCGAGCGGAACAAATCTTCCTGCTTGATCCGCTGGTCCATGAACACGGCCAGCAGATAGCCGAACACCATGCCCAGACCGATCGAGAGGATGCCGAACACGAACACGTTCTGCACCGAGATGATCCATCGATCGGTGCGCCACAGCCGGACATATTGGTCGAGGCCGATGAAGTTGAAGTTCGGAAACAGCTTGGAGTTCGTGAACGACCAGATGATCGAAAAGATGATGCAGATGATGAACACGCCGACCGCCGTGGCGATCATCGGGATCGTTCCGATCACGGACTGATAGTTGAAACGCCGACTCACGCGCGGCTTTTTCGCGGCAGCTGCGCCGGCAAGTCGTGCCGCGCTCTCGCCAGATTGGGCGACCTGGGTCATAGCAAACTCCCCGCCTGATTGATTGGCCCGGCTCCGGACCTAGCAACCCGGTAACGCGGAAATAGTACCGGGCAGCTCCAGTGTGGAGCTGCCCGGCTTGGTTCAGATCAGTCGGCGTTCTGCAGGATCTCGACATACTTGGCGACGGCGTCATCCACCGTCATCGAGTCGTCGGCCCAGAACTGGGCGGCGAGATCGTTCATCTGGCCGGTGGTGTCGTTCGACAGCCAGCGGCCGGCATCGACAGCCACGTTGGCTTCGTTGCCGATGATCTCGAGACCACGCTTCATGCAGTCGTCAGCCAGCGACATGTCGACGTCGGCACGGATCGGCATGGAGCCCTTGGCGTTGTTGAACAGCGCCTGCACCTGCGGATTGACCATCATCGAGGCCATCTTGAGCTGTGCCGCTTCCACAGCCGCATCGGACTGCTTGGGGAACAGGAAGATGTCGCCGCCGGTGGTCACAGTCGGAGCAGCAGCCGGCAGAGCCAGACATGCATAGTCCACGCCCGGCTTTTCGCCAGCCACGCCGAACTCGCCACGGGCCCAGTCGCCCATGATCTGCAGACCGGCCTGATCGGTCACGACCAGATTGGTCGTGTCGTTCCAGTTACGGTTCGCCGAGCCTTCGTCGCTATACTGCTTGAACTCGCGCCACTTGGTGAACACGGCGGGCATTTCAGCCTTGGCCAGGTCGAGGTCCTTGTCCTTCATGATCTTTTCGCGCTTTTCAACGCCGAGCATGGAGGTCTGCAGCACGCCGAACGCGCCCGAGATCTGCCAGCTTTCGCCGCCGATCGCGAACGGGATGATGCCGGCTTCCTTGAGCTTGGGAGCCGAGGTGAGGAACTCGTCAAAGCTGGTCGGGAGAGCCACACCGGCCTTCTCGAAGGCCGGGATCGAGGCCCAGGCCCAGTTCCACGAGTGAATATTGACAGGCACGCACCACCACTTGCCGTCCACGAGGCAAGCCTCGGAGATCGACGCCGGGCGGATGAAGCCGGCCCAGTTTTCCGTGGTCGCCAGCTCGGTCAGGTCGAGCAGCAGGCCGCCGGCGATCAGTTCTTCATACTGACGGCCGGGGTTGAACTGCGCAGCGCCCGGAGGATCGCCACCCAGAATGCGCTGCAGCGTTGCCGAGCGCGCGTTTTCACCACCGGCAATGGCAGTGTCGACCCACTTGTCGCCGCCGAGGGCGTCGAACTCGCGGGCAAAAACCGACACGGCGGCCTGTTCGCCACCCGACGTCCACCAGTGAATGACTTCGACATCAGCAGCGCGAGCGGACGTGCTACCGAGCAGAGCAGCGGCCACAAGAGCCACTACGGACACGACGTTCTTCATATGTAGTCCTCCCAACGTTCACCTGGAGCGGATGCTCCCGCGAAAGCAACAGCCGGCGAAATCGCCCCCTGGGGATCTGCGGCTGAATGCATGTAATCGATTACACCAGACCTCCTCTGAGCTCCCTGCAATCGATTGCATGCAATTCAGACATTCCTTGCACGCATGTCAAGATCGATTTACACAGAACCTGTGGCGGCGAATGAGGGGCGCCGTTGAACATGGTTACTACTAAAAAAGCACCGACAATTCAGGATGTTGCTCGCGAGGCCAAGGTCTCCGCGGCCACTGTCAGCCGTGTTCTGAGCAACCCCGAGCGCGTCTCGGAGGCAACGCGGGAACGCGTTCACAAGGCCGTCAGCGACACCGGCTACACCATCAACCAGGCCGCCCGTTCCCTGCGCATGCGGGCCGCCCGCACGATTCTGATCGCCCTGCCCGACATCGGTAATCCGTTCTATTCGACCTTGCTCGACGCGGTCGTGGATGAGGCGGCGACGCGCGGTTATGGCCTCTTGGTCGCCAACCGTTTCGCCGGTGACGCCTCGCGGCTGCTGAGCGACTATTTCCTCTCCAGCCGCGCCGATGGTCTGCTGCTCTTTGACGGCGGCGTCGACACCACGCTGCTGCAGACCCTTGCGGCCGGTGTCGGCCACGTCCCCATGGTGGTCTCGTTCGACGAAGTGCCCAACCCCGATGTCGCCGCAGTGCTGATCGACAATTTCGAAGCCGCCGAGCGGGCGACCGATCACCTGATCTCGCTTGGCCACAGCCGCATCGGCCACATTATCGGGCCGTCGCGCAACCTCTCGCCCAACCCGCGCTTTTTGGGCTTTCAGAGCGCCATGAAGCGCGCCAAGCTCGAGGTCCGGCCCGACTGGCTCTTCCCCGGCACCTATGCCATGGCCAGCGGCAGCGCCGCAGCAGAGGCCTTCCTGGCCCTACCGGATCGTCCGACAGCGGTCTTTTCGGCCAATGACGAAATGGCCATCGGCTTCCTTGCCACCTTGCGGACGGCCGGGCTGGAATGCCCGCGCGACGTCTCCGTGATCGGCTTTGACGACATCGCCATCGCCGCCCATTTCTGGCCGCCGCTCACCACCATGCGCCATCCGCGCGAACAGATCGGGCGGCTCGCCACCGAGTCGCTGATCGACATCCTCGAGGGCGAGGCCACGCCCGGCGCGCCGCGCCGCATCACCCTGCGGGCCGATCTGCTTGTGCGCGGCAGCACCCGATCTGTGCGCTGACAAGTCCGGTGAGTTAGGCTAAACCCTGCGCGTGGCCTCGTAGCTCAGCGGATAGAGCAGTAGCCTTCTAAGCTATTGGTCGGAGGTTCGATTCCTCCCGAGGTCACCAGCCGCGCCTGCAGCGGCAACCCTTTTTGAGTTCAGCGCGTTGCCTCGCCACTCAATCTAGGGCGGATGCAATGTCAGGCAACGAACTCCAGACGACCACGGGTGCTCCAGCGCAGCGACAGCCGAGTGATGCGACACGGGCCCGGCGCGACGCCAAGAAGCGCCTGGCGCCCTTCGTCGCACAGCTGTCGGCCTGGCACCCGCAGGCGGCACGCCTGCTGCTCGAGATCGATCGGGCTCTGGGCGTCGGACGGCGTCCGGACGATCAGTTGGTCGAGGCGCTCACCGCTCTGCGCGACGCCGTGGTGACAGCGCAGAGTAGTTTTCTGGACATCACAACCGGGCTTGTCTCCAGCCGGGTCGAGGACCTCGAAAAATCCTTCTCGCGCCTGATCGCGGACCTGCGCAATGCCGAGCAGCGGCTGGAGAGTTCCACCACCCGCTGATCGGGTCAGGTCTGCCGCAAACCCGTTGCATCAGCGCAGGCCGCCGGGCCAGGATGTGGCGCTTGTTTAGATAGGGCCTGCGCGTGTTCTTTATTGCCTCGAAAGTCGTCTGGTTCCTGATCCAGCCCGTCACCATCGTCCTCATCCTGCTGCTGGTCGTGGCACTGCTGAGCTTTGCCCGGCTGCGCTGGCCCTCGCGTCTCGGCCTCGTTACCGCCATCCTCGTTATCGCCCTGGGCGCCTACACCACCCTGGGGTCCCTGGCGCTTCACCCGCTCGAAACCGCCTTCCCGCGCCCTGCCCCACCCGCTGCCATCACCGGAGTGATCGTTCTGGGCGGCGGCATCGAAACCGATATCAATGCGGCGCGCGGTGGATACGAGTTCAACCGCTCCGGCGATCGCTATGTCGAAGCCCTGCGGCTGGCGCGGCTCTATCCCCAGGCGCGCATCGTGGTTTCCGGCGGCAACGCCGCCCTGTTCCCGGGCGCCCAGACCGAGACCGAAGCGGCCTCAGCGGCCCGTTTCCTCGTCGATATCGGCGTTGTGCCGTCCCGCATCACCATCGAGGACGCCTCCCGCAACACCGAGGAAAACGCCCAGCTCACGCGTGACACGCTGGGGCCCGGGCAGGGTGACACCTGGCTGCTGGTCACCTCCGCCTTCCACATGCCGCGCGCAGTGGGCCTGTTCCGCAAGGCCGGCTTTGCGGTGATCCCCTGGCCGGCCGATTACCTGACCACCGGCCGCGAGGGCCTTGCCCTGCGGCTCGACCAGCCGGCCGAAACCCTCTCGATCACCAGCCTGGCGCTGCGCGAATGGGTCGGCCTGCTCGCCTATCGCCTGACCGGCAAGATCGACGACCTGCTGCCCCGACCGGCACCCTGACTAGAAGAGATCGAGCTGCATCTGCCCGGCGGCCGGCGCCTTGCTCACGGGCCTGGCCGCACTCTTGGTCCTGGCCGGCTGCGGCTCGGGCGCCGGCACGGCCGACTTGGGAGGCGCGGCGACAACGACGACCTTGACCTTCGGCTTACGCACCGCAGCCCGCGCCGGCGCGGCCGGTACCGCGACGCCGTGGCGCTCCAGCCAGTGCAGCATCGGCGCCAGCCGGGCGCGCTGCAGCGAATAGACATTCTCGCGGCCCTGCTTGAGTTCCTTGACCAGCCCGGCCTGCTTGAGCACGCGCAGATGCCGCGAGATCGCCGGCCGGCTGATCGAGAAAGCCGCCGTCAGCTCGTGCACCGGCATGGCCCGTTCGGACAGCATTTCGATCACGCGACACCGCGTCGGATCAGCGACGGCGGAAAACTGATCGGCAGGCGTTTGGGCAGGCGTCATGGCAATCCCGTAGCAGTCCAGTTACCGGAACACTCACGCCGCGCCCATGCAAGTCAACGGTCCGCTACAGCGAAATCTGCCGGCTGCGGAGAGCTTCCACAACAGTCTGTGTCCGATTGGCGGTATTGAGCTTTCGGGCGGCGTTGAGCAGGTGGTACTCCACCGTCCGCACCGAGATCCCCAGGATCGACGCGCTCGCATCTGCCGTCTTGCCCGCCGCGGTCCACTGGAGCACTTCGCGCTCTCGCGCGGTCAGCAACGGGCCCTTGCCGGTCTCGGGAGCCAGGTGCGCCAGCTGCGCCGCCGCCGCCAGGCCCAGTATCACCAGCGCCACCGCATCGGGCTCGGCGCCCGGCGACGTGATCCCGAGAAAGACCACCGCGCCGCGCCCGCCATCGGGCAATCGCACGGGGACGACGAGCCCATCGACCTGTCCATGCCGGGCCATTAGTCGGTCCGGCCCGGCAGGGCTTACGTCGACCGCGCCGACCCAGCGCGCCGGCCCCAGCAGCGAGCGCAGGCGCTGAGCCATCGGGTCGCCGGATGGCTGGCTTTCGACAAGGTGCGCCAATACCGCGGGCGGGTTGCCCGCCAGCAGGAAGACCCGATCCTCGCCCTCGCGCATCGCGAACTGAACAATGCAGCCGGCCGACAGTCCCGCGTGCCGGGCACAAGACTGCAGCACCTCGGCAAGCGCTTCGCGGCTCGCTGCGGCCTGCACGTGCATCAATAGGTCAAAGGCATCGCTGGGAGCGGGCACGCGGGGTCTCTCTTTGGTGTGGCAATCGGCTGACCATGGGAGGGTGCAGGGCTGCCCCCGCCGTGCAGAACCGGATCAATCGACCGGCCCGGCACATCGCCGAATTTCTGCCCCCACCAATGCGGTGCATCGGCCCTGGGAAAAACAACAATTGTTAGGTTTGCGACGATCAGACGTCAGGGCGCCGACTTTATCCGCGCGTGTTCGATCCGGTCGCCGGGTTTCAGACCGATCTCCACCGAGCGGCCGCCGGGGATTTCGAGCACGAACTGTACCGGCACCTGCGACGAAATCGACGTCGTGTCGTGTGGCCGGGCGTTCACATGCACGGTCTTGACCACGCCATCGGCCGCAATGAAAATCATGTCGAGTGGAATGAAGGTGTTCTGCATCCAGAACGAGGTTTCCCGTTCTGTCTTGAAATCGAACAGCATGCCCGCATCCTTGCCCAGCGACTGCCGAAACATCAGGCCCTGCTGGCGCGACTCGGGCGTGTCGACCACCTCGACGGTGAAGGGATGGGCGCCGGTCGCGGTATGCACCACCAGCCGGTCGTCGCTGCTGCAGGCGGCCAGTGGCAAGAGGCCGAACAGCGCAGCCATCACGACGCCCAGCTTGCGGACGACTATCAGCGCGCGCTCTATCGACATCACCATCCCGCTTACCCCGAAAGTCACGGCTTGGGCATGACAAGGCCGGCCGGGCAAGTCAACCTGCCCGCTGACCAGCACCGGTCAACAAACCGGCACTGCAGTGCTGTCAGTGCGAAGAAGGGGCCTCGCCCCAGCCGTCGGGCCGGATCTCGGCGACCATCAGGCCCTTGGGGCCATTGCCGTAGCGCACCAGCACATACTGCCCCGGCCGCAGCTCGGTGATGCCGAAGCGGCGCAGCGTTTCCATGTGCACGAAGACGTCTGGCGCGCTCTCGCCTGCCGACAGGAAGCCGAAACCGCGAATGCGGTTGAACCACTTGACCTCAAGGCGCTCCAGCTTGCTGGTCGGCTCGACGGTCACATGCGTGCGCGGCGCCGGCATCTGCGCTGGATGACGGGCGGTCGATTCGTCCATCGAGAGAATACGGAAGGCCTGCAGCCCACCAGGCCGCGCCAGCGCTTCGCAGACGACGCGCGCGCCCTCATAGGCCGTCTGATACCCGTCGCGTCGCAGGCAGGTCACGTGCAGCAGCACATCGGGGCGCCCGTCGTCCGGCACGATAAAGCCAAACCCCTTGGCGACGTCGAACCACTTGATGGCGCCGACGACTTCGATGACGTCCATGCCGGGATCGGCAGCAAGCCCCGAGCGGCCACCCGACTCGAAAGCCGCAGCGGCAGACTCTTCGTCCTCGGCAGTAAACTTGGCCCCCATGCCTTACGCCTTTTCGTACACTGCCCCCGCCGCAAAACGAGGTACTCCACACAAGACCTGCCGTACCTTCGCCGATTCACCACCAAAAGTTAAGGAGTGGTTGCAATTTTGTTGGTGCTTTTACACGTTCGTGAAATCCAGGGATGTCACTGACCTGTGCGCCTGCCCTGCATCCATTCAACAGAACCCGAAAACGAGGCTTTCAATGAAGTATCTCCACACCATGGTGCGCGTCACCGACGTCGAAGCGAGCCTCAGGTTCTACCGTGATGCGCTCGGGCTGGAAGAAACCCGCCGCATCGACAATGAAAAGGGTCGCTATACCCTGATCTTCCTCGCCCCTCCCGGCCAGCCGGAAACCCCGGTCGAACTCACCTACAATTGGGATCCCGAGAGCTATACCGGCGGGCGCAATTTCGGCCACCTCGCTTACGAGGTCGACGACATCTACGCCTTCTGCGCCAAGATGCAGCAGATGGGCATCGTGGTGAACCGGCCGCCGCGCGACGGCCGCATGGCCTTCATCCGCTCCCCCGACAGCATCTCGATCGAAATCCTGCAAAAGGGCGATGCCCTGGCGCCGGCCGAACCCTGGCTTTCCATGCCCAATACCGGCAGCTGGTAACGGCGGGTTAACCACCCGGCTTAGCCGCCCCTTAGCCTCCCCGGCGCTATTTTCCCACCTGTTGCAGGGTGGGCATTGCCCTGCATCGTAGGGCGTGCAGTCGCGCCGGGGAAGAGATGATGAAGAGATTTCTCGTGCTGCTCGGCGCCGCACTGATGCTGACCGGCTGCCTGCCCTTCGCCTTTTTCGCCTCGTCGGGCGGCTCGACCTATCGCGGACTAAAGCAGAGCTTTGGCACCTACGTGACCTCCAGCTCGGTCAATGCCTTCTGCCTCACCCCGAAACTGCGCTTCGCCATCTGGGAGTTCGAAGGTCACTTCGGCAAAAAGATCGTGATGAACTCGGGCTATCGAGACCCCTTCCACAACGCCAAGGTCGGCGGCACCGACGATTCGTATCACAAGAAGTGCATGGCGGCCGATTTCTACATCCCCGGCGTCGACAAGCGCAAACTCATCGCCTTTGCCATGCGCCAGAACCTGGTCGGCGGCCTGGGCTGCTATCCGGGCCGCAATTTCATCCACATCGATGTCCGCGACCGTCCGCGTGGCTATAACCGGCCTGTCACATTCTCTGGATGCTGATGGCAAAACCCACTTGCATCAACGGCCAAGCCCCCCTATACGGTCCACGCGCTTAGCGCCCTTCGTCTATCGGTTAGGACGGCACCCTTTCACGGTGCAGAGAGGGGTTCGACTCCCCTAGGGCGCGCCACCTTCCCTTGCTCCTCCGGAGCGGGTAGGTTGCGCAACATGAGCTTGATCCGCGCCCATCGTCTAGCGGTCAGGACACCGCCCTCTCACGGCGGGAACAGGGGTTCGATTCCCCTTGGGCGCGCCAACTTGACTCACGCTAGTTTCATGTCTCGCTTCAAGGCCATACAAGCGCCAAGCTAGCTGATGTGTTCGCCATAGTATGCGCCGTCGCCGTCGCCGTCGCCGTCGCCGTCGCCGTCGCCGTCGCCGTCGCCGTCGAGCTTGGTTTCGCTTGCGATACGATATAAGTCACTGACATTTATGGTGGATTCGGTTTGGGCTGCGAACCAATTACACAAACTATGCCCAGTATGGCACATATCTGGCGTTGCGACTTGCCTGATTGTCATCAAGCGGGCGAACCCTCTTCAACTCAATCGCCTCCCGTATGACAAGGGACACTTGGGGATACTGCTTGTCGGTAAGACCGAAGCGTCGACGTAAACTACTATTACTCATATTGCGGCCTGCCTCGAACTCAACGCACGCATGTTGATAGCACGCTCGAATACGCTCCTCTTTAGATAGATCGGCAAAAGGCTTAGGACCGAAAATCGTAACGACCGTACTGCCTTCGACTACCTGGAAGAGCGGAGGTGGAAGGCTTGCTTGCTCAACTGCGGCCAGAGCGCGATCAACCCCGCTGCCGCGTTCTTCGCAAAGACCCATGCGCCGAAGCAAATCGCCAAGTTTTCGATTCCTAGACTTAGGCGGGGAATCGATGAATCTATCGGTGTCGATTAATGGTACACCTGGATTTGTGATCCTGATACGGTCCGGGTATATATCGATAGTCGGTCCGTCATTTGCCACGAGTAAGTCTTGATGAATAAGGGCGTTTGCCAATATTTCACGTACAGCAATTTCGGGGATCGAGAAGACTTTCTTTCGAACACCGTGCAGCATTTCTTCCCGATGGCCAACTCTTTCCATTATATACGCCAACAGCTTAGGAAAGGAAATGGCATAGCCGAATTCGCCTGTCACGTCAGCGTCTGCATTCAGCTTGCTTGAGTGCTTGTACGTCACCACCCTCGGCGCCTTGTTCTTGACGCTTGTCCAACTGGAAAGTGTTGTAGCTGCCGTTAGCGCCAGAAGATTCGTCGCGTCGTAGCCGCCCTGTCTATTGTCGCGAATCAAACCTTCTCGTTCAAACAACTCGATGGTGCGGAGATTTGACGAGGAATAGATATCGAGGCGTTCGAGGAAAGTCTCGTGTTCGACGCTCGCAAGAAGATCGTTTTCGTTCATATTCGCTCGAGCAATTCCATCCTCGAACGTGAACCGTGAGGCCGTGGCCCATATCGAGCTTTCGCGTTGCGGATATTTGTTCAGCGGCTGGAGGGAAGTATCAACACGTATATATGCCTGACCATTAAAACGAACGGGCTGTTGAAATCCAGGCTCAACAACGAGAATTTCGAAGTGCTTTCCCTGTAAATCGAAAGCACAGATCTCAACCGTGATTTTTGGGTCCAGCCGGTTAGTTAACCAGAACTCGAAGGTATCTTTGCCTACTGTCTTGGACTCAAGGTGGACTTCGGTACCCGTCAACGCGTGATCAGAATCAGAAACACCAAACACTAAATAGCCGTGCTCCTCCCCCGCTAACATTGCCGAGTTTGCCAGAGCAGAAATATACTTGCCAACGGACTCCTCGCTGTCGTTATTGAGCTTGAATTCCACCCATTCCGTCTCTCTCGGGAGGCTTGCAAGATACTCAAGAAGCTTAGAGGGGCTATGAACTTTCATTTCCTGCTGAACCTCCAGGACATTGTGGCGGGAATGCCTCCGATGACGGAGCAGTGGAGCCCTTCATCTACTTACCCCACCACCCTCGGCGTGATCCGCATCGCAAAGCGCGCCGAGGCGCGCGGTGAGAGCGTGATGGCGCCGTTTCGGCTTTCCAGCGCGTCGCCAGCGTCAGTGAACGGCGCCGTGCCCTGCCAGGGCTCGATGCAGAGATAGGGGGCGCCCGGCTTCTGCCAGATCCCCAGATGCGGCAGGTTCTCGACCAGAATGTCGAGCTGCGCCGCGCCGCCTTCAAAACGCATCCGGCTCCCCACCGAATCAAGAAAAATCATCGCATCGGCCTCGAACATCGCCGGCGCCGGCACCAGCCGGCCGTCGACGAAGGGCGTCGGCTCCGGCGTCCGCAGCAGCAGCTTGTCGGCATCGAGCCGGTAGCAGGCCGAGGGGTTACCATCTTCGAGCACGACGCTGTGTTCGGCGCCGCTGGCGCCGGGCAGCGGCCAGTTGAAGGCCGGATGAAAGCCGAACTGCGCCGGCATCGGCCGGTCGCCGCGATTGGCGAGCGCGGCAGCAATCCAGAGCGCGCCGCCCTCGAGCCGGTAGGTCATGGTCAGGTCGAAATCGAACGGATAGCTCATCCGTGTCGTCTCGTTCGGGCGCAGCTTGAAATCGACCTGCACGGCGTTCTGCCCGGCGATCTCGAAGTCGAGCGTCCGGGCAAAGCCGTGGGGCTTCATGGGAAACTGCGTCCCGCCGATGCGGACCTGATCTTGCGGGCTCCGCCCCACCACCGGAAACAGCAGCGGCGACCGCCCCGTCCACCATGCCGGGTCACCCTGCCATAGCCACTCCACGCCGCCCGGCGTCTGCAGCGAGCGCAGTTCGGCGCCCCGCGCCGCGACCTCGATTCGCAGATCGCCATTATCGAGAACAGTCATACACGCCATCCAGTTGCGGCCTTTGGGACGCGCAGCTTTTCGTTTGCGCCGCCGCCTGGCAAGATCAAATCGCCCCGGGGCAAGAAATGCGCAAAACCGGCAAAAACCGTCGGCTCTGGACCGAAAGTCGCATAGCGACTTAGGTCTGAGTTCTTGCCAGACTTACGTCTGTCGGCTACTCTACCCGCGTTTCAGTGTGTTTTAGGTCGAGGCCGTCCAGCCTTGATCAAATAGCTCTTTCAGCAAACCTTTTTGCCACGAACCCAGTGCCCCGTTGCGTGCCGCACGATCGTGTGTGTCGCCAATGGGGCACTGTCCTTTGCGTGCGCTACAGCGCGTCGAGCGACACCGTCTTTACCGTCAGCCCAAGCGCCTCAAGCTGCGGCAGAACCACTGCCGGGTCGCCGACAATGGCAATGACAGCCATCTCGGTCCCTGCCAGCTTTTCAGCCATTGCCCCCACCGCAGCATCGTCGAGGCCGGCCACGGCCAGGCGACGCGCGTGCACCGCCTCGAGCGAGGACCCGATCCCGACCTGCTGCACGACCGTGTCGAACAGCCCCGCTGCCGTCTCCGCCGTGCCGGCGATCCGCGTCAGCATGGCCGTGGCAGTGCGCTGCACTTCGTCGGCGCGCACCGGCGCGCTGCGCAGCGAGGCATAGCCGGCCAGCATGTCCGCCAGTGCATCGGCCGTATGGTCCGCCTCCACCGGCGCTTCGATGGCCATCAGCGAGCCGACCGCGATGCTGTCATACACCGAGCCATCCGTGCCGTAGGAATAGCCCTTTTCCTCGCGGATCACCGCGTTGATGCGGCTGATGAAGTCATCGCCGAGCAGGCGCGACACCGTCAGCGCTTCGGCCGCTCCGGCCTCCACATTGCCCGGCGCAGCGCTGGCGATATGGATGGCCGACTGGCTGGCCCCCGGCTTGGCCAGAAACAGCACCTGCCGCGCGTCCGGAAACGCCGCCGCAGGCCGCAGCCGCGGCACCAGTGGCTGAGCGTCGGACACCCACGACCCAAACGTCGGCTCGAGCGCCGCCGCCACTTCAGCCACCGGCATCGGCCCGACGCTATAAATTGTGGCGCTGCCCGGCGCGAACAGCTGCCTGAAAAACGCCGCCGTCTCCGCGCGGTCGAGACTGCCCACCGATACCAGGCTCCGATCATTGGCGGGCGCGCCTACCCGCGTCGGAAACAGCACCGATTCGGCGACGCGTCGCGCCAGATCCTGCAGGTCCTCGTCGCGCTGCTCGAGGCCAAACAGCGTTTCGTCCACCAGCGACTCCCACTGGCCGGCATCAAAGCGCGGCCGCTGCACGGCGTCAGCCAGCAGCGCCGCGCCATCGGTCAGCGCTTCGGCCGGCACCGAGAGCGTCACAAACGCGCTCTGCACCCCCCAGGTCGAACTCACATCGGCGTCGAGGTCCTTGGCTGCTCGCGCAAAACTGGCGAAGTCCCGGTCTGCCGCACCGCGCGGCGCCATGCCGACCGCCAGTTCGACAATGCCTTCCTTGCCCGGCGGCACGCTCGTGGTGCCCGTGCCGGCCGCCACCGCCACATAGGTCAGCGGCGCGCCGGCAACCTGATAGTGCACCAGGTCCAACCCATTGCTCAGCTGCGCCTCCTGCCGCACCGGCAGCGTGCCGGGCACCGCCGGACGCGCCGCGAGCGACGGAATGGCGATCGTCCCCCGCTCCGGCACGACGAGCGTTTCGGACGTCCCCGAACTCTGTGTCAGCACATCGGGATAGCTGCCACGCGCCCCAGGCGTCAGGATCATCGTCGAGGCGTCCGCCACGCCCAGCAACCGCCGGACCACGGCAAGCGTGCCCTCCGGCGTCGCTGCCAGCAGCCGCGGATCGGGCACCACCGCCACCTCCGGCTGGCCCTGCGTCACCGTCGACAGAATCAGCGCCTCGGCCCGCGCCTTGAACGGCTCGACCGCCAGCTTGTCCTCTTGCAGCAGCTTGCGCCGGAAGCGCTCGAAATCCGCCACATCGATCGGACCGGCGGCAAAGTCGCTCAGCGCATCCCGCAGCGCCGCTTCCACCGCCTCGGGCGCAGCGCCGTCGGCCACGGTGATCTCGATGAAGAACCGGCTCGCCAGCGCGCCATCCTCGATCCAGGCCGAAAAGTCCGTTGCAAGGCCGGTATCGACCAGCCGCGCCCGCAGCAGCCCATATTCCCAGTTGCCGATCAGCTCCCCCGCCAGCCGCAGCGCGCCGCTATCGGCCGAGCCTTCAGCCGGCGTCGCCCAGCCCAGGCTGACCGACGGCGCTGCCACCACGTCCTCGAGCGCCAGCCGCGCTGCCGCCGGCGGCACCGGACCGGCCACGGGCCGCGTCACCTCGGCCCCCCGCGGCACCAGCCCGAAAGTCTGCGCGATCAGATCGCGCGCCTCGTCCACCTCGAAATCGCCCACCAGCGACAGGATGGCGTTGTTGGGCACGTAATAGGTGGCGAAAAAGCCATGCACGTCGGCAATTGTTGCCCGCTCGATATCGGCGATCGACCCCAGCACTGGGCGATAATAGGGGTGCCCGGCCGGAAACAGCACCGAGCGGAACGCCTCCCAGCCCGACCCGGCGGGCGTGTCGAGCACGGTTTCGCGAATCTCGTTGAGCACCACCGCGCGCTGGATGTCGAGGTCCTCGGCGGTGATCGCCTGCCCCTGGTTGGCCATCCGGTCCGCTTCGAGCGCCAGCATGTAGGGCAGGCTCGCATTCAGCCCCTCCCCGTAATAGAGGGTCTGGTCTTCATAGGTCCAGGCGTTGAGCGACACCCCCAGCGCCCCATAGGCCGCATCGATATTGGGGTAGGCCGGCGTCCCCGAAAACATCAGATGTTCGAACAGATGCGCATAGCCCGAGCGGCCGGGCGGCTCGTTCATCGACCCCACCTTGTAGGCGACGTTGAGCACTATTTTGGGGGCCCGGCTGTCGGGCGCCAGAATGACCTCGAGCCCGTTGTCGAGACGATAGTGCACGAGCGGGGGCGAAGCCTCTTGCGCCAGCGGCGCGGAAACCAGGGGGACCATGACCAACATCGATACCAGCAGTGACCGCAACTTACCCTCCCAAATCGCCGCCGGGGCCGCGCATCCGGCAAGTGACTGTGACCACACATCAGTTTGACCGCAAGCCCGGCAGGTTTCGCTTTTCAACGGCCTGCATTGTGTCGCAAACTCGTCACAACTGGCGCGTTCCTGCCAGGGTGATGGTGCATGACCCGGTGGTTGTATGGGCGCTTACGTTCTGAGACGCCTGCTGCTGATGATCCCGACCCTGTTCGGCATCATGGCAATATCGTTCGTGATCATCCAGTTTGCGCCCGGCGGACCGGTCGAGCAGTTCATCTCCGAACTCAACGGCCGCACCTCGCTCAACGCCGCCGTCACCGGCAACCAGTCGGGAGATCTCTCGGGCCAGGATCAGGCCGCCGGCACTGAGGGCAATGCCGGCGCCTATCGTGGCTCCCGCGGCCTGCCGCCCGAGTTCATCGCCCAGATCGAAAAGCAGTTCGGCTTCGATAAGCCGCCGCTCGAGCGCTTCTTTTCCATGATCTGGAGCTATCTGCGCTTCGATTTCGGCATGAGCTACTTCCGCGATATCTCGGTCATCGATCTGGTGCTCGAAAAAATGCCCGTCTCGATCACCCTCGGGCTCTGGATGACGCTGCTGTCCTACGGCATCTCGGTGCCGCTCGGCATCGCCAAAGCGGTGCGCGACGGCTCCCGCTTCGACGTCTGGACCTCCTCGGTCATCATCGTGGGCTACGCCCTGCCCGGCTTCCTCTTTGCCATTCTGCTGATCGTGCTGTTCGCCGGGGGCAGCTTCTGGAACCTGTTTCCGCTGCGCGGGCTGACATCCGAGAACTTTGCCAGCCTCCCCTGGTATGGGCAGATCCTCGACTATCTCTGGCACATCACCCTGCCCATCACTGCCATGGCGGTCGGCGCCTTCGCCACCACCACGCTGCTCACCAAAAATTCCTTCCTCGACGAAGTGCGCAAGCAATACGTCGTGACGGCCCGCGCCAAGGGCCTCTCCGAGAGGCAGGTGCTCTATCGCCACGTGTTCCGCAACGCCATGCTGCTGCTGATCGCCAGTTTCCCGGCCGCCTTCATTGGCGCCTTCTTTGGTGGATCGCTGCTCATCGAGACCATCTTCAATCTCGATGGCCTGGGCCTTCTGGGGTTCGAGTCGGTCCTGCGCCGCGACTATCCGGTGGTCTTTGCCACGCTCTACATCTTCTCGTTGCTCGGGCTGGTCATCGGCCTGCTCTCGGACCTGATGTACATGTGGATCGATCCGCGCATCGATTTTGAAAGCCGCGACGTCTGATGGCGCCCCCCGCAAGCCCGGCGGATCGGCCACGCTCCTGGCTGAGCCCGATCAACCAGCGCCGACTGGCCGCCTTCCGCGCCAACCGGCGCGCCGTCTGGTCTCTCTGGATCTTCGTGGCGCTGTTCGTGCTGACGCTGTTCTGCGAACTGCTCGCCAACGATCGCCCCATCGTTGTCGCCTATAAGGGCGAAATACTCTTCCCCATCGTCGTCAACTATCCCGAGAGCAAGTTCGGCGGCTTTCTGGCCGAGACCATCTATCGCGATCCCTTCATCGCCGACGAGATCAACGCCAATGGCTGGATGCTCTGGCCTTTGCTGCATTTCGACTATCGGACCGTCGACGACGCGCTCCCCACGGCCGCGCCCTCGCCCCCATCCTGGACCTTCGACACCGCCACCCGCTGCGCCGCCTATCCGCAGGGGGTCGCCGATCCGGGCTGCCAGATGGGCAACTTCCACTGGCTGGGCACCGACGACCAGGGCCGTGACGTGCTGACCAGGGTGCTCTACGGCTTTCGCATCTCGGTGCTGTTCGGCCTGATCCTCACCATCCTCTCCTCGGCCGTCGGCATCCTGGCCGGCGCGGTGCAGGGCTATTTCGGCGGCTGGACCGACCTGATCGGCCAGCGCATCATCGAAATCTGGTCGTCGGTGCCCTCGCTCTATCTGTTGCTGATCGTCTCGAGCGTCATCGTTCCCAGCTTCTGGTCGCTGCTGATCATCCTGCTGCTGTTTTCCTGGGTCACCCTGGTGGGCGTGGTGCGCGCTGAATTCCTGCGGGCCCGCAACTTCGAGTATGTCGCGGCCGCACGCGCCCTCGGCGTCGGCAACTGGACCCTCATGGTCCGCCACCTGCTGCCCAACGCCATGGTGGCGACGGTGACCTTCATGCCGTTCATCCTTTCGGGCTCGATCACCACTCTCACCTCGCTCGATTTCCTCGGCTATGGGCTGCCGGTCGGCTCGCCGTCGCTGGGCGAATTGCTCAGCCAGGGCAAGGAGAACCTGCAGGCGCCCTGGCTGGGCATTACCGGCTTTGTCGCAATCTCGCTGATCCTCACCCTGGTGGTCTTTGCCGGGGAAGGCGTCCGCGACGCCTTCGATCCCAGAAAGAGTTTCCGCTGATGGCCGAACCTCTTCTCTCTGTCCGCAACCTCCAGGTGTCGTTCAGCGCCGGCGGACAGCTGATCCCGGCGGTCAAGGGCGTTTCCTTCGACATCGATCGGGGCGAGACCGTCGCCCTGGTGGGCGAGAGCGGCTCGGGCAAGTCGGTCACCGCCCTCTCGATCCTCAAGCTTCTCCCCTACCCGCAGGCCTCCCATCCGGGCGGCGAGATCCGCTTCCACGGCAACGACCTGCTCACCGCCGCCGAGCCCCAGCTGCGCAGCGTGCGCGGCAACGGCATCTCGATGATCTTTCAGGAGCCGATGAGCTCGCTCAATCCGCTGCACCGGGTGGAGCGGCAGATCGGTGAGATACTCATGCTGCACCGCGGCGTTTCGCGCACGGCCGCGCGAGCCCGGTCCATCGAGCTGCTCACCGAGGTCGGCATTCCCGACCCCGAGGAGAAGCTGCAGGCCTTCCCGCACCAGCTTTCAGGCGGCCAGCGCCAGCGCGTCATGATCGCCATGGCCCTCGCCAACAATCCGGACCTGCTGATCGCCGACGAGCCCACCACCGCGCTCGATGTCACCGTGCAGGCTCAGATCCTCGACCTGCTCAAGTCGCTGCAGGCGCGGTACGGCATGGCGATCCTGTTCATCACCCACGACCTCGGCATCGTCCGCACCATGGCCAAGGTCACCCACGTGATGACCGGCGGCGCAATCGTCGAGAGCGGCCACACCGCCGACCTGTTTGCGGCGCCCCGGCACGACTACACCAAAAAGCTCCTGGCGGCCGAGCCGCGCGGCGCGCCGCCGGTATCGCAGCCAGGGGCGCGGACGATGCTCGAAGCCTCCGACATCCGGGTCTGGTTTCCGGTGCGACGCGGCGTCCTGATGCGCACCGTCGGGCATTTCAAGGCGGTCGACGGCGTCGATCTGATCTTGCGCGAAGGCGAGACCCTCGGCATCGTCGGCGAAAGCGGCTCGGGCAAGACCACGCTCGGGCGGGCCCTCCTCCGGCTGGTGCCGTCCAAGGGCCGCATCGCCTTTGTCGGCCGGCCGATCGAACATCTTTCCGGGCGACAGCTGCGGCCGCTGCGCCGGGACATGCAGATCGTCTTCCAGGACCCCTTCGGTTCGTTGAGCCCGCGCATGGCGGTGGGCGAAATCGTCGCTGAAGGCCTTCAGGTACACCGCAAGGAACTGAGCCGGACGCAGCTTGAAGATCTGGTAGTGGCTGCGCTCGACGAAGTCGGCCTCGACCCCGCCACCCGCTTTCGCTATCCGCACGAGTTTTCCGGCGGCCAGCGCCAGCGCATCGCCATCGCCCGCGCCATGGCCCTCAAGCCCAAATTCGTCGTCCTCGACGAGCCGACCTCGGCCCTCGACATGAGCGTACAGGCCCACGTGGTGGACCTGTTGCGCGATCTGCAGGCGCGCCATGGCCTGTCCTACCTCTTTATCTCCCACGACCTGCGCGTGGTGCGGGCCCTCGCCAACGACGTGCTGGTGATGCGCAACGGCAAGGCCGTCGAATACGGCCCCGCCGCCGACGTGTTTACCTCCCCGGCGTCCGACTATACCCGTGCCCTGCTGGCCGCCGCTTTCGACCTGCGCGCCGTGCCGGTCGCCGGCTTGCGGCAATAGGGCGCAAAGCTCTCACCTGAACTTGAACACAAACACCCGTCCCCCTCTCGACATGCGCGCGCACCCGCCTAGACTGCCTGGAAAACTCAGGTACGAGGACAGAACAACAAGATGAAATCCTTCGCTCCTTTCGCCCTCGCCGTCGCCATTTTCGCCGGTCCGGCCCTTGCCCAGGACGCCGCGTCGACACCGGTCTGGCGCCACGGCATTTCGTTGCTGGGTGAACTCAAGTACCCGGCCGACTTCGCCCATTTCGACTATGTCGACCCTGCAGCACCCAAAGGCGGCATCGCGCGCTTGCCCGCCTTCGGCAGCTTTGACACCTTCAATCCCATTTCGGACAAGGGCGAGGCTGCGCCCACCGGCCTCGTTTACGAGACGCTCCTGACGCAGAACCTGGATGAGACATCCACCAGCTACGGGTTGCTGGCCGAGGCCTTCAGCTTTCCCGACGACTACGCCTCGGTCACCTATCGGCTCGATGCCGCGGCCCGCTGGCACGACGGCCAGCCGGTGACGCCGGAAGACGTGGTCTGGTCGTTCGGCAAGGCCAAGGAACTCAACAAGTTCCTCCTCAGCTACTATGCCAACGTGACCTCGGCCGAAGTCACCGGCGAGCGCGAGGTGACGTTCACCTTCGACCAGACCGGCAACAAGGAACTGCCCCTGATCGTGGGCGAATTCCCCATCCTGCCCAAGCACTGGTGGGAGGGGACCGACGCCAGCGGCAAGCCGCGCGACATCAGTGCCTCAACTCTCGAGCTGCCCATGGGGTCGGGCCCCTACACGCTCTCGGCCTTCAATCCGGGGACTTCGCTCACCTTCACCCGGGTTGCCGACTATTGGGCCAAGGACAAGCCGGTCCGGCTCGGCACCAATAATTTCGACGAAATCCGCTACGAGTTCTTCCGCGATACCGACGTGGCGTTCGAGGCCTTCAAGGCCGACCAGTTCGATTACTGGAGCGAGAACCGCGCGGCGCGCTGGGCCACCGGCTATGATTTTCCGGCCGCCCAGCAGGGCAAGGTGCTGCGCGAACGCTATGCCGGGCCGATGACCGACAGCGGCGTCATGGTCGGCTTCGTCTACAACCTGCGGCAGCCAAAATTCCAGAACGACCAGGTCCGCGAGGCGCTCAACTACGCCTTCGACTTCGAGCAGCTGCAAAAGACCCTGTTCTACGGCGAATATGGACGCGTGGATTCGTTCTACTACCGCACCGAGCTGGCCTCGTCGGGCCTGCCCGAGGGCGAGGAGCTGGAGATCCTGACCAGCCTGGGCGACCAGCTCGATCCCGAAATCCTCACCCAGCCCTATACCAATCCCGTGGGTGGCGCCGAGAACCTGCGGAAGAACCTTTCGACCGCCAGCCAGTTGCTGGACGCCGCAGGCTATGTGCTCGACGGCAATACGCGGCGCCTGCCCGACGGCTCGCCCTTTACCATCGAGATCCTGCTTGATGGACCCACCATCGAGCCGGTCGCCGAAAACCTCGTCACCAATCTGGGGCGCCTGGGCATCACCGTCACCATCCGCTCGGCCGACTCGGCCCAGTTCCAGGAACGGCTCAACAATCGCGACTTCGACATGGTCTACCAGGGCTGGGGCCAGACGCTGTCGCCCGGCAATGAACAGCGCGATTTCTGGGGCTCGGTGGCGGCGGACACCCCAAACTCCCGCAACTATTCGGGCATCAAGGATCCCGCGCTCGACGCGCTGATCGAGCGGCTCGTGGTCTCCGACGACCGCGAGACGCTGATCGCCACCACCCGCGCGCTCGACCGCGTGCTGCTCGCCAAGCATCTGCTCATTCCCAGCTATGCTGCGGTCGACGAGCGGATCGCCCACTGGGATCGCTTCAGCCACCCTGCCGAGCTGCCGGCCTTCTCGGTCGGCTTCCCGACAGTCTGGTGGTGGGACGAGGCCAAGGCCCAAAAAACCGGGGCGCCCTGAGGCGCCCCTGAACAGACTCAAATTCGCGGAAAAACGCCCGACCTACTCGGCCGCACGAAAGCCGGCATGGGTGGGGTATTCGATGGCGCTCTCCCAGACGACCCGGTGACGTCCCGTATCGTCGGGCACCAGCACCTCGCTCGATCGGCCGGAATGGGCCGCGAACTGCGCCAGGTGCCGGGCCTCGGCCGCCGCCAGCTCGCGCGTGTCATACGGACCGTGGGCCTTGCCCTCGAAATCCACCCACCAGCTGTCGCGGCTGAATATGACGACATAAAGCGCGCGTGCCATGGCATCACCCAAATCACTCAGTGACAAAGCCGTAACACTGTTCGCCTGCATGAACAGTCCCAGATTGGGTTACGCACAGTTTGCTGCACGCAGCCGCGTTCAACTGCCGTTCATGTGGCGCGATCTAGGCAGGTTTCGGGGCCATCGCGAGAGGGAAACAGCCATGTCCAGATCGTTCTTTATCACCGACAACCGCGTGGTGTTCATTGCCAATGGCGGGGGCGCCGACCTGCGCTACCGCGCCCACAGCCACGCTGTCGCGCCCTTCGCCCAGGTCCCGACCCGCACCAACCCGCGCGCCGAAACCGTCTTCGTGGTCGAACAGGGGATCCTCGAGTTCATGGTGGGCGGCGCCGTCGGCCATGCCCAGGCCGGCGACTTCGTCCGCATCCCGCCCGGCGTCGCCTTTGCCTACCGCAATCTGGGCAATCGACCTGCCCATATCCTGTCGCGCTGCGTTCCGCCCATTCAGACGGCTTGCAGCGTCACCATCTCGATTGCGGCCGCCTGAAACGATCGGGGCGCCCGAAGGCGCCCCAACCAGCTGATTAGGCAGCGGTCTTCTGCGGCTTGAGATCGGGCGGCACAATCTCCTCGAGCAGTTCGGCGACCACTTCGGCCAGCGGCCGGACCTGCTGGCCTTCGCTGCCGAGACGGCGCACCGACACGGTACCCTCCTCGGCCTCGCGCTTGCCGACGACGAACATCAGCGGCACTTTCTGCACCGAGTGCTCGCGCACCTTGTAGTTGATCTTCTCGTTGCGCACGTCGAGTTCGGCCCGCACGCCCTTGGCGCGCAGCTGCGCCACCAGCTGTTCGGCATAGGAGTCGGCTTCCGACACAATCGTCGCCACCACCACCTGGGTCGGGGCCAGCCACATCGGCATCTTGCCGGCATAGTTTTCGATCATCATGCCGATGAACCGCTCGAGCGACCCGAGAATCGCCCGATGCAGCATCACCGCATATTTGCGCGAGCCGTCCTCGGCCACATAGGTGGCGTCGAGCCGCTCGGGCAGCACATAGTCGAGCTGCAAGGTGCCCACCTGCCAGGACCGCCCGATGGCGTCCTTGAGGTGGAATTCGAGCTTGGGCGCGTAAAATGCGCCCTCGCCCTCGGCGATCTCGAAGTCATAGCCCGTGGCCTTGAGCGCATCACCCAGCGCCTTCTCGGCCGCATCCCAGCGCTCGATGGTGCCACCGAATTTTTCCGGCCGGGTCGCCAGCTTGATGACCACATTGTCAAAGCCCATGTGGCCATAGACCGAATAGAGCAGATGCACGAAATGCTCGGTCTCGGACTGGATCTGGTCTTCGCGACAGAAGATGTGCGCGTCGTCCTGCGTCATCTGCCGGACGCGCATCAGCCCATGCAGCGCGCCATGCGCTTCGTTGCGATGGCAACAGCCAAATTCCGCCATTCGAATAGGTAGATCGCGGTAAGACTTGATACCTTGGTTGAAGATCTGGATATGCGCCGGGCAGTTCATCGGCTTGAGGGCCATGAGCTCGCCTTCGCCCGAAAGCACTGGACCTTCTTCCTCGGTATTGGGCACCTCGTCAGGCACCACGAACATGTTCTCGCGGTACTTGCCCCAGTGCCCCGAGGCGATCCAGAACTTCGAGTTCATCAGCTGCGGCGTCTTCACCTCGACATAGCCCGAGGAATTGAGCCGCCGGCGGATATAGGCTTCCATCTGGTTGTAGATGGTAAAACCCTTCGGGTGCCAGAACACCGACCCCTGCGCTTCCTCCTGCAGGTGGAAGAGATCGAGCTCCTTGCCCAGCTTGCGGTGATCGCGCTTTTCCGCCTCCTCGAGCATCAGCAGATAGGCGTCGAGCTCCTTCTGGCTGGCAAAGGCCGTCCCATAGAGGCGGGACAGCACCGGATTGGCGCTGTCGCCGCGCCAATAGGCGCCGGCCACCTTGGTCAGCTTGAAGGCTGTTCCGACATCCTTGGTCGATCGCATATGCGGGCCGCGGCAGAGGTCGAACCACTGACCCTGCTTGTAGATCTTGATCATCTGGTCGGCGGGAATCGCATCGACCAGTTCGACCTTGAAATCCTCGCCCTTGGCCTTGAACACCTTCTTGGTCTCGTCGCGGCTCCAGACTTCCTTGGTGAAGGCAGCGCCGCGCGAAATGATCTCGGCCATCTTCTTTTCGATGACCGGAAAGTCTTCCTCGCTGAACGGCTCGTCGCGCTTGAAATCGTAGTAAAAGCCGTTCTCGATCACCGGACCGATGGTCACCTGCGTCTTGGGCCAGAGTTCCTGCACCGCTTCGGCCAGCACATGCGCGGCGTCGTGGCGGATGAGCCCGAGCCCGTCAGCGCTTTCGCGCATCACGAACTCGATGCGGCCGTCTGCCTCCAGCGGATCGGACAGATCGCTGAGCACGCCGTTCCACTTCATGGCGACGGTCTTTTTGGCCAGGCTCGGGGAGATGGACTCGACCACGGTGGTCCCGGTGGTGCCACGCGCATAGTCGCGAACTGCACCGTCGGGAAACGTCACCTTGATCGTCATTTTCATCTCCAATGGATTGGCCGACCGATGCTTCGGTCGGCGGCGGTGTCTAGCACGGCGTGCCAGTTGAAGCCAACAGCCGGTCGGTCCGCTGCAAGACGGACCAGGTGGCTGGTTAGTGCACTCTGTAAAGAGAGTTCGAGGGGCGGCGCCGCTACTGCGCAAGCGCTGGTGTCAGGGACTTGAGATAGCTCACGATGGCTTCTGCCTCGATCGGGTCGAACTCGAATTCCGGCATGTCGGGGTGCCCGCTCACCAGCCCCTCGACCAGGCCCTCGCTCAGCCAGTCGAGCTCGTAGCGCTCGTGCAGGGTGCGAAATGGCGGCGCGTCGGCATGCGGACTGTCGCCGGTATCGGTGATGTTGTGGCAGCTTTCACAATAGGTCACCACGATCTCCCGACCACGGGCGAGCGGATCGTCCTGTGCCGAGGCCGCGCCTGCAAGCGTGGAAAAAACGAGAGTGAGAAAAGCCAGAGATCTGATCACGGTGCCTCCTGGGCGCGCCGATGTGCCGGTTGTCCACCCTGCGCGCTCCGCGCCAACCCTGTGTTGATCAGGGTCAAGTCAGCGGACCTGCCACCGCGTCATTTCCAGCGGCCGTAGCTCCAGGGCATGTACCACCGGGCTGTGCTCGGCAGCGTCGCGGGGACCGGATCGAAGCCATGCGTGCCGCCGGGGCGACAGCGCGTGATCCGGGCCAGGCCCATCCAGCCGCCGGGCCAGAACCCGTGCGTCCAGATCGCATCCCGGGTGAACTCCGAACAGCTCGGCGCATGTCGGCAATTGCGGCCCATGAACATCGAGAGGCTGTAGCGATAGCCCTGGATCAACCCATAGGCGACAACGCGAAAGGGAAAATCCACCACGCTCCAGAACGACTTGACCAAAGGGCTCACAGCGCCCGGCCCTCCGCGCGGTCCAGCGCTTCGGCAACCGCATCGAACACCAGCAGCGTCGAGGCATGCCGCGGTCGGTAATCGCGCACCGGCTCGAGATATTTGAGGTCGTTCCACTTGCCGCCCGGCGGCGGACCATCGGCCTTGAGCATGTCGGTCATCTGCTGCCGGAGATCGCGAAATTCCGCCACAGGCGTGCCGACAATATGTGTGGCGACGATGGCGGCGGACGTCTGGCCGAGCGCACAGGCGGAAATGGCATGGCCATAGCCGACGATTATCCCTTCCGCGAGTTGGACGTCGACCTCGATGCTCGAGCCACAGATCCGGCTCACTTTGCGGGCCTGCCCATCGGGCGCCAGCAAACGACCGGGCACCGGCTGATTGCCGGCGATCTCAAGGATGCGGTCGGAATAGAGATCGCTCAGGTCCATTTCTGACACAAATCTGTTTCTTGTCCGCCCCAGACCACCCCTTATATAGTTGCGCATCGTCCCGCTGTCAGTGGGGCGACGATTTTTCACCGCTCGGTGAAACTATTGGGCGCACGGACGCGTCACTACCTCGCGAAAATCAGGGGAACTGTCATGGACGTCAGCGTCAAGCAAGAGGCCCACAAGGCCGCCAATCCTGTCGTCCTGCAAAGGCCGAGCCATCAAGAGGCCATGGATGCCGTGCGCACCCTGATTGCCTGGGCCGGCGACGACCCCAATCGCGAAGGTCTGCTCGATACGCCGCACCGTGTCACCAAGGCCTTTGGCGAGTTCTTCGGCGGCTACGCCCAGGACCCCAAGGAGGTGTTGCAGCGCACCTTTAAGGAAGTCGGCGGCTATGACGACGTGGTGCTGGTCAAGGACATCCCGTTTTCCAGCCATTGCGAGCACCACATGGTTCCCTTCGTCGGCAAGGCGCATATCGCCTATCTGCCGCATGACGGCGTGGTCGGCCTTTCCAAGCTGGCCCGGCTGGTCGAAGTGTTCTCGCGCCGGCTGCAGGTGCAGGAAAACCTCACCGCGCAGATCATCGACGCCATCAACGATCATCTCAATCCGCGCGGCGCGGCGGTGATGCTCGAAGCCGAACACATGTGCATGTCGATGCGCGGCGTCCGCGCCCATGGCGCCTCCACCATCACGCAGCGCTTCACCGGCGTGTTCGCCGAAGACCGCAACGAGCAGGACCGCTTCTTCGCTATGGTCAACCGGCGCTAGCAATCCCGATCAAATAAGCCGAACGAATCCGGCTAGCATGCGCGCTCCTTAAGGGGTGCGCGCATGTCGGCGGTGATTGAGAAGGCTCTCTGGCTCATTGAGCATCGCTATGGCGAGGACCTGAGCCTGGACGATATCGCCAGCCATTGCAGCGTCTCCCGCTTTCACCTGTCACGGCGCTTCCAGGCAGCGACGGGTTTTTCCGTGACTGCCTATCTGCGCGCCAGGCGATTGACCGAGGCGGCCAAGTCCCTTGCCGGAGGAGCGCCGGACATCCTCGACGTGGCGCTGGTCGCCACCTATGGGTCCCACGAGGCCTTCACCCGTGCCTTTCGCGAGCAATTCGGCATCACGCCCGAACAACTGCGCGCCCGAGGTTCAACCGATGGCATCGCCATGGTCGAGGCGATCCGCTACGACGCAACACCTTTCATCGACCTGCCACCGCCAAGTGTCACCGAACGCCCCACGCTGCTGCTGGCCGGGCTCTCCGAACGGCACCCCTTCAACAAGCCCGAGGAGGTGCCGGCGCACTGGCAACGCTTCAACCCGTTCATCGGCGCGATCCCGAACGCGCGTGACGAGGCAGCATACGGGGTGCTGAGCGAGGCCCGTTTCGGCGGCGAGGGCTTTCAGTACACGGCTGCAGTCGAGATAACCCGGCTCGGCGAACTGCTGCCGGAGCTCAAGACCCTGCGCCTGCCCGCCGGCAGGTTCGCGCAGTTCCGCTATCGCGGTCACGTCTCCAAGATGCGCGCCATGGTCAACACCATCTTCAACCGCGATCTCGATGCGCTCGGGATGGAACCCGCTCAGTTCCCGAACTTTGTCGAGTACTACGGTCCGGAGTTCGATCCCGAGTCGGGGTTCGGGCAGCAGGAGATCTGGGTACCGCTCAAGCCCTAGCGTTGGCCGGCGCGCCGGTCTAAAACCCGGCCATGAGCACCACCTTCGCCGACCAGCAGACCTTGAACCACGATCAGATCGAGGAAGGCACGATCCTCGCCCCGCGCTTTGACGCGCATGGCCTCATCACGGCCATCACTGTCGAGGTGGGCAGCAACGAGGTGCTGATGCTGGCCCACATGAACGCCGAAGCACTCGCGCTCACCCTTTCGACCGGGGATGCCCACTATTTCTCGCGCTCGCGCCAGAAGATCTGGAAAAAGGGCGAAACCTCCGGCGAGCTGCAAAAAGTGCGCGAGATCCGCGTCGACTGCGACCAGGACGCGATTCTCCTGGTCGTTGAGCAGACCGGCCGGGGTGCCGCCTGCCATACCGGGCGCAAGACCTGTTTTTACCGGCGGGTGGAAAATGGCGCACTGGTCGATACCGGCACGCCGATTCTGTTTGACCCCAAGGCGGTCTACTCGGCTCAGTAATGCGGCGGCGGCGGCTCGGGCAGCTGCTGGACATCGGCAGCGACCTGATTGAGCTGATCGCCCAGCTTGCCGAACTGCCGGCGCAGCAGCTCGATCTCTTTCCACAGCGCCAGGATCGAACCGTTGAGGTCTTCGATCGTCTGGTCCTGGTGCGCGATGCGCTCTTCGAGCGCCGTGACACGGTCCTGGGTCATTTCGGCTGCCCCTCGAACAGCGGCACCAGCAGCAAACCGGTGAAGAAACCGCCCAGATGCGCCTGCCAGGCGATCTGGATCGATTGCCCGACCAGCAACGGCAGCAGCGGCACCGCGGCGTTCAACACCACCCAGACGAGAATGAAAAAGCGCGGGCGAGGCTCCCGAAAAAGCTCGGTTAGGCTTGCCAGTCGGCGACCGATGGGCACCACCTCCAGGGTTTCGGGGTGCCGCGCCACCACCACCGGCTGGAACATGAAGCGGACGGCCGCGCCGGTCAGCCCGGCCACCCCGCCCGAAGCCCCGAGCAACACCTGAAACGCCGGCAGCGTCGTGCCGGCAAACGCCAGGGCGCCCACCATCGACGAAACGGCAAAGATCAGCAGCGTCGGCAGCGTCCCGTACCGCCGGGCCAGCGGCGTGGCAAAGATCGCCAGCCAGACCGTGTTGAACAGCACGTGCTCCCAGCTGGCATGCAGGAATGCATGCGTGACCGGCGTCCAGACCAGCGGCCAGAGCCCGCCGGCCAGCGCCTCCGGGTCGATGACCCGAAATGGCACAAAGGCAAACCAGACCAGCAGCGCTTCCTGTCCCTCAGGGTTAAGGACAAAGGTTTGCGCCAGGTGAATCACCACCATCACGGCGCACAGCGCCAGAACCGCGCCCGGCAGCATGAAGATCGGCTCCCGCCCGCCAGATCCCGGCTTTTGGTCGGTTTTTTCCAGTTCGCTCACGTTCTCAGCCTTTCCGGCCCTTTGCGAGCCCTGTTCCCCCAGCTTATCCACACCGGGCCTGCCGCGTTAACCTTAAGGAATGTTTAAGGGCGATTTTGTCACGGGCTTTTGCGAGTGTGCCGATGGCGGCGGGCGGTCCTCTCAAGGAGGTCGCTGGCTTGGGTTTGGAAACGGGTCAAGCGATGCAAAAAACGAGCACCAAGACGCTCTACGACTACTGGAATACGCTGCGCGGCGCGCGCTCTGCACCCGACCGTCGCGATATCGACCCCACCCGCATCCGCGGGGCTTTGGCCAATACCTTCATTCTCGAACTGACCGAGACCAACGAGTTCGACTTCCGGCTGGCCGGCTCGCATCTCTGCTCGGCCTACGCCCGCGAACTCAAGGGCCGCTCGTTCACCCGTCTCTGGCATCAGCGCGACCGCGAGGCCATGGATACGCTGGTGCGCGCCGTCACCGAAGACCATGCCGCTGCGCTGGTGACCTTCGAAGGCACCACAGCCATCCACACCAAGGTGCAAATGGAAACCCTGCTCCTCCCCGTCCGCCACAATGGCTCGACCGGCACGCGCCTCCTAGGCGCCATGACGGCCATCGAGGAGCCCTACTGGTTCGGCGTGCAGCCCATTCTCGAGCAGCGCATCACCGGCCTGCGGCTGATCTGGCCCGATGACGTCTCCACGTCCGACCTCAACCGCGACGTGGCCACCGCAGTGCCCGCCGAGATGGTCTATGCGAGCGGGGAAAGCCACATGCCCATCCCGATGCAGGCCACCGTGTTCGGCCGCTCGGCGCGGCGTTATGCCCATCTGGCCGTGATCGACGGCGGGCGCAGCTGAGCGCACCGGACTTAAGTCCAGTCTGGGGCGCAAACCTCACACTCGATTAACCAAAGTCGGGATAGCCTAGGCCTCGTCAGTTTCCTTGACGGGCCCGGCTACCTGATGATCACCGACGACCCCGATTCCGAGCGTCTTGCGCGTCCGCGCAGTTTTGCGCCCTCGCCGCGCTTCCAGCGCGTCAAGATTTCGGTGCTTGGCCGCTACATGCTGCAGGACCGTCGCGAGTTCCCCTGCCAGATCCTGGAGATGTCGCCCGGCGAAGCCGCGGTGATCGCCCCGGTCGCCGGACAGGTCGGCGAAAAGGTCATCGTCTATCTCGATCATATCGGCCGCATCGAAGGCAGCCTGGTCGAACCCATGGATGGCGGCTTCGTCATGGATGTGGTCGCCAGCCCGCGCAAGCGCGACAAGATGGCGGCACAGCTCACCTGGCTGGCCAACAAGGACATTCTCGACCTGCCCGAGGACCGGCGACATGAACGCGTCGTCCCCGACAACCGGCACTCGACCTGCGTGCTCGACGACGGCCGCCGCTACAATTGCAAGATCATCGACATCTCGCTGTCCGGCGCCGCCATCGAACTGGCCGTGCGCCCGGCCATGGGAACGCCGGTGACCCTGGGGCGCATGCGCGCCAAGGTCGTCCGCCATTTCCAGGACGGCGTGGCGGTCGAGTTCGTCTCGGCCCAGGAAATGCTCAACGTCGTGCAGCAGAACCTCCGCCTCAACTGATCGGCCCTTGCCGCACCACACATGGCGTCCGCCTGCGCGGGCGCCTTTTTCTTGCTTAATCAAACCTTCCGCGAACCACTAAAACACACATAAAATCTAGCTCTTAGTTTTGTGAGCGAGGCAATTTGAGCCCGGCATCTTCAGTCCCAACAGGGGGCTCGAAAAGATGCCAAGCAAGAACAAGTTCGCCACGCAGCTGGCTGCCATCGCCTTTGTCGCTCTTTATGCCATGTCGCCGGCCACCGCCGCCTCGGTGGACCTGAGCAATCCAGCCTTCGCCCAGATCGCCGGACCAACCAGCATCCCGATCGGCCATTCCGAATTCTGCAAATCCCATCGCTCCGAATGCGGCGTGTTCCGCAATGCGGCGGCCGTCGAGGCGCTGACCGAGGCGCGCTGGCGCAAGCTCGTCGCCATCAACGATCGCTACAATCGCGACATCGTGCCGATCAGCGACCAGGATCTCTACCAGGTCGAAGAACTCTGGACCTACCCGGACGGCTATGGCGACTGCGAAGACATCGCCCTGGCCAAGCGCCGCGCCCTGATCGACGCCGGTTGGGACGCCAGCGCCCTGCTGATGGCCGTGGTGCGCCAGCAGAATGGCGAAGGGCACGCGGTGCTCATGGTCCGCACCGATCGGGGTGATCTGATCCTCGACAACCAGGACGGCATGGTTCGCGTCTGGGCCGAGACGCCCTACCAGTTTCTCAAGCGGCAAAGCCAGTCCGACGCCAGCAAGTGGGTCGATATCCTCGACAACCGCGTCCTCACCGTCGCCCAGCGCTGACAGGTTCCGGCCCGCTCAGGTCTGCAAAAAAAGTCTGGCCGGCCACTCCCTCCGGGTGGCCGGCCAGACTGCTCCCCCCGGAATGTCGCGTCACATGACGATAGCGAAATAGGTCCCCACCACCATCAGGCCGGTAATAAAACTCCAGCCGAAGGCGATGAACGCCGTCAGCAGGGCCGAGGACACGGTGATCGTGCCGCCCACTTCCTGCCGCCAGCCCATCTGCAAAATGATGTAGGGGCCGCAGAAAAAACTCACCACCAGCAGCCCGAACGTGCGCGCCAGCGTCGGGCCGATATAGCGCAGCGCCGCGGCGTCCTTGGTCAGCCACTGATAAAGGTGCGTTCCCGAACCAGCGACCGACATGCCGACAGCCATGATCAAGCCGGCCAGGATGAATTCGCGCAGCATGTGTCTTGTCCAAGCCCTGTGCCGCCGAAACGCGGCCGTTAACCCTTCATTAATCATATGCGGCGCCCTATCGCCTGTCACCTCGTCTCGGCAATACTGGTTAACGCGCCTTCATGAGCTTACACGCACCCTCCCGAGCCCATCCGCCGCACTCGGTCGGGTTCAATCTTGCCGCGATTGCGGCGCTGGTCGCGCTCGGCGCCATCGCCCTGGCCTATGGCATCGACGCAGCCGGGCGCAGCGCCGCACGACCGACCCATGCTGTCGATGATGCGACCACCCTCACCCGCACCATTGGCGGGCGCGACCTCGATATCCCGCTGACCTGGTTCCGCTATGCCGAGCAGCGCGTCGAAGGCTTTGCCAAGCAGATCGACCTGCAGCTGGCCCTGCCTCTGGGCGCCCGGTCGGCCCCTGTCGCCATCGACATCACCCTGCTGCCGCGCAGCCGGGTACGCTCGAGCGCCAGCCTGCTGGACGGGGTCTATCTGCACCGCTTCGGCGCCGAGCAACTGGACGGGCCACCTGGATTGATCGGCAAGCCCTTGACCGGCGATGGCGGGTTTTCCGGCGAGACCGTGTGGTACGAAGCGATCACCGCAGATCCGTTCGTCGCCAAATGCGCGCCGGCCGTCGCCGCAGGGCTATCGCCGCGCTGCCTGCGCACTGTCTATCTCGGACCGGGCCTGGCGGCCGTCTATGCCTTCAGTGCCGAGGCGCTGGAGAACTGGAAGAGCTTTGATCCCCAGATGCGGGCCATGCTGGCCCGGATCGGGATCTAGTCAAAGCGCCGCCACGCCGCGATCACGGGCGAGGCCGGCATGCGGCGGCACGCCCCCTCTGATATCGCGCCCGCGGTCTACTGGACCTCGTCCAGGTCGACGTCGAGAATGGCCATCTGGAAATTGTAGGACCGGTCGCCGTCTTCGTCGTCGGCATAGATCAGGCCGAGAAATTCTTCGCCGAGATAGACCTCGACCGAGTCGTTCTGCTTGTTGCGCGGCCGCACGTCGATGGCGCGGTTGGAGAACTTCTGCTGCAGGAATTTCTGGAGCTTGATGATTTCAGGGTGGTTCAAGTGGCGCTCCTGGGATCGTTGGGTTCGCCACAATAGGCATTGCGGCCCTTCGGGCAATCCCGACCCGGGCTTTTCCCCGCTCGATTGGGCAAAATTGCCACGGGCGATTTCAGCCCGTGGTGTCGGGCACCAGCACCATGTGGTCCATCACCGACGCAGGCTGCGAGCACCCTGCCTCGCCGATGATCTTGGCGGGGACGCCAGCCACGGTGACGCGCGGCGGCACTTCCTTGACCACCACAGAACCAGCGCCGATCCGGGCGCATTCGCCCACCTTGATATTGCCCAGCACGATGGCGCCTGCCCCGATCAGCACGCCATTGCCGATCTTGGGATGCCGGTCTTCCTCGGCCTTGCCGGTCCCCCCCAGCGTCACGTCCTGGAGAATCGACACGTGATCGCCGATCACCGCAGTCTCACCCACCACAAAGCCGGTCGCGTGGTCGAGCATGATGCCCTTGCCGATACGCGCCGCTGGATTGATGTCGACCTGGAACACCTGGCTGGAGCGGCTCTGCAGGTAGAGGGCAAAATCCTTGCGCCCCATATTCCAGAGCTGGTGCGTGAACCGATGCGTCTGGATCGCCTGGAACCCCTTGAAATAGAGGAAGGCGTCCAGAACCTTGTGGCAGGCCGGGTCGCGCTCGAAAGTAGCAGCCAGATCGGCGCGCGACTCCTCGCCGATTTCCGGCCGGGCCGCGAGCGCTTCGGTAAACGCCTGGCGAATGAGGTCAGCCGAGACGTCGGCATGGTGCAGCCGCTCGGCCACCCGGTGGGCCAGCGCGGCCTCGAAACTGTCGTGATTGAGCACCGACGAGATCAGGAGGTTCGAGAGCGACGGCTCGATCGCCAGCACGCCCCGCGCGTCGGCAACCACCGCATCCCAGACCGGATCGACAGATTTGAGGTGTGACGCCTTTTTGGGTGTCCCGGCCATGTCAGTCTCCATCGTTATTCGACGATATTAGCGCAGCCGGGCTGCATCGACCAAGCCCCATCGGAGCGCTTGGTTCATTTTTGCCTGCACACATCTGCGCGATCAGACGTGACGGGCCAGAAAGGCCAGCGCGGCCTGCTTGAACTGCGCGTCCCCGGTGGCCCGCATGTGGTCGCGTCGCTCGATGGTGAAGGCCTCCCCCTGCGCCAGCAGGGCGGCCAGCGGCGCGGCGGCCCCCGCCATGTCGTCGTCGGCGCCAACCGCCACCAGCACCGGCCCGCCGATCTGGCGGACCTGCGCTTCGCTCATGGGCTCGCGGGAAGACACCATGCAGGCGGCCAGCGCTGCCTTGTCCGCCTTGTTGTGGTCGGCGAAAATTCGGAACTGCCGGCCGATGCGGTCGGTGACCTCGCTCAGCGTCTCGGCCGTCAGCGCGGAAATGATCGTCTCGGAATCGGCCAGGCCGGTGATCAGGTTGAGCCCGATGCCACCCCATACCGACGCCGTCACCCGGTCCGGGTGATTGAGCGCCAGAAAGGCACAGATTCGCGCGCCCATCGAATAGCCGAGCACCGGGGCCGCCCGGACACCCAGGTGGTCGAGCAGGTTGACCGCGTCCTCGGCCATCTGATGGGCGAAATAGAGCTGCGTGTCGTAAAGCTTGCGCGAGGCGCCATGGCCACGATTGTCGAGTGTGATGGCCTGGTAACCGGCCTCGGTGAGCGCCTGCACCCAGCCGGTATCGAGCCAGTTCACCTTGCCCGACGAGCCAAAGCCATGGATGCAGAGCACTGGCTTGCCCTGCCCGTAGACATCGTAGGCGATCGAGATTCCGTCGGAGAGAAAGCTTGGCATGGCGCGGGATGTAGCACCCTGCCCGGCACGAACCAAGCCTTCCAATTGCCGGGCCGCTTCGCTATGGTCCGCGCCATTCCAAACCCTCTCGCGACGGTCCGACTCATGGCACATACGAGCACTCCGCACTTCCACAACACCGAAGGGCTCGCCCGCATCGAGGTTGGGTCCAAGGAGTTCCAGTGCATCGGCGCGCTGCCGCCCTTTGACCATCCGCACATCTTCCTGGACATGGGCAAGGACAACGAGATCGTCTGCTCCTATTGCTCGACGCTCTATGTCTACAATCCGCTGCTGGCCCCCGGCACCTCCGAGCCGCTCTCGGCCATCTACCAGTCGGAAGCAGCCTAGGGGCGCCGCCCCGCCATGTCGGGCACCGGCCGAACCATCTATATCGCAGGCGCCGGCATAGCCGGCCTGACGCTCGCCCTCGCCCTCGCCAAGTTCGGCGCAACGGTCGTGGTGCTTGAGCGCAACAAGCAGGTCCAGGAGGTCGGCGCCGGGCTGCAGCTCAGCCCCAATGCGCGCCATGCCCTCAATCAGCTCGGCCTCGACAAGGCGCTGCAGGCCCGCAGTTTTGCCCCCGAGGGAATCGACGTTATTCCGTTTCGCGCCCGAAAGCCGGTGGTGACGCTGCAACTGGGCGAAGAGATCGAACGGCGTTACAGCGCGCCCTATGTGGTCATGCACCGGGCCGATCTGGTCGATGTGCTCTACCGAGCCTGCAAGCGCTTTGCCAATATCGACATCCTGTTCGGCGTACGCGCCTATGACGTGGTCAGCCATGCCCGCGGCATCTCGGTCACCGTGGACGAGGCCGACGGCAAGTCGCGCAGTGCCCGGGCGCATGCCTTTGTCGGCGCCGACGGGGTCAATTCGCGCACCCGCACCGAGATCCTGATGGGCGAGAAGGCCAGCTATTCCGGCTATGTCGCCTGGCGCACCACGCTGCCGATCAACGCCCTGTCCTCGGTGGTATCGGACAGCCGGACCACCCTCCTGCTCGGCCCCGGCTATCACGCCGTGTGCTATCCGCTCCCCTATCGGGGGCGCATCAACGTCGCGCTGTTCGCCAGGGAAAAGGCCGAGGCGGCCTTCAACAAACCGCCCAAGGCGCCCAGGCTCCCATGGTCAGTGCTGCCCAGCCGGGCGTTCAAGACCCTGCTCCAGGCGGCCGAAGGCAGCTGGGGCTACTGGATCATGTCGACGGTCGCCGCCCAGAGCTGGCACGACGGCGGCATCGGGCTGATCGGCGATGCCGCCCACGCCATGCTGCCGTTTCAGGCGCAGGGCGCCGTCATGGCCATCGAGGATGCCGCCATCCTGGCGCCGCTGCTGATGACCGAACCGACGGCCGAAACCGCCTTTACCCGCTACGAAGCGCTGCGCCGGCCGCGCGTCGACAAAGTGGTCAAGACCGCCCAGGCCAACGGCTTTGCCTTCCACCTCGAATGGCCGTTCAGCCTGGCGCGCGATCTGGTCATCGCGTCGCAGGGCAGCCTGGGGCACTTGAAGCGGCTCGACTGGCTCTACAGTTATGATCCGGCCCCCGAGCCCAACATCACCGCCCCGCCCCGCCCGGTCAGCTCCGATCCCGCACCCTAGCCGCTTGCGCTGACAGAATGGCGTGTGTCAACTGCGCCGCAAAACAACAGGTAAGCCCGTCCGCATGGCCGTCAATCCGCAAAGCAAGCTCACCCTGATCTGCGTCCTCGTGACCATTCTGCTCGATATGCTCGGTTACGGCATCATTCTCCCCGTGCTGCCCGAACTGATCAAACAGCTCAATGGCGGGGGCCTCGCCGAGGCAGCGGTGATCGGCGGCTGGCTGGTCTTTGCCTATTCGCTGATGCAATTCCTGTTCGGGCCCGCGCTTGGCAATCTCTCCGATCGTTTCGGCCGCCGCCCGATCATCCTGCTCGCGCTGGCCGGCCTGACCATCGACTACACCATCATGGGATTTGCCAATTCGCTGGTGCTGCTGTTTATCGGCCACACCATTGCCGGCATTTCCGGCGCATCGGTGGCAACGGCCACTGCCTATATCGCCGACATCACCAGCAAGGAAAAACGCGCCCAGCGCTTCGGCCTGATCGGCGCTGCCATCGGGCTGGGCTTTATCATCGGCCCGGTGATCGGCGGGCTGCTCGGCGAACTTGGACCGCGCTGGCCGTTCTATGCGGCTGCCGCTCTGGCGGCGGGCAACCTGCTCTTCGGCTTTTTCGTCCTGCCCGAGAGCCTGCCGGTCGAAAAGCGCCGTGCCTTCGACATCCGTCGCGCCAACCCGTTCGGCGCGCTCTGGAGCCTCAGCCGCAACCCCGTCGTGCTCTGGCTCCTGGGCGCCCTGGGACTGTTCATCCTGGCCAGCCAGTCCTTTCCTTCGGTCTGGAACTTTTTCACCATCGAAGTGCTGGACTTTTCCTCCAGCCAGATCGGCATCGCGCTGGGAGCGTTCGGCCTCGGCTTTGCCCTGAGCCAGGCGCTGCTGATCGGCCCGGTCATCAAGCTGGTGGGCGAATGGACCACGGTACTGCTCGGCATGGCCGCCGCGGCCGTCGCCTTCGTGGGCACCGCTTTCATCCATTCCGAGCTGGCGCTTTACGGCTTTCTGGTCTTCGGCTCGCTGGCCGGACTCGCCGGACCCGCCATCAACTCGCTGATGAGCCGCCAGGTCCCCGACGATGCACAGGGCGAGCTGCAGGGCGCCATCAACGCCACCAACTCGCTGGCCGCCATTGTCGGCCCGCTCCTGGCGACGCAGCTTTTCCGTTTCTTCACCCAGGCGGACAAGGCCACGCCCGGCTATTTCCCCGGCGCACCCTTCCTGGGGGCTGGTATCCTCGTGGTCGCAGCCGCGATCGTCTTCGTCTATGCGGCGCGGCGCTTCGACCTGATGCACCGGCCCAGCGTCGCCAAAAAACAGCACGTTCACGAAACCGCGCAGCCCGGCCAGCAGGCCACGGCGCCGCATGTCGAGGGGCAGTAGCCCGCTTTCACGTTTCCGTGTGGACAGAAACTGCCCACGTCCCCCTCCCGTAGCTGCGTCACCACCAAAGCGTGGGAAGCTTCAGAGGGAACAAAATGCGTCACACCATTGCTGCGGCCGTCGCCGCCCTGCTCATGCTGCCGGCCGGCCTTTCGGCCGTACAGGCCGCCAATATCGTTGAAACCGCCCAGGGTGCTGGGACCTTCGGCACGCTGCTCGCCGCAGCCACCGCTGCCGGCCTGGCCGATGCGCTCGCCACCACAGACAACATCACCGTCTTTGCCCCGACCGACGAAGCCTTCGCGGCCCTGCCCGCCGGCACGGTGGAAAACCTGCTCAAGCCCGAGAACAAGGACCAGCTGGCGGCCATCCTGACGCTGCACGTCTTGCCGCGCGAGCTGGCCTCCAACCAGCTCCCGGGCCGCGCCATTCACGTCAAGACGCTCAACCCCGATGTGCGCCTCGCCGTGACCAAGAGCGGCTCCACGCACGCTGTCACTGTGGCAGCCTCCAACACCGCCAACGTGGTCAGTGCCGACATCAAGGCCGACAACGGGCTGATCCACGTCATCGACGCCGTCCTGCTGCCCTGATCGGCGGCGACCCGCATCCAGCCGGCGCCGCTTCCGAGCGGCGCCGTTGTGTTGAGCGCCTCCTTAAGCGCGGAGCGACCTGATCCGCGCCAGCCCGATCGGCGAAATCTCGGCCAAGGCCGCGAGCGGATGCCAGCGGGCAGCGTGCACTTCGTCCAGCTGGGCGCTCAGGGCCGTCGCCGGGTCGGCGACGAAAAGATACTGCAGATCGTGATGGACGTGATCGATCTCCCGGCGCGACGCCTTGCCCGGAACGTCGTGGCTGTCGATCACGAACGGCACGTCGCCCCACGCGTGCCAGGGATGCAGCGCCAGCCCGGTGATGGCCGTCTCTTCCACCACTTCGCGCGCCGCCGAGTGCCAGAACAAGTCGGCCGGCTCGTAGTGCCCACCCGGCTGCAGCCAGCGACCGATAGTGACATGGTCGATCAGCAGCACCTGCGTCAGGTCGGGCGACACCACGAAGGCACTGGTGGTCAGATGTCCCGGCAGGGTTTCGCGCCGATCGAGCGCGTGACCCTCCGCCATCTGCCAGCGCAATAGCGACAGCCGCTCGAACCGCCCCGCCACCTCGGCGAGGTAGCGGCTGACGGCGGTTTCCAGCGCAGCGGAAAAGAACGGCGTCACCGTTCCCTTACTTGCCCAGCGTCGAGGGCCACTTGCCGTGCTGCTCGCCCTCGCGGTCGATCAGCACAAAGCCATGCGCGCCGAAAAAGTCGCGCTGGCCCTGCGTCAGGTTGGCCGTGCCCAGCGCCTGCCGATAGCTGTCGAAATAGGCAAGCGACGCCGAAAGGCAGATCAGCGGGAATTCGTCGATCGCTGCTGCTGCAACCACGGTGCGCAGGCTCTTGTGCGCGTCCTTCATGATGGTGACGAAGTCGGGCACCATCAGCAGGTTCGTGGCGCCGCCCTTGGCATAGGCCGCCGACATCTGGTCGAGGAAGCGCGAGCGGATGATGCAGCCGGCGCGCCAGATCTTGGCAATGGTGGCCAGCGGCAGGTTCCAGCCGTTCTCCTCGGACGCCTTGGCCATCACTGCAAAGCCCTGCGCATAGGAGACGATCTTGCCGGCCAGCAATGCCTTTTCGAGATCAGCCAGCGACACCGAGGACTTGCCGCCGACCCGCTTGCCGTAGACCGCTTCCGCCGCCACGCGCTCATCCTTGCGCGACGAGATCGAGCGCGCCGCAACGGCGCCTTCGATGGCGGTTGCCGGCACGCCCAGCATCTGCGCAGCGATCGCCGACCAGACGCCGGTCCCCTTCTGCCCGGCCTTGTCCAGAATCAGCTCGACCAGCGGCTTGCCCGTCTTGGGCTCGACCGCCGCGAGCACATGGCCCGTGATCTCGATCAGGTACGAGTTGAGCGGACCCTTGTTCCACTCCTTGAACACTTCCGAAGCCGCAACCGGGTTCATGCCCAGCCCGTCGCGCATCACGCCATAGACTTCGGCGATCATCTGCATGTCGCCATATTCGATGCCGTTGTGGATGGTCTTGACGAAGTGGCCAGCGCCGCCTTCGCCCAGATAGGCGCAGCACGGCTCACCGTTGAACTTGGCCGAAATGGCTTCCAGGATCGGCTGCGCGTTCTTCCACTGCTGCTCGGCGCCGCCCACCATGATGGACGGACCATGCCGCGCGCCTTCTTCGCCGCCTGACACGCCAATGCCCAGGTAACCGATGCCCTTGGGCTGCAGATAGGCGAAGCGCCGGTTGGTGTCGGTATAGAGCGAGTTGCCGCATTCCAGGATCGCGTCGCCGGCTTCCAGATGCGGCAGCAGCTGCTCGATCATGTCGTCGACCGGCTGGCCGGCCTTGACCATGATGATGATCGAGCGCGGCCGCTTGACGGTCTGGATGAAGCGGGCGAGATCGGCCTCGGGCACCACCTTGCCATCGAGGCCCTGCGCCTTGGCCGTCACGACGAAGTCGTCGATCTTGCTGGCTGTTCGATTGTGCACGGCGATCGTGTAGCCTTTTTCCGCGATGTTGAGCGCAAGGTTCGAGCCCATCACCGCCAGGCCGATCAGGCCGATATCCGCAGTCGTCATCAAAAATCCTCCGCATGCCGTGTCGGCGAGGCTGGGCGGCTTTTCTGGCATGCGACGCCGGTAAGCGCCACCCCAAAATCGCCGTGATCACGCAGGGTGCAGACCCGACGAAATGCTGACGAAAGCGGCACATTTCGCCCTTACCAAGCAGGGAAACATCTCCTAGTGTCGCGGGCCGGAGAGGGAGAAAATCACTTGAATAGTCTGTCTATGTTCAGCCTGGCCGGTCGCCGCGCCCTGGTGACGGGATCGAGCCGGGGAATCGGCTTTGCCATTGCCGCGGCACTGGCCGGCGCCGGCGCCGAGATCATCATCAACGGTCGCGACGAAGTCGCGCTGGGCGAAGCGGCCAGCAAGCTCGCCGCCGATGGCGCCACCGTGCGAGCCGCAGCCTTTGACGTCACCAGCGAGGACAGCGTCGCCAGTGCCATCGGCTGGGCCGAGAACGAGATCGGGCCGATCGACATCCTGGTCAACAATGCCGGCATGCAGTTCCGCAGCCAGCTCGAGGACTTTCCGGCCGACAAGTTCAACCAGGTCATGGCCACCAATGTCACCTCGGCCTTTCTGGTGGGCAAGGCCGTCGCCAAGGGCATGATCGGCCGGGGCAACGGCAAGATCATCAATATCTGCTCGCTCATGAGCACCTTTTCGCGCAACTCCATCGCGCCCTATGCGGCCAGCAAGGCCGCCATTGCCAACCTGACGCGGGGCATGGCCACCGACTGGGCCCGCCACGGCCTCAACGTCAACGGCATCGCGCCCGGCTACTTCAAGACCGAGCTCAACGCCGCGCTGATCGCCAATGCCGAATTCACCGCCTGGGTGGAAAAGCGCACGCCCATGGGCCGCTGGGGCGAAACGCCCGAACTGGGCGGGGCCGCGGTCTTCCTCGCCTCAGAAGCCTCCAGCTTTGTGAACGGACACATCCTCTATGTCGACGGCGCCCTCACGGCCACCATCTGAGCCGGCCCGCATCATCATTGCCATGGGCGTCTCGTCCAGCGGCAAGTCGACCGTCGGCAAGGCCATCGGCCGGCGCCTGCACGTCCCCTTCCTCGATGGCGACGGCTACCACCCGGCCGCCAACAAGGAAAAGATGCGCGCCGGCATCCCGCTCGTCGACGAGGATCGCTGGCCCTGGTTGGAAAGCCTGGCGCTCGCCCTCAAGGACGCCGCTGGCCAGAAAGGTGCCGCGGTCGGCGCCTGCTCGGCCCTCAAGCGGAGCTATCGCGATTTCCTCACGCAAAAGGCCGGCGAGCCGATCCTGTTTGTGTTCCTGCAGGGCAGCAAGGAGGTCATCGGGCAGCGTATCGCCGCGCGGCAGCACGAATATATGCCCGCCAGCCTGCTCGACAGCCAGTTCGCCACGCTGGAGGTGCCCACGCCCGACGAAAACGTGCTGACCGTCTCGGTCGAGGACCCGGTGGAAACCATTGCCGGCAAGGTGGTCAAGGCCCTCGACCACCTCAAGGCCTTCAAGCGCGGTCAGTAGCCGGAACCGGGGCCGGGCTGACCTGCAACCGGTCGCTAGAGCGTCCGCGTCGCGTTCTCGATGCTCCATTTGTCGCCCAGAAACAGTTCGATCTCCGAGATCACAAAGGGCAGCAGCGCGTTGAACTCGGTGCGCTCGCGCTCGGGCATCTGCCAGGTGGGATCGGTGGGATTATCCCAGTTCACTTGGCGATCGAACAGCAGGCAGAGCCGGGTCAGCCGCCGCACGATGTCGCCGTTGAATCCCCAGAAATCGAGCGGCGTGGAGTCGCCGTCCACGAACAACGGCGTGTAGCCGTCGCTCATCATCTTGTACTCGACCTGAAAGCGGATCTGTTTCACCCGCGACCGGTCCTGTCAGACAAATGTTCAGCACGCCGAACGACTGATCGTCCGAGACCGCAGACAGAACGCACCATGTTTCACTCCGATGGGATAACGCCGCTAAAAAATCCCACCCCAACAAGTGTAGGACAGTTGCCGGGCCGGCTCAAATCAAGGCAGGTCGCAAGAATCGCCCTTCCCCTTTACTTTCGCTTAACTGTAAAGCACGGCAAACAGCGCTGAAACGGCCGGTACCGTCTGCACCAGCAGGATCTTGCGGGAAGCCGTCAGTGCGCCGAAGACGCCGGCCACCGCCACGCATACGAGAAAGAAGATCTTGACCGGATCGCCGGCCTCACCCAGCCAGATGCCCCAGAACAGTCCGGCTGCCAGAAAGCCGTTATAGAGCCCCTGGTTGGCCGCCATCGTCTTGGTTTGCCTCGCAAATTCGGCGGTCGTGCCGAATGCCTTCATCCCCTGCGGCCGGTCCCACAGCACCATCTCGAGCACCACAATATAGACGTGGATCAGGGCGACGACAGCGGTCAGCAATATTCCGATCATGGCCGACTCCGAGTGACAATGGAGCATAAACCGCTCAGTGAAAATGAAAAGACCGCCCGGAGGCGGCCTTGAGTGAGCCTGTTGATAAGCCTACTTCTTCAGTGCATCGCGCACCGCGTCCTTGGCCTGTCCGGCCGCCTTCTGCACCGCGCCTTCAGCCTTGTCCAACGCCCCGTCGGCGCGCAGCTTGTCGTCGCCGGTGAGCTTGCCGACCGCGTCCTTCACATTGCCGCGCGCCTGCTTGGCCGTGCCTTCGATTTCATCTTTGTGCATGAGTCTCTCCGCTGGTGCTGTACGGGCGCAACGGCGAACCTGGCCTCAGGGTTCCGTCCGGCTGGCGGAAATCGGTCGCGGCTTTAGCGGCACTCCGCCACGAGCGCATCCAGCGCTGCCCGCGAGCCCTTCAGGCTGTAGGTCCGCGCTGGATAGCGGGCAGCGCTGTCGCGCACCAACAGTCCCTTCTGCGTCTGGAGCAGCCCCAGCAACGGCGCCTCGAGCGGCACCTCACCGGCAAAGTAGGCCGTCATTTCCTCAAACCGCACCGGCACCCGCACACTGCCGCCATCGGTGACGAACTCGATCTCGCCAGTCTCTGCCGTCTCGGGCGTCCGGTCCGCCCCGGCAGCGAGGTCGAGCTCGACCAACAGGCGGCGATCAAAGCAGCGCAGCTGCAGCAGGGTCTCGGTCGCATCGTCCGAACAGGCCGACGTCGTCAGCACGGCGCCGCCCTCATCTTCCTGCATCTGCGTCACCCAGCTGGTGCAACTGCTCGCCGCACGCGACGGCAGCGTGAAATAGGCGATCGCCACGCCCACCAGCACAGCGAGCACCACCGTCTGCATCGATACGCGCATATCCGTCTCCCTAAACCGTCGCTTCGCCCAGATAGCCGATTTCGATCCGGCAGAGGTCGCCCTCCTTCATCGTGGCCAGCCAGGCCACGAACGCCGCCTTGTCTGCAAACCCGGCCTTGCGGCAATCGAGTGCGCTGATCTCTTCGACGCTGATGGGGTCGATGCGCCCGATCGAGAGCACGCCCACCTTGGTCTTGAGCGTGCCGCCCGGCCGCACCGTCGCGCGCTTCCAGCGCCGGAACTGCACGGTGATCTCGCCTCGCTTGATCGCTTCGAGCACATCCCGCTTGATCAGCACGCCCAGCTCTCCCCTGCCCCTTTGTTTACCAGCCCCCCGGCATCACCCTTTGGTGCGGGCGGCGGGACTCGAACCCGCACGGGTGTACACCCTCGGGATTTTAAGTCTAGTGAGACACCCGAGAAAACCCAGCAAATCCGGGCTTTTTGCCCGTCAGTTTGGTCGCAAACTGGTCACCGTGGTCACACAATTGGGCACAGTTTTTGGTGGCGCTGCCGAGCCGCCTTCGTTGTCTATATTGGTCTACCGTTTCCGGACGTGTATGAAGCCCCCGCGCGGGCGTGGTGAAATCGGTATACACAAGGCACTTAAAATGCCTCGGCCTTTGGCCATGCGGGTTCAAGTCCCGCCGCCCGCACCACTGACGCCGTCCACCTTCGCGGACCTGGCGGTGCTCCATGACTAATGGTAGCGGCGACAAGGTGCGGCGCGACATGGCGCTGCTGGCGAACCTGGTGAAGGAACTGCGGGATTTGTACCCTCGCATGGAGCTAGGCCAACTGCACATCTTGCTCCTGGTGATTGCCAGACCTGGTGTGAATATGGCGGACCTGACGGGACCGACGCAGTTGACGAAGGCGTCCGTTTCACGCAACGCCCTGGCCCTGTCGAAAATCTCCTACCTAGACGGTCCGGGAGGCAGTCGTCGCGAAGGTCTCGACCTTCTCACGCATGACCCCGATCCACATGACGCGAGAGCGAAACTGGTTTCCCCCACACAGAAGGGCCTCGACCTGGCCGACCGACTGTCCGCAATCCTTCGTGGGAGGGCTCCCGTATGGCTCGACTGAGAGGGAAACGCTGGCAAGCCGATGTTCGGCTTCCGGACGGGGTTCGGATGCGGCCTACCTTCGTCACGCGGGCCGAAGCAGAGGCGTGGGAGGCGTCCGCGAGGCTGTCCATTGAGCAGGGCAAGTCTGTCCAGCCGGCGAGGAAGACGACGAAGAGCGCAGGGTTGGCACAACTGGGCAACGTCTTCGACCACGTGTGGCGCACCGAATGGGCGTCGATGAAGGCCGCAAAGACCATGAAGATCAACGCCACGACCGTCGTTGAGTATTTCGGACGGAACAAGCGGTTGGACCAGATCGGCAGTGCTGACGTTGCGGAGTTCAAGGCGAAGATGGCGGAGCGCGGCCTCGCGCCCACTACCGTCAATCGCAAGGTGGCAGCCCTGTCCAAGATGCTCTCGGTCGCCAGGGAGGCGGGCGCCATCGAAAAGAAGCCCCTGATCAACTGGAACCACGAGGAGAAGACCCGCTTCCGCTTCCTCGACCGGCAAGAGGAACTGGCGATGCTGACCTATTGGAAAGCGCAGGACGACGAGGACATGCACGACCTGACGATCCTCCTGGTCGACACGGGCGCCAGGTGTTGGGGGGAAATGTGCCCGGTGCGCTGGGACGCTTTCGGTCCGGAGTTTTCGGCGGTCACCTTTTGGCACACCAAGACCGGCAGACCTCGCACCGTTCCGTTAACCGAAAGATGCCGCGCGGTCCTATCTCGCCGGAAGAAGCTCAAGCCGAACGCCCTTGGCCCGTTCACCGGCGTCAACCGGTCCACCATGACCGACCGGTGGAAGACCATGCGGGAGGTCCTCAAGATGCCCGACGTGACGCCACACACGCTGCGCCACACATGCTGCACTCGATTGGTGCTCGGCGGCGTGGACGTGAAGCGGGTGATGGAGTGGATGGGGCATTCCGCCATCGTCACAACGATGCGGTACATGCAGATGAAGCCAAAGGCGCTGGAGGACGTGTTGCATCTGCTGGAGGACAGACCTGCGGGCACCGTTGCAGGTGGCGAGGGTGGAGGCCCCTGAGCTGTCAACCCGTGGCGGGGCAATAGGGGCGTCAGTTGCTCCCCCACAGGCTCACAAGGTTGGGAGGGCTCCCGCCCGTCCCCGTCGGTCTCTGGTCACCGTGAGGGCACCCATCTGAGCCACCTCAGACATAGCCTATAATCAGGTAGTGCATCAGGAGGGGTCCTAGACTGCAACCTATTGGGGAGGAGGGCGGAGGGGTCCATCCCCTCCCCAATAACCATAAGGTGCACCGGGAGGGCTCCTAGAGGGCGACCTATTGCTGACCACTGAAATGCCCCGAATCGTTGGCCTAGCAGGGGCATGTTTGGCGGATGCCGTGCACGGGTGCCGCGCGTTCATCAGGATCGCCCAGGAGGCCCGTCCTGGGGTCTGGAGGGTCCTTGCAGTAAGCGAGGCTCTGGTGCCCTCAGCGAGGCTCCTATGGGGCAGGAGGACGGCGGAAAGCCGCCGCTCCTCAGCAAGGCAATCGGGGTTATGACTGTTCGAGCGAGGCCAGTTCCCGGTTCATTTCCGCCAGCGCGTTCCTGCTCCAGCTGAGCAGCTTCTCGACCTCGTTGGCATTTCCCGCCGCGTCGGCTTCGTGCGCCTGGAGGGTGAAGTCCACGGCGGACTTGTAGTCGGCAAAAGCGTTGATGACGGCGAGCGGAAGACCTGCCCGGTGGGCAGCATTGCGGAAGCTCTCGAAGGCGCCGATGGTGAGGGCTTCGCCGACAGCGGCGAGAGATGCAGACGGGGCGGTGAGAGAAGAGTTCATCGGTTGAACACTGGCGGAAGACGGGTTGAGCATATGAGTTCTCCGGCCCCGAGATTGGGGACGGCCCCTACTTGTAGCCATGCCGGGAAGCTGGCAAGCGGATCATTGTCTCCGTGTGGAGACGGATCGGGATGTGGCAGCGCGGGCTCCCCGGTGGCGCTAGCTGCGTACCGTCGCCACGTGGAGACGTTGGCCTAAATTGTCGCACCCAAAGGCGGGAGCCGCCTCCCACCTATGCCATGGCACAGCCCTACTGGTGGCAGACCGCCAAGGCCGAAAGATCCCCCAAAGGGGCTTTGAGTTGAACGCCATTCAACACAAGGACCGCCGGCCTTCCTTGTCAGGGGCGGAGCCGTCCTCGCTGGTGCGCCTCTGGGGCCCCACAGTAGGCCCCTGATGACCGCAGCGATGCCCTCCCGACCAGCATGAAACAGATAGCGCCTCAGCCCACGGCCTGCACGATCGTCTCGACCATCACGCCAACTCCCTAGCTGCAGCCTTCAAGGCCGTTCATTGCCCCCGGTATCGCCGACGGAGATCGCCCTGGCGCTGAGACTTGAGCCGGTCCAACCGGCGTGGTCCTATGGGCTCTGAACGAGGCGTGGCAGGAGGCTGCCGGAGATGGGCCTGCTACGGGATCACTGGAAGCAACTGGAGGGTGCGGTCCACCCGCTCGACCTAGCTGTGCTCGAAAGGCCCGGGCATTCGTTCAACCTGGACTTCCCCCCGCCGGCCTTCGTCGGTGATCCCGAGGCGCCGATCGTCTTGCTGATGGCGAATGGCGGCTACAAGCCGGGGATCACGGAGGCCGAGTTCGTGGAACCCGCCGACCAAGCCGAACACATTGCCTATCTCAGGGGCGAGCGGCGAGAAATGCCGAGGCGACTGTCGTCTTACTATGGTCGGGGCACCATCGGTGACTGGCTGGTGGCGGGCAAGGCGGTGAGCGTCAATGCCGTCCCCTACCGCTCCCCGCGCCTCTCGTCCGAGCCGGAGAACCGGAGCATTGCCAAGTCCCTGCCGAGCGTGGCGATGCATCGCCGATGGCTGCTGGAGGAGGTGCTACCGGCTGCACTGGCGGGCGAGCGCTTCCTCCTCGTTCACCGCAACTCCTGGTGGCAGGTTCCTCGGGAGGCAGCATGTGCGACCGTGCTGTTCTCGGACCCGCTACGGGCGGAGCCGAACCGTGCCGCACCGGACGCCGCCAAGCTCGCCGCAGCTGCCACCTGGCTACAGTCCCGCTCCGACCGCTGAGCCCTACCAGGCGCTACAGGAAGCCCTTCACGAGCGCCACAACGCCCCCCACGAGGGAAACCACGAGCGAGCCCCACAGGAGGGCGTCCAGGAGCATCTGGGCCATCACGCGGCCTCCCACTTCGCCAGCACGGCCTCCGCCCCGGCCATGTCCTCGCGCAGCCTCTGGACGGTCGGTCGGGTCAACCCCGTGGCCTTGGCGATAGCGGAGGCTCCTGCGCCTTGGGCGAGCAAGTCGCGCATGGTCTCCAGCTGCTGCCGGTTGAAGCTCGGCTTCCGCCCTCGGTACTTCTCGGGCTCCTTGGCGCGGGTATCGGCAATGCCGTTGCGCTGGGCCTCCTTGGTCGCCTCGGCCTGCGCCTGAGCCGTCGCAGCCATAAAACCGATCAGGGCGTCCCGCACGGCCTGCTGCATGGGGTCTTTGGTGGCCCCGTCGAAGGTCAGCCGGTTGATCACCGTCTTGATCACCACGCCCTCCCGCATGAAGTGCCGGATGGTGTCGGTCACGTCCTGATAGTTGCGCCCCAGCCGGTCCACCCAGCGGACCAAGAGCGTGTCCCCGTGCCGGAGCTTGTCGAGGAGCCGCCTTCCCTCGGAGCGCTCAGCCAACGTGGTGGAGATGCCGGAGACGCCATGGTCAGCGACGACCTCGTCAATGTGGAAGCCCGCCGCCTCAGCTGCCGTGCGCTGGTGGTCGAGGTTCTGCTCGGCGGTCGAGACGCGAGCGTAGAGGATGGTCTTGGACACGTGGGCTCCTACTGCCAACAAGGGTACTGCCCATTGATATGCCTGCCCACAAATCAATGTCAACCCTTATGGGCAGTCTTTCGCGGCCCCCGCCCGGTGCCCATTGAGGCATACCCTGTGGGCATCAAGCGCTGGCGGAATCCGGTTTCGATAGAGGGTACAATTCACCCTCCAAAGGCGCCCCTCCCGCGGGGGGGGATTGCAAGCAGCAGCTGTCGAGTTCGGCCCCTCGGATTTTTCCACCATTTTTGGGGCCGGTTCCGAGCAGGATCAATAGTCGCCGGTGTTGCCAATGCCTGCGGCATCGGGTCTATTCCCGGACATATTTAGGGGGATTGTGGGTGAACCAGCAGGCGCTGTCGTCGTTCATTTGGTCGGTCGCGGATTTGCTGCGGGGAGACTACAAACAGGCCGACTACGGCAAGGTTATCCTGCCGTTCACAGTGCTCCGCCGGCTGGATTGCGTGCTGGAGCCGACCAAGCAAGCCGTGCTCAACGAGTTCGCGCAGCGCACCAGGCAAGGCGTGCCGCCGGAGCCGTTTCTCCGCCGGGTCGCCGGGCAGGGCTTCTACAACACCGCCGAGTTCGACCTGCGGCGCCTCATGGGTGACCAGGACAATATCGGGCCGAACCTCTTTGCTTACGTCCAGGGTTTCTCCCCGGAGGTTCGCGATATCTTCGAGAGCTTCGAGTTCGCCACCCAGGTGGACAGGCTGGCGAAGGCCGGGCTGCTCTACCAGGTGACCGAAAAGTTCGCGCGGGTCGATCTGCACCCGGACAAGGTGGACAACCACCAGATGGGGTTGGTCTTCGAGGAATTGATCCGGAAGTTCTCGGAACTCTCGAACGAGACGGCGGGCGAGCACTTCACGCCCCGCGAAGTGATCCGCCTGATGGTCAACCTCCTCTTTGTCGAGGACGACGAGCTGCTGAGCAAGCCGCGCGTCATCCGGTCGATCTACGACCCTACGGCGGGCACCGGGGGCATGCTTTCGACTGCCGACGAGTACCTGCGGGAGCATGGCAACAACGCCTCCCCAGTCATGTACGGGCAGGAGCTGAACCCAGAGAGCTATGCCATCTGCAAGGCGGACATGCTGATCAAGGGCCAGGACGTGAGCAACATCGTGTTCGGCAACACGCTGTCGGACGACGGGCATCCTGACAAGAAGTTCGACTACATGCTCTCCAATCCGCCCTTCGGGGTCGAGTGGAAGAAGGTCGAGGCGGTGGTCCGCCGCGAAGCCGAGCAGCAGGGCTTCAACGGCCGGTTCGGGCCGGGTCTGCCGCGCGTGTCGGACGGTTCGATGCTGTTTTTGCTGCATCTGGTCTCGAAGATGCGCCCCGCCAAGGATGGTGGCTGCCGCTTCGGCATCGTGCTCAACGGGTCGCCGCTGTTCACCGGCGGGGCGGGCAGTGGGGAGAGTGAAATCCGCCGCTACGTTCTGGAGAACGACCTGGTGGAGGCAATCGTCGCCCTGCCCACCGACATGTTCTACAACACCGGCATCGCCACTTATGTGTGGGTGCTCACCAACCGCAAGCCAGCGCACCGGAAAGGCAAGGTGCAACTGATCGACGCCTCAGGGTTCTGGCAGAAGATGCGCAAGAGCCTGGGGTCAAAGCGCAGGGAGATGGCCGAGGCTGACATTGCGACCGTGACGCAGTTGTTCGGCGGGTTCGCAGAGGCGCAACTGGCAACCTTGATCGGGCCGGACGGCAAGGAAAACGAGCGTATCGTCGTTCGCGAGGGGGAAGCGCCACCCTCGGCCCCGGAAGGCGGAAAGGTGAAGCTCGCGCCGCTCTCTCGCATCTTCCCCAACGAAGCCTTCGGTTATTGCACCATCACCGTGGAGCGCCCGTTGCGCGATGCCGCGGGGAAGATCGTCCTCGGCGAGCGTGGCAAGCAGAAGGGCAAGCCGCAGTCCGACAGCTCACTTCGTGACACCGAGAATGTGCCGCTGGGGGAAGACATAGAGGACTATTTCGAGCGCGAGGTGCTGCCCCATGCCCCTGACGCCTGGATCGACCACGACAAGACCAAGGTCGGCTACGAAATCCCCTTCAACCGGCACTTTTACGTCTTCGAACCACCGCGTCCGATGGAAGAGATCGACGCAGAGTTGAAGCTGGTGACGGACCGGATCAGGGCGATGATCGGGGAGTTGGCGGAGTGAAGGGAACCTCACTGCCTTGGGCGGCCAGTCTGCCCGACCATTGGCGTGTGGCGCCGCTCAAGCGTGTGTGTGCGTTCCATACGGGATGGACACCCCCTACGGGAGATGCCGATAGCTACCTTGGCGACAACTTGTGGGCCAACATTTCAGATCTGGGCGCACCGGTCTTGTACGACACGACGAAGAGGCTGAGCGACGAAGCTGTCCGGCGGCACGGCATGCGCGTTTCGCCAGCGGGGAGTTTGCTCTTCAGCTTCAAGCTTTCCGTGGGACAGGTCTCGTTCGCGGGCGTCGACATGTACACCAATGAGGCTATCGCCACCTTCCTGCCGGGTCCCGCAATCGATTTGCGGTTTGCCTACTACGCGTTTCCCGAGATGATAGTCCGCAACGCCTCGGAAAACATCTACGGGGCGAAAATGCTCAACCAGCAGTTGATCAATTCTGCCGCTATCGTTTTCCCTCCATTTCCCGAGCAGGCTGCGATCGCGGCGTTTCTCGATCGCGAGACGGCGAAGATCGACGCGCTAGTCAACCAGCAACGTCGACTTATCGACCTGCTAGAGGAAAAGCGCCAGACCGTCATCTCTCATGCCGTTACCAAAGGCCTTGATCCGATAGCCGAGATGAAGCCCTCGGGGGTCGAATGGCTGGGCGATGTGCCGGGGCATTGGCAGGTCTCGCGACTTAGTCGGCTAGCGAGAGACGGCACTACCATCACATACGGCATCGTACAGGCCGGTCCGGACACTGAAGGTGGCGTGCCGTACATTCGGACTTCGGACATGTCGGGCGAAGAGCTGCCGAAGGAGGGCTATCTCCGCACCACACCCGAGATTGATCGGGCCTATGCTAGGTCCCGCGTTCAGCCTGGGGACGTGGTCATCGCTATTCGGGCGACCATCGGCAAACCGCTAATCGTTCCTGTCGAACTGGCCGGTGCAAACCTGACGCAGGGAACGGCCAAGTTCAGCCCGGGATCGGCAATTCTGGCGGAATACGTGTGCCACTTTCTTCGCAGTACGGGCGCAACTTCCGAGTTCGCACGGCTTGCAAAGGGGGCAACCTTCAAGGAGATAACACTGGAGATGCTGAGGAAGTTTGCGGTGCCGTGCCCCCCTATAGCCGAGCAGCAGTCAATTTGCTCCTGGCTTGAGGGCTCGCGGCACAACTTACTGGTACGCGACGCCACCCGTGCAATTGAGCTTCTGCAAGAGCGCCGAGCCTCCCTCATCACCGCAGCAGTCACCGGCAAGATCGACTTGCGCAATTTTGCCTATGAAAGGGAGGTAGCATGAGCAGCCGTCCCGAAGGTCGCTCCCTCGAACTCTACTTCATCGACGGCCGACCTGACGGCATGCTGACGGCCGAGGTGTTCAACTGGACCGGCCACATCCTGATGGCGCCCCGGACCCAGATCGGCGCCGCGCTGGCCCGCAAGGAGGCCCACTACACTGGCGTCTATCTGCTGCTGGGTGAACGTGACGGGCAGCCCGTCGCCTATATCGGCGAAGGCGACGACATTAGCCACCGCATCAAGAACCACGATATAAATAAGGACTGGTGGACCAGCGTCGTGATGGTCACGTCGGCGGCCAACAACCTCCACAAGGCGCATGTGCAGTACCTCGAAGCAAGGCTCATCGAGATTGCTCGCTCGGTTGGACGCGCCGTGCTCGACAATGGCAACACGCCCACTAGGCCCTCGCTCACAGAGGCGGCGCAGGCCAACATGGAGGGATTTCTCGACTACCTCCGCATGGTACTGCCCGCTCTCCGAGTGGATATGTTCCTGGAGAGCACTCGGCCCGAAATCGTCGCTACGAACGCCGCTATGTCGGCCCCTCCGATATTCGAGCTGGCCAACAGGAGGCATGGCCTTGCTGCAAAGGCCCGGTTGGTGGATGGGGACTTCATCGTGGAAGCTGGATCTCTGGCCCGGGCGCATTGGTCGGGTCAGGGCACCGAGGACAGCGGGTACGCTCAGCTGCACGCAGAGCTACTTCGGATGGGGGTTCTGGTCCCGCAAGGGGATCACGCCGTGTTCAGTACCTCCTACGCTTTCAAGAGTACCAGCGCAGCTGCCGCCATTGTGAATGGAAGGCCGGCTAACGGCACCCTGGAGTGGCGGGTAGAAGGGAGCGCGAAGACCTACAAAGCCTGGGAGGCCGAGCAGTTGGGCGCTCCGACATGAGCCTCCACCGAGAAATCAGCTTTGAGGCCGAAGTCTGCGCCCACCTCGCGTCGCATGGCTGGCTGTATGCTGAGGGCGACGCGGCAGGCTATTCTCGCGCTCACGCGCTGTTCTCCGCCGATCTCGTGGCTTGGGTGGAGGCGACGCAGCCGAAGGCGTGGGACACGCTGAGCAAGAACCACGGCGCCGCTGCTGCCACCACGCTTCTCGATCGGGTGCGCAAGCAAGTCGACGAGCGAGGGACGCTGGACGTGCTCCGGCACGGGGTGGAGATGATGGGGCTTCGCTCCCCGCTGAGCCTGGCCCAGTTCAAGCCGGCGCTGGCCATGAACGGGGATATTCTGGCCCGCTACGGGGCCAATCGGCTGCGGGTGGTGCGGCAGGTGCGCTACTCGCAGGTGAACGAGAATTGCATCGACCTGGTGCTGTTCCTAAATGGGCTGCCGGTGGCAACGGTGGAGTTGAAGACGGACTTCACCCAGGGGGTTCAGGACGCCGTGGACCAGTACAGGTTCGACCGGCACCCAACCCCCAAGGGGCAGGCGCCAGAGCCGCTGCTGAGCTTCCCAGGGGGTGCCCTGGTGCACTTTGCGGTGAGCAATGCCGAGGTCATGATGACCACCAAGCTCATCGGCCCGCTGACCACCTTCCTGCCGTTCAACCGGGGCCATGACGGCGGCAAGGGCAATTCGCCAAACCCGCAGGGCCACCCGACGGCGTACCTCTGGGAAGAAGTCTGGCAGCGCGACAGCTGGCTCGAAATCATCGGCCGGTACCTGGTGGGGACGCGGGACGCCAAGAAGAAGCTCACCGGCTACATCTTCCCGCGCTACCATCAGCTCGACGCAACCCGCAAGCTCCGTTCGGCTGTGCTGGCGGAGGGTGCTGGCGGCAAGTACCTGGTCCAGCACTCGGCCGGATCGGGCAAGACCAACTCAATTGCCTGGTCCGCCCATTTCCTGGCAGACCTGCACGATGCGAGCGACAACAAGGTCTTCGACAGCGTCCTGGTGGTGTCGGACCGCAATGTCATCGATAGCCAGCTCCAGGAAGCCATTTTCAGCTTCGAGCGCAACGCCGGGGTGGTGGCGACCATCAAGAGCGACGCGGGGGCCAAGAGCGGGCAACTCGCGGAGGCACTGGCGGGGGGCAAGAAGATCGTCGTCTGTACCATCCAGACCTTCCCATTCGCCCTCCAGGAAGTGCGCGAGCTAACCGCGACCAAGGGCAAGCGGTTCGCGGTGATCGCCGACGAAGCTCATTCAAGCCAGACCGGCGCCACGGCCGCGCAGCTCAAGGCGGTGCTGTCGCCCGAAGAGCTGGAGCAGTTTGGGGACGGCGGCGAGATCGGCACTGAGGACATTCTGGCGGCCCAGATGGCGGCACGGGCGGCTGACAGCGGCGTGACCTATGTGGCGTTCACTGCAACGCCCAAGGGGAAGACCCTGGAGCTGTTCGGCCGGCGTCCTGACCCGACCCAGCCTTCGGGGCCAGGAAACCTGCCAGCGGCCTTCCACGTCTATTCCATGCGGCAGGCGATCGAGGAGGGCTTCATCCTCGACGTGCTCCAGAACTACACGCCCTACAGCCTCGCCTTCAAACTCGCCAACGAGGGCAAGGAGTTGGACGACCGGGAGGTGGAAAGGTCCGAGGCGGTCAAGACGCTGATGCGCTGGGTGCGCCTCCACCCCTACAACATTAGCCAAAAGGTCCAGATCGTCGTCGAGCACTACCGCTCGCTGGTGCAGCCGTTGCTCGACGGCAAGGCCAAAGCGATGGTGGTGGTGGGCAGCAGGCTTGAGGCCGTGCGCTGGCAACTCGCCATCCAGACCTACATTCGCGAGAAGGGCTACAGGATCGGCACGCTTGTCGCCTTCTCGGGCGAGGTGAACGACAAGGAGAGCGGCGAAGAACCGTTCTCGGAAGCCAGCAAGGCGCTGAACCCGGACCTGCACGGGCGTGACATTCGGGAAGCCTTCAAGCTGCCTGACTACCACATCCTCCTGGTCGCCAACAAATTCCAGACCGGGTTCGACCAGCCGCTGCTTTGCGGCATGTACGTGGACCGACGGCTGGCGGGCATCCAGGCGGTGCAGACGCTCTCCCGGCTCAACCGGGCGCACCCCGGCAAGACGACCACCTTCGTGCTCGACTTCGTCAACAGCGGCGACGACATTCTGGCGGCCTTCAAGACCTACCACCAGACCGCCACCCTGGAGGACGTGACCGACCCCAACCTCGTCTTCAACCTTAGGGCCAAGCTCGACGCCCTTGGCTACTATGATGAGTTCGAGGTGGACCGGGTGGTGCAAGCCGAGTTGAACCCGGCCTCGAAGCAGGGCGATCTGGTGGCTGCCATCTTCCCCGTTGCTGACCGGCTGTTGCGGTCCTACCGCGAGGCGCAGAAGCGGCAGGCCGATGCACAGGCACGGGACGACGAGCGCGGAGCCAAGGACGCCCTGGACGAGCAGAACGCGCTCCTGCTGTTCCGGTCCGACATGGGCGGCTACGTCCGGCTCTACACGTTCCTCTCCCAGATTTTCGACTACGGCAACACTGCGATCGAAGCCCGCTCAATCTTCTTCCGGCGGCTCATCCCGCTCCTGGAGTTCGGCCGCCAGCGCGAGACCGTGGACACCTCAAAGATCGTCCTCACCCACCACAAGCTGACCGACCGGGGCACCCGGACGTTGCCGCTCGACGGCATGGGCGAGAAGCTGCAAGCCATCTACGACGCCGGCTCCGGGACGGTCCAGGAGAAGGAGCGTGCGTTGCTCGCCGAGATCATCGCGCGGGTGAACGACCTGTTCCAGGGGGACGTGTCCGATGACGACCAGCTGATCTACGTAAACAACGTCCTCAAGGGGAAACTCCTCCAATCGGACACACTGATTGAGCAGGCCGCGAGCAACACCAAGGAGCAGTTCGCCAGTTCGCCAGACCTCGCCAAGGCGATCATTGAGGCGGTCATCGACGCCATGGATGCCCACCAGACCATGAGCCAGCAGGCGCTCGGCTCGAAGCGGGTTCAGGACGGGCTCAGGGATGTGCTGCTGGGGCCAGCGGGCCTGTACGAGGCGCTGCGAGGGAAAGTTTCCAGCAACGCCGCGGCTCAAGGGAGAGCACGATGAACGTCAAGTTGCCAGCATGGTCGGTACGGAACCCACTTGGTACGATTGCGCTCTTCATATCGCTAATTTATGGGGTCAGCGCCCTGCTGCTGGGGACGACGGTCGCGTCATTGGCCCCCTGGAATCAAACCATTCTCACCATTTTCGTGGTGTTGTTCCCATGCGCAGTTCTAGCGGTCTTCACTTGGCTCGTGGCGGTCCATCATCAGAAGCTCTACGGGCCTGGCGACTACCGAACGGATGAGGGCTTCCTTCAGGCTGCAGGGCAGAGTTCACCCGAGGAGGTTGGCGCACGCCTGCAAAAAGAACTATCCGAGGACAGCGACACGGCCTCCCCCAACATTGAAGGTGCTCAGCCACCGAGCGATGGCGGCCACCCAGAGGCGGTAGAGCCTACAGAGAACCCCATGAATCGGAACCGGCTGATCCAACGGGCCTATGTTGCAGAAAGCCTGGTCTTTCAGGAACTTCAGGACAAGCTCTCAGGCACAGTTATGCGCAATGTTTCACTCCCTGCTAAAACTAAGCCCTTTCGAGTTGATGGTGTTATTTATGCACCGGAAGGCGAGTACATCGTCGAGACTATATTAGTGAGGAATAAGGCGAGCATCGAAGGTCGACTAAGGAGGTCAGTGTCTCGATTGAAGGCTATAGCCGAGGCGTTTCCTACCAAACGGCTCATCTTTGCTGTGGTCGGCGACGGCGTACCGGCAAATGGAGAGGTGCTTTCCAAGGTTGGCAGCTTCAGTCACGGAATTCCCGATATTGCGACCTTTTTCTTCGACCTGCATGAGCTTGAACTGAAGTACGGGTTCCCTAGCGGCGCTGAGGAACCGGGCGACGCATGACCTTAAGGGTGATCAGTCCCTTGTTGGTCACAGGTCTGGTCACAATTCTCAAAAGTGTGTCCTGGTCACAGTTTTCTTTGTCACCGTAAGGTGACCACCGAGAGCGCAGCAAAACTGCCCATTGACAAGGGCTGAAACCCCTGCAAAATCAGGACTGTAGCGACATAGTGACGAGCTGTGCATCGCTTGGAAAATGGCAACCGTGGATTTTAAGTCCCGTATGTCTACCATTCCATCACGCCCGCGTCCGTTGACGGTGTCCCACAATATCGGGGCGCGCGCAAACGCGTTGGGCGGTAATTCAACCTCTCGCCACTGCCATTTTCTGACATTGAAGGACTCGATGATGCGCGCCCAAAGGAGGTGTGCTCATGCGCTTTATCGACCGCTACCCCATTGTGGTAACAAGCCAACTTCTGAAATGCCGGGATTTCTGGACCCGTCATTTGGGCTTTGAAGTCAGGTTCGAGAACGACTGGTTCGTCTACCTCGGTGCGGACGGAGCCAGCATGGCGTTCATGGCCCCTGACCACCCATCGCAACCTCCCGGTCCTGAGCCATTTGTGAATGGTGCCTGCATGGAACTGGAGGTCGCCGACTGCGCCGCAGCGCTGGCGGAGTTCGAAGCCAGCGGCGGGATCGTGGACTACGGCCTCACCGATGAACCGTTCGGGCAGCGGCGCTTCGGTTTCCGCGACCCGTCAGGTCTCTGGGTGGATGTGGTGCAGCAGCTCTAGCGGCTCAGTCCGTCCCACCCGAAATCGGCGGCACATAGGCGACATCGAGATCCCAGGGGAAAAAGATCCAGGTGTCCTGACTGACTTCGGTAATGAACGTGTCGACCATCTCGCGGCCCTTGGGCTTGGCGTAGACGGTGGCAAAATGCGCGCCCGGCAGCATGTCGCGCACCACGCGGGCCGTCGCGCCGGTATCGACCAGATCGTCGACGATCAGAATCTTGCTGCCGGTACGCGCCTTGTCGAGCAGATCCTGGGTGATCGGCTTGAGCACCTTGATGCCGCTCTGGTTCTGGTGGTCATAGCTCTTGACCGCCACGCTTTCCACCACCCGGATGTTGAGTTCGCGCGCCACGATGGCGGCCGGCACCAGGCCGCCGCGGGTAATGGCCACCAGCGCATCAAACGGCCCCAGCGCCTGCAGCCGCCAGGCCAGGGCCCGGCTGTCGCGGTGGAACTGGTCCCAGGTGACGGGGAAGGACTTTTGGGCGGTCTGGTTCACGTCGGGTTCTCCTTGGCGCGCCGTCGGGCTGGCGCCGGTCAATAGGGGTCGGCGGGTGGCGGCAAGCCGGCCGCCAGATGGGCGGCGGCGACCATTTCGCGCACCTTGGTGGCGGCTTCGGCGAGCCGGGCGTCGTCGGCCGAGCGCAGCACCAGTTCGGTCATGGCGGTCGCCTGGCCCATTTGCGGATAGCTGCCCATCCGCACGTCCGGAAACTGCTCCTGCAGCTTGCCGAAGGCCGCGCCGATGCTGCCCTCGCCCACGCCGCAGCGGATGGTGACCGACATCATCTTCCGCCCGCCCTTGAGCGTGGGCGCGATGGCCTCCAGCATGGCCTGCATGATCTTGGGTACACCGGCCATCACATGCACATTGCCGATGCGAAAGCCCGGCGCGGCGCTGACCGAATTGATGATCAACGTGCCGCCCTCGGGGATGCGCGCCATGCGCAGACGCGCTTCGTTCACTTCCGTGCCGGTAGCTTTCCAGCGCTCTTCCAGCATGGCCCGCGCCTCCGGATGGATCGGCAGGGCCACCCCGAAGGCAGCAGCCACGGCGTCAGCGGTGATGTCGTCATGGGTCGGCCCGATGCCGCCGGTGGTGAACACATAGGTGTAGCGTTCGCGCAGCGCGTTCACCGCCTCGACGATCGCCTCGGTCACGTCGGAAACCACCCGGACCTCGGTCAGTTCGATGCCCAGGTCGGTGCAGAACGCCGCCGTGGTGGCGATATTGATGTCCTTGGTGCGCCCCGAGAGGATTTCGTCGCCGATAACGACGAGGCCGGCGGTGATGACGTCAGGAGAGGACATGCGGTGCGCCCGGGGTTGGAAGCGCATTCCAATGCCCGGCTGCGTCCCAAAGGTCAAGCAAACCGGCCGGTTTGCCACAACTGGATCGGCAGACAATCGCGCCGGAAGTCTTCCATTCCTGCGGCAGGCACACTAACTTTGCCGCAACGATCGGAGCGCTTATGACCACCTATGTCGATGCCCAGGCCAAACACCGCCGCACCACGGGGGTCATCCCCCTGCATGGCGAAGAGGGTTTTGCCGGCATGCGCAAGGCCGGCCGGCTGACGGCCGAGGCGCTCGACCTGCTCGTCGACGAGGTACGCCCCGGCGTCACCACTGCCGCGCTCGACCGCCTCGCCTACGAGTTCGCCAATGATCATGGCGCCATTCCCGCGACCATTTTCTACAAGGGCTATCGCCACTCGATCTGCACGTCGATCAACCATGTGGTCTGCCACGGCATTCCCGAAGAGCGACCGCTGCGCGAAGGCGATATCGTCAATATTGATCTCACATTGATCGTCGATGGCTGGTATGGCGACAGCTCCCGCATGTATCCGGTGGGCGAAATCTCCCGCAAAGCCGAGCGGCTGATCGAAGTCACCTACGAGAGCCTCGAGGCCGGCATCGCGGCCGCGCTGCCCGGCAATACCACCGGCGATATCGGCGCGGCCATCCAGCAGCACGCCGAGGCCGAGCGCACCAGCGTGGTGCGCGATTTCGTCGGCCATGGCGTCGGCCAGCTCTTTCACGACGAACCCAACATCATGCATTTCGGCGTGCCCGGCACCGGCGTCGCCCTCAAGCCGGGCATGATCTTCACCATCGAGCCGATGATCAATCTGGGACGCCCGCACGTCAAAATCCTCGCCGACGGCTGGACCGCCGTCACCCGGGACCGCACGCTGTCGGCCCAGTGCGAGCATTCGATCGGCATTACCGAGACCGGCCACGAGATCTTCACCCTCTCGCCGCGCGGGCTGTTCAACCCGCTCGTCGCCCGCCGCTAGCGATGAGCAAGCCGGCCGAACCACCCGAAAATGGTTTGGCCGAAGCGCCGGCGCCGCATTATCTGGGCCATCGCGAACGCGTGCGCGAGCGCTTCAACAAGCTCGGTGGCGAAGCCTTTTCCGACGCCGAACTGCTTGAGCTGGTGCTGCATGTCTGCATTCCGCGGCGCGACACCAAGGAGCTGGCCAAATCGCTCCTCAAGCGGTTCGGCTCGTTTTCGGCCGTGCTGGCTGCTCCGCCCGAGCGGCTGGCCGAATTCGCCGGGCTGGGCGATGTCACCGTCACGCACCTGCGCGTCTTCCAGGCGGCAGCGCAACGCTTCGGACGCGATCGCATTGTCGCCGACCAGCCGATCCTGAGCTCCTGGTCGGCGCTGATCGACTATTGCCGCTCGGCCATGGCCTTCGAGGATATCGAACAGTTTCGCGTGCTGTTTCTGGACAAGCGCAACCGCCTGATTGCCGACGAGGTGCAGCAGACCGGCACCGTCGATCACACCCCGGTCTACCCGCGCGAAGTGATCAAGCGGGCCCTCGAACTCTCAGCGACCGCTCTGATCCTGGTGCACAACCACCCCTCGGGCGACCCGACGCCGTCGTCCGCGGACGTGCAGATGACCCGGCAGATCCACGACATCGCCAAGCCGCTGGGCATTTCGCTGCACGACCACGTGATCATCGGCAAGGCCGGCCACGCCTCGCTCAAGGGCATGAAGCTGCTCTGATCAGCCCGACGTCATTCGCAAGTCTGCCCACCCGGAACTGACTTTCGCGGACCGAGCCGGGATTTGACCGCCTTGAGCGCAGCCAGCAGCTTGGGGTTGGATTTGATCTGCCGCCGCAGGTTCAGCCACCCGCCATGCAGGGTCGAAGCGGCCTTTCCAGCGGGCGTCAGCGCCAGATAGTGGGTGCGCACCGGGATCTCGACGTTGCACCAGTGACGCTTTTCGTCGGTGAGGCCGGCCCCCATGTCGAACACGCGATAGCCGGCATCGAACACGGTTTGCATGACGCGCAGCAGACACTGCTTGCCCGGCGACCCCGGCTGTAGCGCCGGCGCCGTGCTCATCGACGAAATCAGGCAGAACAGGCGATCCCCCAGCGCGATATTGTAGCGCAGCGCCACGATCTCGCCATCGAGCCGCAGGGCGTGCAGCCGCACATCCACGCGTGTTCCCGCCGCCACCGTCGCATCATAGAACGACCGGACGACGCGATCGGTAAAGGGATCGCTCACGCCCATTTCGGCAAACCGTGCTGCGCGCTGCGCAAACAGCAGTTCCAGCACGGGCAATGTATCCGGCGTGCCGCGCAGTTCCTCGAAGGTGACCGTGCCCATGGCCTCGAGCTTGTCGCCCTGCTGCCGGTCGTGCTTGCGGCGCGACTTGCTGCGCTGCGTCACATTGGCTTCGTCCCAGCTCGTAAAGCTGGCGCGATAAAGCGTGTCCGTCACCTGCGAGCGTCCCAGCTCGGCAAACAGATCGACGCCGTCGACACCGATCTCCGGCAACGCGCGCAAATGCACCAGATCCACGCCGCGCAGTTCGGCAAGCATGGCCTGCCAGAGCTGGGCGCGTTCCGCCGGGCGCATCGCGGCCAGCCGCGGGGCATCTACCAGCGGTGCGTTGCAGCCCACATGCGCGCCGGGAAAAAAGGACAGTACCCGCAGGCCCAGGCGCGCGCGCCGCTGCAGCGCCAGCAGCGCCACGGGCGCGCCGGCGATCTCGGCCACCAGATAGACCTGGTCGGCTGGCGCCACGCCATGGGCGGCGACCCAGAGCGCGACAAAATCAAAACTCTGGCCGGGAGATTGGACGCCCTGCGCTTCGAGCCGGCGCCAGACGTCTTCCACGTCTTCAAGACGATGGCTGCTGCGGACAGTGATGGCGGCCGACACGATTGCCCCCGACGACTCGGCGTCAGGCGCAGCTTCCAGTAACGACAAAGTATTGGCGGACATCATGACGCTTTCGGCCGGAGGGCGACAACTTCAAATGACGAAATTCAATGTTGAACAATCGGCCACCAGTCTTGCCGCCCCGGCATGAACGGCAGGTTGACAATGCCGCCCGCGCCGCCTGGGCGGGGAGGTTTCGAGTCACAGGGTTAACACCGGCTAGCCGATGGTCTGCAGCACCGGAAAGGTATCCTGGAACCAGTAGGCGATCCGGGTGAACTGGCCGGTCAGGAACAGCACGCCCGTCAGCACCAGCAATCCGCCCATCACCTTCTCGATTGTCCCCAGATGCTTGCGGAAACTGGAGAAAAACGTGAGGAACGGCCCGATGGCAACGCCCGCCAGCACGAACGGCACGCCCAGTCCGAGCGAATAGACCCCGAGCAGCGCCGCACCCTCATAGGCCGTCTCCTGCGTCGCCGCGACCGAGAGAATCGCCGCGAGCACGGGGCCGATGCAGGGCGTCCAGCCGACGGCAAAGGCCAGCCCGAGCAGAAACCCGCCCACCGGTCCGCTGGCGACGCCCGGCCCCTGGTGCCGCATCTGCCGATCGAGCAGGCCGATGCGGAACACCCCCAGGAAATGCAGGCCCATCACGATGATGAACACCCCGGCAACCGGCGTCAGGATCGGCAGCGCCGCCCGGAACGACTGGCCGAAGGCCGTGGCCGTCGCACCGAACGTGATGAACACCACGGAAAACCCGAGCACGAAAAACAGCGAGGTGAAGACGCTCTTCTGCCACACCACGCCGGCCGTCGCGCCATCGGCGCGCAGCTGGTCGTAGCTCGAGCCACTCATATAAGTGAGATAAGGCGGCACCAGCGGCAGGACACATGGGCTCAGAAAGCTCAGCACCCCTGCCCCAAAAACCGCGAGAAATGAAAACCCGAGCATGACGCCTCCGACCGGGTGCCTTCTTAGTCGCTCGCCGACGCAAAGCAATGCGCCAGATCAAACCCTCGCTCGGTTGTGAACGGGTCGTGTCAGCGCGTCCGCACCGCCGCCGCGATCAGGGCCATGATGGTCTCGCTCCCCTGCGTCCCCTGCAATCGACCCACCATCGCCGCGCCTTCGGCCCGCGCGAACACCTGTGCCCGCTGCCGCGGCGTGCGCCAGGACGCGGAGAGCTCCTCCGCCTCGACGGTGTCGGGTGCACGGCGGATTTCGGTCACCGTGACGTCGGCCACGCCGTCGGCTCCGGCGAGGCGCGCCACATGGCGACAGGTGGTCACCGGACCGATCTCGCCACCGTTCCACTCGCGGTGCATCGTGCTCTGCGTTTCCGACGCCCATGCGGTGACGATTGCCTGTGGCGCGCCCAGCGCCGCCAGGATCGCTGGCGTCAACCCTTGCACCAGTGTCGTCAGCTCGGCGATGGTGATCGGCGCAAGCTCGACCGCCAGCAGATCCGGCCGCGCCGGCGGCGGAGCCACCTCATCAATCTGCTCGACGTCCACGACATAGCCTCCGTCCTGCGGCGCGATCGCCACGACGCGCAGCCGGGTCGCCCCGAGATCGAACCGGTCGCCCACCCCCAGTACAACGCGACGACCGTCCGCGATCAGCAGCACCGTCACCTCGCCCGGGCGCTCGTCGCGCTCGAAGGCATTGGCAAAGGCGACGGTCTGCCCGTCGATCTCATCGGGAATAGCGGTCCGCAAAGTGTAGCGCACGGGTTCTGTCCGTTCTGACGGCAACGGCCGATCTGATCCCGGCCAGCCGGGCAAGGCAACAGGCTCTTCGGCCTTGCCCCCTCAGTCGGTGCGCCCTATAGCAACCCCATCCCCTGGCGGCTGAGGTGCCAAGCCTATGTCCACCCGTCCGATCCGTATCGCCCCCTCGATCCTCTCCGCCGATTTTGCCCGGCTGGGCGACGAAATCCGCGCCATCGACGCCGCCGGCGCCGACTACATTCATGTCGACGTGATGGATGGCCGCTTCGTCCCCAACATCACCTTCGGGCCCATCGCGGCCGCCGCAGCCCGAAAGGCCAGCGGCAAGATTATCGACTGCCATCTGATGATCACGCCGGCCGATCCCTTCATCACCGCCTTTGCCAAGGCCGGCGCCGACATCATCACCGTGCATGCCGAGGCCGGGCCCCACCTGCATCGCTCGCTCCAGGCCATCCGCGCCGAAGGCAAGAAGGCCGGCGTTGCCATCAATCCCGCCACACCGGTCTCGGCCATCGCCCACGTGGTTGACAATGTCGACCTGATCCTGGTCATGAGCGTCAATCCCGGCTTCGGCGGCCAGAGCTTTATCGAAGAAAGCTACACCAAGCTGCGCCAGGTGCGCGATCTGGTAGCTGGCCGCCCGATCGACATCGAGGTCGATGGCGGCGTCAGCGCCGACAATGCCGGCAAGCTGGCAGCGGCCGGCGCCAACGTCTTTGTCGCCGGCACCTCCATTTTTGCCGGCAACGACGCGACAACCTATGCGGCCCGCATTGCCGCCATCCGTGACGGCGCGCTGACCATTCACGTCTGATTGCCGGATTCATTTTCTCAAGATTCGAGCCTAAGCCCATGATCCCGCGCTACTCCCGCCCCGAAATGGTCGCCGTCTGGTCTCCCGAGACCCGTTTTTCCATCTGGTTCGAGATCGAGGCACACGCCACCACCCGCCTGGCCGAACTGGGCGTGGTGCCGCATGCGGCGGCGCAAAAGATCTGGGACGTCATGACCGCCCGCAAGGGCGATGGCAGCCATTACAATTTCGACATCGACCGCATCGACGAGATCGAACGCACCACCAAGCACGACGTCATCGCATTCCTCACCCACGTGTCCGAGATCGTCGGGCCGGAGGCGCGTTTCCTCCATCAGGGCATGACCTCGTCGGATGTGCTCGACACCTGCCTCGCCGTGCAGCTGGCTCGCGCGTCCGACATCCTGCTGGGCGATCTCGACCGCCTGCTGGCCGCGCTGCAGAAGCGGGCCAAGGAGCACAAATACACCATCACCATCGGCCGCAGCCACGGCATCCATGCCGAGCCGACCACTTTCGGCATCAAGCTGGCCGAGGCCTATGCCGAGTTTGCCCGCGCCCGGGCGCGGCTGGTCAACGCGCGCGCCGAAATCGCTACCTGCGCCATTTCGGGCGCCATCGGCACCTTCGCCAACATCGACCCGGCCGTGGAAGACTACGTCGCGCAAAAGCTCGGCCTCGTACCCGAGCCGGTCTCCACCCAGGTGATCCCGCGCGATCGTCACGCCATGTATTTTGCCACGCTGGGCGTCATTGCCTCCTCCATCGAGCGGCTGGCCACCGAAATCCGCCACCTGCAGCGCACCGAGGTTCTTGAGGCCGAAGAGTTCTTCTCGCCCGGCCAGAAGGGCTCGTCGGCCATGCCGCACAAGCGCAACCCGGTCCTTTCGGAAAACCTCACGGGCCTCGCCCGCCTCGTCCGTGGCATGGTGACCCCGGCGCTCGAAAACGTTGCGCTCTGGCACGAGCGCGACATCTCGCATTCATCTGTCGAGCGCATGATCGGCCCCGACGCTACGGTGACGCTGGATTTCGCGCTCAACCGCCTCGTCGGTCTGATCGACAACCTGCTGGTCTATCCCGAGAACATGAAGCGCAATCTCGACCTGCTGGGCGGCCTGCACAATTCCCAGCGCGTGCTGCTCGCCCTCACCCAGGCCGGCATGAGCCGCGAAGACTCCTATGCCGCCGTGCAGCGCAACGCCATGAAGGTCTGGGAGAGCCGCGGCGACCGCGCAGGCCAGTTCGCCGCCAATCTCAAGGGCGACCCCGACGTGAGCGCAAAGCTTTCGGCAGCCTATATCGACGCCATGTTCGACGATTTCTACCACCTCAAGCATGTCGATGCGATCTTCGAGCGGGTCTTCGGGCCGGCGCTATGACCTCGGTCGTCATCGCGCGCGAGCAAGACCTGTCGGTCGCCGACTATATCGACGTGGTGGGGGCCACCAGCCTGGGACCGTCGCGCCCGCTCTCCGATCCCGACCGTATCGGCCGCATGCTGGCCGGAGCGGACCTGATCGTCACCGCTCGGCGCGACGGGCGGTGCGTCGGCCTCGCGCGCGGCATCAGCGACTTTTCCTGGGTCTGCTATCTGGGCGATCTGGCGGTCCGTCCCGACCAGCAGGGACTGGGTATCGGTCGCCGCCTGCTGCTGGCCTGCCGCGAGATCTTGGGCGACGAGGTGTCGATTGCCCTGCTGGCACTGCGTGAGGCCCGCCCGTTCTACGATCGGGTCGGACCCGACCTGGGGCTTGTCGCCACGCCGGACGGCTATTACTGGCCACGCCGCCGCGGCGCCTAGAAGCGCCCGCCCTCCTGCCGGCGCTGCTGGTACTGCTTCATCGTCTTGCCGCACAAGTCTTCGCACGGGATGCCGTCATTGTCGCCGTCGCGCTCCCGGTGTCCGCATTGCCGGAAATAATAGTCGGCCTCCGCACAGGACGACATTTTGGTGCAATAGGGGCGCGACGAACAGTCTTGCGCCTGCACGACGGGCTGGCCGAGTCCCAAAAGCACGGCTAACACTATGGCGAAACCTCTCATGAAGCCGACCATTGCATGAAAATAGCCGACGCCGACATACGTATCGTCCCGGGCCTGGGCAATTCCGGCGAAGGGCACTGGCAACGCCGCTGGGCGGAACGCTTCTCCACCGGCAAGGTGGTCGAACAGGACGAGTGGGACCACCCCCTGCTCCCCGACTGGACAGCGCGCTTGCTGCGCGAGATCGACCTCGCGACACGACCCGTCGTGCTGGTGGGCCACTCCCTGGGAGTCTCGACCATCGTGCACGCCGCCCAGCAGCTCAAGAGCACCAAGGTCCGTGGCGCCTTGCTCGTCTCCCCACCCGACCTCGAAAGCGAAGCGCTTCTTTCAGAGCTTCCGCACGAGGTCAGGAGCTTTGCCGACGTGCCGCGCGATCCGCTGCCCTTCCCCTCGCTTCTCGTGGCCTCCACCAATGACAGCTATGTCAGCGTGGACAAGGCGGTCGATATGTCCTCGGCCTGGGGCTCGGAGCTGCATCTGGCCGGAGACGCCGGTCACATCAATCTCGCATCCGGCCACGGTCCCTGGCCGGAAGGCCTGCTGATGTTCACCCGGCTGATGCAGCGCATCTGACCGCGTCCGACACGCCGCGCGACAAAAAACGCGCCCCCGGACGGACCGGGAGCGCGCGAAAAAACCGACAGGATCGGGCGATCAGCCTTCCTGGAGCACCTGGTCGCGTGCGGTCTGCACCAGTTCGACCATCTTTTTCCGAATCATCTCGTCGCTGACCGAAGCGCCCTTGGCCTTGAGGTCGGCGGAAATCTTGCGGAACACGTCCTCGTCGCCGGCTTCCTCGAAATCGGCGGCCACCACTTCGGCCGCGTAATCCTTGGCATGGTCTTCGGAAAGGCCCATGTGCTCGGCGGCCCAAAGGCCCAGAAGCTTGTTGCGCCGGGCTTCGGCCTTGAACCGAAGTTCGGCATCATGGGCGAACTTGCCCTCCTGGCCCTTCCTGCGATCGTCAAAACCCGACATGTCTGCCTCCGCGCCTGCGCTCTGTATGTCCGGCGCCCAAGCGCCCGTGATCGATTGCACATATGCCGAGCGCCCGGTCAAATCAACGGGCGCGCGACGCGGCAATCCGTCAGCCCGCAGGGAACGCCGCGCCAGCGCTTTGGATGCACGGTCCGCCGAATTGTTCGGCCCAGCCGGGGTTTAGCCGTTTGGCCGCGAAAAAACTTGCTTTCGGCTCGTGTTCTGGCGCATGAACGCGCCAAATCCACCTCCTTTTCCAGGCAGAGAACGGCAGAGTTGCATATGACCCGTCGGCGGAAAATCTATGATGGCAAGGCCAAGACCCTCTACGAGGGCCCCGAGCCGGGCACGCTGATCCAGTATTTCAAGGACGATGCCACCGCCGGAAACGGCGCCCGGCACGAAGTCATTGACGGCAAAGGGGTTCTCAACAACCGCATTTCCGAGTTCATCTTCACCCGGCTCAACGGCCTGGGCATCCCGACGCACTTCATCCGCCGCGTCAACATGCGCGAGCAGCTGATCAAGGAAGTCGAGATCATCCCGCTCGAGATCATCGTGCGCAACGTGGCCGCCGGCTCGCTGTGCAAGCGGCTCGGCCTCGAACCCGGCACGCAGCTGCCGCGCTCGATCATCGAGTTCTGCTACAAGGACGATGCGCTGGGCGACCCCATGGTCTCCGAAGAGCACATCACTGCCTTCGGCTGGGCCACGCCGCAGGAACTCGACGACATCATGTCGCTCGCCATCCGCGTCAACGACTTCCTCACCGGCCTGTTCATGGGCGTCGGCATCCAGCTGGTCGATTTCAAGATCGAATGCGGCCGCCTCTACGAGAACGACATGATGCGCGTCGTCCTCGCCGACGAGATTTCGCCCGACAATTGCCGGCTCTGGGACATCAAGACCCGCAACAAGCTCGACAAGGACCGCTTCCGTGAAAACCTCGGTGGCCTGGTCGACGCCTATCGCGAAGTGGCGCAGCGCCTGGGAATCCTCGTGGAAACCGACAACGCGTTGACCACCGGACCGCGACTCGTGCAATGACCCCGGATGCGGGCGCAAAGCCCGCGTTCTCTGTTTCCGAGGCCGCAATGAAAGCCCGCGTCACCGTCACTTTGAAGGCCGGGGTCCTCGACCCGCAGGGTCAGGCCATCCAGGGCTCGCTCAAGAGCCTGGGCTTTGCCGGTGTGGGCGCCGTGCGGCAGGGCAAGGTCTTTGATCTCGTGCTCGACCAGACTGACCGCGCGGCCGCCGAAACCGCGCTCAAGGCCATGTGCGACAAGCTCCTGGCCAATACCGTCATCGAAAACTACGCCATCGAAATTCTGGGTTGACCCCGGCGGGTGCGGCGGATTTGCAACAGCGCCCGGCCAAGCGTTGACGACGTCAGAATGTCATTTGCCGAAGCAGCTTGCGTAAAATTACACGATGGCAATTACGCATTAAGAAACCGACCCTATAGTTTCGGCGCGCTGCGTAATCGCGCTGTACCAAGTAAAGACCGGACCATGCTGAAGACGATTTCGCTTTCTGTCCTCTTCTTCCTTACGCTCGGCCTGTTTTTCGCCGCCTACGCGTCGCTTCCGGTCTAGGCTGCCGGCCCCGCAGGCGCCCCTCGCCATGTGATCGCAGATCCCGCGCCCGGGCGACTGCCAAAATTCGCGCATTAACCAGCGCCATTCAGCCTTCGTTCAGCCCTGGCGATGCAATGCTCCCCTGCGTCGACCGACGATTGCCGGTTCCCGCGAACACCCCTACTGCACCTCCAACGACCCCGGCGCACCGTTGGCGCCATGACCACAAGCCGATTGACATGATCAGAACTTTTTCGCTCTCCGCCCTTTTCTTCCTCACCATCGGCCTGCTCTTCGCCAGCGCCGCGCAGCTGCCCATCGTCTGATCGGCGCTCTCGCCTGGCTCACGCAGGCGTGAATAAAACCTGACATATTAAGCACTTCGCTTAAGCCTATCTTTCGACTCTGCGCGCCTTGCTTGCCGTCTCGCTGTAAAATGCGACGTCACCACGGAGCGTGCGGCATGTCAGGGAACGATGAGCGTTTAGCATGGGTCGATACGGCCAAGGGCCTGTCGATTCTGCTCGTCGTCATGATGCATGCCGCCTACGGGGTCGGCGAGCAGACCGGCCAGGCCGGCCTGCTGCACTGGATCATCGCCTGGGCCACCCCGTTCCGCATGCCGGAGTTCTTCCTGATCTCCGGGCTGTTCCTCAGCCAGGTCATCGCCCGCGACTGGACGAAATTCGCCGACCGCCGCGTCGTGCACTACCTCTATTTCTACGCCCTGTGGGCGGTGATCCAGATCGCCTTCAAGGTCGGCTTGGGCTCCGGCGATCCCCTGGGCGCGCTCCAGCAGATCGGCCTCGCCATCGTCGAGCCCTATAGCGTGCTCTGGTTCATTTATATGCTGGCCGTGTTCAGCCTGGTCACCCGGCTGCTCTGGAGCCTGCGCGTCAACACCTGGGTGGCCCTCGGCACCGCCGCCCTGCTGCAAATCCTCCCCATCCAAGCCACCGGCAGCTACATCGTCGACCAGTTCGCCGAATATGCCGTCTACTTCTTCGCCGGCTACGCCCTGGCGCCCTGGCTGTTCCGCACGGTCGCCTGGGCGGAGCGCCACGTCCTGCTCGCGCTGATCGCTCTGGCCAGTTATGGCCTGGTCAATGGCATGCTGGTTTTCTCGGGCGGATTCGAGCTGCTGCCGGCGCATGTGCAGATGGGCTATGCCGGCCTGCCGGTGCTGCACCTCCTGCTTGCGCTGCTCGGCGCGCTGGCGCTCTGCGCCGCTGCCGCACTGCTCACCAAGCTTCCCGCGATGCAGGGGCTGCGCTGGCTGGGCACCCATTCCATTGTGATCTATCTCAGCTTTTCGATCCCGATGGCCCTGTCCCGCGAAGCCCTGTTCGCGGTCGGCCTGTTCACCGACACGTCGGTGATCTCGATCCTTGTCATGCTCGCCGCCCTGGTCGCGCCGCTGCTGCTCTACCGGATCATCGAACGCACCGGCTGGGGCCGCTTCCTCTTCGAGCGGCCGGCCTGGGCGCATCTTCCCGGCACGTCGGGCCGTCCACCCGCAACGCGCGTCGTCCCGGCCGAGTAGCGCGACACCGCTCTTGCATTTGCCTGCGCGACTCAGCAGAAGTCCGGCATCCCAGCCCAAGGATCTGCCGATGAAATCCGCCGTCGTCGTTTTCCCCGGTTTGAACCGCGACCGCGACATGATCGCGGCCCTGACCAAGATCGGCGGGACGGCACCGGCCATCGTCTGGCACCAGGACGCCGACATCCCCGATGTCGACCTGATCGTCATCCCCGGCGGCTTTTCCTATGGCGACTATCTGCGCTGCGGCGCCATCGCGGCCCGCTCGCCCATCATGGACAAGGTCCGCGAGCGCGCCGCCCGCGGCGTCAAGGTGCTGGGCGTCTGCAACGGCTTCCAGATCCTGATCGAGGCGGGGCTGCTCCCCGGCGCACTGATGCGCAATGTCTCGCTCAAGTTCGTCTGCCGCGAGGTCAAACTCACCGTCGCCAATGCCGAAACCGCCTTCACCCGCGGCTATACCCAGGGCCAGGTGATCCGCTGCCCGGTCGCCCACCATGACGGCAACTATTTCGCCGATGCCGAAACCCTCGCCGGGCTCGAAGGCAATGGTCAGGTCGCCTTTCGCTATGCCGACGGCACCAATCCGAACGGCTCGCTCAACGACATTGCGGGTATCCTGAACGCCGAAAAGAACGTGCTCGGCCTGATGCCGCATCCGGAAAATCTTATCGAGAGTGCCCATGGCGGCACCGACGGACGGGCGCTGTTTTCGACCCTGCTGCAGGTGGCATGAACCGTCTGCGTCCGCTCCTGGCAGCCCTTGGCCTTGTCGTCGGTCTCGCGGGCCTCGGCATCGACGCCTGGCAGATCTTTCCGCCGCTGCTGGCCCAGGGGCGCGGGCCGCTCGACGTTTTCGTCTACTATTGGACCTACTTCACCCACCTGACCAATCTGGGGCTGGTGCTGGTCTATCTCGCGGCGCTCCTCCCCTGGCCTGGTCTGGGCTGGTTCCGCCGGCCAGAGACGCAGGCGTCGCTGGCCGGATTCATCACGCTGGTGATGCTGTTCTACCACGTTATGCTGGCGCCCTATTTCCAGATGCAGGGCGCCCTGCTCCTGGCCTCGATCCTGCTGCACTACGTCGCCCCACTGCTCTATCTGGCCTGGTGGGCGCTCTGCGCGCCGCATGGTGCCCTGGCGGTCCGCGACCTGCCGAAAATGCTCCTGCCCGGCATCCTCTACGTCGCCTGGGTCCTCATCCGCGGCCTCTGGGCCCGCGAGTACCCCTATGACATCCTCAACCCCGACAAGCTCGGCTATGGCGGGGTCGCCATCGGCGTGGCTGTCATTTTTGTCGCCGTCTCGCTGTTCTGCCTGGTGCTGATCTGGCTCGATGGCCGCCTCCGCTCCGGTGCAATTGCCCGGTGAGCATTGCGCCGCGCGCGGTGGCGTGGCGGCGACCCATGGGCTATAGCGGGCTTGGAACCCCGCCCCAGCCCGGATTCGAGCCTGCTGCATGAGCTTTGACAATTCTATCGACATCACCTCGAAAATGGTCGCCGATCACGGGCTCAAGCCCGATGAATACGGCAAGATCCTGCAGCTGATCGGTCGCAACCCGACCTATACCGAGCTCGGCATTTTCTCGGCGATGTGGAACGAGCACTGCTCCTACAAGAGCTCGAAGAAGTGGCTCAAGACCCTCCCGACCACCGGCGACCGCGTCATCCAGGGCCCGGGCGAAAATGCCGGCGTCGTCGATATCGGCGACAGGCAGGCCATCGTCTTCAAGATGGAATCGCACAACCATCCGAGCTTTATCGAGCCCTACCAGGGCGCGGCGACCGGTGTCGGCGGCATCCTGCGCGACGTCTTCACCATGGGCGCCCGTCCCGTCGCCGCCATGAACGCGTTGCGCTTTGGTGACCCCAGCCACGAAAAGACCCGCCACCTGGTCTCCGGTGTCGTCGCCGGCGTCGGCGGCTATGGCAACGCTTTCGGCGTGCCCACAGTTGGGGGCGAGGTCGAGTTCGACGAGCGCTATAATGGCAACATCCTCGTCAACGCCTTTGCCGCCGGCCTCGCCGATACCGACAAGATCTTTTACTCCAAAGCCGAAGGCGTCGGCCTGCCGGTCGTCTATCTGGGCGCCAAGACCGGTCGCGACGGCGTCGGCGGCGCCACCATGGCCTCGGCCGAATTCGGCGACGACATCGAGGAAAAGCGCCCCACCGTCCAGGTCGGCGACCCCTTCACCGAAAAGCGCCTGCTCGAGGCCTGCCTCGAACTGATGGCCACCGGCGCCGTCATCGCCATCCAGGACATGGGCGCGGCCGGCCTGACCTGCTCGGCCGTCGAAATGGGCGCCAAGGGTGACCTCGGCATCGAGCTCGACCTCGACCAGGTACCGGTGCGCGAAGAAGCGATGACCCCCTACGAGATGATGCTCTCGGAAAGCCAGGAGCGCATGCTCATGGTGCTGCATCCGGAAAAGGAAGCCGAGGCCCGCGCCGTCTTCGAAAAATGGGAGCTCGACTTCGCCACCGTCGGCAAGACCACTGACGATCTGCGCTTCCGCGTGCTCTGGAAGGGCGAGGAAGTCGCCAACCTGCCGATCAAGGATCTGGGCGACCAGGCTCCCGAATATGATCGCCCCTGGATCCCCCCGACCCCGCCGACCCCACTGGCGGCCGACGACATCCCGCAATTCGACGTCGCCGACGCCCTGCTCCGCCTCATCGGCGGCCATCACGGCGCGTCGCGCCGCTGGGTCTACGAACAGTACGACACGCTGATCCAGGGCAATTCGCTGCAGCGCCCGGGCGGCGATGCCGGCGTGATCCGCGTCGAGGGCCACCCGACCAAGGCGCTGGCATTTTCTTCCGACGTCACGCCGCGCTACTGCGAGGCCGACGCCTATGAAGGCGGCAAGCAGGCCGTCGCCGAATGCTGGCGCAACCTGACCGCCGTCGGCGCCGAGCCACTGGCGGCCACCGACAACCTCAATTTCGGCAATCCCGAGCGCCCCGAAATCATGGGTCAGCTGGTCCATGCCATCAAGGGCATCGGCGAGGCCTGCACCGCGCTGGGTTTCCCCATCGTCTCGGGCAATGTCTCGCTCTACAATGAAACCAACGGCCGCGGCATCCTGCCCACCCCCACCATCGGCGGCGTCGGCCTGCTGCCCGACTGGGGCCAGATGGTGGGCGCCGGCTTCGTCGCCGAAGGCCAGCCCATCCTGCTGTTCGGCGCGCCGGACTGGTGGGGCACGCATCTGGGCCAGTCGATCTACCTGCGCGACATTTTCGGCCGCCGCGATGGTCCGCCGCCGCCGGTCGACCTGGCCCACGAGCGCAAGGTCGGCGACCTCGTCCGCATCCTGATCCGCGATGGACTGGCCACCGCCGTGCATGATCTGTCAGATGGCGGCCTCGCGGTCGGTCTGGCCGAGATGGCGCTCGCCTCGGGCATCGGCGCCACGGTCAACCAGCTCGACGGGGGCGATCCGATCCCGCTGTTTTTCGGCGAGGACCAGGGCCGCTACCTCGTGACCATGCCACGCGAGAAACTCGATTACTTCTTCGAGGAAATCTATCCCTATGCCGGCATCTTCGCGCCCTGGATCGGCACCACCGGCGGCACCGACCTGACGCTGGGCGAGGCCCGGCCCATCCCGCTCGCCGAGCTGCGGGCCGCGCACGAAGGCTGGTTCCCCCGCTACATGCAGGGCGAATAGGCGCGACCTCGGCACGGGCGGGTATGCACTGTGCCGGGTTTGCTCTACCGTCACCCTGCCGACACGATTACCCGCCAGAAACGGCACCACACGAGACGGGGTACGAGTATGAAACGGTTCAGTGCGCCACGCGGTGCGATCCTGCTGGCTTCTCTGGTGCTCGCGGCCACGCCGCCCGCCCTGGCGCAGGACAAGGTGGAAATGAAGATCCTGCAGGGCGTGCTGCCCGAGCGGCCCTTCACCGTGATCTACCCCGAAGTGCTCGAAGTGGTCGATGACGGCAGCGACGTCACCGTGCTGACCCTGCGCCACCCCGATGCGGTCATGCAGTGCGACGCGCTGGTCCAGGACGGCGCCGGCGCCGACTGGTCCGCCGAAAAGGCCCTCGAAACCCTTGATGTCGATGGCATCGTCGCCACCTGGGCTCCCGATTTTGCCGGCTTTGCCGTGACCGGCCAGAGCCTGACGCGCTTCCAGAGCGGTCCGGCGCTGCTTTTTGAAGCCCAGAGCGACAACTCGCCGCTCGGCGTCCCCCTCAAGATCGTCCACGCCGAAGCCACCGACGGCGGGCGCTTTTACGCCCTCGAATGCCTGGTCGAACGCGGCGCCGCCGACGATGCGCGCCCAATGGTCGATTTCATCATCGCCAACTTCTCCACCCGCTCGGACGGCACCTGCTGCGTCGACCCGGCCGACCCGCGCGGCTGAGCCGGCCTTGAGCCGGCTGCATCCCGGTGCCATATCTGCCCTAACCACGGTCAGGAGACTCCCCATGCCAATGCCCGCCCATGAGATCGAGCGCCGCATCAAGGCGGCCATTCCCGACGCCCAGGTGGAGATCCGCGACCTCGCCGGCGATGGCGACCACTATGCGGCGACCGTGATTTCCGAGTCGTTCCGCGGCAAGACCCGCGTCCAGCAGCACCAGGCGGTCAACGCCGCCTTCGGCGCCGACATGGGCACCGTGCTGCACTCGCTCGCCCTGCAGACCAAGGCGCCGGAATAGTCAGCCGTCAAAACTGAGGCCTCATGGTGAGCTCGTCGAACCACGAGGCCGGGCCAACCAACCTCGTCCTTCTACCAACTCGGGATGAGGTCTGCGAGAGTCGGTCGGAAGGCAGGTCATGACCCGCGCGGTTCTCTTCGATATCGATGGCGTGCTGATCCACGGCTACCACCATCGGCCCGAACTGCAGCGGCGCTGGGATAAGGACCTGCAGGCCGACCTGGGCATCCATCCGCAGAGCCTCAAACAGGCCTTTTTCCACGATGTCTTCATCAAGAAAGTCATCATCGGCCAGATGAACCTGGTCGACGCCCTCGACCGCGTCCTGCCCAGCCTCGGCTATCGCGGCTCGACCCTGGCCTTTCTCGACTACTGGTTCGAGCACGACAGCCAGCTCAATGCCGAACTGGTCGACATCGCCCGCCGGCTCAAGGCCGCCGGCGCCCGCCTCTACATCGCCACCAACCAGGAACATCTGCGCGCTCGGCATCTCTGGCACACGCTACGGCTGGGCGAGGTGTTCGAGGATATGTTCTATGCCGCCCGGCTGGGCGTTACCAAGCCGAGCCCCGAATTTTTTGCCAAGGTGAACCGCCGCCTCGGTCTGCAAGCTGAACCGCCGCTGCTCTTTGACGACAGCCCGCCCGTCATAGCCGCTGCCCGCGCCGCTGGCTGGGAGGCGGTCGAGTATCTGCGGCTGGAGGACTGCACGACCCATCCCTGGATCGCCGCACAGCTCGAAAAATCCATCGGTTGATGCCGATGGTCGGCCTCGACAGCGCCCGAATGCTGTCCTATCTACTCAAGTAAGGCTCCGGCTTTTCCATCGGAGCGACGAAAGGCCCCACCATGACCGACATCAATGCTTTCATCGACGACAAGGTGAAGTCCAACGACGTGTTCCTGTTCATGAAGGGCTCGCCGGACTTCCCCCAGTGCGGTTTTTCCGGCCGGGTCGTGCAGATCCTGAACTATCTGGGCGTCGACTATCAGAGCGCCAACGTGCTCGAGAGCCAGGAACTGCGCGAGGGCATCAAGGCCTATGCCAACTGGCCGACCATCCCTCAGCTCTACATCAAGGGCGAGTTCATCGGCGGCGCCGACATCGTCACCGAAATGTTCCAGGCGGGCGAACTGCAGTCGCACCTCGCCGAAAAGGGCATCCAGGTCACGCAGACCGCCTGACGCACGGCCGCAGCCGCCTCAACCTGAGCTGTCGAAGTCCTCATCCTGAGCCTGTCGAAGGACGAGGCGCGTCTCCTGATGCGCCCGTCCTCGTGGTTCGACACGCTCTCCCTGAAGTGGCCAGCTCTAGGCCCGCTGTTTGATCCGGCCCGCCACCTGCGACGGAAAGTCCGCTGCAAACCGCAGCTCACGCAGCGGCCGAACCCGCCGGGTGGCTTCGGCATAGGTGGGGTGGGCCTTATAGGCCGCCAGTGCCGCCTCGTCGGGAAACTCAGCATAGACCACCACGTCCACGTCATTACCGATCTGGTCGACCTTGGCGTTGCGGGTCACTTCGAACACCGTGCTGAACGGGATCGTCCCCAGCAGCGAAAGGCCGTCGACGATGGCCTCGACGTCAGCGGGGTCGCGGGCGGAAAAGAAAACGATATGGCGGATCACGACACTCTCCTGCTTGCCGCCTAGGTAAGCACTGGGCCGGAAAACGCAATTGCGCGCCCGCATGGCTGGCCTGCATCAGAAGTCGTGATGGGGTGCATGCCAACTTCGCATTTCCCAGCGGAGCCCGGCAGCTGTAGGATTGCCGTGTTGGAGATTGTCCCGATGTCTGTCGCTGCAGCCACCCCGCGTCGCATGGTCGCGCCCCTTCTGGTCCTGGTCATCTGCGGCTGTGTCATCGCCGCCGTCACCAACGGCATTCGCACCAGTTTTGGCCTCTTCACCCTGCCGGTCACCGCCGATCTGGGCGTGACGCGCGAGGCCTGGGGCCTTGCCATGGCCATCCAGAATCTCGCCTGGGGCATCGCCCAACCCTTTGCGGGCGGCCTCGCCGATCGCTACGGCACCGCCAAGGTGGTGGTCGGCGGTCTGGTGATCTACGCGCTGGGCCTGCTGTTAATGCTCAACGCCACCGACGGCAGCCTGCTGGCCCTTACCGCCGGCGTCATCGTCGGCGTCGGCATCGCCGCCTCGTCCTTTTCCATCGTCATGGCCGCCTTCGGCCGCAATGTCCCACAGGAGAGCCGCGCCATGATCTTCGGCGTGGCCACGGCGGCGTCTTCGTTTGGCCAATTCGCCTTCGCGCCGATCGGCCAGGCCTTTATCGACAGCTTCGGCTGGGCCACCGCCATGCTCTACCTCGCCGCCATCCTGGCGCTGGTGATCCCTCTCGCCTACGCGTTGCGCGGCCGCACCGAAAATGCCGTCGGGCAGGCCGACATGCCCTTCATGCAGGCCATGGCCCGCGCCTGGGGCCATGGGTCGTACAAGCTGCTGGTGATCGGCTTTTTCGTCTGCGGCTTCCATCTCGCCTTCATCAGCGTCCACATGCCGGCCTACCTCGTGCAATGCGGCCTGACCCCCGCCGCCGGCAGCTGGGCCATCGCCGTCATTGGCCTGTTCAACATCGCCGGCTCGCTGCTTTCGGGCTATCTGGGCAGCCGTCTGCCCAAGCAATTGCTGCTGGCCAGCATTTATTTCGCCCGCGCCATCGCCATCGGGCTGTTCGTGCTGTTCCCGGTCACCGAACTGACCGCCTATCTGTTTGCCGCCGCCATCGGCATGCTCTGGCTCTCCACCGTCCCGCTGACCGCTGGCCTCGTCAGCCTGTTCTTCGGCGCCCGCTATATGGGCATGCTCTATGGCGTCGCCTTTTTCAGCCACCAGCTGGGCTCGTTCGTCGGGGTCTGGCTGGGCGGCTATGTCTATGATGCCACTGGCTCGTACAGCCTGGTCTGGTATCTGGGCATCCTGCTCGGCCTGGGCTCGGCGGCCCTGCATCTGCCGATCCGCGACCAGACCGCCAGCAGCTTCCACCTGCCGCGCACCGCCTGAACATACCGGCCACGAGCCGTCCGCCAAAGCCGCCGCGCAGACTTGTATTACCCCTCGTTCAGGTCCATGGTCACGTTACCCTCCGACCGCCTGTTTTGAGTCAGCATGTTCGAACTGCCCCGCGCGATACGGGATCCGTCCCGTGTCGAATTCATCACGCTTGTTGCTGCGCTCATGGCGCTCAACGCCCTCGCCATCGACGTCATGCTCCCGGCCCTGCCCTATATGGGCGAAGCCCTCGGCATCAGCCACGAGAACGAACGCCAGTTCGTGGTGGGCGTCTACATGCTCGGCTTCGGCGTCGCCCAGCTGGCCTTCGGCCCGATCACCGACCGTTTTGGCCGCCGTGCGCCGCTGTTTTTCGGCCTTCTAGTCTATCTGTTCTGCGCTTTCGCCGCCACCTTCGCCCCCAGCTTCGCAGTGCTGCTGGCGCTGCGCTTCACTCAGGGCCTCGGCGCTGCCGGCACCCGCGTGATCGCCACGGCCGTCGTGCGCGACAAATATTCGGGCCGCGAAATGGCCGAGGTCATGTCGCTCACCTTCATGATCTTCATGGCCATCCCGATCATCGCCCCAGGCATCGGCCAGGTGATCCTGCTGTCCGGGCCGTGGCAGAACATCTTCATCTTCATGGGCGGCCTGGCCACGGTCATCGCCCTCTGGGCCTATTTCCGCCTGCCCGAAACCATGCATCCCGAACACCGCCGGCCGCTGAGCCTGAGCGGCATCTATCTGGGGTTCAAGGTGGTGGTGACCAACCGCATCGCCTTCTCCTATGGCCTGGCCGGCACGTTCCTTTTCGGCGCCATGTTCGGCTTCATCTCGGCCAGCCAGCAAATCTTCGTCGAGATCTATGGCCTGGGGCCCTATTTCCCGCTCGCCTTTGCGGCCATGGCCGGCTTTATCGCCATCGCCCAGTTCATCAACTCGCGCATCGTCCGCCATTTCGGCATGCGGCGGATCAGCCACACGGCCATTCTGGTCTACCTGGCCGGCGCCATGGTCTGGCTGACGCTCGCTCTGCTTGGCCCGGTGCCCTTCCCGGTCTTTTTCATCAACCTGCTGATCATCCAGTTCTTCTTCGGCTGGGCCGCCTCCAACATGAACTCGCTCTCCATGGAGCCGCTCGGTGCGGTCGCCGGCACTGCCGCCTCGGTATTCGGCTTCATCCAGACCGTCGGCGGCGCGCTCCTGGGCACCTATATCGGCCAGCATTTCGACGGCACCCTGGTCCCCAACGCCATGGGCTATGTGGTCATGGGCCTGCTGGTACTGCTTTGCGTGCTGGTCGCCGAAAAAGGCAAACTCTTCGGTCAGAGCCCGGAACACGCCAAGCCGCCGGTGGTCGAGGGACACTAGACGGGAGGCGACGCGCAGGGTTTACCAACGCGCGTCGGTCCAAAGCGCCTAGCGCTTGTATCCGACATAGACCGTCCAGCCCAGCAAGGGCCGGACGGTGCGCAGATAGTAGCTCCAATCCGCATTGCTCTTGTCGCGCACCGCGTCGTGCCACGGATGGTCGCGATGCGCACGGCACCAGCGCAGCGTTGCGTGCCGATGGTGGCAGGCATAGCGCTCGAAATCGGCGTCCGACGCCGAAATCATCGCCGATACCTCCGCCCCGTGCCGTTCCACCACGCTCATGGTCTCGATCGCGTCGTTGGGCAGCCATTCGGAGCGGTGCAGATGCGGCCGATGTTTCAGCGTCAGGTCGCCGATGACGATCGCCCCGCCCGGCTTGGTCAGCGCCGTCATCCACTCCACCGCGCTCACGAATCCGTCCAGCGCAAAACTGGCGCCCAGGCACATGACGATGTCGAACGAGTTCTCCGGAGCGCGGAAATTCTTCACCGTGCCTTCGATGAACTCGAGAGTCCCCGCCGCCGGGCGCTTGCGGCGCGCCACGTCGAGAAAACTCGGGTTGAGGTCCACCCCGATCCCGTCGATGGCGTAGCGCTCGGCCCATTGCCGCAGCAGCCAGGCCTTGCCGCAACCGACATCGAGCACCCGCAGGCCGTCCCGGATGTCGCAATAGTCATCGAGCAAGCGCAGCTTGCGGTCGGTGACCGGGTTCTGGATCTCGATGTCGCGCTCGGCGATCGCCCAGTAGAATTGACTGTCCAACTCCGCCTCCCACGTCGCCGGTCGAGTCGAAGTCTATACCGTAAACACCTCGCGGCGCAGCAGGCTCCAGCTGTCTTTGTCCGGCGCCAGGATCAGCCCGCCGCTGCGGTGGCTGGGCAGATAGGGCGAGCCGTCGAACCGCGCCGCATAGCCCCCGGCCTCCTGCGAGATCAGCGTCCCCGCCAGGTGATCCCAGGGCATCAGCTTGTTGAACATGACGAAATGCGTGTGCCCGCTGGCGAACAGCCGGTAATCGTGCCCCGCCACCCGGTAGTTCGCCGCCACCCGCACCTTGGCGAGGTTACCCAGCACGGCCGGCTTGCTGGCCGCCGGCAGAAAGGCGATCGACACCGTCCCCACCATCTGCTCGAGCGCCGGCGGCGTCGCCACCTTGAGCCGCACTTCGCTGCCGTCGGGCCGCTTCATGAAGGCGCCGGCGCCCTTTTCGGCCACGAACCAGTCGTCGCCCATCGGATCGTAGATGATCCCCGCGACCGTCTCGCCCTTGCTCACCACCGCGGCCATCACGGCAAACAGCGGCAGCCCGGCGGCGAAATTGGCCGTGCCATCCACCGGATCAACGACCACCGCGAGCTCCGCCTCGTCCAGCCTGTCGAGCAGGCTCGGGTCAGCCGCCACCGATTCTTCGCCCACGAACAATGCATTCGGCGCCAGCGCGGCCATCCGCGCCTTGATCAGCCGCTCCGCCGCTTCGTCTGCCTCGGTAACCAGGTCGATCGCCTCGGTCTTCTGCCGCACCATGCTCTCGTCCAGCCGCCGAAAGCGGGGCAGGATCTCCGCCTTGGCCGCCTCACGCAAAATGGTCATCAGGGCATCGACGTCGATTGCGGCACGGCTCACGCTCAAAACTCCTGAACTCATATCCACGGTCGGCACGAGGCCGGAAAACTCAGTCGGTCTCGGCGGCGGGTACGGCAGCCAGCCCGGCAAAATCGAACAGTTTGGGGTCGAGCAGATGGCTCGGATTGGCGTTGCCCAGCGCCCGGATCATGATGTCCTTGCGGCCCGGCTGGCGCTGCTCGATATCGTTGAGCATCGCCTTCATGGCGTTGCGCTGCAGCCCGTCCTGACTGCCACACAGGTCGCAGGGGATGATCGGAAAGGCCATCGCCTCGGCAAAGCGCGCCAGGTCCGGCTCGGCGCAATAGATCAGCGGCCGCAGCACCAGCAGATCGCCGTCGTCATTGCGCAGTTTGGGAGGCATCGCTGCCAGCCTGCCGCCATGGAAGAGGTTGAGAAAGAAGGTCTCGAGGCTGTCTTCTCGGTGATGCCCCAGCACCAGCGCCGAACAGCCCTCCTCCCGCGCGATGCGGTAGAGGTGACCACGCCGCAGCCGCGAGCAGAGCGAGCAATAGGTCGCCCCGGCTGGCAGCTTGTCGGTGACGATCGAATAGGTGTCCTGGTACTCGATGCGGTGCGGTACGCCGACTTTGGTCAGGTATTCGGGCAGGATGTGCTTGGGAAAGTTCGGCTGCCCCTGGTCGAGATTGCAGGCCAAAAGCTCTACCGGCAGCAACCCGCGCCACTTGAGGTCGAGCAGGATGGCCAAAAGCCCGTAGGAATCCTTGCCGCCCGACAGCGCCACCAGCCAGCGCTGGCCCGGCGTGACCATGCCGAACTTTTCCAGCGCCTCACGCGTCTGCCGCACCAGGCGCTTGCGCAGCTTGTTGAACTCCCCGCTCTGCGGCGCATCAGCAAACAGCGGATGCGCCCCGGCAACCGCCTCAGCGCTCTCTTCCATCTGCTCTTGGCTGACGATCTCGTTCATGGCGCCTAATGATAAGAGAGAGCTCATCGCTCCCTCTTATCCGAACCACCTGCACGACACTAGACTGGCAGCGGGCTATCCTCGACGACGCCCACGTCGCCGCCAGTATTGAACTTGTCGAGATTACCCTCGAACTCGTGCAGACGCTTCCAGATCGATCTTAGCTCAGTCAGTGTCGTCCAGTTGTCCAGAATGACCGAGAACGATGAATCCACCCGGCCATAGGCGTTGGAAACCTGCTGGAAGGTGCCAAAAGTCACGACGCCGGCCATCATGCCCGGCCCCATCATGATCAACGGCGTCAACTGTGTTACCTGTGCATAGAGGATCGACCACAGATCAAAATACCCATAGTGCGCATAAAGCCGGAAGTAGTTGAAGCGAAGCCCCGTAAACAGCTCGAACAGAGTATCTGGGCGCGCGTATTTAGCCTTATCGTCTTCGCCTAACACCAGCTCCTTACGAAACGCCGCCTCAACCCTCTGGTTGTTGTACTCAAGGCCTGGAAGAAACCAACCTACGAACCATGAAATCACCATGCCACCCACGGTGACACCGAGTGCTATCCAGACCAGCGACCCTGGCACGTCGCGAATGACCGGCAGATCAACCTTAGAACTCATGGTCCAAAGGATGGGCAGAAAGGCGATCAACGTCATCACCGCGCGGAATGCCTGAATACCAAGGCTCTCGACGATGCGGGCAAAACGGTTGGTATCCTCCTGAATGCGCTGGCTGGCGCCTTCAATCTCTTTATTCACGTTTCGCCAACGTGGAATGTAGTTCTCCGTGATCGCTTGACGCCACCGGAACCCGTAGTGCCGGACAATAAAGTTCGTCCCCGTGCCGATGATGACATAGGGAATAGCGATCGCAAAAAAGCCGAGCGGCACCGGGATTGGAATGAAGCCAAGGAAGTAGCCCACGTCGAACTGCAGACCAAATATGCCGTCCCAGAACTCCTGCATTTGCCGACCAGCAGGATTCTGCAGCATGTCATAGAAGCGACCATACCAGCCATTGACGACGACGCTGAGCTGGACCTGCCAATAGGTCAGCGCCAGGATCACCGCGCCCACGCCATACGCCCATGACGCCCAGCGACGTGTCCTGAAGAAGGCCCTGATCATTTATTCACCCGAATTGAGTTTGCCTGAAGAAATATCTTCCGTCACACAATTGTGGCACGCGCAAGCGCGATTAAGCGCATGAACAAAAGTTAACACAGCGGGCTACTGGCCCGCTTCCGCAAAAGGGAAACACTGGAGGCTACACAGGGTTCTGATGGCCTCCCGGCCGCCGCTATGGTGGCAGTCGTGCTGTGGGTCAGGTCGCGCCATTGTCACGGTGTCATTCCCGCGGAGGCGGGAATCCAGGGTCGGTTTCGCAGCTGGTGTTCGGGGCCCTGGATCCCCGCCTGCGCGGGGATGACACCGGGGTTGGGGTTGATTCTCTGGCACGCCCTCGTAGTTCGACAGGCTCACTATGAGGGCTACTAATAGTTCGCGGTCGTCGTGTCGCACCCAAGCCATCTGAGGACCTCATGGTGAGCGTGTCGAACCACGAGGTCAGGGCAAGCCAGAACTCCGGCCAGCCTCACGGCCTCCGGTCGACCAAAGCGAACAACGGCGGAGCAGAGCCCATCGTTGGATCGATACCGGGAGCGAGCTACGCACTCCCGGCTGGAGCTTTGCTCCGCCGTCGTGACTGAGGTTTTGGGCGTTCACCGGGAATGTTCGGGGAATTTTCGGAGTACCCCACCGCCGCAGAATCCCTGTTTTGACCAGACCTAGCCGACGGGCGAAGCCCTTACGGCCTTGCGGCGCTGAAAAGGCTCCACTGGAGCCTTTTCTCGGCTGCGCCGCCGCTTGCAAGTCTTCGCGCTTCTCCAGTCGGACCCCTTGGAGCGAACACAACAGTCGTCCGCTCGCGGCATCAAATTAAGGCTGCGGTCTACCTAGAACAGCAAGACCTTCCCGGCTTGGCCTGGCTCGAACCGACGCTCGAACCACCCAGCCTCGCTTCCCCAATTGCTCGTTTGCAACCTCGCTTGTGGGGCGGCGATGGGAGGAGTCTACGCGACGTGCAAGGCGCGGGGATAAGTTGGGTAGATTTCTGACAAGCGTCTGAATGGATTGGTGTTTGGATGAACGGTGTCTGACGCGAAACCAACGGCGATTGGCCGCGAATTGCATGGGCTTTGCACGCGGTGGTCGTCGGCGTTGATCGCGGAATTCTGCTGATGTGCTGTTAAGTGATCGCAACGGCTCACAGGTGCCACGCCCTCGTGGTTCGACAGGCTCACCATGAGGGCTACTGGAAGGCTTGGTCCTCCAGAAGGACCTCATGGTGAGCTTGTCGAACCACGAGGTCCGGGCGCGCGGTTGCTCGTGCGAGGGACGGGGGACGATCCCTCACTGTCTTACCGAATGTGACTCCGCCTTACCCCTCTCTGGCTGCGACTAAGGCCCGTTCGGGCCTAAGTCTCGCTTTCTCTCCCTCAAGGGGAGAGAGGCCCGACTGATGGGCGGTGCACCAGTGGCACCCCCCAAAAGCAAAAGGGCCACCCCTGCGGGCGGCCCTTTCCAATTCTGTGATCGGTCGAAACCGCGCTTAGCGCGAGTAAAATTCGACGACCAGGTTGGGTTCCATCTGCACCGGGTACGGCACATCCGAAAGCACCGGCACGCGCACATAGGTGGCGACGCCCTTGGCGTGATCGACTTCCAGATACTCGGGCACGTCACGCTCTGCGAGCTGGGCGGCCTCGAGCACGATGCCGAGCTGCTTGGACTTCTGCTTGATCTCGACCACGTCGCCGGCCTTGACCTGGTAGGACGGGATGTTGACCTTCTTGCCGTTGACCAGGAGGTGGCCATGGCTGACGAACTGGCGGGCCGCGAACACGGTCGGCACGAACTTGGCGCGATAAACGATCGCGTCCAGACGGCTCTCGAGCAGGCCGATCAGGCGCTCGCCGGTGTCGCCCTTGACGCGCGACGCTTCGGTATAGAGCTTTTTGAAGGCCTTTTCGGTGATCGACCCGTAATAGCCCTTGAGCTTCTGCTTGGCGCGCAGCTGCAGACCGTAGTCGGAGGTCTTGCCCTTGCGGCGCTGGCCATGCTGGCCCGGGCCATAGGCACGCACGTTGAGCGGGGACTTGGGACGGCCCCACAGGTTTTCGCCAAGACGGCGGTCGATCTTGTACTTAACTGAATCGCGCTTCGACATCGGAATCCTTTCAAGAATCGTCGAAAGAGATTGCGCCCTCCTCTGCCCAGCCTTGCGGCGGAGCCGACAGATTCCTGAATACTCAGCAATCCCGGGTGCGCTCGTGAAGCCCGAAGGCTCAACAAGATGGCGCGTGATAGAGGCCGCGCCGGCCAAAGTCAAGCGATGCGGGGCGCGTCGCGCCTAGACCATCTTCTTGTCCAGCGACCGCTGGTCGCGCAGGCCCGGAAAGATCCGGCTCCAGATGATGGCGATCAGCACCGAGCCGATCCCGCCCATCACCACTGCCGGCACCGGCCCGACCAGATGCGCCACCGTGCCGGCGCGGAACTCGCCCAGTTCGTTGGAGGCGCCGATGAACACCGAATTGACCGCGTTCACCCGGCCGCGCACCTCTTCGGGCGTCCAGAGCTGCATGATGGTTTCGCGGATGGTGACGCTCACCATGTCCGAGGCCCCCACCAGCGCCAGCGCGATCACCGACACCCAGATGGTGGTGGAAAGCCCGAACAGCACCGTGAAGGCGCCAAACAGGCCGACGAACACGAAAAGCAGCTTGCCGGCATGATCGCGGATCGGGAAACGCGTCAGCACCAGCGCCATCACGATCGCCCCCACGCCCGGCGCGGCACGCAGAAAGCCCAGCTCCTGCGGCCCGGCCTGCAGGATGTCCTTGGCATAGATCGGCAGCAGCGCCACTGCGCCGCCCATCAGCACGGCGAACATGTCGAGCGAGATGGCGCCCAGCACCACCTTGTTGGAAAAGATGTAGCGAAAGCCGGCGAGCATGGTGTCCAGGCTCGTCGCCTGCCGCGAGCCGCTCTGCGCGATCTTCGGGATCAGCAGCACCGAGACAAAGCCCAGCGCGATCAGCGCCGCGCCGGTGCCGAACGCCACCGACGGCCCGATCCCATAGAGCAGCCCACCGGCCGCCGGCCCCATGATCGAGGCGAACTGCCAGGCCGAGGCATTGACGGTAATGGCATTCGAGAGCGCTTCGGGCGGCACCAGATTGGGCGCCATCGATTGCGCCGCCGGCCCCCAGAAGGCGCGTGCCGTGCCCAGGGCGATCAAAATTAGGAAGATCGGCCAGACCTCGTGCGCCGCCGCATTGGCAAAAGCCAGAAAGCCCAGCGCGCAGGCAAATTCGACGCCCAGGCAGATCGCCATGATCAGCCGCCGGTTGACCCGGTCGGCAACAAGCCCGGTGACCAGGATCAGGAGCAGCGCCGGCAGGAACAGCGACAGCCCCACCAGCCCGAGCAGGAAGGCCTCGCCGGTGACGTCGTAGATCTGCCAGGCGATGGAGACCGACATGATTTGCACCGCAAAGCTGACGCTGAGCGTGGTGAACCAGAAAAAGCGGAAGCCGGGATAGCTGAACGCCAGGGTCGAGGGCGCGGGGGCGGTGGGGAGGTCGGTCATGATGCCGACCGCAATGCCACGCGGGTGCCAACCCGGTCAAAGGATTGTTTCTAGGTCATTGGTCGTGCCGGGGCCATGCCGCTTGGTCAGAGAGACCGCATGGTGAGCGTGTCGAACCACGAGGTCGGGCGCACCGCTGCTGCCACGCCCTCGTCCGTCGGCCGGCCCAGGATCAGGGCGACTTGCGGACTTAGTCCACCGAACCGCCGTCATCCCGCGGTTTACGGTCCGGCCGTTGCCGTTCATGCGCCCGGTCGATCGACGAAATCACCCCGCGCAGCGTCCGGATTTCCTGGCTGCTCATCGCCGCCCGCGAAAACACCGCGCGCAGGTTGTCCACCATGGTGGGCCGCTTGTCCTCGGTCTTGAAGAACCCGGTGCGATCGAGCGTGGATTCGAGCTGCGAAAACAGCCCCAGCAGCTCCTCGCGCGGCGCCGCCGGCTCCATGCCGCCGGTGAACGGCAGCACCGCGCCGGTCTCCACCTGCTGGCGCCACTCGTAGGCCATCAGCAGCACGGCTTGCGCGATATTGAGCGAAGCAAAGGCCGTTTCCACCGGAAAGGTGACGATGGCATCGGCAAGCGCCACTTCTTCATTGAGCAGGCCCCATTTTTCGCGGCCAAACAGGATGCCGGCCTGCGCGCCGCCGGCAATATGCGACACCACGCGCTGAGCCGCCTCCTGCGGACCAAAAACCGGCTTTTGCAGGTCGCGCCGCCGCGCCGTGGTGGCCAGCACCATCGAGAGATCGGCGATCGCCTCGCCCAGGGTGGAAAACACCCGAACCTTGTCGATCACGTGGTCGGCGCGTGACGCCGCCGCGATGGCCTTCTCGTTGGGCCAGCCGTCGCGTGGATTGACGATGCGCAGGTCCCACAGCCCAAAATTGGCCATGGCCCGCGCCGCCGTGCCGATATTTTCTCCCAGCTGCGGCTCGCAGAGAATGACCGCCGGGCTGGGCCGGAAAATGATGTCCTGGGATCTGTCGGTGCCGGCCATCTGTGCCTCGTTTGGCCGCAGATAGTCCGGCTTGGCCTCAAAGTGCAAGTCTGAAGCCGCTCAGGCGACCAGGTGCCGCGCGATCACCTTGCCCGGCTTGAGCGGAAATTCCTTGACCACCGCACTGGGCTTCCACTCGCGGTCGAGAATGGCAAAGTGCAGTTCTTCGTCCCACTCGCCCTGAAACAGCGCATGCTCGCGATAATGCGCCTCCAGCCGCATGCCGATGCCCTTGAGCAGGCGGGCCGACGGCTCGTTCTTGCCCGAACAGCGGGCAAAGATGCGATGGAAATGGAACGCCTCGAACCCGTGATCGACCGCAGCCTTCACCGCCTCGGTGGCAAAGCCCTGCTTGCGCTCCGCCGGATTGAACACGAAGCGCAGCTCGGCCTGTCCGGCGGTCGCGTCGGTCCAGCGCAGCGAAACCTGCCCGATCAGCGCGTCATCGCTCGCCTTGACCACGGCCAGGTGAAACGTGTCGCCCGGCCGGGTGAGCCGGTTCTGCTTGACCATGGCGTCCAGCGCCGCCTGCACGTCGGCGCGATCCCGCGTCTTCCAGTCGAGATAGCGCTGCACGTCCGGCAGCACATGATAGGCCATCATCGCGTCGAGATCGCTCTTGCGGAAGGCGCGCAGCGTCAGGCGCTTGGTCTTTAGGGGTAAAGCGAGTGTGTTGTTCATGTCCCGAAATCCTCTCCGCCGCATGCGCCCACATGCCGATAACCTCGTTGCCAGCCCGGCGGTTCCCTGCTGGTGCGGAAAATTCTCTTCAGAACTCATAGGCTTACAGCTCGGCACTAAGGCCGGCAGGTGCAAATAACGGCGCTGCCGTCCGCACTCAAACGCCGCCTCACCACCCACGGAGACAGCAAATCACCAGCCACGATTTTAGCACAGATCCGGGCCGGGCAGTATTGCTGCGTCACGCCAGCCGATTATTTGCAATCTCGACCCACTCGTCTTCGAGCAATGCATAGATCAGTTCGTCGTCCCAGACGCCCTTGACCAGCACATGCTCGCGGAAATGCGCCTCGCGCCGCATGCCCACCCGGTCCATCAGCCGATAGGACGCCGTGTTGCGGGCCGTGCAGCGGGCAAAGATCCGGTGCAGCCCGCCCTGCGCGAAGCCGGCGGCGAGCAGCGCCCGCACGGCCTCGGTGGCAAAGCCCTGCCTTTGGTGCTGCGGGTGGAGGATATAGCCGATCTCCCCCTGGCGGGCGACCTGGTTGCGCAGGATCAGCGACACCTCGCCGAGCATCGCATGATCCGCGCGCCGTTCCACCGCGAGCACCAGCCGATCGCCCTCTTCCTGCCAGCCGGTCTGCGTGGTCCGCAGCCGGACGATTTCCGCGCAGGTCTCCCGGCTCATCGGGTCGTCGAGGAGATAGGCGGCCACGTCGTCGCGCTGCCGATAGGCGAACACCGCATCGACATCGCCGCGCGTGAACGGCCGCAGCAGCAGGCGCGCGGTCTGGATCGGCAGCTCGGGTCGAAACGCCATGCTCTCCTCCTCGCCCAGCGGCTTAAGGAGAGATGGCCTCGGCTGCAAGCCCTCACCGCTTGTCGCTGGCCGGCCTGCGTGGCAGGCTCGCGCCATGGACCCCTCGCCCCGACCCGAGATCGACCTTGTCGCCCGCTGCGCCTGCGGCGCGGTAACCGTTCGGGCTGCCGGACAGGTGCGCTCCATGCTCGTGTGCGGCTGCGCCGATTGCCAGAAAGCCACCGGCACCGGCCACGCCGCCATCTTCATCATGCGCGCCGCCGATGTCCGCATCGAGGGCCCCACCGGCTCCTGGGTCAGCCGCGCTGAGTCCGGTGCCGACCTCACCCGCTGCTTCTGCACCGCCTGCGGCACGCCGCTCTATGGTCGGTCGAGCCGGGCCGAAACCCTGGTCAACCTGCCCGCCGGGCTGTTCGGCGCCGCCACCGAGCCCTGGTTCGCCCCGACCCAGCTGATCTTTGCGCGCAGCCAGCGCCACTGGGACTGTTTTCCCGCCGACCTGCCGCAGCACGCCACCTACCGGCAAAGGAGTGCCCATGTCTGAAGCTTCCGACGCGCTCGCCCGCCGCATCCGCGCCCATTTCGGCCTGCGCCCCGACCTTACCGAGACCCGCATGATGGGCGGAGTCTGCTTCATGCTCTCGGGCCACATGGTGGCCGGTCCGCTCAAGGATGGCACGCTGCTGCTTCGCGTCGGCAAGCCCAATTACGCCGCCGCCCTCGCCCGTCCCGGCGCCGGCCCGATGACCTTCACCGGTCGCCCGATGTCGGGCTTTGTCGAGGTCGACGTCGACGCTATCGAGGACGACGCGGCCCTGGGCGACTGGATCGACCTGGCCGAAGCCTTCGTCCGTACCCTGCCGCCCAAGGAAAAGGCCCCGCCTAAGCCTGTGAAACAGCCGAAAACACCAGCGACGCGTTGACCCCGCCGAAGCCGAACGAATTCGACAGCACGTGCCGCACCGTTTTGGCCTTGGCGAGCTTTGGCACGAGGTCGAACTGCGCGCCCACGTCGGGATTTTCGAGATTGAGCGTCGCCGGCACCATGCCAGTGCGGATGGTTTCGATGCCGAACACCGATTCCAGCGCGCCCGCCGCCCCCATCAGGTGGCCGGTGGCCGACTTGGTCGAGGAAATCGCCAGGTCCTTGCCGCGATTGGCGAACACGGCGGTAATCCCGGCAATCTCGGCCGCATCGCCGATCGCCGTCGAGGTCGAGTGGGCATTGATATAGTCGATCTCGCCCGCCGCAACGCCGGCCATGCGCAAGCTGTTGCGCATCGCCACCTGCGCCCCGGCGCCGGAAGGTTCGCCCGACGTCAGATGATAGGCATCGGCCGAGGTGCCATAGCCGGCGAGGATCGCCAGCGGCGTGGCGCCGCGCGCCAGCGCATGGCTCAGCCGCTCGATCACCAGCACCGCCGCGCCTTCCGCGAGCACAAAGCCGTCGCGTCGGGCGTCGAACGGCCGTGACGCGGCGGCCGGATCATCGTTGAACGCCGTCGCCAGCGCCCGCGCCGCACCGAACCCGCCCACCGAGATCGGATCGATCGAGCCTTCGGCGCCGCCGACGATCGCCACATCCGCTTCTCCGGTCAGGATCAGCCGCATGCCGTCCCCGATCGCCTGCGCCGAGGCCGCGCAGGCCGTCACCGGCGCGCCGATCGGGCCCTTGTAGCCATAGCGGATCGAGATCCACCCGGCCGCCAGATTTGGCAGGAAACTCGGCACCGTGAAGGGCGACAGCCGCCGCGGCCCGCGCTCTAGGATGGTTTTGGCAGCTTCCGCCATCACCGGCGAGCCGCCAACGCCGGTGCCGATAATGGTGGCGGTGGCTTCACGGTCCGCATCGCTGGTCGGGAACCAGTTGGCCTGCGCGATCGCCTCCTGCGCGGCGACCATGCCGTACTGGATGAAAAGGTCCATCTTCTTGACGTCCTTGCCGTCCACTGCCGTCAGCGGGTCGAACCCCTCGGGGTCGTCGGCCTTGGCCGGCACCAGCCCGGCGATCTGCGCGCCATAGGCCGAGACGTCAAAGCGCGTATTGCGCACCACCCCGCTGCGCCCGGCGAGCAGCCGCTGCCAATTGACGCCCACTCCCACCCCAAGCGGGCTGACGGCGCCCATGCCGGTGACAACGATCGGATCGGTTTGCTGGCTCATGCGTGGCTCCTATTGCGTGTATATACACGGCCGCGACGCGGTCCGTTGGGGTGATGATGGGTCTAAACCTCGGCGAGGCGCCGAAGAGTGGCGAGCGTTTCCGCGAACCCGTCCGGCCCGAGGGTCTGCAGAATTTCGGCCTGCGCCTTGCGCCAGACCGGCAGCATCTGTTTGAGCAGGTCCCGGCCCGCGTCCGTCAGCCCGCAGATCCGGCCATTGCCGGCCGCCGAGGGCTGCGACGCAACCAGCCCCAGGCTTTCCAGCCGGTCGAGATTGCGCGTCAGGGTAGTGCGTTCGATGCCGCAGATGTCCGCCAGCTCGCTGACCGTCCGTTCGCCGGCCATGACAATGCCGCCCATCAGCGAAAACTGCGTCGAGGTAATCCCAAACGGCCGCGCATAGGCGTCATACCGCCGCGTAATCGCCCGCGCCGCCTTCCGGCTGTTCGACACCATGCATTGGGTAAAGTCGTCCTGCATGGGGTGATAGATAGTGTGTATATGCACGGTGTCAATCGGGGGCGCATCCGATCCCCCCTAGACCTCATGGTGAGATTGAGATGCGCCGGCCGGTGTGTCACCTCCCCGTAAAGGGGACGGTCAGGGTGGGGAATGGAGCGGATCCCCCAATCGACCTCATCCTGAGCTTGTCGAAGGACGAGGTCGCGGCACGGTCGGCGCGCCCGTCCTCGTGGTTCGACAGGCTCACCATGAGGTCCCAAGGCAAGCCAGCGGCCTCTTGCCCGCCCCACAAATCCGCCCGCCCCCGCCGCACGCCCGCTTTCGCGGGAACAAAATCATGCTATGAGCGCAGCCATCGCAACTTCATGCCGCCCGAGGAGTCCAGCATGGCCAAGATCGCAGTCCAGAACCCCGTCGTCGACCTCGATGGCGACGAGATGACCCGCATCATCTGGCAAGCGATCAAGGACAAGCTGATCCTTCCCTATCTCGACCTCAAGATCGAGTATTACGACCTCTCCGTACAGAACCGCGACGCCACCAACGACCAGGTGACGATCGATGCGGCCAACGCCATCAAGACCCATGGCGTCGGCATCAAGTGCGCCACCATCACCCCCGACGAGCAGCGCGTCGAAGAATTCAAGCTCAAGAAGATGTGGAAGTCGCCCAACGGCACCATCCGCAACATTTTGGGCGGCGTGATCTTCCGCGAGCCGATCATCTGCTCGAACGTGCCGCGCCTGGTGCCCGGCTGGACGCAGCCGATCATTGTCGGCCGCCATGCCTTTGGCGACCAGTACAAGGCCACCGATTTCCGCTTCCCCGGCAAGGGCACGCTGACCATCAAGTTCACCGGCGAGGATGGCCAGGTGATCGAGCACGAAGTCTACCAGGCGCCCGGCGCCGGCGTCGCGCTCGCCATGTACAATCTGGACGAGTCGATCCGCGACTTTGCCTATGCCTCGCTCAACTATGCCTATGACCGCAGCGTGCCCTGCTACCTGTCGACCAAGAACACCATCCTCAAGGCCTATGACGGCCGCTTCAAGGACATCTTCCAGGAGATCTACGAGGCCGAGTTCAAGGACAAGTACGCTGAAAAGAAGATCTGGTACGAGCACCGCCTGATCGACGACATGGTCGCCTCGGCGCTGAAATGGTCCGGCGGCTATGTTTGGGCCTGCAAGAACTATGACGGCGACGTGCAGTCCGACATCGTGGCCCAGGGTTTTGGCTCGCTCGGCCTGATGACCTCCGTGCTCGCCACCCCCGATGGCAAGATCGTCGAGGCCGAAGCCGCCCACGGCACCGTCACCCGCCACTATCGCCAGCACCAGCAGGGCAAGGAGACCTCGACCAACTCCATCGCCTCGATCTTTGCCTGGACGCGTGGCCTCGCCCACCGCGCCAAGCTCGACAACAATGCCGAGCTGGCGCGCTTCGCCACCACGCTGGAAAAGGTCTGCATCGACACCGTCGAGGCCGGCCAGATGACCAAGGATCTCGCGCTGCTCGTCGGTCCGGATCAGAAGTGGCTCTCCACCCTTGCCTTCCTCGACGCTATCGACGCCAATCTGCAGAAGGCCATGGCGGCCTGATGAACGACGCGCATTCGATCGCCATTGTCGAATGCGCGCCGCGACGGCTGGCCAGCGTCAGGCGCCAGGCCAGCCTCACCACCCTGGGCGCCATCGCAGCCGCGGCGCCGCTCTGGGAGCGGGCCTTTACCAAAGGCATCGAGCACGGCCGGCCGGTCATGGTGCTGCACGAGGCGGCCGGCGAGGCGTTTTTCACGCCCCCCGGCGTGCCGGTCGATATCGGCGTGGAAATCGATGCGCCGGTGCGCGATCCGGTGATGTCCACCACGCTCTCGCCGGGCGGCCGTGCCGCCATGGGCCGCCATCTGGGCGACGAGGCCAGCATCGGCGACACGCACCGCCGCATCCGGGCCTGGTGCGCCGCCAACGGTGAACAGCTCACCGGCCAGGTCGTCCTTGTTCACTATTGGGACATCGACCGCACCCGCCGCGTCACCGAGATCAATTACCTGCTGGCCTGACCCAATACGGCTCACGTTTACGCCAAGGATTATTGCGCGGCAGGCGTCTCATCTCCTAGAACATCCAAAGGGATACTGGGGGATACCGAAATATGCTGAGCCGACTTCTCGCCGCCGCCACGCTGCTGATGGGCACGCTGGCACCCGCCGCCGCGGCCTCGATCTCCATCCGGTCGATGCAATATTCGGCGGCCCAGCCGGTGCCCCATATCCACTATGAGGGCGAGACCCTGCCCGGCGACGTCGAGGCCCTGCGCGGCGTTTTCGAGAACTTCGTCAAGTGCCGCCTCGAATGCCTGGGGCCGAGCGGCGCCTCGACCGCCGTGCTGACCATGAATGGCCCCGGCGGCGCCTATTTCGAGGGCCTGGCCCTGGCCGACTTCCTGCGCGAAAACCACATCGCCAGCGTCGTCGAGCGCGGCGCCGGCTGCTACTCAGCCTGTGCCTTCGCCTTCCTGGGCGGCTCGGGGTATTCCTCCATGGATGGCTTTGGCACCTATATCGACCGGCAGATCGAACCGGGCGGCATTGTCGGCTTCCATTCCCCCTATCGCGACGAAGCCTCGTTCCTCCAGGCCCTGGAACAGCGCGGCGCCGACGAATTGATGACCGAGAACCGCGACGCCCTCTCGCGCATGGTCAAGGAGCTGGTCAAGTGGAACGTCGATCCGGAAATCATCCACTACATGCTCGGCAAGGGCCCGAACCAGACCTATGACGTGGTTGGCGCCGACGACTATTACCTGGTCCGCGCCGCGCTGCCGCCCACCCCGGCCGCCGGCTGGGCCGTCGACCTCAAGACGGCCGTCAAGCATGTCTGCATGCGCCTCATGGCCATTGCCGAGCGCGCCGACCCGCTGAACTATCGCAGCTTTTTCGATCTCCTGATCTGGCAGGACAATCTGGGCGTCGACGACCGTGGTCGCGTGGTCTCCGGCTACCACTGGAACGACCGCCTGCTCGATATCGGCTCGTGCGGCCTGCCCGATGCCGCCAGCGGCATCACCGCCGACATGGAGATCTCGCTCTATTTCACCCCCGGCGTCACCGGCACCATCGCCGCCGACACCACCTTCAACTTCAAGGAACAAGGCTGGTCCACTGCCGGCCGCGGCCACAACCCGGTCAAGCGCATCCTGCAGAAGGGTCCGATGAACCATTACTGGCTGCCCGTCGGCGTCACCGTCGACAGCCTCGAACTGCCCGGCGAATTCGACATCCTCAAGAACCGCTTCTTCACCGAGTTCCCCCCTGCTTTTGCGACCATGGATCCGAGTCTTGTGGTCACCAATGCGACGCAGACGCGCCGGATCTCCAACGCAGGCAATGTCTGGGTGTTCGAACAGACCGGCCCGCGCCTCCTGTTCGAAAGCGCCGTGGCCGATCCGGGCACGGGCCTGAACCTGATCAACAATGGCGGCAACGACTTCGGCTTTATCCGTCAGGGGACCTATCCGGACGGCACACCGTTCTCCATTTTCGGCTTTGCCAATGGCGACGCGGCCACCGTCATCCACGCCTTGATCGTCAATCCGGGCGGCACGCCGGCAACGCCGGAGCAGGCCGACCTGCTGCTACCGATCCAGTGCAGCGCCGAATTCCAGGGCCTCAAGCTGGGCGGCTGCGGCTGACCCAATTCGGCCAGGAGCTGCGTCGGGACAGCGGGGCAGGATGCGAAAATCAAGCGACTGCGCTGACCGCCCCAGAACCCAATTGATGCACTCTGGCGCAAATGCCCCGCCCGGATTCAGCCGACGGTAAGGTCTTTCCTATGGAGTACTTTTTGACCCAAGGCCGAACCTGACGCCGCAAAATCCTGTCAGGCTCGGCCCCTCCAAAGGAGACGACCTTGTATAAACGCCTGCTTCTCGCCGCCGCTGTCGCCCTCTCGACTGCGGCCCTGCCGACCGTGCTGATCGCCACGCCGGCCATGGCGCTCCAGTGTCCGACCGATGCCCCTGACGGCCACAAGCGCCCCGGCGGTTACTGCGAGCTCCGCGAAAGCACGGCGACCCTCGCTCCGTCCGCTACCGCGCCGCCCGCTGCAGAAGTTGCCCCCGCGGTCGCGCCGGGTGGTGGTGGGTGTGCCGCTCTTGATGTGCGCCGGCTGCTCATGCATCGGCCGCTTGGCGCCCGCATTCTTTCGGCCTGCTGACCGCCCAATCAGGCGCCTTCTCACGAAGGCGCCTTTTCCACTTGCCGCAACGCTGCAAAACGCCGCCGCCAACTTTTTGCGCATGGAGCCTCGACGTCCCATCGGCTAGAGCATAGGGACAAGGCGCTCGTTCTGAGTCCCTGCTTTTCCGGATATATCGCGATGCCCGCCGGCGTCCTTTTTTCGCTCTCCGCCTATTTGCTCTATTCGTGCTGTGACGCCATCATCAAGGGCTTCGGCAGTGACCTCGCCGTGTTCGAGATCGCCTTCTGGACGGCGCTTTTCTCCTTCCTGCCGGCCATTTTCACCAAGCCCAGGGGCGAGAGCTGGCGCGACGGGCTGCGCATGCGCCATCCCTATCTGGTGAACCTGCGGGCGTTCACCGGCCTTCTGGGCAACATGTGCATCATCTACGCTTTCGTGCACATCCCTCTGGCCGAGGCCTATTCCATCGCCTTTCTGGCGCCAATCTTCATCGTCTTCCTGTCGGTGCACTTCCTTAAGGAACACGTCACCTGGCAGCGCTGGCTGTTCCTGGCGGCCAGCTTTGCCGGCGTGCTGCTGGTGGTACGTCCCGGCTTTCGCGAACTGAGCCTGGGCCACCTGTCGGCGCTGGCCGCGGCCTTTTTCGGCGCCATCACCACCACCGTGCTGCGCAAGGTCGCGCCGGTGGAAAAGCGCGTCAGCCTGATCGGTATTCCGCTCGGCTATGTCGTGGTCGCCAATGGCCTCTTGATGCTCCCCGGCTTCGAGTGGCCAACCTGGCAGGAATTCCTGCTGCTGCTCACCATCGGCGGCCTGGGCGGCACCGGCAACCTGCTGTTCATCGCCGCCACGCGCCGCGTCCCCGCCAGCCAGATCGCACCGGGTCAATACAGCCAGATCGCCTGGGCGATCATTTTCGGCGCCATCTTCTTTGCCGAGTTCCCCGATCTGGTGACCTATGTCGGCCTGGCCGTGGTCGCCGTCGGGGGAACGCTCAACGTGATTTCCGACGAGACGCGCATCCGCATCTTCTCGCGTCTCTCGGCCGGCGCCGGACCAGCGACCGTCATTTCCGAAAAGAGCCCGCCACTGGGGGACGACGCCGTCGCCCCGCCCAAGGAGACCTGAGCCAAGTGACGGTCTCATCTCCACCCCGCCCTGCGCTGGTGCAGCTGGGCATCCTGCTCGCCATCGGCTCTTATGCTGCCTATTCCTGGGGCGATGCCATCATCAAGGGCCTCGGCCAGACCGTCGGCATGTTCGAGATCGGGCTGATCACCACCCTGTTCGCCTTGATCCCGGCGATCTTTGCCAAGCCCAGGACCGAAAAATGGCGCCAGAGCCTGCAGCTGCAGAGCCCCTGGCGCATGCACCTGATCGCCGCGCTGCGCCTCAACTCGAGCGTGATGATCACCTACTCGTTCATCACCATCCCGCTGGCCGAGGCCTATTGCATCGTCTTCCTCATCCCCGTCTTCATCACCATTCTTTCGGTGCTGGTGCTCAAGGAAGAAGTGGGCATCGACCGCTGGGTGCTGATCCTGGTCAGCTTCCTCGGCGTCATGCTGGTGGTCCGCCCGGGTTTCCGCGAACTCGAACTCGGCCACCTCACCGCGCTGGGCTGCGCCATCTCCGCCGGCTTTGCCGCCGTGTTGACCCGCCAGAGCGCTGGCAGCGAGAGCCGCCTCAGCCTGTTTCTCCTCCCCACGCTCTATGCCATCGTCTTTAACGCCGCCATGGTGCTGGTGCTCGGCGGCGCGCTGCCGGGCTGGCGGGAATTGTTCCTGATGCTGCTCTGCGGCCTTTGCGGCGGCACCGGCTACCTCATGCAGATCGCCGCCATCACCCATTCCCCGGCCAGCCGCGTGGCGCCGATCCAGTACAGCCAGATCGTCTGGGCGCTGATCCTGGGCGCTCTGTTTTTTGCCGAACTGCCCGACAGCCTCTCGCTTGCCGGCCTTGCCGTGGTGGTCATCGCCGGCGTCACCGGCATTTTCTCCGATGGCGCCCGCGCCCGCCTCGCCGGGCGTTTTGCCGAATATCGCGCCCGCAAATCCGGCGCCCAGCCCGAGCCCGTGCCGATTCCCGGCCCACCCGAAATCTGAGGCAGGTCATCGGTTTTGCGCCGGGCCGCTGCCCCGCAGACCCGCATGCCGCCCAGCCGATCCCTGGCGCAAACACTTTTCCTGCCGATAGCGTTCGCACGCGACGCCGGCATGCTAGCCTCCCGGCGGCGCGACCCTCGGGCCGCCGGACCACTCGAAAGGAACAACAATGAAGCTCGAATCCATCGCGCTCCACCACGGCTACAAGGCGGAGGAAACCACCAAGGCAGCGGCGGTCCCCATCTACCAGACCACCTCCTATGTGTTCGACAATACCCAGCACGGCGCGGACCTGTTCAACCTCGCGGTCGCCGGCAACATCTATACCCGCATCATGAACCCCACGACCGCGGTGCTCGAGCAGCGCGTCGCCGAAATGGAAGGCGGCATTGCCGGCCTCTGCGTCGCCTCGGGCATGGCCGCCATCACCTATGCCATCCAGGCCATTGCCGGGGTCGGCGACAACATCGTCTCGGTCAGCCAGCTCTATGGCGGCACCTACAACCTGTTCGTCCACACCTTCCCGCGCCAGGGCATCGAGGTCCGCCTCGCCGACCAGGCCGATTTCGACGGGCTCGAAAAGCTCATCGACCAGAACACCAAGGCCGTCTTCTGCGAATCCATCGGCAATCCGGCCGGCAATGTCGTCGACATCGCCCGCCTCGCCGAGATCGCCCACAAGCACGGCGTGCCGCTGATCGTGGACAACACCGTCGCCACCCCGGTGCTGTGCAAGCCGATCGCCCATGGCGCCGACATCGTCGTGCACTCGCTGACCAAGTATATCGGCGGTCACGGCAACTCGATCGGTGGCGTCATCGTCGATTCCGGCAAGTTCGACTGGGTCAAGAACAAGGACCGCTTCAAGGTTCTGAACGAACCCGATCCGTCCTATCACGGCGTCGTCTATACCGCCGCGCTTGGGCCCGCCGCCTATATCGGCCGCTGCCGCGTCGTGCCGCTGCGCAATACCGGCGCCGCGCTTGCGCCGCACAGCGCCTTCCTGCTGCTGATGGGCCTTGAAACCCTGGCGCTGCGCATGGAACGCCATTGCGCCAATGCCGAGGCGCTGGCCGGCTGGCTGAAGAATCACCCGAAAATCACCTGGGTGAACTACGCGGCCCTGCCCGACAGCAAGTACAACGCCACCGCCAAAAAGATCACCGGCGGCAAGGCCTCGGGCATCATCAGCTTCGGAATCAAGGGCGGCGCCGCGGCCGGCGCGCAGTTCATCGACGCGCTGCAGATGATCCTGCGCCTGGTCAATATCGGCGACGCCAAGTCGCTCGCCTGCCACCCGGCCTCCACCACCCACCGCCAGCTCTCCCCCGAAGAGCTGAAAACCGCCGGCGTCTCGGAAGACCTGGTACGCATCTCGGTGGGCATCGAGCACATCGACGACATCATCGCCGACGTCTCCCAGGCGCTTGATAAGGTGAGCTGAGAACTGAGGGCGGTGGGCCTGCGACGCAGGCTCACCGCTATCTCTGTGCCGAATACAAATCCCACCCCACGCGCCGTCATCCTCGCGCTTGACGCGAGGACCCATGGCGCCAACACGCCGGAGCCCGAGGCTTTGTGCGGGCGGAGAGCTGGGTCCTCGCATCAAGCGCGAGGATGACGGCGCGTGGGGGGAGGTTCGGGAACGACGCCCATCACTCCTTGGTCTTTTCCACCCACATCACGCCGGGCAGGCCCTCAAAATGTCTGTCGCACGTCAACAGCGTCGCGCCATGCGCCTGCGCCGTTGCAAAAACGATAGCGTCGGCGGTCGTGAGCTTGTGCATCCGGCAGGCATCCGCCGCAGCAAGGGCCACATCGGTCTCCAGCGGCACCACGCGGCAGACCTGCGTGAAGGCGATGACCTGCTCGGCCTTGTCCTCGCCCACCTCGCGCCGGAGCCATTTCGCCAGTTCCAACTGCACCAGGGTCGGCACCAGCCAATCGGCCGGCTCGGGCAGAATTGGCGCCACGCGTTCCCCCGTCGGCGATCCGATCAGCCACTCGATCCAGGCCGAGCTGTCGACAAGGATCACCGCAGCCGGTCCTCGCGATCCCGGTAATTGGTCGGGGAGGCCCCGCGCGCTATGCCCTTGAGCGCATCCCGCGCGGGCACCGGCACCAGCAGCACGCCCGTCCCCTTGGGAATGAACGCAAACATCTGCCCCGCTTCCCAGTTCTGGGTGGAGCGGATCGCTTTCGGGATGGAGATCTGGAACTTGGCAGAAAGCGTCGCGGTATCCGACATATCTTACCTCCGGCCCATCGATGGCACAAATGTAAGACGAAACAGGGACTCGCGCAATGCAGGTTCATTTGCGCGTTCGCTGACGTACCCCCACGCGCCGTCATCCTCACGCTTGACGCGAGGACCCATGTCGCCAGGACGCAGGAGCACCCGAGTCTGTGCGGACGACGGGTCCGAAACAACGCCCCGCCGCCAACACGTCCTATCTCGTTACAGCCCGGCCTTGACCGCCGCGATCGCCTCGGCCGCCTTCGACCCGTCCGGGCCACCACCCTGCGCCATGTCGGGACGGCCGCCGCCGCCCTGTCCGCCCAGCGCCACTGTCGCCAGCTTGACCAGGTCGCCGGCCTTGTATTTTGCCGTCAGGTCGTCGGTGACGCCCACCGCCACCGTGCCCTTGCCGTCTTCGTCCTTGAGCACCACCACCACGACGCCCGAGCCGACGCGGGTCTTTTCCGCGTCCACCAGGCCCTTGACGTCCTTGGGCAAAATACCCTCGACGCTGCGCCCCACAAAGGTGACGCCGTTGACGCTCTCGTCGGCGGGCGCTGCAGCTCCACCGCCGCCCAGCGCCAGCTTCTTGCGGGCCTCGGTCAGGTCGCGTTCGGCCTTCTTGAAGCTCTCCTGCAGCGCCTCGATGCGGTCGAGCACGTCGTGCGGACCGGCGCGCAGCAGCTGTGCCGCGCTCTCGACGATGCGGATATGGTCATTGCCGCGATGTCGCGCCGCCTTGCCGGTGACCGCCTCGATGCGGCGCACGCCGGCGGCCACGCCCGCCTCGCTCACCACCGAGATCAGGCCGATATCGCCGGTGCGGCGCACATGGGTGCCACCGCACAGTTCCACCGACCAGCCGAGCCCGTTGCCCGTCGGCTCGCCCATGGCCACCACGCGCACTTCGTCACCGTATTTTTCGCCGAACAGGGCGCGCGCCCCCGAATCCTTGGCTTCTTCCACGCCCATCAGCCGCGTCTCGACCGGGCTGTTCTGCAGCACGATCTCGTTGGCGATATCTTCGATCTGCGCCATTTCCTGCGGGCTGATCGGCTTGGTATGGACGAAGTCGAAGCGCAGCCGCTCGGCCGACACCATCGAGCCCTTCTGCGCCACGTGGTCGCCGAGCACCAGCCGCAGCGCTTCGTGCAAAAGGTGCGTCGCCGAGTGGTTCGAGCGGATCGCCGAGCGCCGCCCGTGGTCGACCGTCAGCTGCAGCGGCGTACCCAGCTTGAGCGTGCCCGTTTCCAGCTTCACCCGATGCCCGAACACCCCATGGTGCTTTTCCGTATCGAGCACCTGGGCGGCAATGCCCTCGCCCGTCAGCACGCCGGAATCCCCGACCTGCCCGCCGCTCTCGCCATAGAACGGCGTCTGGTTGAGGACGACAAAGCCCTCGGCGCCGGCCGCCAGTTCCTGCAGCTGCTGGCCATTGCTGACCAGTGCCGTCACCACGCCTTCGGCCGTTTCGGTCTCGTAGCCCAAAAACTCGGTCGGCCCGACCGCGTCGGCAACCGCGTACCAGACCTGGTCGGTCGCCGCTTCCCCCGAGCCGGACCAGCTCTTGCGCGCTTCCGCCTTCTGCGCCGCCATGGCGGCGTCGAACCCGGCCGTGTCGACGCTGACGCCGCGGGTGCGCAGCGCATCCTGCGTCAGGTCGAGCGGGAAGCCATAGGTGTCGTAGAGCTTGAACGCGGTCTCGCCCTTGAGCACGCCGCCTTCGGAGAGGTCCTTGCTCTCGTCGGCGAGGATCTGCAGGCCGCGCCCCAGCGTCTTGAGGAAGCGGTTTTCTTCCAGTTCCACCGTCTCGGCGATCATGGCTTCGCCGCGCACCAGCTCGGGATAGGCCTGGCCCATTTCCTTGACGAGGCTGGGCACGATCTTGTGGATCACCGGCTCGGTCGCGCCCAGCAGCGTGGCGTGCCGCATGGCGCGGCGCATGATGCGGCGCAGCACATAGCCGCGGCCTTCGTTGGACGGCAGCACGCCTTCGGCGATCAGAAAGCTCATCGAGCGCAGGTGGTCGGCGATCACCCGCAGGCTGGCATTGGAGCTTTCGCCATCAAAACCGATGGCCTGCTGCGCCGAGGCGATCAGCGCCTTGAACAGGTCGATCTCATAATTGTTGTTGGTGCCCTGCATCACCGCGGCGACGCGCTCGAGCCCCGCCCCAGTATCGATCGAGGGCTTTGGCAGCCCGGTGCGCGAGCCGTCGGCGGCCTGCTCGAACTGCATGAAAACCAGGTTCCAGATCTCGACGAAGCGGTCGCCATCTTCCTCGGGCGAACCCGGAGGGCCACCCCAATATGTGTCGCCGTGATCGTAGAAAATTTCCGAGCAGGGACCACACGGCCCGGTATCGCCCATCTGCCAGAAGTTGGACTTGGCGCCGAGCCGCACGATGCGCTCTTCGGGCAGGCCGGAAATCTTCTTCCACAGCGCCATCGCCTCGTCATCATCTTGATAGATCGTAGCGGTGAGCTTGTCCTTGGGCAGACCCCATTCCTTCGTAATCAGGTTCCAGGCGAGCTCGATCGCCCGTTCCTTGAAATAGTCACCGAACGAGAAATTGCCGAGCATCTCGAAAAACGTGTGGTGCCGTGCGGTGAACCCGACATTGTCGAGGTCGTTATGCTTGCCGCCGGCGCGCACGCATTTCTGCGACGTCGTCGCTGTCGCATAGGGGCGCTTTTCGACGCCGGTAAAGACGTTCTTGAACTGCACCATGCCCGCATTGGTAAACATCAGCGTCGGGTCGTTGCGCGGCACCAGGGGGCTCGAGGCCACCGCCTCGTGACCGTTCTTCTCGAAATAGCCGAGAAAGCTGGACCGGATGTCGTTCACGCTCGTCGTCATGAGAACTCTTTTTGCGGCAAGAGACGGGAACAGACGGGGCGGCGGCCCCACCTGCACGGATGATGGAAAGGCCTTCTATCGCGGGCCTCCCGCCTCTGTCCAGCAATGCGACACGCTGCCCCGGAAATGCCAAACGGACGCCGGTTGCCCGACGTCCGTCCGATGTGGTCCGCCACACGTGCCGACGCCCCTCGGGCCCGTCGGCGCGTCGCGCCCTCAGATGTCGTCGCCGTCCCCGGCATCGTCGCCCTCGGGCGCGGCCAGCAGCACTTCGCCGAGCAGGCCCGAGCTTTCGCGCACGCCCTTTTCGATGGCATCGGCCACCGCCGGATTGTCCTTGAGGAACTGCCGCGAATTCTCGCGGCCCTGCCCCAGGCGCTGGCTGTCATAGGAGAACCAGGCGCCGGACTTTTCCACGATGCCCGACTTCACGCCCAGGTCGAGCAGCTCGCCGGTCTTGGAAATGCCCTCGCCATACATGATGTCGAATTCGACCTGGCGGAACGGCGGCGCCAGCTTGTTCTTGACCACCTTGACGCGGGTCTGGTTGCCGATCACCTCTTCGCGCTCCTTGATCGCGCCGATGCGGCGGATATCCAGGCGCACCGAAGCGTAAAACTTCAGCGCATTGCCGCCCGTCGTGGTTTCGGGCGAGCCGTACATCACACCGATCTTCATGCGGATCTGGTTGATGAAGATCACCATGGCCTTGGACTTGGAGATCGAGGCGGTGAGCTTGCGCATCGCCTGGCTCATCAGCCGCGCCTGCAGGCCAGGCAGCGAGTCGCCCATTTCGCCTTCGAGTTCCGCCTTGGGCGTCAGGGCCGCCACCGAATCCACCACCAGCACGTCGATGGCGCCCGAGCGCACCAGCGTGTCGGCAATTTCCAGCGCCTGCTCGCCGGTATCGGGCTGCGAAATCAGGAGTTCATCGACCTTCACGCCCAGCTTGCGGGCATAGATCGGATCGAGCGCATGCTCGGCGTCGACAAACGCGCAGATGCCGCCGGCCTTCTGGGCCTCGGCGATCACATGCAGCGCCAGCGTCGTCTTGCCCGAACTTTCCGGCCCGAACACTTCCACGATACGGCCGCGCGGCAGGCCGCCGATGCCCAGCGCGATATCGAGGCCGAGCGACCCGGTCGACACCGATTCCACCTGCGCGATCGGCCCTTCGCCAAAGCGCATCACCGTGCCCTTGCCGAAATTCCGCTCGATCTGGCTCAGCGCCGCAGCCAGCGCCTTGTCCTTGTCCATAGACCCACCTTCAACCACGCGCAGCGGCGCCGCATTTGCCATCGTCGGTCTCCCTTGTTTCATAACCGTCTGCCGCAGACAACGATTCGGCGCAGAGGTGGATGTGCATCACATGTATGCCTTTTGTTCTCATTTTGTTTCGTTTTCGTCAAGCGGAAATTTGCGGCTCTGCCGCGCCGCATCACCTAGCGCCGCGCGCCCCGCCCGACATTAGTCGTACTAATTGCGGCTTGCCTTTTGCGGCCTCATGCGTTCAATGCCCAGCAAAGTGGGCACGCGCCCGCCAACACCGCATCAGAGGGGGCCGTTCGCCATGCATCTCATCCAGTTCCAGGACGACACCGGCGCTCGTGCCGTCGCCGCCACCGAGAACGGCGCCACGCGCCTCGTGCAGAATGCGGCGAGCGTCTATGCCCTTGCCGTCGAGGCCGCTGATCGCGGCCTGAGCCTGAGCGCCCTCGTCGCCGAAAAGGGGCTCGGCCAGACCATCGACCGCGCCGCGCTCGCTGCCGAAGGCCGGCTGCTCTCCCCCGTCGACCATCCCGATCCGGCCCATCTCTACGTCACCGGCACCGGCCTGACCCATCTGGGTTCGGCCTCTACCCGCGACGCCATGCACAAGTCCAACCAGCAGGCCGCCGAGGCCCCGCTCAGCGACTCCATGAAGATGTTCCGCATGGGCCTCGAAGGCGGCAAGCCCGCGCCCGGCGAAGTCGGCGTGCAGCCCGAATGGTTCTACAAGGGCAATGGCCACATCGTCGCCCCCCCCGGCGCCCCGATCCCCTCGCCCGCCTTCGCCAAGGACGCTGGCGAGGAGCCGGAAATGGCCGGCATCTACCTGATCGGCAAGGATGGCACGCCCTTCCGCCTCGGCTTTGCGCTGGGCAACGAGTTTTCCGACCACGTCACCGAGCGGGTCAACTACCTCTTCCTCGCCCATTCAAAACTGCGCTGGTGTTCGTTCGGCCCCGAGCTGCGCCTGGGCGAACTGCCGCGCCACGTGTCGGGCATGTCGCGCATCCTCCGCGACGGCAAGGTGTTTTGGGAAAAGCCCTTCCTCTCGGGCGAGGACAACATGTCCCACACCATCGCCAATCTCGAATACCACCACTTCAAGTACGACCTCTTCCGTCACCCCGGCGACATCCACGTGCACATGTTCGGCACCGCGACGCTGAGCTTTGCCGACGGCATCAAGACCGAACCCGGCGACGTCTTCGAGATCGAAGAAGCCCAGTTCGGCCTGCCGCTGCGCAATTCCGTCGGCTGGGACAAGGACCGTCCCGTGGTGGTCAAGCAGCTCTGAGAGGCGCCTGCTCCAAGGTCAGGCCGCTGCACGCTCCGGCGCCCCTTCTCCCCGCGTGGGATTTCGAACCGGTCGCCAAGCGATCCATCGCTCCAGTGGAGCGATGGACGGCATCAGCGTCGCGCCTAGTGCCGGACGAAGAGTTCGCGCCGCGTGTCACACTTGGTCGAGAATGAGCTCTGACGCGCTCGTGACCACTCGGTTCACGCGGTAGATATAGAATGGCAGCGCCAGCCCAAGCGTCACGATGGTGAGCAGAACCCAGAGCAGGACGTGACCAATTGAACTGGTCACGCTGAAGTCGCAGCGCAGCCGGCCGACGCGCTCGCCGCGGCGATTGACCACGTCCGTGTGGTTGATCACCATCTTCTGCACTGAGTAAACAAAGAAAAATGCGCCAATGCCAAGCGTAATAATGCTCAGGAGCACCCAGAGGATAATATGGCCGACCATTTCCCAAAATGGAATCTGGCAAGACAACATCAAGCCACCCGGCGCATAATTTGTCCCGACCGAAATCGGTCGTTGATCAGCAAACGTCGACATCCCTGGAGCCCTCTCAATTCAATCGAGAGTGGCCTGCGGCCGGATAGGTCGTCAAAGTCTATTTGCAGCTTTGCACAATATGCCGGTCCGCAAGCCTCACACCCGTAGCTCTCACGTTACGCGTCAACAATCTCGCCTAACCGACTCTGCAGGAACCGCTTCTCGCTCTCGCTGGTCGAAAGGTCGAGCGCCCGCCGATAGCTCGCTGCGGCGGCCTCGGCCTGCCCGAGCCGCCTGAGGAAATCCGCTCGTGCCGCATGCGCCGGCTGATAGGTGTCCAGTTCGGGCAGCAGCGCCTCGATCGCCGCAAGGCCAATGCGAAAATCCTTGGCAAAGCCCAGCGCCACGGCCCGGTTGAGCGCCGCCACCGGCGAGGGCGCCACCTGCAGCAGCAGGTCGTGGAACAGCACGATCTCGGCCCAGTCGGTCTCGTCTGCCGCGTGCAGCGCCGCGATCGCCGCCTGCAGCGCATAGGGCCCGGGTCGCTGCAGCGCCAGCGCCTGGCGCACCAGCGCCTCGCCTTCGGCAATGTGGGCCCGGTCCCACAGCTGCCGGTCCTGGTCGGCAAAAAGCACGATCGATCCATCCGGCGCCAGCCGTGCCGCGCGGCGCGAGTCGGTCAGCAGCATCATGGCGAGCAGGCCCAGCGCCTCGCCGTCGGGCAGCAGCTCCACCAGCAGCCGCCCGAGTCGGATCGCCTCGTCCGCCAGGTCCCAGCGATGGGTCGAATAGCCCTCGTTAAACACCAGGTAGATCACCTTGAGCACCCCGGCCAGCCGCTCGGGCAGCGCGGCGCGCTCGGGCACTTCATAGGGCAGCGCCAGGTCGCGGATGCGCGCCTTGGCCCGAACGATGCGCTGCGCCAGGGTCGGCGCGCCCGTCAGGAACGCCCGCGCGATCGCCTCGGTGGTCAGCCCGCAGACCTCGCGCAGCGTCAGCGCCACCCGCGCATCGGCCGGCAGCGCCGGGTGGCAGCAGATAAAGATCAGGCGCAACTGGTCGTCGGCGACCATTTCCGGGCTCATCTCGGCCGCCTCCTCGTTTTCCGCATCGAGCTGGCGCGCCAGTTCGTTCTGCACCTCGCCGGTGAACCGCGCCTTGCGCCGCAGCCGGTCGATGGCCTTGAAGCGTCCCGCCGACACCAGCCAGGCCCGCGGATTTTTCGGCAGGCCGTCGCGCGGCCATTGCGCCGCTGCGGCCACGAACGCGTCGTGCAGCGCCTCCTCGGCCAGCTCGAAGCCACCCAGTAGCCGCACCAGGCTCGCCAGCACCCGCCCCGATTGGGCGCGATAGATGGTTTCGATCTCAGCGCGTGTCGGGGTCAATCAGCAGTTCCGGTCGCACTTCGATCGCGCCGAACCGTCCCACCGGGATTTTCGCGGCAATGCCGATCGCCTCGTTCATGTCGCGCGCTTCAATGAAGATGAAGCCGCCCAGATGTTCCTTGGTTTCAACGAACGGCCCGTCCGTGGTGGAAATCCCCTCGCCCGCGCGGCGAACAATGACGGCCGAATTGGCGTCCTGCAGCGCCGACGAGGTCACGTAGTGCCCGCGCTGCCGCAGCTCCTCGTCATAGGCCAGCGAGTCGCGGTCGAGCTGCGCCCATTGCTCGCGGCTCTGCTTGAACATCTCTTCGACGTCCAGGTGGACCAGCAGCATATATCTCATGGCGTTCTCCAGTCCGGTTCGATGCCACTGGTCGCTGGCGCGACCGCCGGATCGACAGGCGTCTGCCGAAAAACTCAGCGCGCCTCTTCCTTGAGCGCGTCGAGCTTTTCCTTGAGCTTGCTCAGCTGCTTTTCCAGCGCCGCATTATGCGCCCGAAGCTGCCGCTCGCGCGATTCCGCCGCTTCGAGATAGTCGATCCCCACCTCCCGCCGCAGCGCCGCCGCAGCCCGCGGCCCCAGCGCCTTGCCCTCGATCACGTCGCGCCAGCTGAGCTGGTGCTTGCCGATCAGGGCATGCGCCGCCAGCGCTGCCGACGCCCGCTCGCCGGCATGCTCGGACCCCAGCAGCCCCAGGATGCGCTCCAACCGCTCGATCTCCCGCTTTAGAATTCGTCCGTCCTCCACTGCCGCTGCGAGCTTGGCCGGGTCGCGGGCAAAAATCCAGCCGCTTGGCGAGCAAGCCCCACCCACCAGCCTTCGGCTGGTCTAGAGTGGCAGGATGTTGGGAGAGCCCCTCTTCTCCCTCCCCCTCGTGGGGAGGGGGGACCCGCGCAGCGGGTGGGTGGGGGCATCACCCGGCCTGTGGTCAGGCACGCGTGGCAAGCAGCGTGTGTATCCGCTACCCTTCTCACATGCCCCCTGCTCCGGACATCGATTTCGACCACGCAGTCCGCCATGTCGCGGCACTCAACCGTCCTGCCCTGGTGGCCATCGACGGGCTGCCGGTCTCCGGCAAGTCGACGCTGGCCGAGCGGCTGGAGCGCGAATACGGCGCGACGACCATCTATCTCGACGATTTTGTGCGTCCACCAGCCGCGTGGCGCGGCCGGCTGACGCCGGGCTTTCCCTTCGGCTACATCCGTTACGAGGCTTTCCTTGCGGCGGTGGAAAGTATTTCGCGGGGCGAGACCGCCAGCTATCAGCTCTTCGACTGGGCCAGCGGCGCCCTGGGCCCCGAAAAGACTGTGCGACCCGATGGCTTAGTGCTCATCGAGGGTGTCTCCGCTCTGCACCCGAGCCTGGCGCCGCTCTATGACCTGCGCTTCTGGATCGACAGCGACCCGAGCACGACCTTGTCCGCCGCCCTGCAGCGCGGCGTCGGCGACTGGGAAACCGAGTGGCGCGAGCTGTTCATGCCGAGCGTGGCGATCTACCTCGAAAGCGATCCGCAAAGTCGCGCAGACTATCTGGTCGCCGGTCGGGGTGTCCGCACGGAGGCGGATGGGTGAGCCGGGAACTGTGGTCCGGACGATCGGACCACCGCAAGGTCACTGGCCCCACCCCTGTCCCCTCCCCGCAAGGATAAGGGTGACCCGACTGAAGCTTAGGGGTTAGGCTCACCGCAGCGGCTCAATCCAGACCACCTCGATCTCCTCTTCCCGGCCGCCGGCGGAGAAGGGCACCACCTCGCCGAACTCGGCCTCCAGCAAGGCCGCCGCCAGGGGCGAGGTCCAGGCCAGGCGGCCCGACGCCGGCTCGGCCTCGTCTTCGCCGACAATGCTGAGTTTCAGCACACGGCCGCCGCGCCGGATGGTAACCTCGGTACCGAACGCCACCGCGTAGGGATGTTCCGGCGCTTCTACCACTTGCATCGTGGCACGGCGGGCGGACCAGTAGCGCAGGTCGCGCGAGAGGCTGGCCTGAGCCTCGCCAGTGCCGAAGGCGATGGCCGCGTCGAGCTCGGCAATCTTTTGCTCGATCAGTTGCGCGCCGCGGGCGGTGACAAGATTGGGCGCCGTGCTCATCGTCGGCACGTCCGGCGGGGGTGGCGGCGCGTCGTCGATTTCCTTGGTGAAGGCTCTGCTCATCTGCTGGCAACGCCCGAGCGGCGCGTTGGCTGCCTACCCCTTGGCGCGATCACGTCGCGCAATGCCCTGGTCGATCACCACGCGCATCGCCTGCCGCGCCTGATTGGAGTCGCGCCGCGCGATCGCATCGGCGATGGCGCGATGCGCCGCCACCGACTGGGCGTGCTGCACCGGATCCTCGATCGGCGAGCTGACCGTCAGCATATTGACCAGCGCCACCTCGATCAGCGTCGAGATCGAGCGCATGAAGGGGTTGGCCGCCGCCCCGGCCACCGCCAGATGGAACTGCAGGTCGGCCCGCACGAATTCGGCCGCCGAGACGTCGTCGGCGCCCATCTTTTCCACCCAGGCGTAAAGATGCTGCAATTGCAGCGGCGTGCGCCGCAGCGCTGCCAGGGCTGCCGCCTCTGGCTCGAGCGCCAGGCGCATCTCGCCCAGATACATCAGGAAATCCGCGTCGAACCCCGATTTGGCGTGCCAGATCAGCACGTCGGCGTCGAACAGGTTCCAGTCCGCCCGTGGCCGCACCCGCGTGCCGATACGCGCCTTGGCCTGGATCAGTCCCTTGCCGCCCAGCGTCTTCATGGCCTCGCGCAGCACCGTGCGCGACACCCCGAACCGCTCCATCAGCTCGGCGTCGCCGGGCAAGATGCTCTTTTCGGGATACGTTCCGGCGATGATCCCCATGCCCAGTTCGCGCACCACATGCGCCGTGTGCGAGCGCGTCGGCCCGTCGGCAGCGTAGTCATGGGTTTCGGCATATCCGCTCACGCGCGTGTCCGTTCATCTGAAAGGTTCGAGCTCGGCTGCGGCACTGACCACCGCCGATACTGGCAGTCTGTCACCCCGCGGTTCGCCCTCCGGCTCCCATGCGCGGCGGCGCCACCGAGTGGCGCTCGATCAGCGGGCATTCGAGTTTGACCACATGGTACTTCTCGTGCCCCTGCGCGGCGCCATCAAGCGCCTTTTCCACCGCCCATCGTCCCATGGCCCGGTGCGGCAGCACGATCGTGGTCAAAAGCGGCGAGAGATGCCGGGCGACTTCCTCGTCGTCATAGCCGACCACGGAAATGTCCTCGGGAATCCGCAAGCCGAGTTCCTTGACCGCCTCGTAGCACCCCAGCGCCATCCGGTCGTTGGCACAAAACACCGCAGTGGGCGGATTGCGCAGCGCCAGCAGCGTCTTAGTATGCTCGTAGGCGGCGCTGGGCAACCAGTTGCCCTCCTGCACCAGCTCGGCGTCATAAGGGATATCGGCCTGCGCCAGCGCCTCGCGATAGCCGCGCAGCCGGTCGCGTGCCGCATCCATCCACATTTCGCCCGTGATATGGGCGATGCGCCGGTGCCCGGCATCGGTGAGCGCCTTGGTCGCGCTGATGCCGCCGGCCACTTCACCGGGCACCACGCTGGGAAAATGCCGGTCCGCCGAAAAGCAGTTGAGCAGCACCACCGGGATGCCCACGTCATAGAGCGGCTCGGGCACCACCACCTGCCGCGTCATCACCGTGGCATAGATGATCGCATCCACCCGGTTGCGCAGCACCAGGTCGATGGTCCGTGGCTCCATTTCGGGGTCGTTATAGGTCTGATAGGCCGACACCACGTGCCCGGTGTTCCAGGCCTCCTCGCGCGCGCCGTCGATCGACACCACCGGTTCGGGACTGGTGGCGATCTGGTCAAAGATCATGGCGATCTGGCGGATGCCGGTGCCGCGGCGCGGCAGGCTCTTTTCGTGCCGATAGTTGAGCGTCCGCACCGCCTCGGCGACACGCTGGTGCGTCTCGCGCGCGATCTTGATCCCCGGCGTCCCGTTGAGCACCACCGACACCGTCGATTGCGACACGCCCGCCAGCTGCGCCACATCGGTCATGGTGACGCGCTTGATGGCGCGCGCACGTCGGGATCCTCCCCGCTGGGGAGGCGCCGCTGTGCTGTCGTCGGTACTCATGCGTCTCAATTCCGGGGCCCGGGGGAGGTCCCGGGTCATTCCCCCGTATCTTTGTTGCGCAGCCGATCGAATGCAACAGCCAGAACGATGAAGCACCCCACAAATGTGCCCTGCCAGAACGTGCTGATCCCCAGCAAGATCAGACTGTTGCGGATCACTTCGATCAGCGCCGCGCCCACGATGGCCCCCACTGCCGTCCCCGTCCCGCCGGCCAGATTCGCCCCGCCGATCACCGCTGCGGCAATCACCGTCAGTTCAAGTCCAGTCCCCAGTCCGGTCGTCACACTGCCCAGCCAGCCGGTTTGCAGAAACCCGGTAATCCCGGCGCAGAGCGAGGCAAACATGTAGACTGAGATCTTCACGGTCTTGACTGGTACGCCGGTCAGAACGGCGGCCCGTTCATTACCGCCAATGGCATAAAGATGCCGTCCCCATTTGGTCCAGCGCAGGGCAAAGCCGGTCAAAAGACCCAGACCGATCAGTACCAGCACCGGGTTGGGCACCGGAACGCCCAGGATCGGCACCGAGCCGCCGCCGATATCGAAAAGAATCTGCTGGTCCGGTCCGAACTCGTAGATCAGCGCATTGTTCGAGAGCACCATGCCGATCGATCGGGCCACCGACATCATGCCCAGTGTCACCACGAAGGGCGGCAATCCGACCACGGCGATGAAAAACCCGTTGATGAACCCCACCAGCAGCGCCGCGGCCATCGCCGCGGGCAGCGCCAGGGTGATCGGCAGGCCGGCATGCATGATCAGTGTCGTCGTCATGGCCGAAATCAGCACCGCCGACCCCACCGACAGGTCGATCCCGCCGGTGATGATCACTGCCGTCATCCCCAGGCCGACAATGCCCACGAAGGCAAAATTGCGCGTCACGTTGAAAATGTTCTGCTGCGTGTCGAATGTCGTGGTGGCCAGCGACAGGTAGATCACCGCCAGAACCGTCGCCAGGCTCACCCAGAACACCTGCCGGCCGATCAGCCAGGAGAGAAACGTCCGATTGGTCCGCCGGTCGATGGCCTCGGCCAATGTGCTGTCTGCGCTCATATGCGTCCCCCCTCAGGCGTGTTCGATGGCGCCGGTGATCAGTCCGGTCACTTCTTGTGGCGATGAATCGGCGACGCGCTTGTCGGCCACCTTGCTGCCGCGCCGCAGCACGATCAGCCGGTCGCAGACCGCGAACACGTCCGGAATGCGGTGGCTGATCAGGATCACGGCGATCCCCTGGTCCTTGAGCCGGCGGATCAGGTTGAGCACTTCGGCCACCTGGCGCACCGAAATGGCGGCGGTCGGCTCATCCATCAGCACGATGCGCGGGTCGGACAGGCGCGTCCGCGCGATCGCCACGGCCTGCCGCTGTCCACCCGACATCCGCCGCACCAGGTCGCGCGGCCGCGTCTCCGACTTGAGCTCGGCGAACAATTCGCCGGCGCGCTTGTACATCGCCCGATAGTCGAGAATGCCGCCGCGTGTGATTTCGCGGCCCAGATAGATATTGGCCGCCGCCGTCAGATTGTCGGCCAGGGCCAGGTCCTGGTAGACGATCTCGATCCCCTTGGATCGTGCATCGGCCGGGCTATGCAGGTTGGTCTCCTTGCCCTCGATGCGGATCTTGCCGTGCGTGGGGTGGAAATTGCCGGCGATGATCTTGACCAGCGTCGACTTGCCGGCCCCATTGTCACCGACCAGCCCCACCACCTCGCCGGCCTGCAGTTTCAGCGAAACATCGGTGAGGGCGTGGATCGCCCCATAGTGTTTCGATACCCCCTCGAGTTCCAGTACAGCCATACGGCTGGTCCTCCCTGCCTTCTGCTCCGATCGGCCGGCCCTCCAGCCCGCCGATCCGCTCCCTTTTGCCGGATGCCCGGGGCCCATTTTGCCCTCAACATCCGACGTCCCGCAAAAACTCTATCGGCGACGTTGACTAATATCTATCGATATTATTAGTCTCTGTCTCGGGAGGATTTCAATGCACGTTCTGGTCACAGGCGCCACCGGCAAGGTGGGCCAGCACTTTGTCGCGCGTCTGCTCGCCGACCGGCGCTGGCCGGAGCTGCGCGTGCGCGCCCTGTGCCACAACCGCGTGCTGGACAGCCGAGAGCGCCTCGACACCGTGCGCGGCTCGATCGAGCACCGCGATGTGGTCGCGGCCGCGCTGCAGGGCATCACCCACGTGGTCCACATGGCCACCGTCAAGGAAGACCCGCAGCAGGCCATGGACGTTTCGGTCAAGGGCATGTTCTGGCTGCTTGAGCAATTCCGCCAGAGCCCCACGGCCAAACAATTCATGCTCATCGGCGGCGACTGCGTGGTCGGCCACTGCATGGTCCCCTACGACGCGCCGGTCACCGAAACCGCGCCGCGACGCGCCTATCCGGGCGTCTATGCCCTCTCCAAGGTGCTCGAGGAGGTCATGCTCGAGCAGTTCGAGATCCAGTACGGGCTCAACGGCACCATTCTGCGGGCCCCCTGGATCATGGAAAAGGACGATTTCCGCTACGTGCTCAGCTTCGGCGACGACCAGTTCGGCGGCCCTGCCTGGGACACCCTGATCTCCCCCGTCGAACGCCGCGCCTACGCGGCCGCCGGCACGGTGCCGCTGCTGCTCGCCGCCGACGGCACGCCGCTCAAGCGCAATTTCGTCCATGTCGAGGACCTGGTCGGCGCCATGCTGCTGGCGCTCGACAATCCGGTGGCGCACCAGCAGCTGTTCAACATCGCCATGACCCGACCGGTCGACTATGGCGAGGTCGCCGCCCACCTGCAGCGCACCCGCCAGCTGCCCAGCGTCGCCATCGCTGCCCCGCTCTATTCCAACGCGCTCGACAACGCCAAGGCCCGGCATCTGCTGGCCTGGGAACCACACTACGACTTAGCACAGCTCATCGACTCGGCCTTTGCCTACCGACGTGCACCCTCTGACCCACGCAAGGTTTGGTATGCCGGCTGAGTTCTGAGGTCCGGTTTTGAGGAAACCGGACTCAACCAAGGGAGGAAGACTATGAGAAAGACTTTGCTCATGCTGGCCGGAGCCAGCGTGCTTGCCCTGCTGTCGGCGGGCACCGCCGCGGCAGCGGACAAGAAGATCCTGGCCGTCGTGGTCAAGGGCCTCGACAATCCGTTCTTTACGGTGATGGGCCAGGGCTGCGCCGACTGGAACGCCGCCCACCCCGACTCCGAGTACGAGTGCCTCTATACCGGCCCGGCCCTGAGCTCGGACGAAGCCGGTGAAGTGCAGATCGTGCAGGACCTGATCACCCGCGGCGTGGCCGGCATCGCCATCTCGCCGTCCAACGCCCCGGCCATGGCCAACATGCTCAAGGCCGCGGCCCCGAGCATGCCGATCATGACCATCGACGCCGACCTGCTCAAGGAAGACGCCGGCCTGCGCAAGACCTATTTCGGCACCAACAATTACGACATGGGTGTCGGCATGGCCGAACAGCTCAAGACCCTCAAGCCTGAAGGCGGCACCGTCTGCCTGCAGCTGGGCAACGTCGCGGCCGCCAACATCAACGAACGCGCCGCCGGCTTCCGCGACACCATTGCCGGCGCCAAGGGCACCGAGCGCCTCGCCGATTCCAACGGCTGGACAGAAATCGACGGCTGCCCGGTCTTTACCAATGACGACATCCCCACGGCCAACCAGCAGATGGCCGATACCTTCACCGCGCACCCGGACCTCGATGCCTTCATCCTGGTGGGCGGCTGGGCCCAGTTCGGCCCGCAGGCCTATGCCCAGAACACCGACCAGGTCATGGACAAGCTCAAGAGCAAGGAGCTGATCATCATTGCCGGCGACACTCTGCCGCCGCAGATCCAGGCCTTCAAGGAAGGCCGCAGCCATGCCCAGATCGGCCAGCGTCCCTATCAGATGGGCAACGAGGCGCCCGACGTGCTGATCAAGCTGATCAACGGCGAGTCGGTTCCCGACCCGATCTATACCGGCCTGGATACCTGCAGCCTGGCTGACCCGGGCATCTGCAAGTAACCGGACCGGTCAGGGGCGGCGCAACTTTGGGGGAAGTGCGCCGACGACCTTCACCCCCTGGCCAGCTTGGAGGCGCACCCACGTGGTGCGCCTCTTTGTTTGACTAAGCCGAAAGGTCCGTTGAACAAATTGGCCTGACATGTCAGTTAGGGCGCAGCCAACTGGGAGGATCAGCATGACCAGGCAAGAGTTCGAAACCCGTCAGGTCGGCAAGACCGGATTGCGCGTCACCACCCTGGGCTGCGGCAGTGCCACAGCCGCCGGCATCTTCCAGGACGTCCCCGACGATCAGGCCCGCGCCACCATCACCGCCGCACTCGACGCCGGTATCGGCCTGATCGACACGGCCCCGCAATATGGCTATGGCCGCGCCGAGCATCTGGTCGGAGACGCGTTGCGCTTCCGCCAGACCGGCGTCGCCCTTTCCACCAAGGTCGGTCGCCTGCTCCGCCCCATCCGCTCGGAGGCCGAGCGCGACTATCCGCATGCCTGGGTCCGACCGTTCCCGTTCGAACAGGTCTACGACTACAGCTATGACGGCATCATGCGTTCGCTCGACGCCAGCTTTCAGCGCCTCGGTCTGAGCCGCGTCGATATCCTGCTGATCCACGACATCGGCGTGATGACCCACGGCGCCGAACAGAACGCCATCTACTGGAAGCAGCTCGAAACCGGCGGCTACCGCGCCCTGCAGGAGCTCAAGAATGCCGACGTGGTCAAGGCCATCGGCTTTGGCGTCAACGAGTGGGAAGTCCTGATGGACGCCTTCAAGCTCGGCGACTGGGACATTTTCCTGCTCGCCGGCCGCTACACCCTGCTCGAGCAGACCTCGCTCAACCCGTTCCTCTCCACCTGCCTCGAACGCGGTGCGTCGGTGATCGCCGGCGCGCCGTTCAACGGTGGCGCCCTGATGGGCACCGGCAAGTGGAACTACGCCGCCGCCCCCGAGCACATCGCCCAGCGCGTCCGCGATCTCGAAGCCTTCTGTGCCGAATGGAACGTGCCGATCGGCGCGGCGGCGCTGCAGTTCCCGCTGACCCATCCAGCCGTCTGCAACGTCCTCACCGGTCCGCGTTCGCCCGAAGAACTGCAGACAACCCTCGCCTGGTGGAACACGCCGATCCCGGCCGAGTTCTGGACCGCCCTCGCCGAAAAGAACCTCGTTGCCCCCGGCACCCCGCTGCCCAACGGCAAGGTGGCCTGAAGCCGCCACCCCCATCAGCGTCATTCCCGCGCAGGCGGGGATGACGCCCTGAGGGCCCGGATTTCGGCGCAAATCTCCCGTTCTGCCCCACCTTATCCCCGCTCCTTCCGCCCGTGCGATACTCCCCTCATCGCCCTTCCGAAGCGAGATCATGACGAGTGGTTGGAGGGCGTGACCGGGTGGGACGGGTGTCGATCCGTCTCGCTGGCGCGTAAGGGATCGGGACTGGTTCGCCTTGTCCCGCTGAACACCGACAGGTGCTGCACAGCCTGTCAAAGGGCATCCGTCTGCCGGCAGCGGTCCGGATGGCTGGTTTGGTGCGGGGAACGGCTGGTGCCCCGGAG